>MDSW01000560.1_pt1 | contig 10719 bp, 11 predicted proteins | sample 811171 | NCBI WGS metagenome assembly MDSW01 (sample SAMN05326641, study PRJNA326480) | marine metagenome | isolation source: seawater | place: Atlantic Ocean: North West | collected 2012 | reverse complement strand
CCTACAACAATACAAATAGGAACTTGAGCATCTGGCACTACGCATTGAGCATTTAAATTATGATTTAAACACCCTAAAAATATAACTAGCAGTAAGACAATATTTTTTTGTAGCTTTTTCATTTTGCTCCTTTGGAGCAAAGCTAAAAAAAGAAAAAGAAAACAATAGTATCTTGAATATTATTTTAATTTCAGTAACAGTGTGAAGAATATTTAAAAATATGTTAAAACAATTATACACATAATAACACAAAGTCATGATATTATTTGTGCCAATTTTATAAAAATGTAGTATAATTAATAAACATCTATGTTTTTAAGAACGATAATAAAGTTCTGAAAGGACAAAATTCCAATGCTTGAAAAAAGAAGGAAAAAATTTACCTGGCTTACATATCCAATCTCTTTGATCTTCAACACCTTGTAAATTGTAATTTAATGGATGTTCCTTAAAGAAAATCTTGGATCCTTTAATTGGTATATCTTTAAATTCACCAACAAAAATTTTAATACCCTTGATATTTTTTGATAAATCAATCATAAATTGCATTGATTGGTCGCAAATTGGATATTTTTTAAAAATACTTGGCTCTAAAAGCAATATCCTATGCACATCTTCTTCTTTTCGCCATTTTGGATCTAAATTATAGTAATTATAAATACATATTGGTTTTTGTGGTTCATTAAGAAAAACATCTGAATTTGGAAAATTTACAGTAAAGCTAGGATTACATACTTTAGAAAATTTTGTACTAAACTCCATAGTTGATAAATCATTATAAGATCTATCTAAAATTGTAGCATGCTGATTTAATTTTGTAAATCGATTAATATTTTCTTGATTAGCATAATATTTTTTATGACTATTTGTTCCACACACCCACTGCCAGCTTAAGGCATTAGAACCCCAGTCTGCATCTTTTAAATAGTAATACATCCATTTTGCAGGCGTTTTCCAATGGTATTTCGCAATATTAGTTATCAAGCTTGCAACATACATTCTTAAATGGTTATGTATGTATCCTTTTTCATATAATGATTTGACTGCCAAATCAATTGCTTTAATATTTGTCATATAATTATGCACAAGATGAGGCATGCCAGAATATTTAACATCCTGTTGAGGATGCCTTAAATCCTCATCTATATTTTTATGAATCCAGCTAATTTGCCAAAACTCTCTCCATATCATTTCTTGAACAAACTTTTGCATGACTTTTAAAGTATAACCTTTTTGAATTAAAAATCGATAAACATCTCTTGTGGATATTACACCTCTAGAAATATAAGGTGATAGTTTACTAACAGACCCATCAATAAAATTTCTATCTTTAGAATATCTTATTGGATTGATTAAATCTAACTTTTTAACTATTTCATCATATTTAGTAATCATAAAATGATTTTCTTTTCAATGAGGTGATTTAAAGTTAAAAAACGATTATTTAAATTTTTAAATGATTTGATTTTAAACAAAAATAATGCATGATCATTCATATCATGTATTTTACTTACTTTTTTGAGTTCAATATAGAAGGAAGTATCTTTTAAAACGTTATGATTTTTCCAAGTTGTAATTAAATTATTTTCTAACAAATATTTTGCCTTATCAAAGATATGGCCACTTTTCTTTCCTAAGACTCTCACCTGATCTATATTTTTAATACTTAAAGCCTGAAGAACTATATTGAAACCACAATCAATCAAATTTTTGTATGTTTTTGTTTTGTAATCAATTGAAATAGCGTACATCCTTGGCTTCATATTTACTACAGAAACATAATTACATATATTCATATTGAAATCGCTTTCGTTATTTACGGTTAACAAGCTATAAATATTTGTGTTTGTTCGGTTCCAGGGTCTTTTCATCTATCTAACTTACTTTTAAAATCGTAAATTTTTAAAATAAATTTCTTATGATTTTTTTCATTTAATATCTCAAAACTATAAGTATACTTATCAGTTTGCATCACAAGAGATTTATCGTTTGACTGAAATGTTAGTGAATAAAAAGGACATGCCTCTACATACTCTGTATTTTTATACCTGAAATAAAAAACAATACCCTTTTTTCGTAAATCAAAATTTAGAAAAATACAGTCATTATAACTAGATAAGTCAATTTCTTTGTGCTCAGGTAGAATATTTATAAGTCTATATCTTGATGTTCCAAAGTTTCTATATAAAAACCGATCTATAAATGTGTTTTTTTTTCCGCATTTATTACGAATCATTTCCTCAAGCAATAGAGAATCATTATTAACTTTTATCAGCATCGAAACTAAACTTTCTTGAATTTATTATAGAATCTAGCCATAACTATTGAATGCGGCAGAGTAATTACTGAGATACTGACAATCGAAAATAACAAAATAGACATATTTATAATTTCACTTACAGACATATAAACAAATATTGCCATAAAAAACAAAGAAAAAAAAGTATGCGGAACTAGCATTTTGACAAATTGAAATAAATTAGTTTTAGAAATATTTCTATTTAAATAACTATATTCCTGATTAAGCACCTTTAATGAATGTAAAAAAACAAAGTATAGTGTAAAGCTAATAATAACAGGAAATAAATAAAAAGTAATATGTATTAATACTAATTGAAATATTTCAGAATTAAATGCATAACTATCCATGTTTTTTTTTATGCAAGAAAATATTAAAAGTAATAATATAATGGCATTACTTAAATAAAAAATCAATTTTATTATATTATAATTAAATATATAATTTAAACCATTTGTATCTTTAAAAGTAGCAAATAAACTTTTCAATTCTTGTGAATTGTAAAAAAAGAGTGTTGACATGAGGGCAAGACCCCAAAAAAAATAAATACTTTTTTTAATTTTAATTGATATTGAATAATTTGCAAGTTGAGACTCCCCAAAATGATAAGCAGATATTATAAGGAAAAAACAAAAAGATACTAAAGGAGATAAAATCCAGAATAATATATATGCAAATATGCAAGAGATATAAAGAAAATAAAATTGCCTACTAGAAATCTGACTTTCAGATTGTAAAATTATATTATCTATTGCACCATGAGGAATTCCAAATAATATAATCAAAAACAAAGAACCTATTATTTGATGACTTAAATCTATGCTATTTTGTAGCGTAAATATAGAAGCGAGAGCATAACACGTTATGAGATATAAAAAAGAATATTTATTCATCTTATAAAAAAAGGAGCAGTTATAAAACTGCTCCTTTATCAACATTGATTATTTGGCTAATTCTTTACGTGACTCAGAAATAGCAATTGTATATACGACCAATCCAAAACCTATTTTGTTAATTGCATCTGCAATATTGTACCATACATCAATTGATGCAGGACTCATTATATTACTTAACCAACCTCCTTCCATACACATGTAACCAATCGGGTAAATTGCCCAACCTACTAATACAAACCATGCTAGAGATCTTACTCCCTTTTTTATAACGTCGGAATTACTCTTTTCTGCTAACTGAGCAACTTCACCAAACCATGCGTTATAAAGTATGTATAAGTAACCTAGAGTTGAAAGAACTCCCCAAGTAACAGAGTGACTAGTTGCTCCAGCTCCACCCGGATTAAAGGCTTCTCCAATATATCCACATACTAACATCCATGTAGACGCAAAAATTAATTTCCATAAAAGTGACTTAGTTGCACCTGCTAGTCTTGTCAGAAGGTAAAATTCAACACACATTAATGGGACAGTTAAAATCCAGTCAACATAACGAAAGAATGTAGGTGAATCTCCTGTAACTAAATTATAGTCTCTCATATAATAATAGTGTACCGCAGCAATTCCAGTGATCAAGCCTGAAACTAGTAATGACATTTTCCATTTTTGTGAAACACTATTTCTTTCAACAAAAAAGAAAACTGAAGCCGCCAACATAGCTATGTAGCCTATAAAAAAAGTAAAAGCAACATAATTGTCTGGCGCAATTGTTTGAATAACATTTAATAACATTTTGTATAATTTTTTTTGGTTAATATTATGCAAATGTATAATTTTTATTTAACTTTGTATAATATTTTTTAAAAAAAACTATACTAACTAAAAAAAACAAAAAAAATGAAAAAAACAGCAATTATTATATCAATGTCAGTTTTGTTTTCATGTGGATCCAATGATAACATTGAAAAAACAACAGATAACAATCAAACAAAAATAGAAATTACTAAATCTGAAAAGAAAATTGAAGAGTTTACAATACGAGCGCTTGGCAATACAATGTCAGAAATGAAATACGACCTGCCTAATATAACTGTTAAAGAAGGAAGTAAAGTTAAAATTACATTAGTTAACGAAAGTGAGGATGCCGCAATGATTCATAATATAGTGTTTATTAAATACGGAAGCAGAAAAGAAGTTGCTGCCGAGGCAATAACAGCAGGAGTAGCAAATAAATATATACCTAACAACACTAATGTAATTGCGGGTTCTGATCTTGCTAATCCTAAAGAAACAATAATTTTTGAGTTTAATGCTCCCAAGAAAGGGAACTACGAATTCTTGTGCACTTATCCAGGACACAGTGAAATGATGAGAGGATACTTTTTTGTTAAATAGAACACTATAAATGATAAGTCTTATTTTCAAACATAAATAAAATGAACTAAAATGAAAAGTACAATAACATGTGATATGGAGGGTATCATTGAAACCATGAACAGTGGCGCTGAAAAAATTTTTGGATACGAAAAAGACGAGTTAATTGGCAAGAAAAGAGTGTCAATTTTTTCTCCTGGAGAAATTGTTTTGCAAAATGTCGCCTCTTGGCTAGATACAGCAGTTAAAAAAGGTGAATACATCGGTGAAACAATTTTTATTAGAAAAGATGGTGAAAAAATTAACGCAAAAATAAGAATTACTCCAACTTTTAAAAATGGAAAAAACAACCCTCAAACTGGATATTGCGGTGTAACAGAAATTATTGACAAAGAAGTAAACGTAACTATCTCATTTTTAACCAAAATGATTAAATGGCTAGCTATTACTAGAATGCCATTTTCTACCGCATCTATTTTCCCAATAATATTAACCGCAAGTTATTTTGCATATGCCGGTGATAATTTATTTATTACTTCAAATCTACTATTATGTGTTTTTTCTATTCTATTTATTCATTTATCAATTAATGTATTTAATGATTATTTTGATTTTATAGATGGAACTGATGAAGGAAATACAGAGTATTTCCAACAACTTTCAGGGGGAAGTAGGGCGATTGAATTGGGCCTTATAAGTGTAAAAAAAACAAAAAAACTTGCAATATTTTTGTGTATAATTTCAATTTTTCTAGGGATTTTACTATGCTTAAACATATTTCACACTAATTTAATCAGTGTCATTATATTAGCTGCGATAGGATTATTTCTTGGATACTTTTATACTGCTAAACCACTTAGACTTGTTGCTAGAAGAGGATTAGGTGAATTATCAATATTTTTAACATTTGGTCCCATATTAACGCTTGGAACTGGTTTTGCCATTTTCAATGGTGACTTGTTAGCGAACTTTGAACACTTATTTAATTGCCTTATTCTTGGATTTCCACTAGGTTTTTTAACTACTAATATTTTGCTTATAAACCAGTTCCCTGACAGAGAAGGAGATATAAAAACAGGCAAAAACCATTTAGTTGTAACTTTTGGAAAAAGAAAAAGTAGATGGATATATCTGATCATATTTATTTCATTTGTTTCTACTGCGATTTATTTCTCAAGCAGTATCAATAATTCTCTATCATTGATCCCAACGGTGATTTCTTCAATATTTGGGTTTTATGTGATTAAGCAGATATTTATTAACTATAATAATAGAAAATTAATAAGGGCAAACTGGTCAACTATATACCTACATACGATTTATGCTATTACACTTATAATAATATTGTTAATTAGCTAAAACAAAAACGGAAGAATATCAATTGATAATCTTCCGTTTTGTACCCGGGACGGGACTTGAACCCGTACGAACTAATGTTCATTGGATTTTAAGTCCAACGTGTCTACCAATTCCACCACCCGGGCAGACATTAAACAACATTTTTGAGCGAGTGATGAGATTCGAACTCACGACCCTCACCTTGGCAAGGTGATGCTCTACCCCTGAGCTACACTCGCTGAACGGGAAGCCAAAAATAAGGTTTTTTTTGATTCGCCAAAATGAAATTATCCGCCCGTCAGCTTCTTGATCTCGTTTAGTTTCATCAATGCTTCAACAGGTGTAAGTGTATTGATATCTATTTTTGTGATCTCATCTCTAATTTGCTCTAAAACGGGATCATCCAGCTGGAAAAAACTAAGCTGCATCGCGGCATCCTTAGCTACCTCTTTCGCTTTAAGTGAAAGCTGATCTCCGGACTTGGTTTGCTCCAGCTGCAGCAGCACTTCCTTGGCCCTTCCTACTACCCTTCTGGGCATACCTGCCATCTGTGCCACATGGATTCCAAAACTATGATTGGAGCCTCCGGGAACTAGCTTTCTTAGAAAAAGAACCTTCTCTCCGGCCTCTTTTACCGATACATTGAAATTTTTGATCCTTGAAAAAGTGGAAGACATTTCATTCAGCTCATGATAATGAGTAGCGAAAAGAGTTTTAGGCTTGAACTTCATTTCATGCAGGTACTCTGCAATTGCCCAAGCAATGGAAATCCCGTCGTACGTGCTGGTTCCCCGACCGATCTCATCCAACAAGATCAAGCTACGATCAGACAAGTTGTTGAGTATAGACGCAGTTTCGTTCATCTCAACCATGAAAGTTGACTCTCCGGATGAGATGTTATCCGAAGCTCCTACACGAGTAAAAATTTTATCTACCACACCAATATCGGCGGATTTTACCGGAACAAAACAACCCATCTGCGCCATCAGAACAATCAATGCGGTTTGTCTTAAGATGGCAGACTTCCCCGACATGTTCGGCCCGGTGATCATAACGATCTGCTGTTTGTCATTGTCCAGAAACGTATCGTTGGGAACATAGCTTTCTCCCAACGGCAATTGTCTTTCAATCACCGGATGGCGTCCAGCACTAATCACCAGCTCGTATCCTTCGTTGATGTTTGGTTTCGTATAGCCGTGCCTTTCCGAAACCGAAGCGAAAGAGATCAGACAATCCAGCTGGGCAATGATCGTAGCGTTGTGCTGGATCGGTGCGATGAACTGAGCCAGCTCCACCACCAGTTCGTGAAAAAGCTGAGCTTCCAGGGCAAGGATCTTTTCTTCGGCACCCAATATTTTGGTTTCGTATTCTTTGAGCTCTTCAGTAATGTACCGCTCCGCTTGTGTTAGCGTTTGTTTCCGAATCCATTCCTCCGGAACCTTATCCTTGTAGGTATTCCGCACCTCCAGATAATAGCCAAACACATTGTTGTAGGCAATCTTTAGCGAGGATATGCCCGTTGCCAGCATTTCACGCTGCTGAATCTGCACCAAATGGTCTTTGCCGGAAAATGCGATCGACCGCAGGTCATCCAGCTCCTCATTCACTCCATCGGCAATCGCTCCACCCTTGGACAACAACACAGGCGCATCCTCTTTTAATCGATAGCGGATCTGGTCTCGGATCGTTTCACAAAGATTCAGCTGATCCCCCAGCTGTTGAACCGCATTGATATTCGAACGCATACACAGCTCACGAATGGGCTCCAAAGCAAGAAGTGCTCTATGGAGCTGATTTACTTCACGCGGATTTACCCGACCGGCAGCTACTTTGGAGATCAGTCTCTCCAAGTCACCGATCTTTGCTATTTCCTCTATGAGTCGTTCTCTTTCACCAGCTTGATTAATAAAATGCTCTACCACATCCAATCGCTCATCTATGGCTTTTTTGTCTTTCAACGGCAGCAACATCCATCGCTTCAACATTCTACCGCCCATAGGTGATGTCGTGTCATCGATCACATCGATCAACGTTTTCGCATCCGGATTTGGACTGTACAGCAGCTCCAGATTACGGACCGTAAACCGATCCAGCCACACGTACTTTTCTTCTTCAATACGTGAAAGATTGGTGATGTGATCCAGCTTCTTGTGTTCAGTTTGAGAAAGATACTGCAGTATCGCTCCTGCAGCAACAATTCCGTTGCTCAAGGTCTCAACCCCAAATCCTTTCAAAGAATTCGTTCCAAAATGTTTTTGCAGTGTCTCTCTGGAAAAGTCCTCAGAAAACACCCAATCGTCCAGCTTATAAGTGAATAATTTATCGCCAAAGTGCACACTGAAGAGCGTTTCCTTGTTTTTTTCGTAGAGTACTTCTTTGGGCTGAAACCCCTGCATTAGCTTGTCAATGTATTCCACAGAACCCTCTGCAAGTAAGAACTCTCCCGTTGACACGTCCAAAAAAGAAGCTCCAGCACCGGTTTTAGAAAAATGCACAGCAGCTAAAAAATTATTGCTTTTCTGCTCCAACACCTGATCATTGAACGAAACACCCGGAGTGACCAGCTCAGTTACTCCGCGTTTGACGATCTTTTTGGTCAGTTTCGGATCCTCCAACTGATCACAGATCGCCACCCGTTGCCCAGCCCTAACCAGCTTTGGCAGATACGTATCCATAGCATGGTGCGGAAACCCGGCCAGCTCGATTTTCGAGGCCCCGTTGTTCCTCGCTGTTAGAACAATTCCTAAAATCTTTGATGCCTTGATCGCATCCGAACCAAACGTCTCATAGAAATCCCCTACCCGAAACAAAAGGAGTGCATCCGGATATTTCCCCTTGATCTGATTGTACTGAGTCATCAGAGGGGTTTCCTTCTTCGCTTTTTTTGATTTCGTTTTTGTTGCCAATGCGTTACCTTCGTGTCAATAAACACTAAAGGTACGACGCATTCGGCTGAGGACCACACCGATTTATACACACCTCAATTTAAGTTATGAACAGAAAGCTAAAATTAGACGAGCTGAACAGACCTACAGTAGAGGAATACAAACAACTAATAAAAATTCCTCTAATTGTCGTGTTGGACAATATCCGCAGCCTAAGTAATGTGGGTTCTATTTTCAGGACTGTGGATTGCTTCGGAATTCAGGAGCTATATCTGTGTGGCATCACCCCCCGGCCTCCCCACCGGGAAATTACAAAAACAGCGATCGGTGCTACCAAAAGTGTTGACTGGAGCCACTTCAATACAACCATGGAAGCTATCCATTCGCTAAAAAAAGAAGGATTTACGATAGTTTCCGTTGAGCAAACTGAAGATAGCGTAAACTTGTCCGAAGCAGATCAACTGTCTTGCAAAAAGATTGCACTAGTTTTTGGAAATGAGGTTGATGGAGTGGATCAGGAAGTTGTAAATGCATCGGATCATTGCTTAGAAATAGAGCAATTCGGAACAAAACACTCCTTGAACGTATCCGTTTGCACAGGCATCGTTGTGAATGTATTCTCCTCATACCTCAGAAATTAAATGATTCCGAAAGGCAACCTGTGTAACTTATTGCGTTGTCCAATTGTTAAACAGTAACAAAGCGATTGGTGTTAAAGCCAATCAAATAATAGTGATATTGGATTGATTTTCCTATTTTTGAGTACTCGCGTTAAGTACGCGAAAAAAATGATGTTGTTTAGAAGTTTCATATTAGCCGCTCTTCTACTCGCTGCCTACACTCACGAATATTACGCTCAAGGGTTTTATAGCAGTCGGATGTGGAAGGTACAGAAGCACGAGTACACTCTGCAGTTGGGAGCATCCAACTTTTTGGGTGAACTTGGCGGAAGAGATCAGATTGGGTCTGACTTTCTTTGGGATCTTGAATTCAACCAAACAAAATTTGCGGGTAGCCTTAGTTACATGATGTACCTTGGTGAAAGAGTGGGTATTCGGGCGCAAGGAGGAGTGCAGCGCGTTGCCGGAAATGACAATACAACAACCGAAATTTTCAGACAAAATAGGAACCTCCATTTTCGAGCCAATATTTACGATTTTACCACGACAATCGAATTTCACATAATCAAAGAGAAATATGGAAACCTGTACAACCTAAAAAGTAACTTGGGAAAAAAGCTAGGTCTGAAAAAAGTTAATGTGGGTTTCTATACATTTTTTGGTCTAGGTGGATTCTATTTCAATCCTCAAGCGCAGAACCCATCGAACGGAATGTGGGTTGATCTCGCACCACTAGGTACAGAAGGACAGGGACTTGAAGGTGGACCAGAACCTTACAAAAAATACGGAGTAATTGTTCCCGTTGGATTTGGATTACGATATGGATTGTCGAGAGAATGGGGAATAAAATTAGAGCTAGCTCACCGATTTACTTTTACCGATTACATCGATGATGTGAGCACAGTATATTACGATAATGACGCCATTGCAAATGCTTATGGATCTCAGGCTGCATACTTTGCGAACCCGACACTGAATATAATTCCGACCTATACAGATGGTACATACGAGTACAATCCAACAAAGGCAGGAATGCAGAGAGGTGACCCTACAGATCGTGACGGTTATATGTATGCCGTTTTGGGTGTTTATTACAGACCAAGAGCTACAGCCAAAGGCCGATACAGAGGAGGAAGCAGAAGAATTAAGGCTTCTTTCTAAACCTTTTCAATACCCACTTTATTATTTACAATTAGTGACCAGTTAAATGGGTTATTCACAGTTAATCGACTTTGGTCTATGCTCCTGAAATAGCTCGGCAATAGTAGTTTGATTGGTGTTTTCTTTCTCTAAAACAAACACATCACCTG
>MDSW01000619.1_pt1 | contig 10720 bp, 10 predicted proteins | sample 811171 | NCBI WGS metagenome assembly MDSW01 (sample SAMN05326641, study PRJNA326480) | marine metagenome | isolation source: seawater | place: Atlantic Ocean: North West | collected 2012 | reverse complement strand
GCTAGATATTAATGAGTTACTAATAATTCATAAAGAACTGATAAGGAGGAATTCGTTAAGTGAGGGCCTCGTGTATATGCAAATTTCAAGAGGTGTTTTTGATCGCGATTTCTTGATTGATCAAAGCCAAACACCCACATTGATTCTCTTCACCCAAGAAATTGATTTGTTGAATGCCAATCGATTAAATCGTGGCTTACGAATTATGTCCGTGCCAGACATTAGGTGGGGACGGAGGGATATTAAAACGGTGCAATTACTCGCTTCTAGTTTGATGAAAACCAGGGCCAGAAAAAATGGATTGGATGATGCATGGTTCGTTCAAGATGGTTATGTTACGGAGGGAACGTCGAGTAATGCTTTTATAGTTGAAAAAGGAGGCAAAGTCATCTCACGAGACTTAAGTAACTCTATACTAGCGGGGATCACACGTGCAAAGTTAATGAAAATAATATCTAATTTAAATTTATGTTTGGAAGAACGGCCTTTCACTATAAAGGAGGCTCAAGAAGCTGAAGAGGCTTTTATAACATCGGCCTCTAATTTTGTTGTTTCTGTCATTGAAATAGATGGTCATATAATAGGTGATGGAAAAATAGGCGAAACTACTAAAAGACTAAGAGATACTTATTTGACCGAATCAGTCAGATCAGCACGTTAGGAAAAAACAAAGAAAGTAGACACAAATTTTTTCTAGTGCTCTGAGGAGTGAACTACTTTTTTTCCAGTCTGGTACTTTTCGACCCATTCCCAATATGGCATTCCATAGAACGATAGACGAGCCTCTTCCTTGGACATATTTAAGTTTCGTTCTAATGCCGCTTCTTGATACCAGCGAGACAAGCAGTTTCGACAGAATCCTGCTAAATTCATGAGGTCAATATTTTGAACATCTGTTCGATCGTTTAGATGCTGCTTTAATCTTCGAAATGCCGCAGCTTCAAGTTCAGTTTCTAAGTTTTTCATCGGAGGGTTCCTTTATAAGTAAATTGTTAATGCATGTTCGCAAAATATGAGAAAGTTTTCCAGCCCATTTTAATTGGTCAGATTTTGAGGATATTAAGTCATTGCGGATTTCTATCAGGACGTGTGGGATATTTTTACTTGTCGCGTGCTTGTTCAAAGTATCACCAGGCAAACTCCCGGAATAAGGTTTGTTTTCTCCAATGCACAGATTTGAGTCCCTACTTAATACTTCAATGAACAATTGCGACAGGCGAGTATCTTTATCCCATAATACACCAATATGCCAAGGTCGTTTTCCACCAGATCGAATTTTTGAGTTAAAACTATGGATAGAAACTATACAGAGGAAACCTCCAAGTTTTTTGTGGTTACTGATAAATTTATTTATCGCGTTGTGGTATGGGTGATAAAATTGCTCTTTTCGGAATGCTATTTGGCTTTTTGACAGAGCGATGTTTTCTGTAATTACAGTTCCATCGTATAGTTGCATTATTAAAGTGGGGTCTTTTTCAGAACGATTAGGATCAATTACGAGTCTCGAAAAATTTGAGCAAATCATCGTGGCGTTGAGATTTTTTGAGATCAGAGATGCTGTTTCTTTTGCTCCGATGTCGTATGCTATATGCCTGCTCAAATCAAAGTTGCTTAAGCCTAGCGTTCTTTCTGAAATAGTTTTTGGTATCCGATTGGTTGCATGATCACATAGTAGTAACAAATTTGAATTGTAATTTTGGTTAATTATCTGATAACTATCCGTCATCGGCATTTTCAAATGTGGCCTTTCGGTTAAAAGTGACTAATTACACATTTTACTCAGCAAAGTGAGCATATTTAAGCCCAGCATAAACACGTTAATTACTTTGATAAAAAACTATAGCGCATTCGACTTCAATAGTCCAAAGACTAAATGTTAGCTTGAGAGGATTGATATGACAGATTTGACTAGGCGACAACGAAAAATAAAGATCGCTGCAACCTTAGGTCCAGCATCTGATACACGAGAAAGGATTCGTGAGCTATTTTTAGCAGGTGCCGATATTTTTCGATTGAATATGAGTCATGGTGTGCATAACGACATAGAACGGCGCTACAATTTGATCAGGCAGATCGAGGACGAGCTCAAAAGGCCTATATGTGTTATGGCTGACTTACAAGGCCCAAAGTTGAGATGTGGACTATTCAAAACTGGCGAGACTTTTCTAGAAGAGGGGAATAGTTTTCGGCTCGACCTAGATCAAACTCTTGGTGACTCTGTTCGCGTTTGTTTGCCGCATAAGGAAATATTTGCAGCTCTTAGTGAGGGGTCAATTTTGTTGGTGGATGATGGAAAGATTCGTTTAAAAGTCATTACTTGTGCTGAGGATCACGCTGTTACAAAGGTGGTGGTAGGTGGTAAAATTTCTGATAATAAAGGTGTTAACGTGCCGGACGTAGTATTGCCGCTTGCTGCACTCTCAAAAAAAGATAAAAAAGATTTAGAGTTTGTGTGTAAATTAGGTGTTGACTGGGTAGCCTTATCTTTCGTTCAGCGCTCTGAGGATGTTGATGAAGCACGCAAGCTAGTAGGGAATCGTGTTGCGATAGTTTCAAAAATCGAGAAGCCTGCAGCGGTTGAAGCATTTGAAAGCATCCTAGAGGCTTCGGATGGGATAATGGTTGCTCGAGGTGATTTGGGCGTCGAGTTGCCTGTGGAGGCAATTCCTCCAATCCAAAAAAAACTGGTAAGGGCGTGTCGAGCCAAGGGAAAGCCAGTAATAGTGGCCACTCAGATGATGGAGAGTATGATTACGTCACCTGTTCCGACGAGAGCTGAAGTATCTGATGTCGCTCAGGCAATTTATGAAGGTGCAGATGCCGTTATGCTATCGGCAGAGTCAGCCGTTGGTTCATATCCCGTTGAGGCAGTGACGACAATGAATAACGTAGCCGTTGAAGTTGAGAAAGACCCCATTCATCGGCAGGTTTTGGAGGCGGCAAGGACGCCGGCTAGAAGAGGTGTGTCTGATGCTATTACTGTCGCAGCAAGAGAAGTGGCGGAAACGACTAACGTAAAAGCAATTTGCTGTTTTACTCATAGTGGAACCACGGCCCTTTTAGCGTGTCGCGAGAGACCACGTGTCCCTGTGATAGCTCTTACTCCCAAGTTAGGCATAGCTAGGCGCTTATCTTTAACATGGGGATTGCATTGCGTCGTTACCGAAGAAGTTGAAAGATTTAAGATGGCGGTTCTTAATGCTGCTAAAGCTGCTCGAGAAAACGGCTTTGCTTCGAATAATGACAAGATAGTTGTTACCGCAGGCGTACCTTTTAATGTTACCGGCACAACTAATATTCTTCGAGTAGCTTCAGTAAGAGAGCAATCGATTTATGATGGGGAACTAGATTGAATTTAAAAACAGGATTTTAAGACATAGCTCTTGCGTTTCACTGATTAAATGAATATATCGTATTCCTGGAACAAAACTGGCTGGCCGGGCTGCCATTTCTGTCAAAAACAAACCCTATTCGGAGATTGAAATGCCCAAAATGAAAACAAAATCTAGTGCAAAAAAGCGGTTTAAGATCACTGCAACTGGAAAAGTAAAATCTGGTCAGGCTGGCAAGCGGCACGGCATGATTAAGCGTTCGAGCAAATTTATAAGAAATGCAAGGGGCACAACATTACTTTGCAAGGCAGATGAGAGTAAGGTGAAATCATTCATGCCAAATTCTGGCTAGAAAAGGAGCTTTTAGATGGCACGAGTAAAATCTGGTGTAGTAACCCATGCGCGGCACAGAAAAATTGTAAAAGCAGCCAAAGGACAATATGGAGCACGTCATAGAAACTTTAGGACAGCGGCTCAGTCGGTAGATAAGGCTCTTCAGTATGCGACCAGGGACCGAAAGGTACGAAAGAGGACCTTCAGAGCACTTTGGATACAGCGAATAAATGCTGCAGTGAGGTCAGTTGATAGCGGTATGACTTATTCTAGGTTTATAAATGGGTTGTCATTAGCAGGAATAGAGATGGACCGAAAAGTTTTAGCAGATTTGGCCATAAATGAGCCAGACGTGTTTACGACTATTTTAAATAAAGCGAAAGAAGCTTTGCGCTAGGAGATAGCCGGCCAAATTAGTATTCCAATTGTACTGATGGTAGTCGAATGATTGGCGGATTATGGACCATATATCAAAGTTAAAAGATCGTTACCTTTTGCGAATTGGCAGCTCTGGCTCTGAGTTAGAGCTTGAACAGGTTAGGTTGGATGCACTTGGGAAAAAAGGTGAAATAACGCAAAAAATGCGAGAGTTGGGGACCATGCCAAGTGATAAAAGGCAGATCATGGGACCGCTACTTAACAACCTCAAAGAGTCTGTAAACCAAGCTTTAAGGTTGCGTAAAGACGAGCTTGCTGAAATTAACCTTGAGAGTAGGTTGAAGTCTGAGTGGATCGACATTAGCAGGCCCGCTCGAGAGAGTTGTGAAGGATCAATTCATCCTGTAAGTCAAGTTACGGAGGAAGTAATCACAATTTTTGGAGACTTAGGGTTTGAAGTTGCTGATGGTCCACAGATAGAAAGTGATTATTATAACTTTGATGCACTAAATATACCGCCAGATCATCCTGCAAGACAAGAGTTTGATACGTTTTATCTCTCTGAGGAGGGTGAAGATGTTGGACCACTAAATGTTTTGAGAACCCATACCAGCCCGGTGCAAATACGACATATGGAGCAAGTCAAAGGGCCATGTCGGATTATTGCACCGGGGAGGGTCTTTAGATCGGACTATGATCAGACTCACACTCCAATGTTCCACCAAGTCGAAGGGCTTGCGGTTGGCCAAAATGTTTCAATGGGAAATTTAAAATGGGTCTTAGAAGAGTTTTGCAAAGCTTTTTTTGAGGTAAACTCTATTCAATTGAGATTCAGAAGCAGTCATTTCCCTTTCACTGAGCCTTCAGCTGAAGTGGATATCAAATGCTGCTGGAAAGAGAACCAACTAAAGATCGGGGAGGGAGAAGATTGGATGGAAATTCTAGGAAGTGGTATGGTTCACCCGAACGTCTTGAGAGCTGTGGATATTGATCCAGAAGTTTATCAAGGATTTGCTTTTGGTCTTGGAATCGATCGAATAGCTATGCTGAAATACGGTATTCCAGATCTTCGAACTTTTTTTGACAGCGATATAAGGTGGCTGAGACATTTTGGTTTTTCTGCTAGAGATTTTCCTTCTATTCATGCTGGTATAAGCCGTTGAGATTTGACAGTGGAGTCAAAACCTTAAGCATAGAGGTTACGAAATGAAATTCACAATTTCTTGGCTTAAAGAACATTTAGAGACTAATGCGTCGACCGACGAAATTGTGTTGGCTTTGACGGATTTGGGTCTGGAGGTCGAGCGAACACAAAACCCACTTGAGAATTTAAGTGAGTTCACTGTCGGCCAAATAATGGAAGTCGTTCAACACCCAAACGCAGACCGCCTTAAGGTATGTAAGGTTAATACTGGTAAAGGAGAGAAACAAATTATCTGTGGAGCTCCAAATGCTCGTCGTGGAATTAAAGTGGTGGTCGCTCATCCTGGTGATTATATCCCTGGCTTAGGAAAGAAAATTAAAGTTGGAAATATTAGAGGTGTAGAAAGCTATGGTATGATGTGCTCTGAGCGTGAGCTTATGCTTTCTGATGAGCATGAAGGAATTATTGAGCTTTCTCGTGATGCGGAGGTTGGTTGTAAATACACTGACCAGGCAAATAATTTAGAAATTAGTATAGACATTGCAATAACCCCAAACCGTCCAGATGCTTTGGCAATTCATGGTGTGGCGCGAGATTTAGCAGCCAGAGGTATAGGAAAATTAAGACATATTGAGGCAAAAAAAATAGCTGGAAAGTTCGAAAGTCCAATAAAAGTGAGTCTCGATAAAAGTGTTATAGCAGATGCTTGCCCTATTTTCATTGGGAGGTATTTTCGTAACGTCAAGAATGTTCAGTCACCCAAATGGCTTCAGGCAAAGTTGGTATCAATAGGACTGCGGCCTATATCGGCGCTAGTGGACATTACTAATTTCGTTACCTACGATCTTGGACGCCCATTACATGTTTTTGATGCTGACAAACTGGCGGGCGATTTGTTTATCAGACAGGCGAAAGACAACGAAAAAATTATAGCACTTGATGGTTTAGTTTATGACCTTCAGAGGAGCGATACCGTAATTACGTGTGATGGTAAGGTGGAGTCGATAGCAGGAATTATTGGGGGCATGAATTCAGGTTGTAGTTTGGAAACCAAAAATGTATTTTTGGAGTCGGCATTCTTTTCCTCATCGAGTGTAGCAAAAACGGGCCGAAGACTTAAGATAAATTCAGATGCGCGTTATCGGTTTGAAAGAGGAGTTGATCCAAATTTTACGGAGCCAGGTATTGAAATTGCCACAAGGCTAGTTTTAGATATTTGTGGTGGGGAGGCTTCTGAAATTGTTAAAGAGGGAACAGTTCCCAAACCGAAAGAAGAAATAATTTTTAGACCCAAGCGTGTAAAAAGCCTGATCGGAATATCTGTGCCCATAAATAGACAAAAAGAAATATTAACGCAGCTTGGATTTGTCACAAAAAAAAGAGATAAAGACTCATATTTGGTAAATGTGCCATCTTGGAGGCCAGATATCTCGGGCGAGGCAGACTTGATTGAGGAGATTGTCAGGGTGACCTCATTAAGTAAACTGAATGGGTCTCCAATGGTGGGTTTGGCAGCCGGGGCAAAGGCACCCATTCTAACACCAGCTCAAAAGCGATTAGCCGTCCTGAGAAGAAGAATAGCGACGTTTGGGTTAAATGAATGCATATCTTATAGTTTCATTGATGAGAGAAGTGCTGAATTCTTTGCGGCTGAAAAAGATGTTGTTAAGCTTCTGAACCCAATTAGCTCTGAAATGAGTCATATGCGGCCTAGCCTTCTTCCTGGCTTATGTTCGGCGGTTAAGCGAAATCAGGCAAGGAGCTTTAAGAACTTAAAGCTTTTCGAAATTGGTGAGACCTTTTATGGAAGACGACCTGGACAGCAGCGAGTGAACGCGGCTGGTCTGCTCGTGGGAGATTATTTAGAGCGCAGTGCGTTCAAGAGTGAACGATCGGTAGATGTTTTTGATGGTAAAAGAATAGTTTTGGGCGCCCTTGACGATGTTGGAGTAGCCACAAAAAAACTTATTCTACAACGTGATAATTTGCCTCTTTATATGCATCCAGGCAGAAGCGGAATACTATCTATTGGACACAAAAACGCGGTCGCAATATTTGGTGAATTACATCCTCGTTTGGTAGACTTTTACGATTTAAAAGGTCCTGTAGTTGCATTCGAGATTCTTGTTGACAATATCCCACTGGCCAGGAAGAAACAGTTAGCCAGAGCTCCAATAAAAATGCCAGAATTCCAACCGGTAGAGAGAGATTTTTCTTTTGTGGTGCCGACCAATTTTGAGGTTGATTCTATAAAGAAGGCAGTCGAGTTCGCGGATAGGAATTTAATTTCAGAGGTTCGAGTTTTTGATATTTTTGAAGGTGAGGAGGCAGAAAATCAGCTTGGTCCGAATAAGAAATCTGTGGCCTTCATGGTTAGGTTGCAGCCGGAGCAGGCTACTCTCACCGATAGCGAAATAGAGGCTGTTGGCGGCAAAATTATAAAGAGCGTTTTTGAACTGACTGGAGGAGCTCTACGTTCCTGATCAGATCAGATTTTTGGGGTTTGTAAAGTCTAGTTCAAAGGTTTTGGCAACGGGTTTGTTGGTTACCATTCCATCGTGTACGTTCAAGCCATTTAATAGATTTTTATCTGACTTGCAGGCCTTTTTCCACCCTTCGTTCGCTATTTTTTTGATGTACGGAGTGGTGGCGTTGGTTAGCGCAAGAGTTGATGTGTGAGGTACTGTGCCTGGTATATTTGCGACGCAGTAGTGCACTATACCGTTTATTTCGAACAGAGGATTCTCATGAGTTGTAGGACGCGACGTTTCAAAACACCCTCCTTGATCAATAGCTACATCAACTAAAACTGATCCTTTGGGTAAAATCGATAATTGTTTTTTTGACACTAATTTAGGTGCCTCCGCCCCGGGGATTAATACGGCACCGATTACCATATCTGCGGTCGTCAGAGCATCTTCTATATTTTGATTAGAGGAATAGACTGTGGAAAAACGCGAAAAGAATATTTGATCGAGATATTGCAACCGCGACACAGATCTATCCATTAGTGTTACATTAGCTCCCATTCCTGAGGCTATTAAGGCTGCCTGAGTCCCAACAACGCCTGCTCCAATTATCAAAATATTTGTCGGTTTAACACCTGGCACACCGCCTATTAGTTTTCCTGCCCCACCATTCCCTTTTTGAAGTGCCCACGCTCCCATCTGTGGAGCTAAACGCCCAGCTACTTCTGACATGGGAGCAAGCAACGGCAAGTTTCCAAAATTGTCGGTGACTGTTTCATACGCAAACGCTGTTGCTTTACTTTTCATTAATTCGGAAGTCTGTTCTTCATCCGCAGCAAGGTGAAGGTAAGTGAATAAAATTTGTCCTCTTGTCAATTTTTGGCGTTCTTCTTTTTGTGGTTCTTTCACCTTTATAATCATTTCAGAATTTTCGATAACTCTGGTTCCATCTTCCTTTATTATCGCTCCAATACTTCTATAATTCTCGTCAGAGAAACCGGAGCCTATGCCTGCCCCTTTTTGAATAAGAACCTTATGTCCATCACTTACTAAGTCTAAAGCCATAGAGGGGGTCAAACCTACACGATACTCATTGTTTTTAACTTCTGTAGGACAACCTATTATCATATCAACCTCTTGCATTTTTAATAATAAACTTGAAAGCATTATATCCTATTGTCATGGTATTTTGTTACTAATATTGACAAAAAACCTTATTTTTACGAATAATATTCTATTATTATATAAAATATAGGGAATATATTCTAATGAAGACTGTAGATCAGATAGATATAAGAATTTTAAGAGTCCTGCAGCGCGATGGACGGATTTCAAATACTGAACTGGCTGAGGAGGTTGGCCTCTCAAACTCAGCGTGCCACCGTCGTTTAAAAAGGTTGATGGATCAATCTATAATAAGCTCTTTCGTGGCTTTAGTTGATGCAAGAGCTGTCGATCTTAAGTCAACTGTTTTCGTAGAGATAAAATTAGTCAAGCAAGTAGACGAAGTTCTGGAGGAATTTGAACGTGCTGTCTGTCTGATACCAGAAGTTTTAGAGTGTTATCTAATGGCAGGCTCTGCAGACTATCTACTTAAAGTTTCTGTTAAAGATACAGAAGATTATGAGCGCATTCACCGAAAAAATTTGTCACGTTTGCCAAATGTTTTGAATATGGTTTCGAGTTTTGCTCTTCGAAATGTACACAAAAGCACGGCTCTCCCTATCTAAAGAATAAGTTTTTTGAAAGCTATCACATTTTAAAAAGAGTTACAGACTTTCCCAGCTATTAGAAAAGCTATGCCGGTTCGAGTAAACGCCAGATTAAACACCTGATTGTCATCTGCAGATTGAAGACGATCCTTTAGCATTTGATCGAACCTTCGAATTAATATCATAGCAGTGTCTCTAAAAACCATATCAGACTTTGCCCTATTTTTTAAGCTATGAATCCTATCCTCTATACCAATACAATCCAATTTTTTTGAAAGCCCTTTTTTATTTGAGTTTACAAAATTTAACCACGCTTCAACCGGTGGTTGATCTATATTCAAATCGTCCAAATAGATACCATCTTGCGCCAATAAGTTTAATAAATCTTCGCTTGCACGTAATACATCAGAGATAATATTACTTTGGCGCGCTATTTTTAAAGCCAGAAATCCTTCCTCATCACTTGGGTCATTGGGAAAGTGAAGAGCTCGCAAAAGTACTGGCCATGTAATCTGAATTGACTCGGTAGATAACGGCAAGGAAGTTGAATCACTAGAGCCCCCTCCAACATTTAGATCAAGCTGATGAAGCTCGTAATTAGATAACGGGGCGCCAAAGGTTTTTTCCCCAGAAGAAAGACTAGCAAACGAGTCGTAGTTATGATTATTTGTGTCAAATTTAGACAAATTAAGAAACTTACTCTCAAAACGATTAAGCTTGTTAGCATTAGTTTCCAAAACCGCTGCCTGTCTTCTATTTTCCACGATGGCTTTTTCCAAGGTCTGACTCATTTTCCAATAATATTTAAGTGAAAACAAAAGCAGTGCGGAAATCACTATAACACTAATAGAGAGTAAAAGCTTAAGAGTACCATTATATAATTCTACTGAAAATAAAGTAAGAATAGAGATGGTTGCGTTTACCGAAATAAGAGACAGCACTGCAATAACAAAGACGCTTGCTACCCTATTTGACATTCTCGTTCCTGCTTGTTCTTAACGATATTGTATTTTTACTATCTCAAAGCCTCTAGTTCCGCCGGGAGTATTAACCTCAACGGAGTCTCCTTCTTCTTTTCCGATTAACGCTCTGGCTAAGGGGGATTTAATATTAAGCAAATTATTCTCTATGTCAGCTTCCGGTTCTCCTACAATCTGGTATTTACTTTTGGCCTCAGTCTCCTCGTCAATTAGCTCTATGATCGCTCCAAATTTTACGGGACCTGAAAGCTTGGAGACATCAATAACGTCTGCCAAGGATATTATTCCTTCTAGCTCTTTGATCCTTCCCTCAATAAAAGACTGTTTTTCCCGAGCAGCATGATACTCAGCGTTTTCGGACAAATCTCCATGT
>MDSW01010623.1_pt1 | contig 10721 bp, 10 predicted proteins | sample 811171 | NCBI WGS metagenome assembly MDSW01 (sample SAMN05326641, study PRJNA326480) | marine metagenome | isolation source: seawater | place: Atlantic Ocean: North West | collected 2012 | reverse complement strand
GACTTTGAAGGCGACATTCAAAAAACAGTTGCGGCCTACAATGCTGGACCCGGCGCCGTGAAAAGATACAAAGGCATTCCCAATTACCCAGAAACGCAGAAATACGTAAAACGGGTTCTCAAATTGTATCGTCATTACTTGAAGCATTGGCCGGCGGGGAAATGAGCTGCCGTCATCCACGTCTGTTGCGGACTAGCATAGACAAAAAGCTGAGATATAATCGAAAAGTAGCATATCTCGACCACGAGTCCGCCTGATTACACTAAGTCAATTGTTTCCTTGCCTTAAATATGTAATGACAGGCCAATCGTGTGGAACTTACCAAACATATTGACCATGGGGCGGCTGCTGCTTTTGCCCGTTATCTGTTGGCTGATTTATCCCGGTGTTGAAACCCGTGAGACCAGCTTTTGGGCCGGACTGCTTTATGGATTGGGTATGATTCTCGATGTTGTAGACGGAGCTATTGCCCGTCGCACCAATGCCGTTACCGTGCTGGGCCAATTTCTTGATCCATTGGCCGATAAACTTTTTGTACTGGTTACCCTGGTTGCTTTGATGCAACTCCCCGATGAACGCGTGCCTGGCTGGATCATCATGGTTATTTTGACCCGTGAATTTGCGGTAACCGGGCTGCGAACCCTTGCTGCCGCTGAAGGCATCATCATTGCGGCGGATGCAGGCGGAAAGCTCAAAACGCTTTTCACTTCGCTAGGCACTTGTGCACTGATCATGCATTACAACTGGTACATTGATTTCATCTTTTTCACCGGAACGGTGAGCTGCCATCAAGTTGGGCTCATTCTCACATATATCTCGCTGGTTCTCTCTATTACCTCCGGCATCAACTATGCACGTGGTTTTACTGCGGCAATTGCAGCCAAGAACGCCCCTGCATAACCTCCATGCTTCTCATCAAAAAATTGGAAATGCTCGGTCGTAGGTTCTTACTATGGCTCTGCGGACATTTGCTTTCGGTACACACCGGTAAAACCATGGAAAGACTCGACCACATCGCGGTGGTTCGACTTGATCCCAGAGTGGGCAATATTATTCTTCTCACCCCTCTTTTGAGCTCGCTTAAATTGCGCTTTCCTCACGCAAAGGTTGACGTGGTGGCGCATCATCACAGCGCGGCTCTTCTTCAAGACCACACCGATATCGATGCTGTCATTGCATTCAATAAGAAAAAGTTCTTCGGTCCAGGTGGTGTGTTTTCGGTTTGGGCCAAGCTGCGCAAAAGCCGTTACGATTTGATCATCGATGCCTCCAACCCCACTTTTCCTTCTACCACGCAGGCGCTACTCGTTCGTTTCTCCAAGGCCCGCTACACAACGGGTGTCGGACTTAAAGGTGTTGGGAAAATTTTCACCCATCCCGTTATCATCGAAGAGGATGAAACCAGCCACGAGATCGATTTAAGACTTCAGCTCTTGAGCAAAATTCCCGGAGAAGTCTCAACTCGAAGCGTGAGCATGGGTTCAGCTGTGCTTGCTCACCAAGAATCGGCAGCCAGCGATATGCCCAAGGGCTATGCTCTACTGAATCTTGGAGCACGTCTTAAAAACAAACAGCTCGACGCAAAAACCTACGCCACCATCGCTAAACGGATGGTTGAAAAAGGTTACCCGGTGGTTTTGACCTATGGCCCAGGCGAGCTTGAGTTGGCTCAGCAAACCCAAGCCTTTTGTCCAGATACACATCTTGCCCCGCCCACCAGTCTGCAGCAACTGGCGGTGCTCATGTCCAAGGCCGCCTACACAATCTCATGCGATACGGGCCCCATGCACATCGCAGCGGCCACCGGAAAACCTGTTTTAGGAATTTTCGTTAGCACACCGCCAAAACGTTATGGCTACACCAACGATAAGAACTCAGTGGTCGACGCTCGCAACGCATTCAAAGAGGCAGAACTTCAAGAATTGACAAGCTTTATTGATGCTTTGGGCTCATCACCCTCCACGTAGCGGTAGACTTCGCCGGCGTAATTTTTGAAAGTTAGAGTCTGTCCATTTTGGGATACAAGATACTCGGGCAATAAAGGAACCTTACCGCCACCTTCTGGTAAGTCTACCACATAATGCGGAACCGCTAGACCGCTGGTCCAACCACGAAGCTCTTCAATAATTTTCAAACCGCTGCGTACGGGTGTTTTGAAGTGACTCACACCTTCAACCGAATCGCATTGAAAAATATAATAAGGGCGACACCGACGGGCCAATAACCACCGGTTCATCTCTTTCACCATAGCAGGGTCATCGTTAACGCCTTTAAGCAAAACCATCTGGTTGCTGATCACACAACCACCATCGGCCAACCGGTTCAGGGCAAGCTCCGTTTCGGGTGTACACTCACGTAAATGATTAAAATGCGTACTGATGTAAATCGGATGATGCTTTTTTAAGACCTCAATCAATTCGGGTGTAATTCGCTGCGGCAGGGTTACCGGGTTGCGGGTAGCCAAGCGGATGATCTCGAGATGCTTGATGCCCCTTAACTCAGTCAAAAGGATATCGAGCTTTTTGTCGCTTAAGCTTAAGGGATCACCACCAGATACCAATAGGTCTCGGATGGCCGGTGTTTGCCGAACATAGTCTACAGCCTTATCAAGTGCTGCCCGACCTAAAGCTGAAGCGGGATCTCCCACTTTGCGTCTTCGATTGCAGTGCCGGCAGTAAACGGGACAATTGTGACTGGTATAGAGCAGCGCTCTATCTGGATAACGGTGGGTCAATCCCTCCGTAGGCATGTAGGTGTCCTCAGCCAATGGGTCTTCAAGCTCATCATCGGCCCGAGCCAACTCAATGCCCTGTGGTACAGCTTGTAGATAGATGGGATCGGTTAAATCACCCTCTTGCATGAGCGAGGCATAATAAGGCGTAATTCCCATTAAGAACTGTTCCGAAGCTGCCCGGATTTCTTCACGGGTTTGCTCATCGAGCTCTACCAAACCTTCAAGGTCTTCGGGACGGCTCAACCTGTTCTTAAGCTGCCAACGCCAGTCGTTCCATTGTTCGTCCGCCACATGCTCAAAACATGCCGGCCTCGGTGATTGTCCATTTGTATTCATAACGGCCCTTCTTTAGCGCAGACAACTCCAATTGGGAACGCCTCCGGTGTGGTAACCAAGGCACGAGCAATGCTATAGAGCCTGATTATGACAAGCCTTGCAGAACTCGAAAAGCACCAACCAGAAGCCGTGGCACATATCCAGCAGGTCTTTGCCTCCGGCCGGTTGCATCATGCTTACGTGCTTGCCGGGCCTGATTCTGGAGACTGCAGCGCCCTGGCACAAGCTATGGTTGAACGCGCGCTTTGCCAGGAGACCCAAGATCCAGAAAACTGTATATGTCGCAAGAAGTTACGAGGTGGTAACCACCCAGACTTTATCTCCATCGAGCCCGACGACAAAGGCATCATTCGAATCGACGCCATCCGAGACATTGCCAGCCGGCTCTCTTTAAAGGCCATTGAGTCCGAGCGAAAGGTCATTCTTATTCAGGGTGCCGATACCATGAATCCGGCCGCCCAGAACGCACTGCTAAAAACCTTGGAAGAGCCGCCGGGTCCCTGCTGTTTTATTTTAACGGTTAAACGCTTTCGCTCCCTCTTGCCAACGGTCCGGTCTCGTAGCCAGCGTATCCGGCTTCAAGCCCCATCCCCCGAAAAAGCCATTCAAACCTTGGTTGAAGGCGGCGTGGATTCAGAAGTTGCGCCGGTCTTGGCCGCCATTGTTGGAACCGATGTAGACGCGGCCCTCGAGAAAGTGGACCAAGGTGCGGCTGAAATTCTTAGTACTCTCAAAGAGGCCATCGCCTCACCTAACCTGGGTGAAGTAACTGATATTGCTGAAGATATTGGCAACCCAAGGCCGCGGGCGGACCTGACCTTTGAACTTTTATCGGTCGAGCTGCGCAACCAACTGGCTCACCTACAAGGCGTTAGCACGGGGGCTCACCTTGGAGAGGCTCTGCCAAACCTCAAACTGGCCAATATATTAAGCGCCATCGAACGACTCGAGCAATTACAGAAAAAATGGGTCTTCAATCCCAACCGCCGTTTAGGACTGGAAAGCGTCTTGCTTTGTCTTAAAGGGTCACATTCGTGACGACTGGCCCAACTTTCGCTAAGATCAAAATAGATGGCCGAAAAGAACCCTGAAAAAGAGCCTAAGGCAAAAGACCCTTCGAAACCTTACGGCGCATTGGCGCGTTTAGGGATCATTGGCAACAACCGCTGGATCACCACTTCGTCCGGTGAAATGCGCCCCGGTGAGAAAATCATTGTCGATACTGAAACCGGCAGCACCATGGCGACGGTGATTGCCCAATCTCAGCCCATACCAGACGAGGCCCCCACGGCCGAATTTATGCGAACTGCCAACAAAGACGATGGGCAAATTGCAGCCAAGAGAACCAAGCAAGAGAAAGCTGCGTTGATTTATTGTCGTCAAACTGTAGCCAGGCTCGAACTGGATATGAAGGTTATCTCGGCGGAGTACTCCCACGACGGCAAGCACACCACCTACTACTTTACCAGTAACGACCGAATCGATTTTCGAAACCTCGTGAAGCAATTGGCTCAGCATTTTAAGACCCGAGTCGAAATGCGTCAAATTGGGATTCGAGATGCTGCACGCCATGTGGGCGGTACCGGGTTGTGCGGCAGAAAACTCTGCTGCTCTTCGTTTTTGCCCGAGTTCAAATCCATTTCCATTCGTATGGCCAAAGACCAAAACTTAACTCTGAATCAACAAAAGCTCTCTGGAAGATGTGGACGGCTGCGTTGCTGCCTCGAATACGAACACGGTCTCTACAAGGAGAAAGCTAAAGGTCTACCTAAGCCTGGCAAACGGGTGGCCACGCCTGACGGGGATGGAAAGGTACGCGATTTAGACGTACTTCGGCAAAAGGTTCGGGTATTTCTCAATGCCGGTGGCATGCAAGAGTATGAAGCATCTCAAGTAGAGCGCATCACCACGCAACCCGACCAACCGAAAAAAAAGAAAAAGCCCAAGAGCCCCGAAGCGGATAAGCGCCCCATCGAGGCTGCGAAAAAAACAGCCCAAGAAAAACCAAGTCCCGATAAAAAAGCGCAAGCTTCATCGGAGCCCGATTCCAAGCCCAAGAAAAAGCGCAAACGTAAACGCAAACCCAAAAAGAAGCCTGAAGCCAAAACCGATGAAACCAGCTGACTTGACAGTTTAACCAAGCTTCTTTAATCGCGAAATTCTATGACTGAACAATCAACTGACAACGAACTCGACGGCGCCTCAATCCCCGAGCTTCTAGAACTCATGGGTTCTGAGCATCCTGGAGAGCGGGCAGCGGCGGCCTGTGCTATTGGCGACAGGTTACGGACCCAAGAAATTCAGGGCATTGAAAATAAAACCCGCGAGGCAATGGCCAAGCTTCTAGACGACCCTGTCACCCATGTTCGCTTTGAAACCGCCATCGCTATGGCAGAGTTCCAAGACCATCGAGCAACCCCACTCTTACTTGGAGCAAGTCGCTCCAAAGCACTCCGTCTGGATGCAGTGCGGGCCTTAGGAACCATGGGCGATCCCAAGGCAATTGGGCCCCTTAGAGGCATTATGGGGAAGTTTTTCATGCCGTGGGCCGACAAGCTTCAAGCGGCGGCGGCCCTCTGCGCGTTAGAAGACCCCGAGGGTCAAGACTACCTCCAAACCAAGCTTCAAAGTCGAAAATTTGCGGAACGAGCTGCGGCCATTCATTTTATGGCAGAATCCAACCATCCTGCCGCAACCGACGATCTCATCAGTATTCTCAAAGACTTAAACGATCCCATGCAAGACGTCGCCGCGCGCTCCCTGGGTCTTATTCCCTCAGAAAAAGCCCTCGAAGCACTTCAAGAGGCTTTGGGAACGGCCGAGGGCCATTTGGCAGAAGACATCGACGAAGCCATCAAACGGCACCGATAATCCGCCAATAAACTGAAAAAATTAAGAAAATCTGGAAAGATGGGTGCTGCATGTCCCCGTTCACGGTATAATGGTGCCGTGGAGAGGCCGCGTTATGCGGAAGGAGGTAGGAGCCATGATTGTGCATGTTGTGCGTAGACTCGTCTGTTCCCTGACGATATTTTTACTGATCAGTTTTGCTAGTCCAGTCGTTCACGCTGGAGATCTCACTTTGGCCATGAGCTTAGGCCAGGAACTACAGTTTAAGCCGCCACCGGTTGGCCAAGCTCGCGCAACGAGCCTGATGATTTCTCCCGGATATCAACTCGACAAAATGTTCCGCGTTGAACTCGGTATCAATTACATGATCGATGCCATGCGACGGGGCAAAACCGACCTGCAGATTCGCCCTACCATGACGGCCGAGTTTTTCCCTGGCTATTACGCTAGACTTCATCTCGGTATTGCTCACCTACTCGATGAAGATGCGGGGGAGCAAAGACTTTCGGTCGGCGGAAGTGTAGGCCGCATCATCAATATGAGAGGCGTTCCGTTCTTCGCGGAAATTGGACTCGTTCCTCGAACAGAGATGACTATGACTGAACGAACCAATCCCGATGGACTCCAAAAGTACCGACTCTTTTGGATCGCAGAATTCCGAGTTGGCGCCACTTATACCTTTTCATCTGACGAGGAATAGGCCACTTCTTAGGTTATGAAAAAGCTCTCGATATTGCTCATCGTCATGTTTGCCATGCTGGCGGCTACTTCCGGTCTCGCGCAATCAAAAGAAAATGCCGAGGACATTCCGCCTCCTCCGGAGGGCACACAAGCAACCGATGAGGAATCAGCTGTTGACGAAATGGCTCTTGAGAACCTCATGCGTGAGGTTCTTCAGGTCTATCTAGAAATTCAAAAGTACCTAGCAGAAGATTCAACCTGGCGGGTCGGCCGCTCGGCCGGACTCATCGCGCTCAAAGTGAAAAACTTTGATATCAAGAAACTTCCCACAGACTTTTCGCCACTCTATCGCACCCTGCCTAAGCAACTTAGGGCAGCTGCTCGTAAAATGTATAAGGCCAAAAGCCTGGCCGACTTGCGGCTCCACTTTAAAGGGCTATCTAAACCCATGGCTACCTGGGCAAACATATCCAAACTACCGGATATCGATGTCATCTATTGCCCCGTCGCCAACGCTACATGGCTTCAATACAAAGGTCCGGTTCGAAACCCGTACTATGGTTCGCAAATGCTCGAATCAGGTCAGGTGGTTTGGTCGGGGCCAGAGGTGGCCACCAAATCAGAAGGCGAAGACGGCACGGACAAAGCAACTGCCGAGCCTTAGGTTCAATCTCGACTCAGTCTTTACACCGACGCTTCAGACTCGCTCTTCTTTGGCTTTGAGGATTTCTTCTTATCTGACTTCTTCGATTTCTTAGGCTTCTTAGAAGCTGCTTCTACCTTAAGTTCCGCTTTGGCCTCAGCCTCAGCTTCTTGAACTGTCTCGTCCCAGACATTTAGAAATTGCTTAGCTGATTTTGCTGCCGCCTTGTCCGTCTTCTTGGCTTGCTTTTTATCGGCCTTCTTTTTCTCGGACTTTTTGCTCGCCGCCTTTTCAACCTTCACTTTTGGCGCTTTGATTTTAGTCTTCTTGGACTTCAACTGAGGAACAACGCGAGCATCGATAAACTTTTTGAGTCGTAAATGAAGAAGCTCTGGAATTTCAATGGGTGCTACATGCGATCCACCTGGAATCATCAAAAGCTCAGCATCCGGTAAGAGATCAACCATGCGCTCGGAAAGCCAGCCCGGTGTAAACGTATCGTGCTGTCCGCCCACAACCAATGACGGCACATCAAGGTCTGGCAACTGTGCCTCAGTAGAATGGTCCATCAACCCTTCAACCACACCCAAAAAGACATTCACATTCATAGCTGCCAAATGTTGGAAATAAGGGCCGAACTCTTCTCGACGAAGAACTTTACCATTCACTTCTAAATTCACTGCCACTTGGTAAGCAATTTCAGTGGTGAGTGTTTTAGTCCAAAGCTTCTGAGCAACCCGTGGCGATAGTTTTGTCAACCTACGTAGATGGGGAAGCACTTTTCCACCGATGTCGGTATTGTGGAAGGTGTCCAGTGGATGGCCATAACTGCCGCACATGGGCACCAAACCCATGGTCCGTTCTGGATACTGAATGGCAAAGTCCAAGATAACCTGGACGCCCATGGAGTGGCCCAACAAAAGTGCTTTGTCCAAACCATAATGGTCCATGACCGCAGCCAAGTCCGAACGCAAATCACGAACCGTGGTGGCGTTCTCCACTGCTGGCTCATTAGAAAGGCCATGCCCTCGATAATGAAAATGGTAAAATCGGCACTTCTCTCGAAACGCAGGCGTCAAATGTTGCCAGATAAATCCATCACAACCCAAACCATCACAAAGGACAACGGGTACATCGCCCTCCCCGAATGTTTCCGTGAAGAGTCGTGTTCCATCGAATGAGTCAATATATTCTTCGGTGACCATAGTGGATATCCTACTGCGCTTATTACTCGTGAACCAGGGCCATAGCAGCCGTATGTCACTTCAACAAGACATATGATGCACTGAGCCAAAAGGTTCTTTATGCGTGTTCCAGGCCCAAAGCACGGGTAAACTCTTGAATAACGGCCAATCTCACGCCCTCTTCAATCAATTCATCCTGTCTAAACGCACGCTCAACGTTGCGCTTAAAGATCAAAAGACAGGGCTGAGCTCCGTTACCGAAGTTGGTTCCAAGTACCAATGCCAAAGATTGGGGCGACATGCGCGGTTGTACTTTTTGCAGCTCATCGAGAACGGGCAAATCTGCCACCACAATTGGAAACTGTTTGAGTTGCTCTAGTACCTTCTCGGGCAACGATGCAGCAGCCCGATTTAAAATATCTTCAAACTCTTCACGGGTTCGGCTGCGATCTTCTGGGTACTGACGCGGCGCAAGCTCTCTGGCCCTGAGAAAATGTTGATTGGCCTCTCGGCTGCCTTTGAGCTCTAAAATTAGACCCAGAGTATAGTGTCCCTGCGCTAAACGTTCGTCTAAAGATAGTGCGCTGCGAATTGCAGCTTCTGCTTCGGGAATTTGAGCCAACTCAAAATAAGCCAAACCCCGAGCACAATCGAGTTCTGCATCGGGTTGGCTTAAATCGGCTACGGCTTGATATGCACTGAGGGCTGCGCTGGGCTCGCCAAGCTCGAGATGAATCGCACCACGGATGAGCGCCGAGCCATATCGAGCGTCTTCACTCTCAAGGGCTGCTCGGTCACAAAGCTGCAAAGCTTCATGCAACCGACCAGCCGTCAAAAGGTCTTTGGCTTCTCTGAGAAGATTACGCCAACGCGTCATGCTGTCCTAGATTAGGAATCAGCCGTAGCAAAACCGACAAGCGTTGCTACCGCTGCGCCGCTTCCACCCTTGGTTGAAGCGCCGGTTGTTGAACTGCCAAAAGCTGCACCTGCAATATCCAAGTGCGCCCAGGTATTGTCGCCAACAAACTTCTGCAAAAAGAGTGCGGCCGTAATGGAACCACCGGCACGCTCGCCAGTGTTCTTCGTGTCGGCAACATCGCTCTTAAGCATATCGTTGAGTTTCTCAGTCAAAGGCATACGCCAAAAGTCCTCACCTGCATTATCTGAATGCATGAGTAAGTCGCCCGCCAAATCGTCACTGTTACTGAAGAGGCCAACCGAACCACCCAAGGCAACAACAATGGCGCCTGTCAAAGTAGCAAGGTCGATGATGCACTCAGGCTCAAGTCCTGTCGCATAATGCAAAGCGTCTGCTAACACCAAACGGCCTTCAGCATCGGTATTGTTAATTTCAACGGTCATACCTTGCATGCTCGTTACAACATCATCGAGGCGGTAAGCATTGGCCGCAGGCATGTTTTCCGCGCAAGACAAAATACCGTGTACGGGTACGTTTGGCTTCAAGCGGCCAATAGCGTGCATAGCACCCATGACCGCAGCTGCGCCGCCCATATCCATCTTCATGCCCTGCATGCCACTGGCTGGCTTGATGCAAAGTCCACCGGAATCAAAAGTAATGCCTTTGCCAACAAAGACAATTGGCTTCTTCTTCCGGTCCGCTGCGTTCTCTGGCGTGTAAGTCATGTGAACCAAGCGAGGCTTCTGCTCGCTGCCCTTACCAACCGCCATAATCAAATTGGCACCCATCTTCGTCAACTGAGTTGGTCCCATGATTTTGATCTTCAAACCAATTTCGTTCGACATCGCCTTTGCACGGTCGGCAAAAGATTCAGGGTAGAGTTCATTTGGTGGCTCGTTAACGAGATCACGGCCGGTGCAAACACCTTCACCAATGATGACACCACGCTCAACTGAAGTATTCAGTGCTTTGCGGTCTGCGCTGTCTAGCTTGGCACTGCCCAGTCCAATTTGAACCTTGCGAACCTTGCACTCGTTTTCTTTCGATTTGTATGTGTTGAACCGGTAAGTTCCCATAACCGCACCACGTGCAACCAATTCGATAATTCCATCTAAAGGCGCTTCGGTGTCTGGTAAAAGAAGAACAACGCTCTTGGCACTTTGCGCGTCGCCCGTCCGAGCTGCGGTTCCTGCTGCTGCAATCCAATCGGCGCTGCTTACGGTTTCAGGATCTCCCAAACCAACAACCATGATGCCGCCAGCTTCCAAAGTTTCGAGTGAACATTTTTGCCCACGCTTACCCGAAAAGTCGCGCTTCTTTAGAAAGGCCTTGAAAGACTTACCAAGATCTTTAGCTCGATTGTCATACGCGTCG
>MDSW01087712.1_pt1 | contig 10722 bp, 7 predicted proteins | sample 811171 | NCBI WGS metagenome assembly MDSW01 (sample SAMN05326641, study PRJNA326480) | marine metagenome | isolation source: seawater | place: Atlantic Ocean: North West | collected 2012 | reverse complement strand
TTGCTGTTGATAGACCTCTAGATATGCTTCGTACAATGGTGAATGTTACCAGTGATTCAATTGGAGCTGCAATTATTGCGAAGTCTGAGGGTGAGGATTTATATTTATAATCAGTTATTTACTGATTATAGATATTAACTCACTTTTCACTTTTCTTGTCTGATTTACATCAATCTTATAGTCTATTATCATTGGATTGCTATTTTTATTTATAGCAACTAGAGCTTCAGAAGAATCATTTGCTCTTAAATATTCGATATCATAAACTTTAGCTATATTCTTAATATCTATATCTAAGGGTGTAGTCCAAAATTCATTAAATCTAGAATAATTTAGCTGATTAATAGGTAGTGTTGAAAAAATTCCTCCTCCATTATTATTAATAATAATGAATTTAGTATTAATATTATTTTTTTTCAAAAAATGTAATCCATTCATATCATGGTATAAACTTAGATCTCCAATGATACAAATATTTAAATTATCAGGTGAATTATATCCTAAACCAATCGCAGTTGAAACTAAACCATCTATCCCACTAGCTCCTCTATTAGAATATACTTTATGTTTCTTAGGAATATTTTGAGTAAGGTCGTCAGCTTCACGGATAGCCATCGAATTACCAATAAATATATTTGAATGTGACTTAATTTTCATTAATAGTTCATTAATAAATAGTCCTTCGCAGTTACTATTTTCATTAGAATAATTCTCAATAATTGATGAGATATTTTTTTGTTGTTTAAGAATATTCTCAAACCTTGATTTTTTATTATTTTTTGATGAATTTGATTTTATATAATCTACAAAACTAAGATAATCTGATTTGATAGTATGATTAGATGAATCATTAAATAATGGATATCTATCAATAAGAATTACCTTTCCATGATTCTTTATATAATTATTTACAATTTTAGAAGTTGGTTTTCGTCCAAACCTAATTATATAATTTGGTGAAGGAATATTGTTAATGATATAGTTATAGTTTGATATGATATTCCTGTGCTCTTTATAGTACCTAATATTTGATGTTGGATCTGCAAATATTGGTGCATTAATATATTCAGAGAATTCTAAAATTGAATCTAATGAATCATCTGGATGTATCTCACCACAAACAATTATACTGTTCGTAAAATCTATGTCGTTGTAATCTATCTTATAATTTATTTTCTTTCTTTTATACGTCAGGATATTATTTTCATTGTTCTTAGGATTAATACAATCCACAATTGGTTCATCGAAAGGTGCATTAATATGAACTGGGCCAGGAGGAATATCATATGAGCCCATAGAGTTATTATATGCTGTAATCAGAGTATTGGTTAGCGTACTATAATCTATTGCAGGTAATCCTATTTCAAATGAATCTCGAACATGCTCACCGTATATATTATTTTGAATAATAGTTTGATTTTCACCGAGCCCTATAAGATTTGCAGGCCTATCTGCGGTTAGAGCAATTAGTGGAATTTTACTATAATTAGCCTCAATTAGTGATGGGAATAAATTAGCTATAGCTGTCCCAGATGTGGTAATAATTATAGTAGGTACACGAGTTTTTTTTGATAGACCAAGTGCAAAATATCCAGCGGAACGCTCATCGATATGAGATGTTGCATTAAACTTATTATTACTTGTAAATGCAATTGTTAATGCGGAATTTCGTGCTCCAGGGCATATACATACGTGCCTCACACCCATGGAGTAGAGTGTATTTGATATTTCGTATGCCCAGTTTAAGTTAATATTATTCATTAATTATATTATAGATGGTGTCTATTTTATTTTTAATTTCATCCCATTCCTCATCATGGTCTGAATTTATTACAATTCCTGCCCCTCCATAAAAGTAAATTTTATTATTATTAATATAGGCACTCCTTAGTGCTGCATAAAATTCACAATTATTTTCTGAATCTATCCAACCAATTGGACCAGCATACCAACCTCTATCATTTTCTTCAATATTATTAATTATCTCCATGGAAGAGTGTTTTGGATAACCACTCAAAGCTGCTGTTGGAACTAGTGAATCTAAAATCTTCAATGGATTCAGCTTTGGATCTACTTTTGAGGTAATTTCTGTTTTTAAATGAGCTATATTTTTTAGTTCAAGTATATATGGTTCTCCGATTTTTGACTTTAAATTCATTATTTTTAATGTATCAATAATTCCTTGTACAACGAATCCATGCTCTTTGAGAATTTTATTATCATTTAAAAGTTTATTTTTATTCTCTACTGATTTAGACCCAGCTAAAGCATCTATATTAATAATATCATTTTCTTTTTTTAATATTATTTCAGGTGATGCACCTATAAAATATTTAGTTTCATTATATTTATAGTAGAAAGATGTGCATGTAGGGTATCTATCAATTAGTTTAATTATTACATTTGATTTTGATGGTTTTTTATCCATATCACACGATATGATATTTGAGATAACTACTTTAGAAACATCAGAATTATTAATATGATCCTTTATCTTTGCAATAGAACGTATAAAACTATTTTTATCAATAAGAAATTTTCTGGAATTAAGTATGATATCCTTAGAGCTATCTGTATCTGAATCTGAATAATTAGGTTTAAGCAGTTCATCAATATACTTATGATTTGCATGTATACTGCTAGTAATCTCTTCAACATTCTTATTGATATTAAAAAGATGAGTTATTGTAGTTTTATTTTCATTCTCTAATAATAATATTCTTGGTACCCAGTATTTTAATGAAGGAATATCAGACCAGATGTTATGGTTTATATTATTAATATCATAATTTTGTCCACACATTATTAGAGGAATATTCTGCTGAGAAGTGTCATTAATAGATATAGTAGTATTAACTAATTCCTGAACAATATCGTTGATATTGATTTTGCTATATTCGCATAGAGTATAGTTTTTAATTTCTCCAATAGATAGCATCTTAAAATTCTGAGATTTATTGCACAAAAATGAAATATTATTTAGTTTTTCATCTTCAATGTCAAGTATAGATTCGAATTTATTTAAATTATAGTTTTCTGTATATGAGAAAATAGTTTCAGAAGATACATCTTCAGAGGACGAGCATAGCTCGTTATATGTTTCTATGAATTTATTTTTATCTCTTATCATTATTAGCTATATATTTATAAATCAATCTTATAAATTCATATATACTTATACAAAGTAAATATTAATAAAGATGAATGAATTCTCACATAAAGGTAAAGATAAAAAAGAATTTGTAAGGGATATTTTCAATGATATTTCAAGTTCATATGACTTTCTAAATCATTTTTTAAGTGGTGGGATTGATATTATCTGGAGAAAGAAATTTATCAAGTCACTTAACTTTGCAGGCAATGATAAAGTGCTTGATGTTGCAACAGGGACTGGAGATGTAGCCTTCGCTATCAAGAAAAATTATAATTCAAATATTACTGGATTAGATTTATCAATTAATATGCTTGAAAAAGCAAGGCTGAAATCAAAGAAATATAATATCTCTGACATAGACTTTATTGAAGGAGATGCTGAAAATCTTCCATTCGATGATAATACATTTGATAAAGTAGTAATTTCATACGGATTAAGAAACCTAGGTAATTTTGAAAAGGGTTTATCAGAGTTTCATAGAGTTTTGAAGCCTAGTGGAAAGCTTGGTATTCTAGAATTTTTGCAACCTCGCTCTAACCTAATTGCAAAACTATTTAAGTTCTATTTTAATAATATTCTTCCAAGAGTTGCCTCTTTATTTTCTAGCTCTAAGGCATATAGATATCTCCCTGAATCTGTTGAGAACTTTCTTTCTGCTGATGAATTGGAGCTATTGCTAAAAGATGCAGGGTTTAAAGATATTAATTCAACAAATTTAACTTTTGGCATTACAACTATGACAAATGGCGCAAAATAAAAAAATAGTTGCACAATTAGGCCTATTGCTTACTGCTTTAATTTGGGGTGCTACTTTTATTGTTGTTAAGGATGCCATAGATCTTGTGACATTCCCGCCATTTATATTTGCTGCAATAAGATTCACCTTAGCTGCTCTCTGCGTTCTTTTTCTTTTTGATTTTAAATATATTAAAGAAGATTTTGCTGGCCCTTCTCTATGTGGTATTATATTATTTATTGGGTATGGATTTCAGAATTATGGCTTAGAAGCAACCTCTCCAACAAATTCTGCTTTTATTACTAGTATAAGCGTTGTTTTGGTACCCATTATTTTATATTTATGTAAAATCGAACAAATATCTCTTAGAATATGGATATCTGTTATTCTAGCTTTCATTGGAATACAAATGATTTCTCCGCAAGGTTTTAATATTGGAGACAAGCTGACATTTGGATGTGCATTCTCATTTGCAATTCATATTATTATGCAAGATAGATTTAATAAGGATAGGGTAATTAATTTTTTTATCATTCAGTCTCTAGTAACGGCATCCTTATCATTTATTGCAAGTATATTTGTGGAGGACATTTCTAAAATTATTTTCTCAAATGAAGCAATTTTAGCTGTATTGATTACAGGTATTTTAGGAACTACATTTGCTCTATTAGTAATGATTTGGGCACAAAAAATATTATCTGCAAGTGAGACAGCTATTATAATAGCAATGGAACCTGTCTTCGCAGCTTTATTCTCAGTTTATTTTGGATATGAAATTTTAGGTTTATCCTCTTATATAGGTGGCGCAGTAGTGATTTTTTCAATTGTATTCTGTGAATTATCAAGAAACAATAAATTAGTCAATTAATTCTGAATATTTCTTTTTTCTAAATATATAATATTTAAATACGATACTTGTCTTATACATTTTATGTATGATTGAGTAAAGAGGTTTCTTTTTTATTCTATTTATTTTATTAATACGAGCTATAAGATATAAAGGATGAATTAGTATCCATAATAAAGAACATATCTGAGCTGTTAATCCATTAAAATTAAATATTAGTAGATATCTTAATAAGGATAGTAACTCTAGTAATAATTTAGGTATTAACAGAGAAATCATAATAATAGGATTGTGATTTGTTAGAAATAAAATCAAGCTATTTCTGTGGTTATAATATGATTTCAGAAAATTATTTTCTAAGAGTATTCCACCATCATGATATATGGTTGATTTAGGTTCAACTACATTTCTGTAACCTGACAAATTGATTTTCCAGGAATAATCAATTTCTTCCATGTATGCAAATAGTTTACTATCGAATAAGATACTTTTAAATAGGTTTTTTCTAGTTATAAAAGAACAACCAGATGCCCAGAATACATCAATTAGATTATTGTATTGACCTTCATCCTTTTCAATATGGTTAAAGATTCTACCTCGTATGAATGGGAAACAAAAAATATCAAGAAATCCCCCTGCACCACCAGCATAATCAAACATTTGATTATTATGAATATTATTAATTTTTGGCTGAATGGAACCTATTGTTTGATCGCTATCCATTAAATCTACTAGTGGCTTCAACCAATTCGGTTCATGAGTAGTATCATTATTAAGGAATAAAAGATAATCTCCATTAGATTCAAGCGCACCTGCATTACAGCCACCAGCGTAGCCCAGATTTTGTTTTAACGTAATAATTTTAATTTCAGGAAATTTATTTTTGATTTCATTAATACTACTATCTTGACAGTTATTATCAACGACTATAGTTTCATAGTTTTTATAATGAGATTTTTGCAATGAACTAATACAATCATCTAGAACTTTATCCCCTCCATGATGAGGGATAATGATACTAACTTTAACTTTCGTTTGATTCATTTTTAAGGATATCCAGCCATCCTTTTGCTTCTTTGTAAGCCTCCGGTTGACTATAATTTTGATTCAATGAAATCCAATCCTCTATGATTCTAACGGCCTGTTCATATTCGCCAGTCTGGCTATAATAAACAACAAGCATCCTACTAAACTCCCAACGATTAGGGTAGGTCTTTATCATTTCTTTTATATATGCTTCTCCATCATTATCACTACTGCTATCAAGTAGTAATACTGATGCAATATCATAGTGATCTTGAATATTTAAGTCATTACGATCCATTAAATTTTTGATATAATGATTATATCTTTCTGAATTCCCAGTCATCGAAAATAATCTTGCTACAGTAAGCTGATAGTCAGGGTGTAAAATTGGTATGGTTTCAATAGGTATAGATTGGTCCATTGAGACAAGAAGACTATTTGCTCTATCTAGATTATTGCTGTAGATCATTTCTTGAGCTGATTGTAGAAATGGCGATCTAAAGTTCTGGACCATTCTAATAATGTCTTTACTATAATAAACGTCACTGTTATCTAAATTTCTATATCTGTATATACCTTTATCTTCAGAAATAGCTTCTAGGTATTGCTCAGGTTCTTTTATGTAATTAACATAATCTTGTGTTTCGGTAATATACTGAGCTGTTTTATCTACATTGATTCTTGGAGTATTAGCAGGGTCAATATTTTCTTTCCCCGTAAATTTATATACTAATCCTTGCATTTCTAGATATTTGCCTAGACCAAGCATGCTATCATGTGAAACAGTAACAGCAAAATAAATTGGTCTATCAATGGGCATATCACTGATGAGCCTTAGTATCATAACATCTTGAACTCTGAGGTATGCATTGCTGATTGTTGGGTTTAAATTAAAGTTTATTTTCTTTCCAAGATCTCTAACTCCATTTGCATTGTAATCATTGTAATCTTCGCCTATATCATATTTGTTATTACCATTTCCATCCACAAAAGATTCAGATAAACAGTTAATGGTAGTATTTATTTGATTCCAAGGGATAATACCATGCTTATTAATATTATATTTTATACCTCTCTCTTCAAGTTTTTTTGAAACTCTATCAAGTTCAGATGTCCACAAATTAAGAGCATAAGCAGTTGCCTTTATTGGCTCAATTGTCTCTATTGCCTCATCGCTAATAGATATTGGGAGCTTATTTTCACCTTCATTTTTTAATTGGTCAATATACCAACCTGTATTTAATAGGCTGAGATTTACAACCCTTACATCTGTACGTATTTTCTCCACTTCTTGGAGATACCACAATGGGAAGGTGTCATTATCCCCATTTGTAAATAAAATTGAATTAGGTTCACATGAGTTCAAAAAGTTATAGGCATAGTCCCAAGCAACATAGTTTCCTTTTCTATTATGAGAGCTGAAATCTGTTGTAAGCATATTGATAGGCATCGCAATTAATAAACAAGTAGGTATGATTAAAGATGATATTTTTATATTCCTATAGTTGAGAAATTTATTTATTCTATCTATAAGTGCAAACAAACCAATCCCAATCCATATTGAAAATGCGAAGAAATTGCCTACATATGAGTAGTCTCTCTCTCTTGGCTGGGCATCATGTTGATTGAGGTATAAAATTAAAATAATTCCTGTAGCTAGAAAGAGTGATAATATAGAAAATGCTCTCAAGTAATCTTTTCTAACATGATGTATGAATCCAAATATTCCAATAATAAATGCTAATGGTACAATATATCTAAATGGATTTATTCCTTCAAGGTAATTTGGCGTTAGAAGTCTACCCTTGGCATTCGGGCTAATGGGCTTAGCTCGAACTTCCCAATTCCAATTCATATCATTAGCATCACTTTTACCAATAAATTGCCATGCAAAATATCTTAAATACATTTCATTAATTTGATATCGTAGGACAAAGTCAATTGTTTCAGATAGAGATGGATTGTTTTTTTTCAATTCATACTCTTTCTTGAATTGTTTTGGATTAGATTGTTGAGAAATATCTTCAGGCGGGTTAATATATCTTTTCCAGTGTCCATGCGAGCTATTTTGAATTGCTGAAACAGGGTCAAAAGAATTTACTGAACCATATTGATCTCTATTTATATATGAAAGAAACTCAGTAGGAGTATCCGGACTATTCTCATTAATTGAAGGATGCTGTGACGCCCTAATAAAAATGGTAGAGTAGGTGCTATATCCAATTAGAATCATAGCGATACATGTAAAAATTGTCGCTAATTGATTATTATTGATTTTTATCAAATAATATGTAATGACAAAAACGGAGATATAGATTATTATAGGGACCCATAGTGACTGCAGGCTATCACCTAAAATAGGAATACCCTTAATTATTACAAGGTAAATGACTCCAAATATTATGAATGATAAAAAGCCTAGATATAATATCTCTTTAAAAAGCTTTTTATAATCAATATTACTTAATTGACTGGATCTAGTCTTATTGTAGAATAAAATAAAGAGTATGCATGGGATAGCTAATAGATTCAATATATGAATTCCGATTGCTAACCCCATCATATAGGATATAAGGATAAGGTATTTAATACTATTTTCATTAAATGGCTTCTCGTCCCATTTAAGAGCAAGCCATACAACTATTGATGTAAAAAAAGTAGATAGTGCGTAGACCTCAGACTCAACTGCATTGAACCAGTGTGAATCTGTTACAGAAAAAGTAAGGGCAGCAATAAAAGCACAGTATTCTATAATTTTCTTTTTCTCAGTCTTATTATTATTTAATCTATTTAGCAACAGAACAATAATAAGGTATAAGAACATTACAGAAAATGCACTTGCAATTGGAGACATTAAATTAACCCTAGCTCCTATATCTTGAAAAGTCGGTAAATGAGAGAATACATTACCAAGTAATAGAAAAAGCGGGGTCCCCGGAGGATGCGGCACTCCAAGTGTCACAGAACATGCAATGAATTCACCGCAATCCCAAAAGGAAGTTGTGGGAGCCATTGTTAAAAGATATACAGTTAAAGGTAGAAAAAAAGAAAGTAAGGTAAACAGGAAATGACTATTTATTTTCTTCTTCATTTGTTTCTTCTTTTATTTCTTCTTCTGGATTATCTTCATTCTTACCATCTTTTGAAGCTATATAATTCATTCTAAGTTCATTGATTGATTGATCAATAATTTTAGACTCATCATCACTAATATTTCCCTTAGTCTTATCTTTTAGCATTCCTAGCATGTCGATAGTTAGTGAAGCTGCATCTAAGTCAGTTTCAACTTTATCTGTCATTGGATTTTTTATTTTTCCTAATTGCATCCATGCTTGGGTTACTAAAGAGCTACAGAGTCCCATGAAAAGCTGTGTGTTCTTGTTATCATCCATTTTTATTTACCCTATATCAATAAATTCAAGCATATTACTGTACCTGAATATTAGTTCATTTTTTATTTTTTGGTATTCAACTGTTTTTAAATCATAATCTTTTTGCACAATATCAAAAGCTAGGTTTCGTGCTTGCTTAATAATCTCTCCATCTTTTGCAATATCTGCGATTTTTGTTTTCATATAACCATGTTGACGCTTACCAAAAAACTCACCAGGACCTCTTAGTTGAAGGTCTTCATCAGATATTTTAAAACCATTTAGTGTATTTTCCATAACTTTTAATCTGTGGTTAGCAATTGGTGTATTTTTTCGTTGAATTAAGATACAATAACTTTGTTCTTCACCTCTACCAACTCGCCCTCTAAGTTGATGAAGCTGAGTTAGGCCAAACCTCTCTGCATTTTCTATCATCATTATAGTTGCATTGGGATTATCAATTCCGACTTCTACAACTGTTGTACTTACCAGCAAGTCAATTTCACCATTTACAAATTGATTCATCTGCTGATCGCGTTCTTCCTTTTTCATTTTTCCATGCAAATATCCTATTTTGTAATCAGGTAATATTTTATTTTTAATATTTTGATAGCTCGTCTCTGCAGCTTCTAAATCGAGCACTTCAGATTCTTCAATAATTGGAAAAACAATATAGCATTGTTTATTACGTCCCATCTCTTTTTTCATAAATCTATAAATTGATTCAAGCCTATCTTCATTCGCAACTTTAGTAATTATAGGTATTCTATTCTTTGGAAGTTCATCAATAACAGATATATCCATATCTCCATGAAGTGTCATAGATAGAGTTCTAGGTATTGGTGTTGCTGTCATTGCTAGAACATTAGGGTTTTTTGATTTTTTTATTAATGTCTTCCTGTGTTCTACTCCAAATCTATGCTGTTCATCAATAATTGCTAATCCAAGGTTATTAAAAATAATGTTTTTTTGTATCAAGGCATGCGTACCAATAATAATATCAACTTCTCCTGATTTTAGTCGCCTAGCAATATCTTCTTTTTTATTTTTTTGTATATGACCAATTAATAATTCACATGATAGTCCAACGGTATCACAATAACTTTTAATACTATTAAAATGTTGTTCGCTTAAAATCTCTGTTGGAGCCATAATTGCTACCTGAGAAGTATTATCTACAGCTATTGCAGCAGCTAAAAGAGCAACTATAGTTTTTCCGCAGCCTACATCACCTTGGATTAGACGATTCATAGATTTATCTGATTCCAGGTCGTCTCTGATATCCTTCAAAACTCTAATTTGAGAATCAGTTAATTTAAATGGAATCTCATTGAAAATTTTTTTAACAAAATTATCTTCGCCATTAAATTTTTTTGTTTTATTTCTTTTTAAACTTGATTTTTTTAGAGCAAGAATAAGTTGAAGGAAAAAATGCTCATCAAATTTCAGTCTATATATCGCCTTGTCCAGACATCGTTGGCTATTAGGTTGGTGTATATCTTTTAATGCTTTAGAAAGGCTTATTAATCCATTTGAATTTAGAATAGTTTCCTCATAAAAATCATTTATAGAATCTTGACCAACATCA
>MDSW01168080.1_pt1 | contig 10723 bp, 8 predicted proteins | sample 811171 | NCBI WGS metagenome assembly MDSW01 (sample SAMN05326641, study PRJNA326480) | marine metagenome | isolation source: seawater | place: Atlantic Ocean: North West | collected 2012 | reverse complement strand
CTAGCAGCGCGTTTTCATCCGTGGTCATCGCGGTGCCGAAAACGTGTTCTCCCTCCGCCGCCGCGTTCATCGTGCGTGCGTGTGTCGCGCGGGGACGAACGAGTCACGCGCACTGGGGGCGCCTCGTCAGCTTCACCAGAAAAAGCGCGCGCGCGCGTGGCAGGGATTTTATTTCGACGCTCGTCCGAGGGTTCAGGGATGGTCAGGTCAGTCCCCGGGGAGCGTTCGTCCGCGTCCGCTCCCGCCGCCGCGATGTGGGGCTCCATGTCGTCCGCGGCGTCGGACGCCTCCGACATCGAGGCCGGGATCTCCGCGGAGGATGAGATCAAGCGCGTGTTAGGTGCGCGTCCGCGCCCGCGCGTGCCTCATCATCATCGAACATCATCAGTCACCTCGATCGATCGAAAGGTCGCCTCGTCGAAAGAAATACCGACGCGACGACGGACGTCGCTCGTCGCGCTGACGCCTCCTCCGCCTCCATCCCCTCCTCGACAGAGTGTCAGAACAACTACTACAAGGTCCTGCGCCTCGACAAGTTGGACGCCGCCGACCGCTCGAACGCGGACGTCAAGCGAGCGTACTACAAGCTCGCGCGCGTCATACACCCCGACAAGTGCTCGCACCCGTCCGCGTCGGACGCCATGGGCGTGGCCGCGAGCGCGCACTCCACCCTGAGCGACTCGACGCGGAGAGCGGCGTACGACTTGTACGCGTCGCAGGTCGACGTCGACGACGCGGGCGCGGAGACGTACGCGCAGTGGGAGAGCAAGGGTGGCGCGAACTGGAAGCACCTCCCGCCGTGGCTCGTCCGAGGGCTGAACCACCGATGCGTCGGACCGATCCTCAAGTTTTTCCTGCTCATCGCCGCCGTCGTCGCCGGCGCGCTCGCGCTCGCGCTCGGGATCGCGTACTTCGCGGTTCACATGACGCTGTGGGTCGCGTGCTTCGCCGGGTGCGGCGGGCGCTGCTGGCCGAGGTACGGCGAGGGGGCGAGGGCGCACGCCCGGCGGATGGAACGGTTCGGACGCGCGAGGATGGCGTGGGAGGCGGAGGCGTCCTACGCGCGCGGCCGGGGCGAGGATCCGCCGGAGTTTAGCGCGTTCGTTAGCGCGTGGATGGAGAATAATAAGGACCCGGAGGAGGAGGAGGAGGAGGAGGATGGGGGGGAGGGTGATGGGGGGGAGGAGAAGGGGTGGAAGAAGAAGACGGGAGGCGGAATACATTCGCCGCCCGGACCCGGAGTAGGGAGTATAAGTAGTAAAAAGCCGCCGCCGGGGCCGAGGAGGAGCACCACGTACGGCGCGACGACGACGACATAGTGATTGATGAGTGAACTACTACTGCTAGCTAGACGATCTATCTATCCATCATCACGTATCGGAAGTAGCCCTACGGGATACGCGTACACCTATTATCTAATTCCTCGAGCTCCGCGTCGAGGCCGAGGCGCGCGAGCGCCGCGCGAAGGTCCTCCGGGTCCGGCGTCGTCGAATTTGGTTTCCGGGTGGTGGTTTTTACCCTGGATCCTCCTCCCGTCTTGAAGTTCGACGTCTCCGACGACGCCCCTCCTGCCACCCACCACGGCTCCTGGCCGCCGCCGCACGTTCGCCGCAACTCCGCGATCGCGTCCATCGGCGACATCTCCGGTTCATTCCCCTCGACGAAGTACGCGTCCTTCAGCGCCTCCCCCGCGCTCGGTCGAAGCTTCGGATCCAACGACAGCAACCGAAACGCCAACGCGACGCCGGCGCCGTCGTCGACGGTGCCGCCGACCGCGTCCTCCCTCGGCGCCGGCTCGCGCGGCTTCACCGCGATCTTCCCGTAGTCCGGGAGCTCGAACGCGCCGGGCCATCGATCCTCCGTGGGCGTCCCCAACAGCGTCAACGTCCGCACGAGCTGGTCGACGTCGCTGTCCCCGGGGAGCATAGGCCCGACCCGCGTGCCGAGGAGCTCGCCGAGGATGGCCCCCGCGGACCAGACGTCCACGCCGGCGTCGTACCGACGCGCGCCGTACAAAATCTCCGGCGCGCGGTACCACCGCGTCTGTATCGTGTGCGTGTACAGAGGAGCAGCGCCTCGGTGTTTTCGACGAGAAGAAGGAGAAGGGGAAGAAGATTTTGAAGAAGAATCAGCCGCGGCGGCGGCGTCCGAGTCGTCGTCGTTCGAGTCGTCGTCCGAGTCCTCCTCCATAAACCTGGCGAGTCCGAAGTCCGCGAGCTTCACGCGTCCGTCGGCGCCGATCAGCAGGTTCCCCGGCTTGACGTCGCGGTGCATCACGCGTCTGGAGTGGCACGCGTCCAACGCGAGGAGGATCTGCCGCGCGACGCTCTTCACGCACGCGACGGAGAGCGGCGAGCGGCGGCGGCGGAGGTCATGAGACCGCGACGCTCCTCCTGGGCGGCGGCGGTATTGGTCGTCGTCGTCGTCGTGGTCTTCGTGGTCGTGCGGGAGGAGGATCGCCCCCAGGTCCCCGCCCGGGCACAGCTCCATGACGAGCGTGACCGCGCGCCCGGACGCGAAGTGATCGAGCAGCCTGACGACGTTGTTCTCATCGCGCGAGGACTCGGATCCTGACGACGAGACGTGCTGCATCGTCTTGAGCTCGCGGAGGACGTTGTCCGGGAGGAGGAGTCCTCCGGTCGCGGCGGCGTCGGAACCAGCGTCGTCGGAAAGACCACCACCTGTTCTCTCACAAACAACTCCTCCATGGACGACGACGCGCTTGAGCGCGACCGCGGCGCCGGTGGGGAGATGGCATCCCGCGTGGACCTCGCCGAAGGCGCCACCTCCGATGCGGTGGACCGGGGCGTAGTGAGAAGAGCGCGAAGATCCTACTGACGACGATGAACATGCCGATGGTAACCCCCACCAGGGGACGTGCGCGGTCGTGCCGAACGCGGGCCGCGTGGAGTCCCCCTGCTCGTCGGAGGAGGAGGAGGAGGACGCGGCGGCGCGTCCCTCTTCTTCCCCGCAGGGCCGCGCCATGCGTTGTGCCGCTGCCGGGACGAGTTGTTGTTTTTAGTTGACTGTAATTATTTCACCGAGGACGAGAAGACCTTTCAACCCTAAACCCTTTGCCTTTCAAAAAAACCTTTCCTCCGATCAACGGCCCTCGATGGATTTTTTTTTCCAAACTTCGTTCCAAAATGTGGGCACCACCATGCATGCGACTCAAACCACCACCCCATGACCATTAAATCTGCTCCGATCGACCTGAAAATTTGTGGAGAGGTGCGTTGGAGAAGATGGAGGATGATGGCGTTGAAAAATATTGAAAAAAATGAAAAGATGCGCGACAGGAGGATTTTTTTTCCTGAAAAGTCCCAAAATGGGCATCTCACGCGAAAACCACCACCCCGTGACCATCCAAACTGCTCCGATCGACCTGAAACTTTTTGGAGAGGTGCGTTGGAGAGGGAGGAGAATGATGGCGTGGAGGATGATGGCGTGGAGAGAAGGAAAAAAATGAAAAGATGCTCGACGACGGGATCGAACCGCCGACCACAAGGTGAATTTGTTGGATGGGCCGATAACGACCGCGATCGGCCCTAACGTTAAATAAAAGCCTTGCGCTCTACCACTGAGCTAGCCGAGCCGAGCCTTGAATGGTTTCCTTGGCCGGTCAAGGAAATCTTTGAAATATTAAGTTTATTTTCCTTGATCGCAAGGTCCCTTTGAAAAAAATCGACGATCGACTACCGCGAGCACGCTGACCCGGGGCCTTCGGTCAAAAACGCGCGTCACGGGCACGTCCGACCGTCTGACTTCGAGGTTCTGTTTTCGCAGGTGTCGTTCGACGACGCGACGTCGCGCGGGCAGATCTCTACGCGCCCCGCGACGGACATCGCACGCACTAAACCGTCACGACTTCAAGGTGCGTCTCGCCCTCGCCTTCCCCCTCCGCGCCCGCCCGCCCGCCCGACCGCGCGCGAGCGAAGCGAATAAGCGCGCGCGCGACGGCGCGCGTTTCCTCGGAAAACGCGAAACGCTTTTTTCTGTCGGGGATGAGATCCGCGATCGAGCGCGCGCGACGTCGTCACCGACCGACGCCGCGCGCGCGGATACTTACCCTGTGCTTCTCGTCCCCGGTCCATCTCGTCCCCATAGATGTCTGCAGATGGCGCGTCGACCTCGAACCAACGCGGGGGGACGAAAGGGAAGAGAGAACCGAACAACGTCGTGCAGGTGACCGACGGCGACGACGACGCGACGACTGTCAAGTTCGAGGCGTTGAAGCGTCGCGTCGTCGGGATCATGGGCGTGGAGGCCGTCAAGCGGGAGAACGAAGACGGCGGGGTTTTCGAGGCGTGGTTCCAAGGGCGGTGCTTGGGTACATCCGCAGGTGCGACCGACGAAGACCTGTGGTGGGCGATCGACCTGCGCGACGAGGAAGTGCGCCCGAAGGAGTCGGAGGAGTACCCCGTGAACCGCCCGAAGGTCGTCAACGATCTCATCCGCCGCGACACCTTCGACGCGATCGGCGTCGTTCCGCGCGACGGCGGCGTCCACGGCGTCAAGATGTTGACCGCCGTGGAGGTGGAGAAGCTCGCGAAGGGACGCCTGCCCGGGCTCCCGGGGAGGGACGCGGCGGCGACGGGCGGCGGCGGCGGCGACGACGACCAGAAGATCGTAAAATACGCGTCGTTTCGACACGTGAAAAATAACACGTACAAGTATCTGGGGATGTCCGGCAACCTGATCGTTGCGTCTAAAATAACGCAGCTCGATGGAGCTCGCGCGAACAGGGGCTGGGGGGGGAAGAAGAGGAAGCGGTGATGAGAGGTAGCCCTAAAAAAAAATAGCTCCCGGGGAGGGACGCGGCGGCGGCGGCGGCGGCGGCGGCGGCGTGAAAAGAAAGTCTTTTGCATGTAGTTTTTCTACTCACCGGGCTCGTCGCCGATCTCGATCGGGCTCATCAGGTCTCTCTCAGGTTTCTTCAGTCCTCCCTCGGGTACTTCGCCTCGGGTACTTTCTCCCGCGGGTACTTCGCCTCCTTCACTTCGCGCCCGCGGCCTCTAACAACTTGATCACCGCCTCGAAGTCCCTACCCTCCGTATGAGAACGATGAGGAAGGTGTTTAAGCGCATTGCATTTCTTCGTGGCGGACAACGGCGTCCAGCCGTCATTCGTCGCCTTGTTCACGTCCGCGCCCGCGGCCACCAGCGCCTCGGCCATCGCCACGTGGCCGTTGCGAGCGGCGATGTACAACGGCGTCTCGCCGTCATCCCTCGCCTCGTTCACGTCCGCGTTCGCGTCCACCAGCGGCTCGACCACCGCCACGTGGCCGAAGTAAGCGGCGCCATACAGCGGCGTCTCGCCGTTATCCTTCGCCTTGTTCACGTCCGCGCCCGCGGCCACCAGCGTCTCGACTGCTGCCACGTGGCCGTTCTGAGCGGCGGCATACAGCGGCGTTAGGCCGATATCCCTCGCCTGGTTCACGTCCGCGCGCGCGGCCACCAGCGGCTCGACCACCGCCTCGTGGCCGTTCTGAGCGGCGACGAGCAGCGGCGTCTCGCCGTTATCATCCGCCTTGTTTACGTCCGCTCGCGCGGCCACCAGCGCCTCGACCACCGCCTCGTGGCCTTCCTGAGCGGCGGCATACAACGGCGTCTGGCCGTCATCCATCGCCTGGTTCACGTCCGCGCGGGCGGCCACCAGCGCCTTGACCACCGCCTCGTGGCCGTTCAAAGCGGCGATGAGCAGCGGCGTCCATTCGTCATCCGTCCATTCGTCATCAATCGCCTCGTTCACGTCCGCGCCCGCGTCCACCAGCGCCTTCACCACCGCCTCGTGGCCTTCTTGAGCGGCGATGTACAGCGGCGTCCAGTCGTCATAATTCGCCTCGTTCAAGTCCGCGCCCGCGGCCATCAGCGCATCGACCACCGCCACGTGGCCTTCTTTAGCGGCGCCATACAGCGGCGTCACGCCGTAATCATCCGCCTTGTTCACGTCCGCGCCCGCGGCCACCATCGCCTCGACCACTGCCACGTGGCCTTCTTGAGCGGCGATGGACAGCGCTTTCGCGGTCCACAGAGCGCCGTTCGTTCGCAACCACCGCAGCATCTCCAGGTGGCCGCCAAACGCGGCGGAGTTGCAAACCACTTTCAAGTCCCACGGGCATCCTCGCTCTTTCGCCCATTTCGCGACCTCCACGTTCCCACCCTTCGCGATGACCTTGAACGTCAACACGTTCCACGGACACCCTCGCTCCTTCGCCCACGCCAGCACGCCGATCGACCCGACGAAGTTCGGCATCATCCCGAGCTCCCTCCTCACCGCCGCGAGGTCCTTCACCTCGCCGAAGGACGACGTGAAGACGACGTCGCGCATGTTCTTGCTCACCAGCGCGAGCATCGCGCGGTCGCCGTCGTCGAGCCGCGAGAGCACGTGCGCGTCCAAGACGTCGCGCGCGTCCACGGCGAGTCGTTCCAGGAGCGGGGCGCCGTTGACGAGATCTGCGGAAGACGATCCGTCCCCCGCGTTCTCGGTGCCGGCGCCTCCGAAACGCGCGCGATTCTTCGGATGCGAAGGCGACATCGCGTCGCGGGGTCAGAGAGAACTACGCGACGAAGCCGCGGAGGAGGAGGAGGAGGAGGTGGCGTCGTCCCGCGCGTGTGGCGAGTGACGGGACTTCCGAGGAATCGCGGCGTTTTTTTGTTTTGGTTTCTTTTCGACAAGACCGCTCTCTACATCGTCAAAGTCGTCATCCGCTCGCGTTGCGCCGCAAACGACGCCTCCATCGCGTGCAGCTTCATCACCGCCGGGCTCGTCGCGCGCTCGATCGGGCTCAGGTCCCTCTTCTCAGGATTATTCAGTCCTCCCTCGCCCGCCGCCGGGGCAGCAAACGCGCGCACGCCCGACCCCGCTCCCCCAACCGGTCCCCCCGCGACCGCCGCCGCCGCCGCCGCCGCTTCGGTCAACGCGCGCGTCACGTCCTTCACCGCGACGCGCGCGCGCGCCTCGAGCTTCCCGCCCTCGAACAAGTCCCTCCCCTCGACGCCGCCGCCGCCGTCGTCGTCCTTAAATCGCTCGCGCGCGACGGAGCACAGGTAGTCCAGCACCGCCATATGTTGGTCTTCTTCCGACGCGTCGTCGTCGTCGTTTTTCGAGCAGCCAGCCCGGGGGCTGGGGCTCTCTTGTGATGACGACGCCAAAAATACCCGCCCCCCATGAGAAGAAGAAGACCTCACAACCTCCTCCAGCGCCGCGGTCGTCGCGGCTAACGTCGCGGTGCGAACATCGAGCTTCTCCGACACCGCCGCGGACGCGACGCGAAGCTCCTTGAGCTCCTTGAGCTCCTCCGCGATGTCGTCGCGTTCGCGCCTGGCGTCGTCGGCGATCGCGACCCAGTCCTCGATCGCGGTGCCCTTCGAAACCTTCGCGACCGCGGCGGCGACCTCGGCGTCGTGCGTCGCGCGAAGGGCGTCCATCTCTCCGTTCTTCTGCGCCTTCGCGTGCGCGGTGACGCGCGCGATCGCCGCCTTCGCCGCCTTCTCCGCGGCGGCGGCGCGCTCAGCCGCGAGACGCAACGCGCGTTTCAGCGTGGCAATCTCCTCATCCTTGTTCTCTTCGCCCACTCCACCGCCAGCACCGTTATTCATCAGCTTCAACCGCGCGATCTCCGCGTTCGCGAGCTCCAACTCTGACGACTCGCCCGCGCCGTTTTCGTTCAAAGTCTCCAGGACGCGTTGCTGCGTCGACACCGTCGCCTCGAGCTTCGACGCGAGGTCCGTCGCCGCGGTCGCGACGGCTTCGAACTGCTCGCACCTGCGCTCCATCTCGCTCATCTTATCCTCCGCGGCCGCGCGCTCGGCTTCCGCGAGCTGGAGCTTGAGCTGGAGCACGTGCAGCATCTGGACGGCGTCCTCGGAGAGGTCGTCGCCGCCGCCGCCGCCGCCGCCGCCGCCGCCGCCGCCGCCCTGGGAGGCTGCCGTCTCTCGCGCTCTCGCCCTCGACTCCGCGAGCTGCGCTTCCACCGCCTTCAGCGCTTCCTCCTGCGCTTTCAGCGTGATCTGCATCGCCTCCAGGGCCTCCCCGCGCTCGCGCCCGGCCTCGCGCAGCGCCTCGCTCCGCTGCTCGACCGCGTCTTGCAGCTGGGACAACGCGGACTCGCGTTCCGTCGCCGCGCGTTCCCTCGCCTCCAAGGACGCGTGCAGCTCGTCCGCAGCCTTCAGGCGGTCGTCCGCGACGCGCGCGCGCTCGTCGCTCTGAACCTGCGCGGTCGCAACCTCCGCGGCGCGGCGTTCCAAGTTCGCGGTGACGGTCTCGATCGCGTCGCGCGCGGCGGCGCCCCGCGCCGCCTCCGCGCGCTCCGCCTCCGCGAGCTTCGCGTCGAGCTGCGCCTCGACCGCGGCCGCGCGCTTCTCGCGCTCCGCGACGACGTCCTCGCGCTCGCGCAGCGCGGCGGACGTCTCCCTGTGCTCCCTCGCCGCGATCTCGTCCTCGCGGCGACTCAGCGCGTCCTCCCGGCGGTTCAGCTCCGCGGCGACCGCGGCGTTCATGGCTTTCGATTTCGCCGCGGTGTTGCACGCGACGGTCGTCTCCGCGGCGACCCTCGACGTGCTCTCGCTCGCGGCCTCGCGCGCGCTCGCCAAGGCCGCGCGCTCGAGCGCGAGCGCGGCCTCGCGCTCCGCGAGCGCGGCCTCGCGCGCGCTGAGCTCCGCGTCGCGCCTGGCCGCGCGGCTCGCCGCGGCGTCGAGATCGCGGCCCGGGGTGACGATGACGCGGGGCGATCTCGACGCATCATCAGAAGGCGTCGGCGTCGGCGTCGGCGACGGCTCGGACGCGGAGGAGCGGTCCGCGGAGGGCGACCGCGTCGGCGTGAAGCTCGCCGCCGTCGCGTCGAGGTCGGTCATGTTCGTCCTCGCGTGCTGCGCTGCGCGTGTCGCGGGCGGGCGCGGCGCCGCGTTGTGGGCGACCTCCGCTGGCAGCTCGCGGAATTTTCCTTCCGAAGCCAAAAAAACAGAAAAAATCAAAACGCCGCCGCCGCGCGCGCGCGAGGAGGGAGGGAAGACGTTCGTTCGTGCGTTCGTTCGTTCGTTCGTTACAGACGCGTTCTAATTCGTGCTCGTTCACGCTCCCTTGAGCTCCGACTCGAGACGCTCCACGTCGACTCGCGCGTCGGAATCGCCTCCCTCCGCCGCGACGCCGTACCACTTCAGCGCCTCCGTTTTGTTCACTGCCACGCCGGGCTTGCCGTGTTCGTAGATTCGCCCGAGACGCCATCGGACGCGGGGGGGGGCTGGCAGAAAGGCCTCAAACCCTTCTCTATCGTAGTCGAGGACAAGAGAATATCTGGGGTCCAACATATCCAGAGCCTTGAGGTACAGCTCGACCGCCTTTGGGGCATTTTCCTCCACGCCCGCTACGCGCAGACCGACCTCGTAGCAATACGCGAGCCAGCACATCGCTCTGACGTTCCCGCGCCACTTGCACTTCAACGCGGGGTCCGTCGCTCGTTCAAACCACTTGAATGCCTTCGTCTCGTCTTTCTCGACGTCGAGACGGCCGAATCCGCCGATGTATTCAACCCCGAGCTTCACCATAGCATCGAGGTTGCCTTCCTCAGCCGACTTAAGGTAGGAGTGCATCGCTTTCTCGGAGTTCTGGTAGTGACTTCCGTACAGTTCTCCGAGCATGTAGGACGCGTCGGCATGGCCGTACTCGGACGCTCTTTTATACCACTCGAACGCCTCGTCCTCGTCTATATATATGTGAACCCAGTCTGTCCCCATGTAGTAATACTGCCCAAGCGTGTACATAGCGTCCACATCTTTTTCTCTTTCAGCCAGCACACGGTAACGGGCGACTGCTCTTTCGTACCACTCGACCGCCTTCCACTCGTCTCTCTCCACGGTGTAGATCCCGTATTCGTAGTAGTATCCGATCTTGAACATAGCGTCGGCGTTTTCAAGATCAGCCGCCTTACGCATCCAGTAGAACGTCTTCATATCATCTGAACGCTCCTCACGATCATCGGCATAACTCTTCCCGTAAGTCGCGGCCCCGAACTCGCGTCGTCGTCGACATCGCTCGCGCTCGCGCTCGGCACCGAGCTCGTACACCGCCGCGGCAGACCCGCCGGGCAACGACGCGTCGGACTTCTCCGCGTCGTGAAACACCCTGCCCACGGCGGCGAGCGCGACGCGGTCCTTCGGGTCCTTCAAGTGCGCGAAGATCGCGCACGCGATGGTGCCGTCGGCCTGGAGGGCGGGGCGCGAAGCGTCGAGAGAGCCGGACGTCGCCGTGAGCGGCCGGTCCTTGTAATATCCCAACCCTCGCGGCCCTGTCTTGAACGCGTACCCTTGCTTCGCGCCCGCGAACTTTTTCGACGGCTGGAACTCCGCCTCACTCGCGCGGGATCCAAACCACGGCGTCGAATAACCCGAGCACGAACTCGTTGACGTGTTCGATGACGTTCCCGCCCTCGTCCCCCAGCTCGTCCACGTAGTACCCCACGCCGTCGGGCCCTCGCTTGAAGACGTACCCGGGCCTGGCGCCAGCGAACGTCTTGGAGGGGACGAACGACGGGGGCGCCGCCGCGGGCACGGGCGCGGGCGCCGCGGCGTCGACGTAGTACCCCACGCCGTCGGGCCCTCGCTTGAAGACGTACCCAGCCAGGCCTGGCGCCGGCGAACGTCTTGGAGGGGACGAACGCCCCCGACGCCGCCGCGGGCGCGGGCGCGGGCGCCGCGGCGTTGGTCTTCTTCGCCGCGTCCTCGCG
>MDSW01069020.1_pt1 | contig 10724 bp, 8 predicted proteins | sample 811171 | NCBI WGS metagenome assembly MDSW01 (sample SAMN05326641, study PRJNA326480) | marine metagenome | isolation source: seawater | place: Atlantic Ocean: North West | collected 2012 | reverse complement strand
GGTCGCAACTAAGCAACCTACAATGGTGCCTAGTAGGACTTTTTTCATCACCGAATTTCCTGCAACTCTATCAGGCGTTTTTATTGACTTGTCAAGCATACGAAGCACTTCAAAAAGAATCCACTCGAATCACGCAACCACAGCCTATACATTTCTCTTCGGCCAAGGCTTAATTCTCCCAAAGTCGCCGGCTGATTTCAAATGGTGGTGACAGGCGTTGCAGCTTCGGCTTCTGCGTCAGGACTACTCGCACTAAAACCAACTGAAAGAGTTCAATGGATGTTCGGGAAATTGCAAGTTTGAAACTTTGCCGTGAGGTGCTGAGTGGGAAAGCCTCTAAGAATCTGGCTGCGTGAAGATCTACTCAGGCTCCGAGCATATGTAGAAGGAAAAATACGTTGCCTTGAGGCAATTCAGTCAACGTTGTTTCCTAGCCCACTTCCTCCATTTGCGATAACGGAGAAAAGTGGCCCCACAAGTCACTACCCAGGCAAATAAAAAGCCTGGTGATAAAACTGAGGCAACACCAAGGGTGTTTAGGCAAAACGTTGTAATCGCGTTCCAAGTGGAAGTTGATTCTGTTTTGGGAAAGCAACTCACCATGATTGCCGCCAAAGTCGTCACACATAGTGCGATGATTGTGGTTGCCCGAATAAGACTTTTGTATTGCTGCGCTGGTATACCGCCCACTGCTTTGCAGGATACACAGCTCTCTACATACGTGCTTCCAGACCCTCCCTGAGAGTCACTAATGTAGGACTCCCGTTCCACCGAATCTGTATGGCATCGACAATTTGGACACCAAAATGCCGTCGGGTTGGGAGCTTGCTCCGGGGTGTTCATATTTGTGTTTTCCATCATTATTTGCACGGATCAAGAACACGCAACCAAGCCGTCACTGGCTTACCAGACACATCCTACCTAATCGGAGAGGCACATTCGTCTCTCACTAGGAAAGATGCGAAACAAAAATCAAAGGGGCGCGAATTCCCATCAGTTAGCTAGGAGGGGGGCCTATTTTCTGGCACCCCATGCTTCCGTAGACCGCCACGGTACCAGATCGCAGTTTTCCTCAACATTGCAAGTTTGAAACTTTGCCGTTGCGTGTTGCGCGGGCGACTTCCGGGGGCTTGACCGGGTGAGGTTGTGTCTTACTCACGCTAATCGAATTGCCACACTGTCAGGAAGCTGTCGCCAAACTAATCAGTTATCGATAGTCACTTGCTTAAGCTCGCACCGATTTCTTATCATCTCTTAAACTGAATTACCAATCGAGATTGTTTTGTTTACTGCCCCAGATCTATTTGGTAGTTTTAAGTTTCCTAAATATTTAGAAGGCGCTTAGAATAACAACGAGCGGGAGATAAGGCCGGCATGTTAAACAGGAAACAGTGGTTCTCTAATGTCGCGGCTTTAATTACAGCCAGCCTCATTCCTTGGGTGTTAGCTCAAGCAGACGCTACGGACCGACACGTAGTTCTCATTAGCATCGACGGGTTCGCAGGTTACCTCGTTGACGATCCCAAAGTGCCGCTGCCCAACATTCGGCGTCTCGCTGAGGAGGGTTGTATTGTTGAGGGTGGGATGACTGTCTCAGACCCCTCGGTGACATGGCCCAATCACACGACGCTTGTGACAGGCTTGAAGCCTGGGCGGCATGGCGTCCTCGCAAATGGTGTTCTTGTCCGAGGTGGAGTCGGCGTGCCGGTGAAGATTGACTCGAATCGTGACCAGATAGACTTGGTGCGAGTTCCCACCATTGCGGATGTGGCCCATGCTGCGGGCCTCAGGACGGCCGAAGTTAATTGGCCTTGTACTCGCAATTCGAAATCATTCGACGACCAATTTCCCGACGTACCAAATTCCTTGGACTATACAACACCGCGATTAAGGACTGAACTTATCGAAAAGGGATTTCTACGGGATGAATCACAAGCTTCATTTCGAAGTGTCAGTGTTGTTGGCCTCGATTATGTCTGGACGGAAGCTGCCTGCCACCTGATTCGGCAACGCAAACCACACCTAACCCTCGTACATCTTTTGAACAATGATGCAACACACCATAGACGTGGAGCCCAAACACAGGACGGCTACACCGCGAATGCCTATGCCGATATGTGTGTGGGTAGAATTCTCGACGCTATTGACGATGCGGGAATTCGTGAAACCACGACCATTATCTTGGTTGCCGATCATGGATTCACTCTAACTCCCAAAGCAATCCGCCCTAATGTTGTTTTGCGAAAAGCGGGATTGTTGACATTGGACGGTGGAGAGTTAACGGAGGCCCAAGTGCATGTGGTTCCGGAAGGTGGAGTTGGATATGTGTATTGCACCAATCCAGCCACTGCTTCTCAGCGTGCCGCGTTTGTTCAAAAACTCTTGTTGGGACAGGAGGATGTGGCCGATTTTCTGCTGCCTGATCGATTCAATGAAGTTGGCTTTCCACATCCTCGCGAAAACAATCAGGTTCCTGATGCGATCGTGGTTGCTAAAGATGGATACGGTGTTTCCGGAAACATGACCGGGGAGACACTCGTCACCACATACCAGGAAGCGAGAACGGCACTTGGTTCGCACGGTTTTCTTGCGAAATCCCCGAAGATGAAAGCGATGTGTATTCTCTCCGGAGTTGGTATTCGACCGGGAGGTAAAATACAAGGAGTAGACAATACCGCTGTCGCCCCGACGATCGCCAAACTACTGGGCCTCAAGTACGACTATGCCGAAGGTAAACCTCTTTCGAATGTGTTCGTTACTTCAGTCGATCAGTAAATCACTGATTCCAGGGGGGGAATCGGTGGGGATCTGCAGCAGGAACTTCGCCTAGAGAGGCGAGATGGCCGGTCTATTTCGTTATTTGGGCTGATCGCCCACTCAGGCATTTCTTGTGACAGATCATGACGATCTATGACGGGAAATTCTTTGTTTTCCAGGGGCGGCGAATTTTCTGATGTGTCCTGATTATCTACGACTTCTTACCGAACGCGTAGCAGCCAAGTCGGCCAACAGAGATCAATACTATTTTTTAACGCTCGCCCCGGGATGCAAGAACTTTCTCCCGAGCAATACAACAAGGACAAGTATAGCTAACTTCCGCTGCTTTTGTTTGACTGAGTTGTTGTTTTGGCTCAACCTGATTTTCCGGTGCGTGCGGTTGCTTAGGCACTGACTTTATATGCGGTTCCATACTTGAATTATCCGAGCGTCGATCATTTGGCGAAGTATTTACGACTTAGCTTAGTCGAACAGACAAATGAATGCGAGTGCCTGCGGCTTCGTCTTCGAACTAGAAGGACTGTTGGCATTACAGCATCACCATAGGTGGCGATTCCATACCGTGACCTAAAAGTCTTATCTCTAACTTCACCACCACAATAGAGACGTCAATTTACACTCATCATATTTCGCAGTCCGTGTTATGATGATGCAAATGAATCCCCAACCAATCAAATACTGTAGCCTGTTACTGGGCTTCTTCGTTGCAACAACCAACGCATATTCTCAAGATTCGGGCAATTCTTCCTTGCGAATTGATGCGATCATTCGGCTTGATCTAAAGAAACACGGGATGGAACCGAATCCGCCGGTCAGCGATATTCAGTTCGCCCGCCGCGTATATCTGGATGTGATTGGTCGAATTCCAACAGATGAAGAATTTGGGAATTTCTACGGCGACACCCGCGAAGACCGTCGAGCCAGGTTGATCGATGCGTTACTGGAGTCTCCTGGCCACGAGTCTCACATGTTCAACTGGCTGGGAGACATGCTTCGGGTAAAGGACGATTATTATCGTATTGGTAAGACCTGGACTTTTCACACTTGGCTGAAGGTACAACTTCGGGAGAATCGTCCATGGGACGCATTGGTTCACGACATGCTAACTGCAGAAGGCCGGCTCGGAGAAAATGGAGCCACCGCTTACCTCTTACGCGATGCTAGTATGCCGCTGGACAGTCTCTCCAACACGATGACCACTTTTCTGGGAGCCAATATTGCCTGCGCTCAGTGCCACGACCATCCCTCTGCCGAATGGACTCAGCGCGACTTCTATGAAATGGTATCGTTCTTCGGCTCAACGGCCTTTGAACGTGTCGATACTCGCAAGCCTGCGATAGTACTGCGTGATGAGCGTTTCTCTAAAGCGAATCTCGTTACCTTACTTCAGCCGAACATGGAACGAGTCGTCTTCGATAACACAAGGTCAACCGTATTCCCGGAGGATTATGCGTATAACGATGCCAAGCCCGGTAGCCAGGTCATCCCACGATTTATTAACTGGGATGGTGAAAAGGGAATGCCTCTGACTAGCATGCGCCCGCAACGACTTCGAAGCCACTTCGCGAACTGGATGACCTCCACGGAGAACCCACGTTTCGCCGCTGCCATTGCCAATCGGCTATGGAAGAAGCTATTTGGAATGGCCGTCAAAGAGCCAGTGACAGATCTCGACGATCTGGCAAGTGCCACAAATCCCGAACTACTGCGTTACCTCGCAAAGTTGATGAAAGATGTTGATTTTGATCTTCGAGCATTCCAACGTATTGTCATGAATACCAAGGCATATCAACGACAAGTCAGCCTCACCCCGCCCGAAGGCGAGGCCTTTCGATTCCCAGGTCCTTTATTGCGTCGGATGACGGCTGAGCAGTCATGGGACTCCATTGTTCTCTTCATGCGAGGGCCTGAGATCGACCTATTGAAGACAGATCATGCGCCCTTAATGGAACGGCTAGTCTTTCCATTTGAATTCTCGCACGACAGAAATGCAATCATGAACGATCGGGAAAAGATCTTCGACTTTGCAAAAACGCTTATGCCCGATGGAAAGGTTTCGAATGGTGAGGGCGGACGGGGCCTATTCATTCAAACCGGCGAACGACTCCGTAAAGAAACATGGCTACGGGCATCCGAACTACCCCAACCAATGCCTCCAACGCACTTCCTGCGAATCGCAGGACAGTCAGCGCGTGACGTTGCCGATGATGGATCGACTGAAGGTGGCATTACCGAATCGTTGGCAATGATGAACGGCGAAGTCACGAAAAGTCTTATGAACAGGTCATTGGTTATCAATGCATCTCGAGCGAAAAAAACCCCCGTCGAGCAGATCACATTCCTTTACCGCACATGTCTATCACGGCTTCCGCGCGAACAGGACATGAGTCAGTGTCTTGCCGCACTGGATCAAGGGCTCGACATTGACGATATCTTCTGGGCTCTTTTGAATTCTCGGGAATTTATGTTCATCCAATAGACATTACCCGTCCTTTATTTACTACTAGTATCACTTAACGATCCAATCCGACATGAAGCACCTTCTCAATTCGCTAGACACACTCACACGCCGAAACTTTGTGGAACGCTGTGCCGCAACTTCTTTCGGCCTGAGCATCGTCCCGACGACAAAATTGGTTGCAACCGAATCTACCGAGCAGAAGCCAGCCGCATTCGGGCAAGCAAAAAGTGTGATATGGCTGATGCTCAGCGGTGGCCTAAGTCATATCGACTCACTAGATCCGAAAAAGGGGAAATCCAAAGGGCCGGCCGCGGCGATTAACACATCAGCCGACTTCCAGGTTACCGATTTCTTTCCGAAGTTCGCGACGGTCGCAGATCGAATCTGCCTGATTCGATCCATGGAGGCAAAGATTGGTGTCCACAAGCCAGCTCAATACTACATGCGAACCGCCTATGAACCCCGTGGTACGATTCAACACCCGAACCTCGGGGCCTGGGGGGCTCACTATCTCGGGCGCAGTAGTAGGACTTTGCCATCTAATGTGTGCATCAATCGCCGTTCAGATCAGGGGAACGGATTCTTTCCTTCGAGCTACGCACCTCTCGCCATTGGAGATCCAAGCGAGGGGATCCATGATGTCGAATCAATAGGTGGTAAGTCTGCAGCAACGAAGCGGCTGGCATTACTAAACGGACTCGATAGCGACTTCCGCAGAAGATTCAATGATAAGGGAGTCAAAGCCTATAACGGATTCTATGATGATGCCCTCGCATTGATGAAGAGCACGGAGCTAAAGGCTTTCGATCTGTCGAACGAATCCGAAGAACAACGCACCGCCTATGGTAACAATTCGTTCGGTCAAGGGTGCCTGCTCGCTCGCCGATTGGTTGATGCAGGTGTCCGTTTTGTTGAGGTAAAACACGACGGCTGGGATCATCACAAAGCGCTTGCCGACGAAATGGAAAACGTGGCGCCAGTCTTCGACGCCGCATTCGCAACACTGATCAAAGACCTTGAACAACGCGGGATGCTTGAGTCAACGCTTGTCGTCGTGGCGACGGAATTTGGTCGCAAACCGGACTTTGATGGTAACGGCCGAAGTCATCACCCGATCTGCTTCTCAACGGTTCTCGCGGGTGGAGGCGCGAAGGCAGGGTTTGTCTATGGCAGAAGTGACAATCTGGGATACCGCGTTGAAGAAAATCCCGTCTCAGTCGGATCTTTTCACGCCAGTATCGCATTCGCAGCTGGTATGAAAATCGAAACCCCGGCCATGTCACCTTCCGGTCGCCCAATGATCGTTGGTGACGGAGAAGAACCTGTCTTGGAATTGTTCACATAACGCCAGATCAGTTTCCTAAACCGACCTCTTATGGAATGGTGAACTGCCAATAAACGCTTTTTCACTTGGGCTTATGAGCAAGCCCTGGTAGCTTAGCGTTCAGATTTAGCCGGAGGCTTAGAGGTGAGCGTTGGTTTCTTCAGATTAATTTCTCCATAACTAATGAGCAGGCCGAAAGCCTTCACGATAAGCAGGTTAGCTTCGTTATCATTCTTTGTTATTGGCGGTGGCCATGAGTCCACCCAGACCGTAACAATGTCGCTGGCTTCAATCATTAAATGCCCACCCATTTCGGTCTTGCCAGTGTTTTTAACCAATAAATGACCATCTCCGTCGAGCTTGGCACTGCCGTCTTCCCGCTCTTCCGACTTAATGAACTTAATCCTTGCTCCCTTAGCGAGCTGTACCTTGAAAGCCCCCTCATCGACCTTGGTGTCGAGACCGAGGAGCAACGTACCTTTCTCGCTTGCACCTACCACGTTGTAGCGGGCCCGCTGCCCCTTCCTGGTGAGGGTAACGATTCCAGAGGCTTCCATTATCAAATGGTTGCCAACGTTGGTCTTAGTACCGGTTGGAAGAATGGTGTCTTCAACGGTTACGTTGTGTTTAGGCTTTTTGCTGGCGAACAGAGCCGGTGTCAGCAGAAGAAGAACTAAAAGCGATTTCTTCATAAGAGTTCCTTTCGTTTCACTTACTCTAGCATCCATACTGAGTAGTTTCAAACACATCCATATGGCGGCCAAACACGAAAGGAGCGTATTGAACCCCCTTCCACTCACTCACCTCCCAAAGAGAACAGTTTGGTTTCTGTCCGAAAATAAATAACCCCTCCCGCAACGGCCGGAGTGGCAAAACTTGGTTCGCCCAGCGAGGTTTTCCCCAGTAGCTCATATTTTTCGTTTGCGGCGACCACCATCACGGTTCCCCGTCGGTCAACACAATAAAGATAGCCGTTGACCCATATCGGTGATCCATAATAGCTGCCTCCCACACGATTGCGCCAGACTACTGTACCGGTAGCGGCTTCAATACAAGTTACAATTCCGGCATCCGACCAAAGGAATGCTAGTTTATCCTTGACGAGCGGAGTGGGTGTAAGTGGCGCCGCGGTTTTGATTTCATATTCAACTTTGGGCTGGGTACTCTTGCTACCTGCTCGTAGTGCACAAAGCATATCGGCAGACACGCCACGTCCGTGAGAACCAAAGATTAAATCTCCCGCGACCACTGGAGACGCCACAGTACGGCTCGGTAGTAAACGGGATGTCTGCCAGTTTATTTCGCCGGTTTGGATATCCACACCCGCAAGTCCGTAAGCGGAATCCAGAAAGATTAACTCTCGATCACCGTTGTCAGTGGTCCTCACACAAGGAGTGGCATAACCAGCCAGATAGGTTTCACGTTTTACCTGCCAACGAATCTCACCGCTCTTGCGATCCACAGCCAACAAGAAACTGTCATGCGCGGTCCGGTTCGGATAATTCTGAGGTAATACCCCGATGCTAATCATGAATTCTGGGTCCATCTGGACGTTCATCAATACGACCAGATCATCGACGATAATCGGGGAAGTACCCGCACCATTAATGGCTTGATACGGGCCGAGATTTTTCTGCCAGACGGTTTTTCCTTTACGATCCAATGCCATCAATAAGATTTTTTCCGGATCCGACCAGGTCACCACGACGCCATTGGCGTCAGCTGCCGGAGTCGTTGAACCGTAGCTGTTTGCATGGTGCAGACGATGCGGCTTGGAAGAGAAGTTACGTTTCCAAAGGATGTCACCGCGATTGACATGCACACATACAACACTTCGTTCAGCGGTATCCGGTTCACCGCTTATCAGGTAGAGTCTGTCTCCGACTACAACCGGTGATCCGTGGCCATGCCCTGGGAGATCAAGGATCCAGTTATAATCCTTCGCGGTCCATGTCAATGGGACTGTATCTGCATGACTGATTCCCGTTCCATTGGGTCCGCGGAATCTTGGCCAGTCTGTATCATGGGCGGCTGGATTTTCTTTCGAATTGTCAGAAGCTGTTGCTTCAGTTACAGATGATATTGCAGTAAATACCAGTGTTACCGCGAACAGAACCCAAACACTCAAATCGACTTCTGGAACTTTCGGCCAGCGAATTTTGAACGAGAACACGTGGTTTGGCTGCAAACCCGTGGGTTTGCCCGAAGCGGTATTAAAACAATGTGTCAGCATTCGATTATTGGAATCAAATTCCATACAAGTCTTCATCAGATTCATACCGCCCCATCTTTAACCTGGACTATTTCAATCATGACCGCGTCGAAGCCATCTTCGACCAGTTTACCAAATCACAATACAAAGTGCTTGGTGAGAAGGTGGCTTGTTACTAGCCAGATACGTATGAAGAAGGATGTCATTTTTTCTTCACGTCGATTACATCGCCGCCTTTAGGCTTTCCTTTGCCATAGCAAACCATATCGAGAAACTGATTGAATGCCTCGTAAGTTTCCTTGTCACGCGAAACGGGACTAAAAAGGACTCTTTTGCCTGGTACGTGACCCAACGAATCGATATAGACCATCTTGCTCCAGATATTTTTCTGAATAAGAGTCGATTGCATATCGTGACCTTGTTGGGCCGGCGTGGCGGGGTGTTCTCTTTTACCGCCATACATAATGAAACCGGGCGGATCTTTGAAAACAACATTATTCATGACATGACGTGGCAAATAGGGGCTGTTGCCAAACCATCCGACAATGTTCAGTTTCTTTGGTTTGTATTTGGTATCAGCTGGCCAATCCCAATTCTTGTTATAAGCAATCTGGGCACTGATATAGCCACCGGCAGAAGCACCGGTGGAGACAATCTTGCTGGGATCACCGCCATATTTCCTGGCATTGGCCTGGATATACGCAACTGCCATCGCAATGTCGAGTGTGCAATCTTCCTTGGTGATCGTTGTCCCCTCTTTCTTTAGCCGATAGTTTGGTGAAACAACGATACATCCCTTAGCCATATAGAGCTTCTGCATATCCTTATTGCAATATGCTTTGCTACCATTTTTGAATGCGCCGCCATGAATCGTGAAGACAATAGGAGCGTTCTTATATTCGGTGTTCCAGTAGACATCCAGAACATTCCGCTCATGCATACCATACCGAACATCTCTGTCGACTTTGACCTCTGCATACGCCTTCGTTGCGAAGATCAACAGCCCAACGGCCACAGCGACATTTGCCTTCAAGCTCTTCATGAGTAAGTCCTGTTTGTTTAGGTGACCGTTAAAGTTCTTACATTCCGGGGCGTATCAAAAGGCTGAATGACCTGCGAAAAAACAATGCCGGCTAGTCAACACTCAGTTTATCATTTCTAATCCTGAGGATTTGAGTCTTTCAATCCGATAAAAAATACTTTGGGCAGTGTAAGAAGTATCGCCAAAGGAACGCCGATGCTCGCTCCGTATAAAGCACCTGTTATTGCCCAATCGACCGTTCCGGCTGGAACTACCTCAGCGCAGGCCAAAGCGGCGTAGGAAGCGATCATCGCTGCAATTCCCGCTGCCGTAATTGAAACCCCATTGCCAAATTGCTTTTGAAGAAGGATGGCAGAAGCCGTGGAACCAAATACGCCTATGGCAATTCCAGGCACCCCTTTCACTAATGACCATGAAAGAGTCCCAGCAGCAAGCATCGTAAACAATCCCAAAGCCGTGCTTATTACTGTCAGTAAGATAACTTGCAATCTTGTATTCATTGGTTCACCTTATCATTATCTATCTGTTGAATTCCAACGATGAAGGAAACAACGCTCATCTTCTACCAAGGCTTCACCGGATTCACCTTCGAATTCGTACTTCAACCCAATGGCGCTGACCTCTACAAGCGTGTCGGTAATACCGTAGACAAGTATGCTACCAAAAACGGAGGCAAGCAAGTTAGCATTTCACTGGACTAAGAAAGACATCATGTGAGATGGGTCTTGTTGAAATCAATTCTTATCATTCAACGCCCGGAAAACATGACCGCCACCAGCGAATGATAAAAGGGATCGGTCGTCTTTACTGATCCCTTACGCGCTTCCGGTTACATTGTTCCCAAACGCATATACCAGGCAGTAACTTATTCGTGACGCAGTGCTTCGATGGGATCCATATAGGCTGC
>MDSW01153945.1_pt1 | contig 10725 bp, 9 predicted proteins | sample 811171 | NCBI WGS metagenome assembly MDSW01 (sample SAMN05326641, study PRJNA326480) | marine metagenome | isolation source: seawater | place: Atlantic Ocean: North West | collected 2012 | reverse complement strand
TTATCAAAATCAACGGAGACTACTTGTGGAATTACGTCTCCAGCTCTCTGTACTATTATGGTGTCACCAACTCTTACATCCTTTCTATTAATTTCATCTTCATTGTGTAATGTTGCATTTGATACGACAACTCCGCCTACAGTCACAGGTTCTATTTTTGCCACAGGTGTGATGGCACCAGTCCTACCTACTTGAATTATAATATCTTTAATTACTGAGATAGCTTTCTCTGATGAAAATTTATATGCAGTTGCCCATCTAGGTGAGTTAGAGGTGTTACCTAATCTTTTTTGTAAATTTAAGTCATTAACTTTAAAAACTATTCCGTCAATGTCATAGTCAAGGGAGGATCTTAATGACTCGATTTTTTTATGATGTTTTTCAATTTCGTCAATACCATTTACCAAAATATTATAAGGATTTACATTAAATCCCCATTTTTTTAATTTCGAAATAAACTCAAATTGCGTTTTGTAAATCATGGGATTTATTATGCCAAAACCATATGCAAAAAATTTTAAAGGTATTTTTTTTGTTTCCTTTGGATCCTTTTGTCTTAACGATCCTCCAGCAGCATTTCGTGGGTTAGCAAAATCTTTTTTTAATTTTTTAAAATCCTTTTTTCCTATATATACTTCGCCCCTTATTTCTAACAATTTAGGCAGATTAATATCAGATATTTTTTTTGGTATTTGACTAATTGTTTTTAAATTTTCTAATATATCTTCTCCTGTTATACCGTCGCCTCTAGACAGCCCTTTGATTAGAGTTCCGTTATCATAAGTCAAGGAAGCAGATATTCCATCTATTTTTAATTCTGAGGAAAAATCAAAATCTTTATTTTCAATATTAAGATAGTTTGAAATTTTACTTATAAAATCTTTAATGCCCTCAGCATTAAAAGTATTTGAAAGTGATAGCATTGGTTTTGAATGTTTAATCTTTTTAAACTTTTTTGTTACTGGCGCACCTATTTGATCTTGAATAGACTCTTTGGCTTTTAAATACGGAAATTCTTTCTCTAATTTAATTACTTCATTTTTAATTTGGTCGTATTTAGAGTCGGTTACTAAAGGGGAGTCAAGATTGAAATAATGATGGTTGTATTTCTGTAATAATTTTTTTTCTTTGTTATATTTTTTCTTAATATTTTGTTTGTTCATTTGTTAAGAATTTTCTTAATTGTTTTTCTAACTAATCCCAGCTCTTTATCTTTAAATGTTTTTTCTAGGTTTTTTTGCTCTTTTTGATAATCTTTGTTCAAAAGTGCGTAAGAATTTTCGTACCACTTACTGGAATTGTAATTGTAACCGAGAATTTTAGCTGTTTTTTTAGCTTCATCAACTAAACCTAAGTTATAATAAATTTCTACTAACCTATGTAGAGCCTCCTCTATAAAAATAGTTTCTTGGTAGTCATCTACAACAATTTTAAGTCTATTTATTGCGGGAATCCATTTTTGAGTTTTAATGTAATATTTTGCAATATAAATTTCTTTTGCTGCTAATTGGTTCTGTATCAAACCCAATTTAAATTTTAAATCGAGTGTGTAATCAGTATTTGGATATTTATTGATATATTCCTCTATTATTTTTTTTGTTTTAAAAAGTGGTTCTATATCCTTTTTTTCATCGAGAATTTGTTCATAGTTTGAAAGAGCAATTAAATAAGACGCGTATTGTATATTTTTATCTGCAGGATACTTTTTTAAAAAATATTCAAGAGAAGAAATTGCCTCTTCATGAAAATTGATAGTGTAATAACAAAAGCTCGACATTAGTAATGCTTTTGCGGAATGTTCAACAACGGGTAAAATTTTTTCTGCCTCTGAAAATTTTTTAGCAGCGAAAAAGAATTCTCTTTGATTCATGGCTTCTAAAGCTTCACCATATATTTTATAAGACTCTTTATCGTCTGGGGGTTTTACAGAAATTTCCTCTTTTTTTGAACAATCTGTTATAAACAAAAAAATAAAAAAAATAAAAAATATTTTTCGATACATTTTTAATTCATATCAAAAAAATTATATCAGGTAAAATTTTGTTTTTTAAATTCTAGCTGTAAACGGTTTTTTTAATGTTTCTTCAATCCGGGCTTTTTCATTAATTGATTTAGAGCCTTTGAAAGACCAATTGGACTTATCAGAGAAAAATTTTATTAGTAATTTATTTGTCAGTGCGTGACCACCTTGGGATGTGATAACATGTCCTAGTATTCTACTCCCTGATAACATAAGATCACCAATGCAGTCTAAAATTTTATGGTAAACAAATTCATGTCTATTTCTTAGACCGTCTTCATTTAATATTTCATTGTCTTTGACTACAATCGCGTTCTCTAATGAACCTCCTTTAGCTAAACCTTTGCTTTTAATATAATCAATATCTTCATAAAGACAAAATGTTCTTGAATTATAAATCTCAGTTAATTTATCTTGACTAAGTTTAAACTCTTTCCGTCTTGTTCTAATTAATGGATTTTTATAAATAATTTCAAAATCAATAATTAAATCATTGTCTGAAGGTTCAATGGAAATAAATTTCTCTCCTTCTTTAACTTCTACTTTCTTTTCAACTTGAATAAATTGCCTTTGCATTTTTTGTTCCTTGACACCTGCTAACCTTATGGCCTCAACAAAATCACTTGCAGAACCATCCAATATTGGAATCTCAGATGCATTTACCTCAACCAAAGCATTGTCTATACCTTCACCAAAAAATGCAGCCATCAAATGCTCTACAGTTGAAACAGAGATGCCATTTTTATTTGCAATTTTCGTACATAGTATTGGCTCAATTACATTATTAAAGTTTGCAGGGATTAAATCATCCTTATCAATATCAACTCTACAAAATTTTATGCCGAAATTTTCAGATGCAGGTTTTATCACTAATTCTGCGTTTATCCCGTTATGTAACCCTACACCACTTAATTTTATTGGTTTATTAATTGTTTTTTGGTTTGTTGAAATCATTCTTGAAGGTATATTAAATTAGACAGGTCTTCTTAAAACAAATAATGTTTCAAAAAATAACACTTTTATTCAAATAAACCAGAAAAAATCCTCGAAATTAATGATCTTTTTTTATTAACCACCGGTATTGCTTCCTTGGTCCACCCTTTAGACAAAAGTTGACCGAATATTTTTAAAGTTTCAAGAGGATCCTCATCTTTAATATTTATAAAATGTAATTTACATTTTTTTAAACTATTTTCAAAAATATTATGAAATTTTTGTTGAATTTTTTTATCTTCAAAATCTAAATATAAATCAACTTCTTTATTTTTGAAATCATATAAATTTTGATTATTGTTAAATATGATATTAGTTATTTCCTCTATTCTTGCAGAAGAAATTTCAATTATGTGTTTAAGGCTAATTTTTCTCAAATTATTTTCGTCTAGGTATTTTTTATCTACATATAGATTTTTATTTAAATTATCGAAACTAGAGTCTGAAATTATTTTGCTCACTGTGGAAACTTCAAGAGAACAGACCTTTGCAATATCTTTAAGTATAATATCTGATCCAAAATTAAATTTTTGTGAGAAACAAAAGGCAGATTCTAAAAAAAATGATAAAGTAGACTCGTCTTTGTTTATTTTTATCTGTATAAAAGTGTCATTTTTATAATTATTAATTATTTTAATACCATCAGAGAAACTTTTGAGAATTATTTTATTAATTCCTAAGTTACATTTTTTAAATAAAGTTTTTAAGTTTTTAAGGTCATTATTTTTTATCAAAAAAAAAGTTAGCTGATGAGAATAAAAATCACCATATAGGCCAATTGGTAAGTTTTTAATTTGTTTATTATCTAATAAGTATTTCGTGTTAAAAAGATGAATTATTGTTTTATCTTTTTCAGATTCTAATAGTTTTGATTTAATATCATTTAAAATATATGAAATATCCTCAGATAATATTTGATTTCCGTTTAGATTTTTGAAAGCACTTATATTAATACAGTTAACGTCAGTCTGATTAATAATTACATTAACTTCAGAAAAAAGAAGGTTCGATTTATTTTCGATTTTTTTTACCGCTTTCTTTAAGTTTTCTACTGTAGTTTCTAAATTTACAATTTTACCATTTTTAAAACCTGAAGGTGAATAAAAATCATACTCTATAATTTTAAAGTTAAGTTCGTCGTCGTATTCGCCAATTGCTAATAAGAAGCTTTGATCATTTATTTCTAAATAAAGATTTTTTTTTTTTAAATTGTCCATATCATTTCAAGATTAGTTGATCTTTAACTCTATAGTCAAAAATTATATATTTTTCACTACCAATTTTTTTATTTAAATCCATAAAATTTTTTAAACTAATTTCAAAGTTCTTAACAGGCAATTTTATTATCGCTTTGTTCTTTAATAAAATATCCCATCTTCCAATCTCAAAATAAAAAAATGACTTAATTTTATACATTGGAAAATTAATTTTAGTTAAGATAGAAAAAATTTCTAAAAAATTTTTTTGTTTACCAAAAATGTTTGGCAATTTCTCTAAATTTTGATTTTTAAAAAACCTTATTTTCTCTCCATTTTTAATTAAATAATATTTCTCTCGTTTATCATTAAGTATTGCTATTACTTCCTTCTCGTAAACCGTAATTTGAAGCCTAGATGGAAAAATTTTTTTAAATTCTAAATAACTAATTAAATCATTGCTATTCAATAATTTATTAACTTTTTTCTCATCTAAAATAAATAAACTTGAACCAGATAATTCATTTAAAAATTGATTTTCTATTTTTTTTTTTTCTAGGAATTTAAGATTTTTAACTTCTATTTTTTTTATCTTAAAAAAATCAAATCCAAAACTTAAATTATGGGGATTAAATGTTGTAAGCATTAATATTAGTAAAAATAGGGATAAAACAGTTGCAGTCTTTTTCATTTATTTAAGCAAGCATCTAAGATCAACTTTTGGACAAGTTTTTTAAATGAAATATTTCTATAACTAGCTATTTCCGGAACCAAAGACAAATCTGTCATTCCAGGCTGAGTATTGGTTTCTAGTAGATAAAATTTATTGTTATAAAATTTAAAATCTGACCTTGTCACTCCCCTACATCCTAAAATTTTATGAGTCTTTTGTGCTATTTTAAGCACCTCATTATATTTTTTTTTAGGAACGTTAGCTGGCATTATATGATCGGTTTTAGCCGATTTCGTGTATTTAGCTTTATAATCATAAAACTTTCTCTTTGGTTTTAGTTCTATAGCTCCTAATGCTTTACCGTTTAAAACTGCAACTTGAATCTCTTGCCCGCCAATAAAATTTTCTATTATTAATGTGTCATAAGTTTTTAATAAAATATTGATATTTTTTTTTAAAGAAATAAGATTTTTACAAATTTTGACGCCAATGCTCGATCCCTCTTTGTTTGGTTTGACTACAATTGGATAATCTAATTTTTTTATTTTTATAGCTTTTTTTAAATTTTTAAATACATAGTCTTGTTTATTTATAACTTCATATTTTGGAGTTGTAATTTTGTGTTTTAAAAAAATTTTTTTCGATATAAATTTATCCATTGCATTCATTGACGAAAGAACACCTGAGTGGGTGTAAGGAATTTTAGAAAATTCAAAAAAACTTTGCGCATAACCATCTTCGCCTTCTTCTCCATGGAGCGCATTAAAAATTATATCTGAATTGCTTCTTTTAATATCTAAAAACGATTTTTTTTTAGGATCAAATATTTCTATTTTATGTCCTAATTTTTTTATAGCGGCTATACAAGCCTTTCCAGTTTTTAAACTTATTTGTCGCTCTCTTGAATTCCCCCCTAAAACTACTAAAATTTTTTTTTTAATCATTGGTGTTTGTTTCACCTACTATTTTAAGTTCTAATTCTAACTTAATGTTTTGTTTTTCTAGCACTTTCTGTCTTACTAATTCGATTAATTTTTCAATATCTTCAGATGATGCTCCTCCCTCGTTTACAAAAAAATTACAATGTTTTTTTGATATGCTCGCTTTACCAATTGATAAAAGATTACAGTTTGAATCTTTAATTAATTTCCAGGCTTTTTTAGCTTTCGGATTTTTAAAGGTGCTTCCACAGGTTTTAATTTGGCTTGGTTGAGAATTTTTTTTATTTTCTATGTAATCTTTTATTTTTTTACTAATTAAATTTTTATCACCAATCTTTGCATGGAATTTGGCGGAAAGAATTATCAAATCTTTAGGCAAATTGGTGCCTCGATAATCAAATTTTATTTGATCTTTTTTAAATTCTTTTAAATTACTATTAAAATCTATTGTTTTAATTGATATTAGTATGTTAGAAATTTCGTCACCATAACAACCGCTATTCATAATTATAGACCCACCTATTGAGCCTGGAATACATGATAGAAATTCAAAATTTAGAATTGAATTATCTGCTGCATATCTAGATAAAGTTTTATCTAAGGTCCCAGCTCCTACTTCCAAAATATTTTTTTCGAGCTTGTTAATATATGAAAATTTAGGACTTAATTTAATTACCACTCCATTAAACCCCCTATCTCTTATTAAAGTATTTGATCCGGCACCTAAGCAAATAATTTTATAAAAATTTTTTATAATTTTTAAAAAATCTGTTAGTTGTTCAATGCTATCTGGCTTAAAAAAAATTTCAGCAGGCCCGCCAAGGTTAAACCAACTATATTTTGATAAGTTTTCCTTAAAAATAATATTTTTTCCAAATTTATCTATTAGTTTTTTTTTTTCTAGTTTCATAATGAAAATCTTAAATTTCTCATCCAATTAGATATTGATCCGGCTCCCATACCAATAACTATTTCATTTTTTAACAAATTTTTTTTAAAAAAATTTTTAAAATCTTTTTCATTTTTAATGATTATAACCTCAACACTGGAATTACGAGAAATCATTTTTCCAAACTTTAACAAATCAAAATTATTTACGATTTTTTCTCCTGCGGCATAAACAGGACATAAAATGACTCTATCTGAAAATTTAAATGACGTTGAGAATTCTTTTTTTAATAGGTTCACTCTGCTGAATCTATGCGGCTGAAAGACTGAAGTAATTTTTTTTTCATAAGCTACTTTTTTTATTCCTTCAAGTACTGAATAAATTTCTGTCGGATGGTGGGCATAATCATCATAAAATTCATTTTCATTTTTTTCAAATATTTTTGTCATCCTTCTTTGAACACCTGTAAATTTATGCAGAGCACTTTTAATTTTCTCAATTTTAATACCTAAATTTAAGCATACACTTATAGCTGCAACAGAATTTAATATATTATGTTTGCCAATAAGGTTCACAGTTATATTTTTTAAAACTTTTTTTTTTCCTAAAAAGTTTTTAACAATTAAATCGAATTTAGAGTTTTTAATATTATATTTTGGTTTTATAATTTGGTAATCTGCAGGTTCAGCAAAACCATATGTTAAAATATTCTTTGTTTTAATTTTCTTTTTTAACTTTTTAATATTTTTATCATCTATACATATAATGCATTTACCGATTGGAGGAGTTTTGTTAATAAACTGTAAAAAACTATCCTCTAAATTTTTATAATTTTCATAGTAATCAATGTGCTCCTTATCAATATTTGTGACTATAGAATAATTAATAGGAAGTTTCAAAAAACTTCCGTCAGACTCGTCTGCCTCTAGAACAGCCCATTCTCCCTTTCCGTGTTTTGCATTATTTTTTATTGAATTAATTACACCGCCATTGATTATCGTTGGGTCCAGTTTTGACTCTAGTAGTATTTTTGAAACTAACGATGTAGTTGTTGTTTTTCCATGTGAGCCAGAAATAATTATATTTTTTTTTAATGAAACAATGTTGGCTAGCATTTCCACCCTTTCATAAATAGGCAATTTTCTTTTTTTTGCTTCTTTAACTTCTTGGTTGTTACCTTTAATCGCTGATGACTTAACGAGAATGGTTGCGTTTTTAATATTTTTTTTCTTCTGACCAAGAAAAAACTTAATTCCTAACCTTTTACAATTTTCAATATTTTTGTTCATGCTGATATCACTCCCTTGAACCTTAAAACCCATTATTTTCATAATTTGTGCGAGGCCACTCATGCCTATTCCACCTATACCGATAAAATGTATAATTTCTTTTTGTCCTAAATTAATTTTCATAAAAAAGTTTTGTTATTTCCTTTCTTATAATTGAAAATACATTCTTATCAGAGTGTTTTTTTTGATTAGTCTCAATCCTTTTTAACATTGATTTATCGTTATGTATTGATTGAAGCAAATTAAATAGATCATCATTTATGTCTTTTTCTTCTAACATAATACCGAATCCTCTCTCACTGAAATATTGTGCATTTTTAAATTGATGATTCTCTGAAGATGAAGCAAGTGGTATGGAAATGATGGGAATTTTACAATTTAAAAACTCTGCTAAAGCGGATGATCCTGCTCTAGTTATGACTAAATTTGCCAAACTGTAATATTTTATAATATCAAAAGTAAAGTTAAAGAGTTCGTAGCTTATATTGTTGGTCTCATATTTCTTTTGTAAATCAATTTCTTGCTCTCCCAAACATTGTTGATAAATTTTAAAATTCATCTTATTTTTTTTACATTTTATAAATACATCCGGTAATTTTTCAGCGAAAACTTTTGCAGCCTGACTTCCACCTAGTACTAATATACTTAATTTATTGATTGTTTCATCATTGTTAATTTTGGAATAATTAAGAATATTTTCTCTTAAAATATTTCCTATAATTACAATTTTAGTTTTATATTTTTGATTAATTCCTTGAATATCTTTGTAGGAAACAAAGATTTTTTTAGCAAAGGGTGCTAAAAATCTATTAGCTTTTCCAATTAATAGGTTATTCTCATAAATTACAAATGGAATTCTTAAAATTATTCCTGCAAAACATATTGGAAAAGAGGCATAACCACCCATTCCAAATACAAATTTTGGTTTTTTTTTTATTAGAAAAATTAATGAATTAAAAATAGCAAATATTATTTTACAAATTGATATTATTATGTTTTTTTTATTAAAAGATGAACTATTGATTAAAACTGTTTTTTGAACATGTTTTTCATCAAAGAATTTTAAACCTCTCTTATCAGTGGTAATAATTGTATTAAATCCATTTATATCAAGATAATCTGCTAGACTTATAGCGGGAAAGATATGACCGCCAGTGCCGCCTGTTGCTATAATTATTTTTTTTTTTAAATCATTCATCATCAAATCTATTTTTTGTAAAATTAAGAATGACTCCAGCAAGAATAGAGCTTCCAATTAAAGAAGATCCCCCGTAACTTAAAAAAGGTAAAGTCATACCTGTGGTTGGTAACAAACTTGTGTTTACACCCACATGTATGAAGGTTTGAAAAATTAGCAAAGACGAGAGTCCACACAAAGCAATTTTTGTACTTTCATCAGATTTTTTAAAGCAATTTTTTAGTATTTTATAAGAAATATAAAAAAAGATAGTTACTACTATAATTGATATGATAGATCCGAACTCTTCTGCTATAACCGCTATGATATAATCTGTATGAGCCTCAGGCACACTTTCTTTAAGAATACCTTCTCCCATACCTTGACCTTTAAGTCCTCCTTGTTTGATTGCAGCTAAAGCTTTGTCTGTTTGAAAATTATCGCCCTTAGTTGGATCAAAAAAAATATTTAATCTTTGCGTTATATAACCAAATTTTTCAGGAAAAATTAAAAGAAGAGAAACTGAAAAAAAGATTAATAAACTGAATAGAAGAAGAATGTAACTTATCTTTACTCCAGAAATAAAAACTATAGACACCCAAGTTGTTATCAATAAAATTGATTGACCAAAATCAGGCTGATTTAAAAGTAAGATAATTATTACTGATAAAATAATAAAGCTTATAAAAAATGAATAACTTAAATTTTTATCTTTCGTGCTAGCAATAATATTTGCTGTAATTAAAACAAAAAAAGGTTTAATTAACTCAATGGGTTGTAAACGAAATATAAATAAATCAAGCCATCTTTTTGCACCTTTAATTTCAACTCCAATAAAAGGCACTAGTATTAACAATATTAGGGAAATTAAAAAAATAGGTAAAATTAATTTTTTTAAAAAAGATATTTTTATATAAGAAATATAAAACATAACTATAATAGCTAAGACAGAAAATGCTAAATGTCTTGAGAAATAATGGTAAAAATCCTTGTTTAGTCTCTCGGCAGCTAAAGAAGATGTTGAGGAAAAAGAAAAAAAAATTCCTAAAAAAAATAAAACTAAAAAACTAAATAGAATATTTTTATCAATATTTCTCCAATATTCATTAATTCTTTCAGAGTTAATTAAACTTTTTAGCATAATATTTTACCAAATTTTTAAATTTTTCTCCTCTTTCTACAAAGTTATTAAATTGATCATAGGATGCACTCGCAGGACTGAATAAAAAAGTAATCTTTTTTTCTTTTTTAAAAGATTTAAAAATTTTATTAATTACTGATTTTAAATTATTAGCAATTTCATATTCAATTTTATTATTTAATTGTTTTGTAAAAAAATTTTTATGTTTTCCTACAATATACGCTTTGATAATTTTTTGCTTAAAATTGTTAATTCTTATTTTATCATTTTTTTTAGGTTGGCCGCCAGTAATCCAAACTATATTACTATTTGATTTTAAAGCATATTTTGTAGACTCAAAGGAAGTAGCTTTTGAATCATTGATAAAAGTATAATTATCGAATTTTAAAAAGATCTCATGTCTGTG
>MDSW01069760.1_pt1 | contig 10725 bp, 8 predicted proteins | sample 811171 | NCBI WGS metagenome assembly MDSW01 (sample SAMN05326641, study PRJNA326480) | marine metagenome | isolation source: seawater | place: Atlantic Ocean: North West | collected 2012 | reverse complement strand
TATTATAAATGGTGTTGAATTAATAAAAAGATATTCAGATAAAATTGCTTTTGGACTAACAACTCCATTAATTACTTTAGCCTCAGGAGCAAAAATGGGTAAAACTGAAACTGGAGCTGTGTGGTTAGATAAACAATTTCTTTCACCTTATGATTATTGGCAATTCTGGAGAAATTCAGATGATCGCGATGTAATTAAATTCTTAAATTATTTTACAGATCTTTCAATTGATGAAATAGAAAAGATGAAAGATAAAGAAATTAATGAATTAAAAATTTTGCTAGCAAACGAAACAACCAAAATGCTTCATGGAAAAGAAGAAGCAATTAATTGTGAAAAAGCTGCTCAAGAAGCATTTTCTGAAAATTCAACAGGTATTAATCTTCCATCAATAAAATTGACAAATGATAATTTTAAAAATCATATGAATATTTTAGATCTCATAATTCTATCTAAATTAGAAAAATCAAAAAGTGAAATAAGAAGATTGATTAAAGGAGGAGCGGTGAAAATAAATAATGAAATTGTTCCTGATGATAAAATGATTATTGATCAAAAATATTTTAAAGATAATTTTTTAAAATTATCACTTGGTAAAAAAAGACATATAAAAATTGAATTAATTTAATTTTTTTTTATTTTTTCTAGAGTTCTAGTTATAAATCTTGGGGTTAAAGTTTTAATAGGATTAACAGTTGTTTTTAAATCTTCTGAAGGTCCTTTAATTTTAAAACTTACACCAAAAACGCCCTCACCTACTTTTTTACCAACTAAAATTTTACCTACTAACGGAATTGAAGAAATTGTTCTATTTATTGTGGTTGCTGGAACTAATGTACCACGAAGACTAATAAGTTTGTCCTGCTCAATATAGCCATCCATCAAGATTGAGATTGCAGGGCCTATTGCATACATTTCTTCAATTCTCATTAATTTTTTTTGATTAGAAAATTTCATTTCAAAATCAGTAAATCTTATACCCTCTCCAGTTAACAAATCTGCAATTCCTTGAAGAGAAGCTAAAGTAAGTAATTTTGCTAAAATTGGAACTTCCTGTACTTTAAAATTATCAATTTTTAATGTTGAGTTTGAAATATCATTTTTTTTAGTTGAGTAAAAATCTAAATTACCCTCATCAAATCCTTTAATAAATTTATATCTGTCCACAAATGGTTTAGCTACGTCAGTATAAAGAGTTGTAATTATTACACCATTATCTGTATTAACAGTAAATCTAATTTTTTTATTATTTGAGAAACTTGACTCTAACTTAGATTCGTAAATCTTGTTATTATTATATTTCAAATATCCTTTAAGATTATTCATAATGTTATTTTTATCTAAGTAAGTTTGATCAATTTTTATATTAATTTTAAAATCATTTTTAAATAAATTATATTTTTTTTTATTTTTAGAATTTATTAAATTATCAATTATTTGATTTATATTTAGACTGTCACCAGTTATAAAATAATTCTTATTTTTTTTAGTAATTTGAATACTGTTTTTTAAATTATCTTGGTCTTGATAGTTTAAAGTAATATTTTTTATATTATTAATTTTATTATCATAGGACAAAGACAAATCATTTATTGAAATAAAATTCTTATTTTCTATTAAGTTAATCTTTTTAAGCAAAACACCTTTATTAATTTTGTGTTGTCCTTCTATTTCAAGTTTTAAGTTTGATTTATCCTTTTTTTCAAAATTCAAAAAATCTAATTTTAGATTATTATCTTTTATATATAATTTAGTATCAAAATTTATATCATCCTTATTTTTTATGATCCTATATTTAATTTTATCAGGTTTTTTTTGTAAAAATATATTTCCCGATCCTGAGATATCTAAACTATTCTTTTTATAATTTATTTGAAGATGATTATCTTTTAAAAAAAACTTATTTTCAATTTTAGGAAAAAAATTTTTTAAATTTAAATCATTTTTAATTTCTAAATTGACCAAATTTACTTTTGAACTAACCTTTAAATCTTTGATTTTAAATTTGTTGTTTAATGAAAAATTAAAATTATTTTCAGATGAAAAAATTATTTCTTTGATTTTAAAATTTATATTTTTTAAATTAAAATAATCATTAATCCGTTTTTCTGTTAAAGTAATTTGATTACTTAACATTTTTCCAGAGACTAAATATTGATTATTTTTTTTTTCTACTATTGCTTCGGGTAATCTAAGATTTTCATTTTCAATTTTTAAATTTAAATCATTTAATTGAAATTTATTTTTTTTTACTTCAAAAATAAAATTTATAGCTTCTAATCTGTTTCTTTTAAAAAAATTAATTTTTCCATCTTTTACTATACCTTTAATTTTATAATTATCTTTTAAATTTCCGTTATCATCAAATTCAATATCAATGTCTGCAATTAAATATCCTTTCTTGATTGCTTTTTCAGCAATATATAATTTTGGTTCTTTTTGAATTATTCTTATTAATTTAATTACATTTTTAATTTCTAATGATTTGGTAGAGATTTCAATTTTTTTAAGTATGAACTCCTTATTCAATAGTGATTTAATTGAAACTTCAGATTTAATAGTCTCTAATTTAATCTCTTCATTATCGTATTTTATATTTGCACCTACTGTCTTAAGTTTTATTTTAAATTGAATAGGGTCTAAAATTATAAATATTTTATTTAAATTAATTTCCAAATTTTTATCAAATTTTTTTATTTGTTTAGAAATATTAGAATTAAAAAAATTTGTACTTATCCCTATAGTACTAAGGTATGTAAATGCACATAATAAAATAATAAACAGAATTATAATCGATTTATAAAAAGTTTTTTTCATTAAATTTGATAAATAGATTCTTCTAAAAATTCATCAATCTCCCCATTTAGTATTTTATCTGGATTTGTGCTTTCGTGATTGGTTCTGTTATCTTTAACAAGTCTATAAGGTTGTAATACGTATGATCTTATTTGATGTCCCCATCCTATTTCAGATTTCATAGCTTCTGTGCTCTGATTTTGCTCCTCTTTTTTTTTTATCTCGTAGTCGTAGAGTCTTGCTCGTAACATATTCATGCAGGTTTCTTTATTTTTATGTTGTGATCTCTCATTTTGACATTGAACAACTATTTTTGTTGGTATGTGTGTAATTCGAACTGCACTATCTGTTGTGTTTACGTGTTGTCCACCTGCTCCACTTGATCGATATGTATCGATTCTTAAATCTTTTTCAAAAATTTCTATATCAATATTTTCATCAATAACAGGATATATCCAAACACTAGCAAAACTAGTGTGTCTTCTTGCTCCTGAATCAAAAGGAGATATTCTTACTAATCGATGAATTCCTGATTCTTTCTTTAACCAACCAAATACATAATTACCTTGAATTTTAATTATTGATGACTTAATTCCCGCTTCATCTCCTTTGTGTTCGCTAACGATTTGAAATTTAAAACCTTTAGTATCTGACCATTTGACATACATCCTTCTTAACATATCCGCCCAATCTTGACTTTCAGTTCCTCCAGCTCCAGCATGGATTTCTAGATAACAATCTGATGAGTCAAGTTCGTTAGATAAAAAACATTTTATTTCATTTTCTTTAACTTTTATTCTCAGATCTTTGATTTTTAGATTAACTTCCTCTTGTATTTCAGAATTATTTTCATCAATTGCTAATTTATATAAATCATCCAAATCATTGAATTGCTGAACAGAAGTTTCGTAAGAATTTATTAAATCCTCATATAATTTTTTTTCTTTAATAATTTTTTGAGACTTAGATTTATCTTGCCAAAAATTAGCTTCCAGCATTAGCTGATTATGGTTTTCTAATTTAGAATATATCTTATTTTTTTCAAAGATACTCCTTAACTCTGTGGTTAATTTTTTCTATTTCTTTTCTAAAGTTAATATATTTGTCTTCCATTAATAAAATTTTAATATATTATTTGAGTCTAATCTATCGTTATCTGAATATAAAACTTTTCCATCTAAAACATTTTCACTTTTATATGACTCAATAATAGTATTTTTTGACGTAAATTTAGCTTTTTCACCAGTTTTAGGATCGATAACCATTAAAGTAATATTTTGTGGCACCTTAAAGGGTCTTGCATCAGATTTTTTAATAGCTTTTTTTACAAAATCTTCAAATATTGGAAGTGCAGCTTTAGAACCTGTTTCAAATTTTCCTAATGGTTTAGGGTTATCCATACCTACATAAACACCTATTACTAAGTTTGATGTAAAACCAATAAACCAGGCATCTGTATTTTCATTAGTAGTTCCGGTTTTGCCTGCCAAATTTAAACCAAGTTTATTTAATTTTTTTCCAGTTCCTCTCTCAACAACACCCTTTAAAAATGAAGTAATTTGATAAGCTGTTTCTGCTGATAGAACACGAGAATAATTATCTTTAATTGATGGAAATTCTTTTCCAGTAAAAGATATTTCATCACAATTAACACATTTTCTATTTTCATTATTTATTATAGTGTTGCCTTCTCCATCTTGAATTCTATCAATAATTATTGGCTCAACAAGTTTACCTCCATTTACAAATGTGCAATAAGCTGAAGTCAATTTCAATAATGTGGTTTCAGTTGAACCAAGAGAAATAGAAAGTAACTCTTCAGGATTTTGATAAATTTTCATTTTTTTAGAAAAATTTGCTACCTTATCTATGCCCAAGTTTCTTGAGATTCTTACTGTCATTAAATTTCTAGATTTTTCTAAACCAGTTCTAAGTGTTGAGGGTCCATAAAATTTTTTTCCATAATTTTCAGGTTTCCACTTTTTTAAATCTTCTCCTTGATCTAATACTAAAGGGGCATCTAAAATTAATGATGAAGGAGTATATTTATTTTCTAATGCTAATGCATATACAAAAGGTTTAAATGCCGATCCAGGTTGCCTCAAAGCTTGTGATGACCTATTAAATTCACTATTATTAAAACTAAAACCACCACTTAATGCAAAAACTCTTCCTGTAAAAGGATCCATTACAACTACTCCACCATTTACTTTTGGGAGTTGTTGTAGGCTATAAAAATTATCTTTTTTGTGTTTTACATAAACAACATCACCTTTTTTTAACAATTCTGTAAATTCTTTTTTAGTCCAAGATATATCTTTATAATCAATTACACCTTCTTTTCCATTTTGAATTTCAATATCGGTGGAAAATTGATTTACTTTTTTTACAATTGCTATTTTCCATTCAATTGAATTTTCTAAAAAATTTTTCTTATTTATTTTTTTAAACCAATCAGATGAATAATTAATATTTATTATTGGCCCACGCCACCCTTTTCTTCTATCATAAGATACTAGTCCTTTTCTCAGGGAGGTGGTTGCAAATTTTTGTAATTCTAAATTTATAGGAGTATTTATATTGTATCCCTGATTATAAACTTTTTCGTACGATAACTGTTCAATTATGTTCTTACGTACATCTTCAATGTAATATTGAGCATCTTCAGTAAAAATTTTTTTATTTTTTTTTAAATTAATAGGCTTGCTTTTTAGATTATTATATTTTTCTTGATCTAAAAAATTATTTTCATATAAATTTTTTAAAACAAGATCTCTTCTATATTTAGCAAGTTTAATATCTCTATAAGGATTATACTTACTTGGAGCTTTAGGCAATGCAGCTAATAAGGCAGCATCATTATAATTCAGTTCTTTTATAGATTTATCAAAATATTCTAGGCTTGCAGCTGCAACCCCATATGCTCCACTACCTAAATATATTTGATTAAGATATAGTTCAAGTATTCTCTCCTTTGATAAAGCTCTTTCTATTCTAAATGCTAAAATTGCCTCTTTTATTTTTCTATTTAAGCTTACTTCGTTTGTTAATAAAAAGTTTTTTGCTACCTGCTGCGTTATTGTTGATGCTCCTTCTAATCTTTTTGAGGTCATTATATTTTGAGCATTCTTTATTATCGCTCTTAAAACACCTTTGGCATCAATACCTGGGTGTGAAAAAAAATTTTTATCTTCTGCAGCCAAAAATGAATTGACCACGTTTTTTGGTATCGCTCCGTATGGAACAAAGATTCTTTTTTCTTTAGAAAAATCTGCTACTACCTCTCCATTTCCAGAATACATTTTGCTTGAAACTGCTGGTTTGTAACTCTTTAAAAATTTATAATCTGGAATTTTATTGGAAAAAGTCCACAAAACTCCCAATATTGTAATAGAAATCAATAGAAAAAAACTAATTAACCCTATTAACAAATTTTTAAATAATTTAGTCATTTTAATTCCATTATATAACGGAATTTGTTAAAGATAAGGCATAACATAAACAAAATTTTATCAAACTTTGATTTTTTAAATGAAACTAAAAAATAACAGATTATGGAAAAAAATTTATATATCGATGCTTCGCATCCTGATGAAACTCGAGTTGTACTTAAATCAGAATATAATATTGAGGATTACGAGTACGAAGGGTTAAAAAATAATTTAATTAAGAATAATATTTATCTAGGAAAGGTAAGTAGAATAGAGCCATCTCTTCAAGCTGCTTTTATAGATTTTGGAAGGGATAGACATGGTTTTTTATCATTTAATGATATTCAGTCAGATTACTATCAAATTCCTCAAAGTGATTTGGAAAAAATCAAATTAGAAGAAGAAAAAGCAAGAGAAGAATTATCCAGAGAGGTAGAAGCTAAAGAAGAAAAAGATTTAGCAGAGGGTAAACTTGAAATCAACGATCCGATAGAAGTTAAAAAAAATGAAATAGAGGAAGAAAAATTATCTGATGATCAAGACCTAAATAACAACGAAAATGTTTATAATGGAAACTCAGAAAATAAAAATGATGATATTTTAAAAGACCATGATGAAGTCAAAGAAAAAAAAAATGAAAAACCTTACAAATTTAAAAGATATAAAATTCAAGAAGTAATAAAACCAAACCAAGTAATTCTTGTTCAAGTAATTAAAGATGAAAGAGGTCAGAAAGGTGCTGCTTTAAGCACTTTTATATCTATTGCGGGCAAATATATTGTATTAATGCCAAATACCCCTAAGGGCGGAGGTATCTCTAGAAAAATATTTAATCCAGCTGATAGAAAAAAAATAAGGACTATATTAAATGAAATCGAAATACCCAAAGAAATGGGGCTTATAGTTAGAACTGCCGGAAGTAACAAAACAAAAAATGAAATTAATCATGATTTAGATACTCTAAAAAATACTTGGAATCAAATTAAAGAAACAGCTTTAAATTCAATCGCTCCTTCTTTGGTTCATCAAGAAAGTGAGATAATAAAAAGAACTCTAAGAGATATGTATGATGAAAATACAAAAAAAATAATTGTTGAAGGTAATGAGGGATATAAAAAAGCTCAAAATTTTATGAAAATGATGATGCCTTCGCATGTTAAAAAAATTAAAAAATACAGAGGAAAAATCCCATTATTTATAGAAGAAGGAATTGAACAAAAACTCAATCAAATATTTGACTCAGAAGTTAAATTAAATTCTGGTGGTTATTTGGTAATTAATCCTACTGAAGCTTTGGTATCAATAGACATTAATTCTGGTAGTTCTATTAAGCAAAAAAATGTAGAAAGCACTGCACTAGATACAAACCTTGAAGCAACAGAGGAAATAGCAAGACAAATTAAAATTAGGGACCTTTCGGGCTTAATCATAATTGATTTTATTGATATGTTGAGCTTCAATAATAGAAGATTGGTTGAAAGACGTTTAAAAGAGAAGTGTAGATCTGATAGAGCAAGAATTCAAATTGGTAGAATTAGTAATTTTGGATTACTAGAAATGTCTCGTCAGAGACTTAGAGAAAGTGCTGTTAAATGGAAGGTCGAATTGACAGATGAGTCATTTGCACAAAAATTACTTAAGATTGTTGAATTAAAATCAGTTTTAAACAAAGCCAAATTTGTTGAATTAAAAGTATGTGAAAAAATATCTGATTTTTTAAAAGAAAATTTTGTTAAAGATTTAACTTTTATTGAAAATAAAAATAAAATGAAAATAGACATTATAACTGATAATAAACTTATAATTCCTGAATATATTATCGATATTAAAAATAAATCGATGAAAACTATTGAGTTAGTAGAACAATTCGAAAAATTAATAAATATAAAACAACAAAATAAAGAGGAAAATAATTTAGATGAAAAAAGTAAAAAAATTTTTATTAAGAAAAAAAGATTTAAAAAAAAATTTTATAAAAAATCTAAATAATTCCTTCGTTTGGTGAAGAAGGTTTACCCTCTAAATTCTTTATTATTCTTCCTGAAAGATACGATTTTCTTCCGGCAATAACTGCATACTTAAAAGCTAGTGCCATACTAAATGGTTTTTTTGCTTTAGCAATCGCTGTATTAACTAAAACACCGTCACATCCTAATTCCATAGCTATTGTTGCATCTGATGCTTGACCCAAACCTGCATCTACAATTACAGGTAATTTAGTTTGTTTTCTTATAATTAAAATATTTGTTTTATTAAGAATTCCTAGACCTGAACCTATTGGAGCTGCAAGAGGCATGATAGCTACAGCTCCTACATCTTCCAATCTTTTTGCCATTAAAGGATCATCATTGCAATAAACCATTACTTTAAAACCTTCTTTAGTTAAAACTTCAGTAGATTTTAAAGTTTCAATCATATCTGGAAAAAGATTTTTCTTATCTCCCAAAACTTCTAATTTAACCAGTTTCCATCCCCCAATTTCCCTTGCTAATCTAAGTGTTCTTAGAGCTTCTTCTGAAGTAAAGCATCCTGCAGTATTTGGTAGATAGGTAATTTTTTTTGGGTTTATGTAATCCATTAATAATGGTTTTTTTTTTATTAGATATGTTTACTCTTCTTACTGCAACAGTAACGATATTCGCACCTGAAGTTTCTATTGCCTTGGCACACTCAGACATATTCTTGTATTTTCCTGTACCTACAATTAATCTTGAGTCAAATTTTTGTTTTCCTACTATAAGTTTATCATTTTTCAATTTTAACCCCCTCCAATAAAATGAACAATTTCTATATTGTCTTTATCCTTCAATTTAATATTTTTGACTTTTTTCTTATCAACAATTTTTTTATTTAATTCAATAGCAACTTTTTGTAACGGCAAATCCAATTCTTTAATTAAATCATATAATTTGTATCCATTTATAATATTTTTATTTTTGCCATTTAATCTTATTTTTATTTTTTTTATTTTTTTCATCGTATATAAAAGCTGAATGAGCAATAAAATAATTATTATTAATGGTCCTAATCTTAATCTATTAGGTGAGAGAGAACAATCACAATATGGTTCAATTACTTTTGAAAAACTAAAAGCTGATTGCTTAAAAAAAGCAAAAGAGCTAAATATAAATATGGAGTTCTTTCAATCAAATATTGAAGGTGAAATTGTTACAAAAATACAAGAGGCAAAAAAAAAATTTGATGGAATTATTATTAATGCTGCTGGCTTTACCCATACATCGGTTGCTATAAGAGATGCTTTAGATGTGTTTAAAAAACCTATAATTGAATTACACATTTCGAATATATATAAAAGAGAAGAGTTTAGACAGAAATCTCTTATTAGTGATATTGTAACAGGAGGAATTTTTGGTTTAGGCTCAGATGGATATATTTTGGCCATAATTTCAATGCAAAAGTCTTTACTAAATGAAAATTGATAAAAACCTTATAAAAGAGTTAAGTGATTACTTAGACGAATTTAAATTAACTGAAATTGAATTCACAGAAAAAGACACAAAAATTAAAGTTTCAAAAAATTTTGTTTCTATAAATAATCAAACAACCCCTTCTATACAAAACCAACCATCAATTGAAAAAAAAAATATTTTAGACTCAAATAAAGCATCAAGTAGAATAAAAATTACCTCACCAATTATAGGTACAGCTTATCACGCTCCTGAACCAGGTGCTAAAAAATTTGTCGAGGTTGGAAAAAAAATTAAAAAAGGTGATACAGTTATGATTGTTGAGGCTATGAAGACTATGAACCATGTGCCTTCAACAGCAGATGGTATTGTAAAAGAAGTTTGTGTAGATGATGGTCATCCTGTAGAATTTGGACAAACAATAATCATTTTAGAGTAATGTTTAAAAAGATTTTAATTGCAAACCGTGGGGAAATTGCAGTTAGAGTGATCAGAGCTTGTAAAGAATGGGGAATATCAACCGTTGCTGTACACTCTGATGTTGATAAAGAAAGTATGCATGTAAGAATGGCTGATGAAAGTGTTTGCATTGGATCTCATCAACCTTCAAATAGTTATTTAAACATCCCAGCACTTATGTCAGCAATTGAAATAACAAATTCAGAAGCTGTTCATCCTGGTTATGGTTTTTTATCAGAAAATTCTAATTTTGCTCGAATTCTTGAACAAAATAATATTAAATTTATTGGTGCATCCTCAAAATTAATTGAAATGATGGGAGACAAAATTCAAGCAAAAAAAATTGCTAAAGAACATGGTCTTCCAGTTATTGAAGGATCCGAAGGTGGTGTTAAAGATATTAATGAAGCAAAGTTGCTTTGTAAAAAAATTGGTTTTCCTGTTTTAATTAAAGCGTCTGGAGGAGGTGGAGGAAAAGGTATGAAAATTGTTTATAAAGAAGAAGATTTTGAAACCTTATTTTCTACAGCAAAATCTGAAGCAATGAAATATTTTGGTAATGATGAAGTTTACATTGAAAAGTTTTTTCAAAACCCAAGACATATAGAAGT
>MDSW01201686.1_pt1 | contig 10726 bp, 5 predicted proteins | sample 811171 | NCBI WGS metagenome assembly MDSW01 (sample SAMN05326641, study PRJNA326480) | marine metagenome | isolation source: seawater | place: Atlantic Ocean: North West | collected 2012 | reverse complement strand
GATTCGTCCGGGCCCGGCCCGCACTCGACGGCGGGCGCGCGACGACGCGATGCGGTGCGCGACGCGCGTCTCGTCGTCGGCCCCGTCGGCGTCGTGCTCCTCGTCGTCGTCGCGTTCGCGTTCGCGTTCGCGTTCGCGCGCGTCGCGTCGAGCGTCGCTGGCGGACGACGCTCGCGCGCAGAGCGCCGCGCTCGACGGCGTCGACCCGAGATGGATCGCCGGTATGGTTCGATTCTGGCTCGACGAGGAGTGGGAGCGCGGGGCGACGGTGAACGCGCGCGTCGGTGACGCCGTCGCCGCGTCGTTCGCCGCGCGCGTCGACGCGATGGACGCGCGAGAGGAGGAACCGCTGCAGCGTCTCGTCTTCGGTCTGGCGGAGGATTTGTTAGCGTTCGATTTCTCGGATACCTTCGTGAGCGCGTTCGAGGTGAGCAACAAGGTGATCGAGATGTTGATGCTTCGCGCGGGTATCGACGTGTGTTGCGTCGGCGAGGAGGACGTGACGAGGGCGGATCGATACGAGGCGAGTCTTCGCGCGTCGACGGAGTGATTTCGTCGCGATTCGATTCGAAACGAAACGCGCGCGCGCCGTCGACGGCGTGATTTCGACGCGTGATTCGATGTAATGTGATGTATAACGCGCGCGCGCGCGCGCGTCGCTCGAATTCGTCTCGACGCGACTCGGTGGTTTGATTTTTCATCGTCTCTCGCGTCCTCGTCCATCTTGTCTCTGCGCGCCCAATCTTCGCGACACTCCTCGACTCCCGCGCGAGACGGTCGCGAGAGTCAGCGATCGCGACGATGCAGCGATTGGTGGACGCGTCGCCCGGGGGCTTCCTCCGCGCGATCGCGCTCACCATGGCGCTCCACGCGGCGATCGATATTCGTCTGTACGCGGTGAAGGAGTACGGTCGGATCATCCACGAATTCGACCCGTGGTTTAACTTCCGCGCGACGGAGTACCTAGCGGATAACGGGTGGAAGAGGTTTAGAACGTGGTTCGATTACATGTCGTGGTATCCGCTGGGACGCCCGGTGGGAACGACCATCTATCCCGGGATGCAGATCACGGCGGTGTTTCTGTGGAGAACGCTCAACGCGATCGGCGTAAAGATGTCCCTGAATGACGTGTGTGTGTTCTTTCCGGCGTGGTTCGGGGCGGTGGCGACGTTTTTGACGGCGTTATTGACCAAGGAGTGCAGTGGAAGCGGCACGGCGGCCGTGGTGGCGGCGTTGGTGATGTCCATCGTTCCGGCGCACACCATGCGCTCCGTCGCCGGCGGATACGACAACGAATCGTTAGCCGTCACCGCCATGTGCTTGACGTTTTACGTGTGGTGCAGAGCTTTGCGAACGCCGGATTCTTGGTGGATCGGCGCGCTCGCCGGTCTCGCGTACTCTTACATGGTCGCCGCGTGGGGAGGTTACACCTTCGTGCTCAACATGGTCGGATTACACGCCGCGGTGCTCGTCCTGTACAAGCGCTACAGCTCGTCTCTGTACAAGGCGTACTCGTTGTTTTTCGTCGTCGGTACCATCGGTGCGCTTCAATTCCCCGTCGTCGGCACGCTTCCGTTCACCTCCGCCGAACAACTCGGCCCGATGGGCGTGTTCCTCGGTTTCCAAGTGTTGGAGTATACCGAGCGCACGATGGCGCCCGGTTTGAGTCCGCGCGCGAAATGGCAACGACGCTTCCGAGTGTACACATACGCCGCGGTCGCGGCCATCGGTGCTCTCGTCCTCGCCACCGTCACCGGAGTTTACAACATCAACGGGTTGTCCGTTCGCGTCAAGAGTCTCTTCATCAAGCATACGAAGACTGGTAATCCGCTCGTCGATAGCGTCGCCGAACACCAGCCCGGGACATCAGATTCCTACTATCGCTTCTTACATTTCAACTACTTCATCGCGCCGGTCGGCTTCGTGTTCTCAGTCGTGCACTTTTTGTTCGACGGATCGGCGGGTGCCATGTTTTTGCCGCTTTACGGCTTGGTCGCCTATTACTTCTCTAATCGCATGGTTCGACTCATCATCTTCCTCGGGCCGGTCGCGGCGTGCTTGGTCGGAGTCTGCGTGGGGTACGTCATCGAAGACATGCACCGCGTCATGAAGTACGTTGAACCGGAAGAAGAGAAACCGAAAGCAGTGGAAATATCGAAATCCGCGAAGAAGAAGAAGAAGGCTGCCCAAAATTCTGCCGAGAGTTTCACGTTCAAGAGCTTGAAACGCGAAATCGATAGGAATTGGAACAACGCAACGGTCAGAAACATCCGTTTGGTCGCGTCTGCTCTCTCTTTGACTCTCATGTCGACCAAGATTCCGACCTTCTATGACTACTCTCACTCCATGGCGAGAGGCATGTCGCAGCCGAGCATCATGTTCAAGGGACAGTTGCGCGATGGTAGCACCATCCTCGTGCGAGATTACGTCGATGCGTACGAGTGGTTGAAAACTCAAACGCCGGAAGACGCCCGCGTGATGGCGTGGTGGGACTACGGATACCAAATCACCGGCATCGGCAACCGCACGTCCATCGCGGATGGAAACACGTGGAACCACGAACACATCGCCAACTTGGCTCGCATGCTCACCTCCGACGAAGAGAAGGCGCACAAGGTCATTAGGCACTTGGCGGACTACGTGCTCGTGTGGGCCGGCGGCGGAGGAGACGACATGGCGAAGAGTCCGCACTTGTTCCGCATCGGCGCGTCCATCGGCAGCGGTCGCTCCAAGGCTGTCGACATGAACAAGATCACGTCCACTTTCGGAGTCGACAAGCACGGGCGTCCGACTCCGAAGATGGCGGCATCTTTGCTATTCAAGCTCGTCTCTACCCAAGGTCAAGTCAGTCCCGAGCGTTTCAAGGAGGTGTTCACTTCCAAGTACGGCAAGGTGCGCATTTACAAAGTCGTCAACGTGGACGAAGACTCCAAGGCTTGGGTCGCCGACCCCGCCAACCGCATGTGCGACCACCCCGACGGGTCCGGTTACTGCCCGGGGGCGTATCCACCGGCGTTGAAACAGTTCCCTAAAATCATCAAACCGGCGTACAAGGTGCCCAAATGGATTAAGGAGAAGCGCGCCGCCGCGCGCACCACCGCCAGTTCCAGCAAGGGTGAACTTTAATTCATTTAATACGCGCTGTTTTTAGAACGTAGACGATGTGTTAGACTATTTCTCTCTTCGGCTTTCGACCGGCTTTCCTCGCAGATCGAACGTACCCGATCGCCGCGGTCGCCGCGCGTCTCCGTCGGAGAAGAGGTTGCGAATGCCTTCGACCACCGCATTGACGCGCGCGAGACGTCGATCGCGCGCCGAGCGTCCGCCCGCGCGCGGCGTACGGCCAAAACAACCTCCCCGGTCACCCACACACCGCTCACCGACGAAACAACGCTCGCGACGCGACGGTAACGACCACCGTGCGCGCGTAATCTGAAAATCCGTCAAATGTACGAATACGACGAGTGGTTCACGTACGCCGACGCCGACGGCGACGGTCGCGTCTCCGGCGCCGAGGCCGTGCATTTCTTCATGCGCGCCGGCCTACCCAAGAGCGATCTCGCCAAGCTCTGGGACGCCGCGGACCACGAAAAGGCTGGATACTTGGATCGTCCCGGGTTCACGTTGGCGTGCGCGCTCATCGGCGCGTTGCAGCAATACGGCACCATCACGCGAGACGTGTTCGAAAAAGCGATCGCGGGACGAACGAGAGATTTCCCAAAGCCGAAGATGCAGGGATTGGAGTTGCCGAGGCCGGTGAGGGAACCGGCGGCGCCGCCCGCGCCCGCGCCCGTCGTCGAGCCGGAGAGACGGAGAGAAGAACCGGGCGGATTCGACGAGGGATTCTTTAGTCAAGAAAACGCCTCGGGACAGTTTTCGTCGCCGCCGCGGGATGATTTCTTCGCCATGTCGAGTGGGGGGGATGATTTCTCGGCGGCGCCGGCGGTGGCGCCGGCGGTGGCGCCGACGAGCCAACCCGTCGAGCGGACGGCGTTCGCCGCGCCGCCCGTGTCCTCGGCGAGCGCCGTCGCCGACGCGAGCTTTGATTTCTCAGAACCGCCGCAAGCGGCGTCGCTGTACGTACAACCGACCGCGACGCCCGCGCCCGCGCCGGCTCCCGCGCCACCGCCAATGACGGCGCCGGAACCGGAGGTGGAGTGGCCCGTCATCGGACCGAACGATTGGCAGCGGTACCAACACATGTTTCTCGCCAATACGAATGGAAATCCGGACGGGCGCTTGACTGGACCACAAACCGTCCCCATCTTGCTCGGATTGAACGCGCCGAAGCACGTGTTGAAGGACGTGTGGGAGCTGAGCGACGCGGATAAGGATGGATGCCTGTCGTGGTCGGAATTCGTCGTCGCCGTCTACCTGACGGAGCAGGCGCGAAACGGCGCGGCGCCGCCTCGCGCGTTACCGCCTGGTCAGTTTCCGCCTTTTAGCATGACGGCTGGCTCGCAATCGCCCGCGCCCGCAGCCGCGCCCGTGCCGCAGATATCACAAGCCCCCGTCGTCGCCCCGACGCCGACGGCACCGATCGACATGAGCGGATTGATGACGCCGTCAGACGTGCGTCAACGGGCGCTCGCCGTGTCGGCGCCCGCGACGGCGGCGCCTCCCGACGAGACGTACGCGTACCGCGGTCCCGAGGTGAATGTTAACGCCATGCCCGAGCAAGATCGTGAGTTGACGACGAAGATGCGCGCGAACGCGGAGAAATCCGATCGAGAGCTCTGGGAGGAGGAATTAAAGGAGCGACAAAACAATCTGAGCGCCGCCGCTGCCAAGGAAGTCTTGGCCAATCTCGGCATGTTCGTGCGCAAGTGCGAGACCAATCTCACCGAGGCGTCGTCCCGCGCGCGCGCCGCCGAGGCGCAGGTGAACGATTATCGTCAAAAATGCGACGTTCTGCGCGCACGCGTGGAGGAACTCGCGAGTGAACTCGACGAACACGCGGGTCGAATCAACGAGCGGGGCGTCGAGTACGAAGAATTGAGCGCGCGGTACGCCGAGCTCGAAAAGCGTCACGAGGAGCTCACGCGGTCGTCCGGAGGGAACGATTCGACGTCATCGCGGGACGTCGGTGCGTTGCGGGCGAAGATTGAGGAGAAGGAGGCACAGATCGCGGCGGAGGAGTCGCGCGCGCGTCGAGCCGCGGCGAGCGCGAGCGCGGAGACGGCGGCGAGACCGAAACCGAAACCGGAGGCCGCTCTCATGGATTTCGGTCTAGACCCTTTGATAAACGCGCCGACAAGCGCGCCCGTCGCCTCGGCGTCCGCGCCGACGACGACATCGTCACCCGATGCCGCGGCGAAGACCGCGTTCGATGAATGGGGCAACTGGGGCGTCTCGGCGCGCGAGGAGACGCCGGCGGCGACGACGACGCGTCGCCGAGACGCGCCGTCCGAGATCCCAGCCGTCGCCGCCGCGCTCGACACGAGCGACGGTGGATTCTTCGACGCCATCGACGCTCCACCGCCTCCGTCCACCACCGTCACCACCCCCGCCCCGATTCCCCGCGCGCGCTCGCCGCCCGCCGACGGCGACGCGTCCTTCGACGATCCCTTCGGCGCGCCGCCCCCGACGCCGCCCGACGTCGACGCCTCCTTCGACGATCCCTTCGGCCCCGCCCCGTCTCCAGGTCCGACGCCCCCTCGACGTTCGGTATCCCTCGACGTCGACCCTTTCGCCGCGTGACGGCGTCTCCGCGAGTGAAAAATTTTTCTCCTCGCCGATGAATGAAATCGTACTAATCATTCCTCGTCGCGCCTCTTCGCTCGCGCGCGATGCTGAAAAAACTCGCGAGTCGAAAGCACGCGAAGGACCGCGTCGTCGCGTTCGTCGTCACCGTGCGCGCGCTCGAGCCATGGGCGCGCGGGGCGCGACCTCGACGCGTCTGCATCGGATGGGAACGAGGGGCGTCGAGGCGCGGGACGACGGCGGTGCGCGAGGCCTCGATCGCGAACGACGGCGCGAACGCGAGGTACGCGTTCGAGGAGTCGTTCACGATCGAGGCGACGATGCAAAAGACGGGGAAAGGGGGGGCGTATAAACCCAAGGGATTGACGTTTTTCGTGCTGGCGTTGCCGGAAAACGCCGAGAGAGGGACGCGCGTGGAGACGCAGACGGTGGGGGGGTGCTCAGTGGATCTGGCGCGATTCGTGGAGTGTGTCGATGGGGTCACGGAGTTCTTGGACGTGGATTGCGCGGATGACGTGAGGCGTGCGGTCGGGACGCCGAGATTGATGATTTCGGTTCGTTCGTCGGGGTTGAACGGAACGGCGACGCATCCGGGGTACGAGAGTGATGCCGTGTCGACGGCGTCGCATTCGATGCAGGCGGAATCTGAACAAACGGTGCCAGGGTATCAATGGGCGGCGTCGAGGTTTCAAACGGAGCCGTCGACGAGCGTGGGCGCGGGACAAGACGAGGTGGCGGCGTTGACGAGCATGGCGAGCATGTTCAAAAAGCGCGGAGCGGTCGAGGAAGACACCGACGCGAGTGAAGAGCGCGTTGAACCGCAGGAACCGAGTCGGCCCGTTGAATTCGAATCCGCCGAGGCTGTCGAGGCGAGAAGCGAGCTGTTTGGCGCGGCGAGAGCGCAGGAACAACCAGTCGAGGAACCGCCGACGCCGCCGGAGGAAGATCCGGAACTGGACGCGGCGCGCAACGAGCTGTTCGGCGCGTTCGCACCCCGGGAACAACCTGTTTCGCCGGGCGCGCCGCAAGGCACAGTGGATTCCGACGGTTTTCTGCTGGATTCTGATCTCGAATCTGACGTCGAAGCGGAAGAAGCGACCTCCGAGTTTACGCAGCCGCCGGCGGCGGACGCGTTTGAAAAGGAACGCGTCGCCGCGGGGGAGGCTCGAGCTCAAGCGGAAGAAGATGCCTTGGCCGCTCGCATAGAGGCCGACCGCAAGCGTATCGAGGAAGAGGAGAGCGCGCGCGCGCAGGAAGCGCGGTTGCAAGCCCAGCGCATGGAAGAAGAAAGAATTCGCGAGGAGGAAGAGAAACGTTTCGCGTTGATTGAAGCCGAGCGCATCAAGGCTGAAGAAGAAGCGAGAAGGCTCGCGGAGGAGAGTTCCTTTGCAGCGCATCAAGAAGAGGAAGGGGAGCGCCGTCGCGTCGAGGAAGAAGCCATGCAAGCCGCGCAAGCCGAGGAGGAGCGCCGACTCGCGGAAGAGGAAGCCATGCGTGTCGCGCAAGCCGAAGAGGAGCGCCGACTCGCGGAAGAGGAAGCCATGCGTGTCGCGCAAGACGAGGAGCGCCGACTCGCGGAAGAGGAAGCCATGCGTGTCGCACAAGCCGAAGAGGAACGTCGTTTGGCCGAAGAGGAGGCGATGCGAGTGGCTCAAGCGGAAGAAGAGCGTCGACTCGCGGAACTTCGGGCCGAAGAAGAGCGTCTGTGGGCTCTGGAAGCGGAGGCTGAGAGAAAGCGACTCGAAGAGGTAGAAAAGTCCCGCGTGGCACAGGAAGCAGCAGACGCGGCTCGAGCGGAGGAAGAGCGCATTCGCATGGAAAACGTTCGAATCACGGAACACGAAGCTCGATTACAGGAAGAGCGAGAGCAACAGATGGAAGCGAACGCCAAGGCAGCGGAGCGCGATGTGGACGCGTATGCCGAAGCTGTTCTCGCCGAGGAAGCGAACACGATGTTGTTTTCCGACTCTCCGTCTGAAGGCACGACTGGCTTTAGAACCCCGATGGGCACGGAGACGGATGCCTTCTACACTCCGGCGACGAGACGCACTCGTTTCGCCGACTCTCTCATGAAACCTAGCGTCAACCGATTGGTTGAGGACGAAATCGTGAGCATGTCTATTTCAGACGTTCTCATCCACGGTGTCGCCGAGAATATCGAGTTCACCACCGCACTTAGCTTGCAAGAGCGCATCGCGGCGGTGCGCGGGAACAAAGGTCTGGACGCCAGTCAACTCGAGTTTAACAGGATCATGGATGCGTTCGGAGTGGCCATCAAGGGAGCGATGTCCAATCCGGCGCGTCTATTGTTCCTTTGCGCTCAACTCATCGCGCTTCGCGTGTCGCTGGCGACGATGGATGACATCGAAACCCGCGACGTGCTCGAACTCGAAGTGCTCGCGCGCAACTGCGCGTTTGACTCGCTCTGGTCAACCACGTTCGGTGCCGCGCTTTGCCCGAGCGAGGCCACTCTCGGTCTTCTCAACTTGAAAACACATCTCAACGGCGACGGCGAGCGCATAGGCCGCGCTTGGGCCGCCCTCTTCCAATTCGCCAAGGCGCGACTCGGTTACGATGCGGTCGCAAACGCCGAAGAAAAAGGCAACTCCACGAAACCTCTGTTGGCGGAGCTTCAGCTCGACATTCTCAGAGATTTGATCTTGAGGCTCGACGAGGCTGTCTTGAACATTCTTATCAACCCCACGGGCGACGAAAGGGTGAACGTCATGATACCGGGCGGTGGCGCGCTCACGTTCGCCGCCGGGGCGGAATTAAAGCGCGCCATTTCGGCGCTCGTCAGCGCGGCGAAAGAGCTTAACATTGCCGGCACACCAGAGACCATCATTCCGAAACTCAGAGCCACCGCCGACGTGTGTATGATCCCCAAGGACGCGTTGGTCGATTCCAAACTCCGTGCGGACATCGTCGGCGGTAAAATCACCGCGAAGGAACTCGCGGCTGTCGTGTCGCGATTCCGACCGGACGACTTTGCGCCGCAACCGGTCGATCCCGACGTCATCTCCGCCGTCGTCGCCGCCGCGGCGAACGACGACAAGAGCGACGAAAGCGCGTCCAACATCGAGCCGTTCGTCCCCGTGAGCACGAGCGGCGCGCCGTGGGTCGCCAATCTCGCTCGCGCGCTCGCCGAGCACGATTCGGCGAGTCTCTCTCGCCGAGTCCCCGGTCCGAGCGCGCACGCGTCTCGCTGGTCCATCGTCGCCGACGTCCTCAATGGCGACGACACCGCGTGAAGCGATCATCTCGTACCATCGCTCTCGCACCACCGGTCGCTCGCGACATCTTCAACCGTAGTCTTTGTAGCACGTTTCTGAGCGCGTTCCCTTTTCCGTCCCGACCCAGAGTAATCTTAATCTCGCTTCGCGCGTCACTCCGCGTCCGCGCACGACGCGTCACGGCGCCCATGAACGTCTACCCGAAGAAGAAATGGGAACCCGAACTCCGCGCCGCGTGCGCGCGCGTCTCTCGCACGGGTGACTTCACGAACGACGCCGGACTGAAACTCCGCTGGTACTCGTGGGAAGTTCCCCGACCGAAGTGCATCGTCGTCTTCGCGCACGGTTTGGGCGTGCACGGTTCGTTCGAGATGCTCGCGAGCGTCCCGCCGGGAACGCCGAGGCTGCATTACGAGACCTCGTGGCCCGAGCGCATGAATAAGTCGGACGTGAGCCTGTTTTGTCTCGATCATCAGGGACACGGACGAAGCGAGAGCGCGGTGGCGGGCGAGCGGTGTTATTTTCATCGATTGGATCACTTGGTGGATGATTTCGCAACGTTTTGTGGGCACGTTCGAGAAGAGCGACCGGATGTACCGGTATTTATCGTCGGTACGAGTCTGGGAGGGTACGTGGCGACGAAGACGGCGATGGAGTATCCGACGTCGGCGAACGGATTGGTGACGTTGGCGCCGATGTTGAGTTTGGATAGACTGTCGAAACGACCCTTGAATCGCGTGTTGCTTCCGTTCACGACGCTTTTGTCGATGTTCATTCCGAGAGTGCCGTTGGCGAAGACTATGAAGAATACCAAGTTTCCGATGACGCAAAAGAGGTGGAGGAGGACCCGTACACGTGGGCGAGCGGGGTGCGATACACGCGCGTTCGAGTCGCCGCCGAGGCGTACCTGAGCACGCTGAGACTGAAGAAACAGGGTGAATTAGAGAAGATTACGATGCCCGTCATTTCTTTCCACGGTCGAGAGGATGAGATGACGGATCCGAAATCGAGCGAGATGCTCGTCGAACGCGCCAACACGTCGGACAAACGTCTCGAGTGGGTCGACGATGTCTTTCACGATTTGTGCCACGAGCGACCGACGAGCGATCACATCTGCGACGAAGTCATCGCGTGGTGTCTCGAACGCGTCGGTGGCCCGAAGTCTGCGAGGTCGGGCGCGAAGCGGGCGCGCGACTCAGCCGCGCCGGCGAAGCCCGCGAAGAAACCGGCGGCCAAGGCGAAGAAACCGGCGAGCAAGGCGAAGTCGACCGCCAAGACCACCGCCAAGGGCAAATCGACGAAGACTACCACCAAAACCACCGCGAAAAAGACCACCAGATCCAAATCGCGTCGTTGATCCGTTTCGGTCGCGTCGTTCCCAGACACTGTATTCTTCGCGTCTCGTATTCCTTTCACCGTATTCTTCTTTCGAGCGCGCCATCGTTCTAGTCGGCGCGTCGCGCTTTGTATAACTAGCAGCGCTCGAAACATCACGACATCGCCCATTATTTACGCGTGCACGCCTCGTTCAAACGCTCTCTCTCCTCTCTCGCGTCTGACCGTCCGCCGCCGCGCGTTCCGCCTCGTCGGCGCCCGCGGGACGACGCGGTGAACACCCATCGAAAGCCCGGACGCCAATCGGCAGTCCTCGACGCGGACGCGCGAGCGCGTGAATCGTTCGACGCGCGCGCGCGATCGAAAACAACATGTTGCGCCTGGCCTCCGTCGCCGCGATCGCTCTCGCGCTCGCGCCGCGCTCGATCGGCGCCGTGAAATTCGGTGAAGATTTC
>MDSW01195700.1_pt1 | contig 10726 bp, 10 predicted proteins | sample 811171 | NCBI WGS metagenome assembly MDSW01 (sample SAMN05326641, study PRJNA326480) | marine metagenome | isolation source: seawater | place: Atlantic Ocean: North West | collected 2012 | reverse complement strand
CAAGGATATAATTATTTTCCAAAAGAAAAAAACGCAATTCACCAATTAGCGTTAAGTGCAAATCTAGGCAAATTGTTGAGTTATCAAAAAACCTTAAATGAAATAAAAATGTATGCTCAAAAACCTGTTAACAAAGAAATAAATCTAAATTCAGTTATGATTGAATATAAAAAAATTTTTGTAGAATAAAACTATTATGTATATTGATTCACATTGCCATATAAACTTTCCTGAGCTTCATAAAAAAATTAATAACGTCTTAGATAATATGAAGGAAAATAAAATTTCTCATGCTCTATGCGTTAGCGTTACTTTAGATAAGGTAGAAGAAATTTTGAACCTTACAAAACAGCATTCAAATATATATGCTTCTGTTGGCGTTCATCCTGATTACGAAGATATTACTGAACCAGATATTGATATTCTATTTAAATATTCACAAGATAAAAAGGTAGTTGCTATAGGAGAAACTGGCTTAGATTACTTTAGACTAAAAGGAGATTTAAGTTGGCAGAGAGATAGATTTAGAACACATATTCGTGCTGCTATTAAATCTAGGCTTCCTCTTATTATTCATACAAGAAATGCTCGGGAAGACACTATAAACATAATGAGAGAGGAGGATGCAAAATCTGCAACAGGAGTTATGCATTGCTTTACAGAGTCTTATGAGATGGCTAGAAAAGCAATTGATCTTGGTTTTTATATTTCTTTTTCAGGAATTATTACTTTTAAAAATGCTAATGACTTAAGAGATACAGTTAAAAAAATTCCAATTGAAAATATTTTAATAGAAACTGATTCTCCATATTTAGCCCCAGTACCAAAAAGAGGAAAGTTAAATGAACCATCAAATGTAATTTATGTTGCAGAAAAAATTGCTGAATTAAAAAATATTCCTGTTGAAAAAGTTGCTGAAATTACTACCAACAATTTTTTCAATCTTTTTAATAAATGCAAAACAGTTTAACTATACTAGGTGCCGGTTCAAGTGCTGGTACACCAGTTGTTGGATGTAAGTGCTCAACTTGCTTATCAGACAACCCAAGAAATAAAAGAACTAGATGCTCAAGTATGGTTACCTTACAAAATGGTAAGAATATTCTTATTGATACGAGCCCAGATTTAAGAGAACAATCATTAAGGGAATCAATTGTTTCCGTGGATGCAGTTCTTTTTACTCACGCACATGCAGATCACTGCCATGGAATTGACGATTTAAGAGCTTTTTGTCAGCTCAATAAAAAACAAATTCCATTGTATGGCAATAAATTTGTTATGGATCAATTAGTAGAAAAATTCAAGTACGCAATGATTGAACCAAAAAATTTTTGGGAAATACCTGTACTTAAACCAAATATTGTTGATGGCCCTTTTAAAATTTTTGAAGAAACAATTACCCCAATACCTGTAATGCATGGTAAAAGTCAAATTAATGGTTATCGTATTGGAAATCTTGCTTATATAACAGATACTTCAGAAATATCTAAAAATTCAATGAAACTTTTAGATGGTATTGATGTTCTATTAATAGATTGTTTGAGAATGGAGCCACATTTTACTCATCTTTCTTTGCCTGAAAGTATTAGTATTGCAAAAAAGATTAAGGCAAATAAAACTTATCTTATTCATATGACCCATAGTTTAGAATATGAAACGTTAAAAAATATATTGCCAGAGGGTATTTATGTTGGCTACGATGGTTTAAAATTGACCACTAATTAGAATATAGGAATTTACTATGAAAAGTATATTTAGATTTATTATTGTCACTACTATTTTATTCGGGTTCACAATTAATTCTATTGCTGACCAAAAAAGAGTATTTTCAGAAGACGAGTTTTTAGCCCTATTTAATGGTAAGCCGAAATCTAGAGTGCTGAAGTATTTAGGTGAGCCTGATATTAAAGATATAGCCATTAAGCCAAAGGGTGCTAATAGTGTGGTGGGTTCTAAAATAAGAATGGAAAAAAATTCCAAAAAGAAAGACAAAATAGAAATGTGGTATTACAAAAATGTTGTTGAATATGCTCCAAAAAAAACATATCTTAAAGTAGAGCTAACTTTAATTAACGATCGAATTGTCAACGTAGGTTTTTTTAATCAATAAAAAAACCACCCTTGATTAAAAGAGTGGTTTTTAAATAATTACTTAAATGTAGTGCTTGATTAACCTAACATGCCAGCTACTTTTTGCGAAGCTAGTCCAGCGACTGAGCCAAGTACAAAAGAAACAGACATCATAATTACAGGATTTGAGAAGTCAGTTGCAAGAACTTCCATATTGCTTGCTAAAAGCATAAATCCAAATGTAGCCGCATAACCGAATACGTTAGCAGGAATATTAGGGCATTTTGGTAGTGCAGTTAAACCCCATACTGTTATACCTACCGCTACTGGCCAAGCAAGATCTCCAACAACTCCAAGATAACCGTGAAGAATAACTGCGATTGCAGCTAATACTGAACCATAAATTGTTGCAGTTATAGTTTGTGGTAAAGCATCTTTAGTTATTGTAAAGTACGCCCCCCAAGCAATAAAACCACCCCAAACCTGAACATAATCACCTAATATAAATAGCGCTATGTAGGTCCAGACTAATGCGCAGATACCTAAACTTACTCCTAAAGCGTTTTTCATTTTACTTCCTCCTGTTTAAGTTTAATTAACATTTAATTATCAATTAAAAATTTAATTAGCACTTAATCGAAAATTAAATGAATTTCTAATATAACTAAAATTGCAAATTATGCACTCACATCTGAGCTACAAAAAGAGCATTTCTACACAATGACCTACCATTATTTTACTGTCAACCTTTTTTTCGTTTTTCTTTAACTTGTAATTTTTAACAAAACATAATAATGTTGTATTAATTACCTCATTTAATATTAGGAGTCTAGATGATGGATGATATACATTCAAAAAAAATCGAAAAATTTCATGGGGGGTGTCCTCATGATTGCCCTGATACATGCTCCATGGTTTATGAAGTTCAAGATGGAAAGTTGAAAGGTGTTAAAGGAAATTCTGACCACCCCATGACTAGAGGTGGTCTTTGTACCAAGCTTAATGATTATGAAAAACGTCATTATCATCCTGATAGAATTTTATATCCGCAAAAAAGAGTAGGTCCTAAAGGTAGTAAGCAATTTGAAAGAATCAGCTGGGATGAAGCCTACGATACAATTATTACGAAATGGAAAGAAATTATAAATGAATATGGCCCACAAGCAATTATGCCTAATAGCTATCTTGGTAACCAGGGTTTAGTTCATGGTTTAAATGGAGGTGATGCGTTTTTTAACCGAATGGGAGCAACAGTAACTGAAAGAACATTCTGTGGTGAAGGTTCTGCTACTGCATGGCTTCTTACTATTGGGCCTACTGCTGGCGTTGACCCTGAGAGTTTCATTCATTCTAAATATATTATTATTTGGGCATGTAATTCAGTGAGCACTAATCTTCATCATTGGCACATAATTAAAGAGGCGCAAAAAAAAGGATCGAAAGTTGTTGTTATAGATTCTTATGCTTCAAGAACTGCTAAAGAGGCAGACTGGCATGTATGCCCAAAACCAGGAACTGATGGCGCATTAGCTATGGCTATGATTAACGTCATAGTTGAAGAAAACTTAGTAGATCAAGATTATGTTGACAATTATACAGTTGGTTTTAAAGAGTTAGCAGAGAGAGCAAAAGAAAGATCTCCAGAATGGGCTGAAAAAATTACTGGGATATCAGCTGATGATATACGAAATTTAGCAAGAGAATATGCAAACACTCAACCATCAGCAATAAGAATCGGCGTTGCATTAGAGAAAAATTGGGGTGGTTGTCAAGCGATCAGAGCTATCACATCACTTCCTGCGATAACAGGTGCATGGAGGCATGTTGGCGGTGGTATTCTTCAATTTCCTGTATGGGAGCATCCATATAAATTTGATGTGATATGTCGACCTGACTTAATTCCTGAAGGAACACAGGTAGTTAATAATCTCCAGCTTGGTCGTGTATTAACTGGCGAAGAAAAACTTAAAGTACCAATTAAATCTATGATGTGTTGGAATACTAATCCAGTTACTCAGTCAACGGAATCCGAAAAAATTTTAGAAGGGTTAAAACGTGACGATTTATTCTTGGTTTCTGCTGAGCACTTTATATCTGATACAGCGGCTTACGCGGATATCTTACTTCCGGCTTCTATGGGAGCAGAGCAAGAGGATGTTATTTTATCTTGGGGGCATTTGTATTTAACATACAATGAAAAATGTGTTGATTCTCCTGGTGAATGTATACCTAATAATGAAATATTTAGACAGCTTGCTCAACGCTTAGGATTTGAAGAAGATAATTTTAAATGGAATGATACTGAATGTTTAGAGAATTATATAGATTGGGATTCTCCTGCATGTGATGGAATTGATTTTAATTACTTAAAGAAACATGGGTATGCAAGATTAAATGTAGGTACCAAAGATAATCGCGCTCCACATAAAGAAGGTAATTTTCCAACACCATCTGGCAAATGTGAATTTAAGCTTGTTGGGGCAAAGAATTTTGTAGCTGGCCCATTTAGACAAATGTATGAAGGGTTTCAACCTGGACAAGATATTCCTGAATTACCAGATTATGTCGCATCAAAAGAAACATTGTCGGCCAATCCAGAATTAGCTAAAAAATATCCGCTGAATATTCTTGCACCTAAGAGTCATGGATTTATTAATTCTAGTTATGCAAATATGGATCATAAACTTAAAGCGCAGGGAGACCAATTCGTTTTAATAAATGAAATAGATGCAGATGATAGGGGAGTTAAAACTGATGATAAGGTAAAAGTATTTAATGATCGTGGTTCCTTTGAGGCAGTTGTTAAAGTTACATCTGATGTTAATAAAGGTGTTGTAGTAACAACTCTTGGATATTGGCGTCAACATAATAATGGCGTTGTTAATTCAGTTAGTTCAAGCGCTTTTGGTGATATGGGTAATGCGCCAACTTCTCATGATTGTTTAGTTCAAGTTCAGGCTCTTGAATAATTTAGATGAGATAACTGTAACATGTACCGATAATGGAAAATCTGTTGTTGGATATTTGCTTAATTGTCGACCAAAAGATCATTTAGAAGTGTCTTTAAACACAGTTAAAATACATCTTCAGTATAAGAATGGTATATATGTTGGCTCAATGTCTGGTATGGAATTTACAGTTGAAGAAGAAAGTCTTCCAAAAGAGCATCAGGAATATCAAAGATAAGATTATGGTAGGGGATGCGAGGTTCGAACTCGCGACAAATTGATTAAGAGTCAACTGCTCTACCAACTGAGCTAATCCCCCATATCCTTAGTTAAAATACCTATAATTTTTTCCGCTGATTTTGAAATATTTTCAGGAACATAACCACCTTCCAATATATATAGCTCTCTTCCAGATGCATATTTTTTAGCAATATTACTTAAAATAATAGCAACATTTTCATAACCATCATCTGTAAAATTTAATTGCCCCAGTAAATCCCCTTGATGAGAATCAAAACCAGCTGATACTAAAACAAATTCAGGTTGAAATTTTTCCATTGCTGGTTTAAGTTTATTTTTAAAAGCATTAATTAACTCAGTATTTCCAGAGCCTTTAGGAAGATCTACATTTAAAGTAAAACCTTTACCTTTTCCACTGCCTATTTCATTCGGTCTCCCGCTTTGTGGATAAAATGGGTGTTGATGAATATCAAAATAGAATATAGAGTCGTCATCATAAAAAATATCTTGAGTACCATTCCCATGGTGAACATCAAAATCTACTATTAAAATACGTTTAATATTATATTTATTTTGTAAATAACGAGCGACAATAGCTATATTATTATAGATACAAAACCCCATACCTTTTGAGGCGGTAGCATGATGTCCTGGAGGCCTACTTAATACGAATGCAGAAGATACCTTACCTTGCATAATTGCATCTGCACCGCTCAAACCAGCTCCAATAGCTGTTTTTGCAACCTTATTGGATTCTTTTGAAATTATAGTATCCCCAGTACTTAAATATGAAATATCATTTTTTTGAAGTAAATTAACTTCTTTTTTAACTAAATCAATATAATTTTTAGTGTGAACTAGTTTAATTTCTTGCTCAGTAGCCACTCTAACAGAAGGCCAAATCAAGTGAGGGGAGAGTAATGTGTTATTTTTAAGATTTTTAACAACTTTTAACAACCTTTCTGGTCTTTCTGGATGATTTTTACCAGTGTTATGCAACAAAAATTGATCGCTATACATAATAGCTACTTTTTTATTGCTAGAGCTTTCAGCAAATAATAAATTTGAAGAAGAAAAGATAAAAATTATGCTTAATAGTAAAATTTTCATATTTATTTATTATAATATCTATTCATTGAATAATTTATTTAAATTTCATAGGAGTAATTATGCCGTTTGTAACAATAAGTATCTTAGATGGAAAAGGTAAGGACTATATAAAAAAGGTTTCTGACAGTGTTAATGAAGCTGTTATAGAAACAATGAATTTTCCAGATGATGACAGATATCAAGTAATAAATCAGCTGTCTGATGAGTGTTTACAGTATCAAGATAGAGTGGATGATAGAATAATGATGCACTTAGTTATGCGCTCTGGACGTTCAAATAAATCAAAACAAGCCTTTTATAGTAAGGTAGTTGAATATTTAAGTGATAGAGTTCAAATAAAACCTGAAAATGTCTTTATTACTATCACTGAGAATCATGACGTTGATTTTTCTTTTAAGAATGGTATAGCTCAATTTGTTGTTTGATAAATTTAGTTCTTTAAGAGGGTGTAATCGTGATATTAGGGTTTATGACAGAAATAAGAGTAGCACGTTTCGAAACGGATAATGAGTAATAGATTATATACTTCGTATAATGTATATTATGTAAAATAGAATATCACTTTGCAGCCGGTAATAAGTCATTGGCACCTATCTCATTAGCAATATCAATTCCTGTATTAAATTTTGTTAAAGCGCTTTGCTCATCATTTTTGTGTTTAAAGACTAATGACTGCTCAAGTAATGCCTTAGCCTCGTAATACCTACTTCCATTATCTATAGCAAATCTTTCAAGTCTTTCTAAAACGTCTAATGCCCGATCTGGAGCATTATCTTGTAAATGATAGGACGATAATTTGATTTGAGCATCAGCATACTCATTATATGCACCAACTTTGCGATACATATTGGCCGCTTTTAAGCCATATTCAATAGCTTTAGTTGATTTTTTCTTACCGGAATAAGCCATAGCTAAGCCATCATAACCCTCAGCTCTTTCATTGTCGTTAGCAGATACAACAGTAGATTTAGCAAAAAAATCTATAGCCTCCAAATAATCTTCTTTTGCTAGATGATTTTGCCCTAACTGATAAAGAAACCTTCGTTCCATTTGGAGGTATTTAGTGTTACCTAATTTTGCAGTTTCTAAGCCTTTTGTAAATGTTTTGTTTGATAAATCAAATTTGCCTAAATCCCTTTCTGCAATACCTTTATAGAGCATAGAAAACATCTGATCTACAGGTAATTTTGCCAGACCTTCGCTAGTTGCAAACGCTTTTACAGCTAAATCATGCTTATTTGAGCGGTAATAGGCTTTTCCAAGACAAAAATGTTTATCATATTGATCTTTTATCTTCATAGCTGCAGTTACTGCATCCAAATTATTACCTTCTTGCATTAATTTTTCACAATTATTGTTTGAATTATATGAATATATATTGCATGAAAACAATAATATAATAATAAAACTTAAAGTATTTTCTATTTTCATTGTTATCCAGTTTTTTTAGTTAAAATCAGTAATTCAACTTCGTTTAAAATTTTGATATTGAGTGTTTTAGCTGTATTTAGCTTGCTTCCGGCATCTGCACCAGCAACTACATAATCAGTTTTTTTTGACACACTATTAGTTACTTTACCCCCACATTTTGATATTAAGCTTTTGGCCTCTTCCCTATTTAGCGAGGGTAAAGTACCAGTAAGGACAAAAGTAAGCCCTTTTAGTTCTCTATTTTCCTTAGTATTTTTAATTTTTTCAAATACTACACCCATATTTAAAATAGATATTATTTGATTATATTTCGATTTGTCATTGAAATATTGATTAATTGATTTCGAGACTGTCGGTCCGATGTCATCAACCTCCTCTAACTCTTCGATTGTAGCTGTCTTAATTTTTTCAATTGATTTAAAATGCTGAGCTAAATCTGAAGCAGTTGATTCACCCACATTCCTTATTCCAAGGGCATAAATTAACCTAGCTAATGTTGTATTCTTTGATTTTTCAATAGCTTCAATTAGATTTTCAGCTGATTTTTCTGCAAATCTTTCAAGCTTAACTAATTGCTCCTTTTTAAGTCCAAATATATCAGAAAATCCATCAATTAATTTTGCTTCTAATAACTGATCTACAATTTTTTCGCCTAAACCATCTATATCCATTGCCTTTCTTGAGCAAAAATGCATTACACCTTGTTTCTTTTGTGCCTTACAATTTAAGCCATTTAAACATCGTAAAACTGCTTCATCTTGATCTTTTGACAATGAGGATTTACATACAGGACAATTTTTCGGCATTTCAAACTTTTTAACTAAATTACTTCTATTTTCTTTAATTACCTTAACTACTTCTGGGATAACGTCTCCAGCGCGTCTCACTACCACATGATCACCAATATAAATATCTTTTTTCCTTAATTCATCTTCATTGTGAAGAGTTGCATTTGTTACCTTTACTCCTGCAACTATAACTGGTTTTAATCTAGCTACTGGAGTAATTGAGCCAGTGCGCCCTACTTGAACTGATATATCTAATACAACTGTTTTAGCCTCCTCAGCAGGAAATTTATGAGCAGTTGCCCACCTTGGAGCTTTAGAAATAAAACCTAATTCATCTTGATGATTAAGTGAATTTACTTTGTATACCACTCCATCAATATCAAATGGTAATTTACTTCTAGTTTTTATTATTTCATCATAATAGTTTTGAAGGCCTTCTGTAGATTTAGTTACAACAGCTAAACGAGAAGTTGGAATTTTAAAATCACTTAATAGTTTTAATCCTGCTGAATGTGAATCTAATTGGCGCTGATTTTCAAATAAAAAAATACTATAGGCAAAAAAGCTCAATGGTCTTTTTGCTGTTATTTTGGGGTCAATTTGTCTTAGGCTTCCAGCTGCAGCATTTCTTGGATTTGCAAATAATTTTTCACTTAATTTAGCCTGTTTTTTATTTAATAAATTAAAATCTTTGATAAGCATTACAACCTCACCTCTTACTTCAATTCTTCTTGGAATATTTTTACCTTCTAACTTTAAAGGAATAGATTTAATAGTTTTAAGATTATGTGTAATATCTTCACCAACAATACCATCACCTCTTGTGGCGCCCATTAAGAACTTGCCTTCTTCATAAATTAAAGAAACAGCTAACCCATCAAATTTAGGTTCAGCTGAATACTCTATATTCTCAATACCAATTTCATCACATAACCTTTTGTCAAAAGCTATTAATTCATCATGAGTGAACACATTATTTAATGAAAGCATAGGCTTTAAATGCCTTACCTGTTTAAAGGCTTTATTCGTTTCTGCCCCTACTCTCTGAGTTGGTGATTCAGAAGTAATTAGTTCAGGATATTGACTTTCAATATTAACAAGCTGTTTATACAATTCATCGAATTCAGAGTCAGAAATGTTTGGATTATCTTCTACATAATAACTATAAGAGTGGCTTTGTATTTGATTGATAAGAATATCTAATTCTTTTTTTGCTTTTGATTTAGAATCCATATTATGAAAATAACTTTTTAGCAGAATCGCTACCAGGCATAATTTTTTTCTTAACCATTTTATCCTCGATAGTTTTTAAGGAAAAGTAAATCTTACTTATTTGGTCATCATTTAGCTCATTACTATCTCCATCCACTAATATACCATTTAGTTTTTGTTTGCATAAATCGATTAATTTAATCATTTCATTAAACGAGTATGTAATATTTTTAGTATTTGGCACATCCATTTTAAACAAAATTCCCTGTAAAAAAGTCTCAGGATTAATATCCAGTTTTTTTCCAGATAAAGATAATAATTCACATATATTGTTTGTTTCAGATGTAGTATTCTCCAATTCATGAATACCATCTTTATTAGTTTTTATTTTTGGATTTTCAAAAAAATCTAACAAAGCTCCAGATTGAAAAGATGAGTCGGATTTAGGAATAACCTTTAAGAATAATGACTGATCAACTTCATTTTTAAATTTTCTTAAGTCATCCGATTCTTCAGTTATATCTTGATTGGCTAGCCAAAGAAGTGAGCCATCTACTGCAACTTTTACATTCTCAACTAAAGATTTAAATTTTTTAATCTCTTCTTCTGTTATGTTAGTTCTTCTTGAAATTAATAACAGAACAATTAGGATCTGATCAAATTTAATTATTTCGTCTAAAGCTTTTCCGGTCATCCAAATTTCATTCCCATCCCTAACATAAATACTTACATTTGGAATTTTAGATAGCTCTTCAATAAATAAGTTTTTTGTCCCTTCTTGTATGTTTTTTGTAGTAATTGAAGCAACTGTTTCAATTTCTCTGTATATACCATCAGGTAAATTTTCTCTAATTAAATGTTCTGAGGAATTTCTTTCTGAATTAAGATCTTGAAATGTTCTTTCTCTTTCAAAGATTGGTGTCGCTT
>MDSW01169313.1_pt1 | contig 10726 bp, 4 predicted proteins | sample 811171 | NCBI WGS metagenome assembly MDSW01 (sample SAMN05326641, study PRJNA326480) | marine metagenome | isolation source: seawater | place: Atlantic Ocean: North West | collected 2012 | reverse complement strand
GCCTCGTCGCTCGCCTCGGCGACGGCGTCGCGCGCGTCCGCCTCCGCCGCCGCGAGCGCGGCCTCGCCGAGCCGCTTCTCCGCCGAGACAAGCGCCTCGGCGTCCTCGAGCGCGGCGCGGAGCTCGGCTTCGCGGCGGCGCAGGTCGGCGGCTTCGCCCCTCAGCGCCTCCTCCGCCCGTTCCCGCTCCGCCTCCGCCTTGGCGCCCGCCGCCGACAGAGACGTGAGCTCCCGTTCGAGCTGCGCGACGCGCGCGGACGCCTCGGTGGCGCGCCTCGCGTCGCCCTCCGACGCCTCCGCCCGCGCGCGCTCCGCCTCGGCTCGCGCCTCCGCCTCCGCGAGTTCGCGCGAGAACATCTCCGCCGCCGCGGAGGCTTTGCTCGCGGCAGCCTCGGCGGCGTCAAGCCGCGCCTTGGTCACGTCCAGCTCCTCCGTCAGACGCTCCGTCTCGGACGCGCCCGACGCCTCGATCGTCTCGAGCGCCGCCCTCGCGGCGACGACCTCCCCGTCCGCCTCCGCGAGCGCGCGCTCGCGCTCCGCGAGCCGGCGTTCGAGGTCGCCGACGGAGGTCTTCAGGCTCCGGAAGTTCGCCGCCGCGGAGTCCGCGCGGCGACGCTCGACGTCGACGCGACGCTCGTAATCCGCGCGCGCGTCGTCGGCGCGCGCCTCCGCCTCCGCCCGCCGGCGGTCGAGCTCAGCCTGAGCGAGCGCGAGCCGGCGCTCGACGTCCGACTCGTACTCGCGCGTTTTGTTCGCGAGCTCGGACTCGGCGTCCGAGAGCCGGCCCGTCAGCGCCTTCACCTCCGCGAGCGCCGCCGTCTCGCGCGCGTTCGACGCGGAGAGCGCCGCCTCCGCCTCCGCCAGCCGAGCCGACTCCGACGCCTTCGACGCCGCATTCGCCTCCGCGAGGCGACGCTCGGACGCCTCCGTCGCCTCGCGAACCGCCTCGCGAACGCGGCGCTCGCTCTCGCGCTCGGCCGCCTCGATCGCCACCTCCAAAGAACGCTCGGATTTCGCGCGGAACCCCGCGAGCTCGGCGGCGTACGTCTTGGCGCGAAGCTCGGCGCCGGCCAACTCTTTGGAAACCGAAGCCGACGCCGCCGACGCCTTCTCCGCCGCCGCCGAGGCCGCCGCCGCCGCCTTCTCCTCCGCCTTCTCCTCCGCCTTCGCCGCGTCCTCGGCGAGCCTCGATCGGAGCTTCGCCGCCTCGGCGTTCGCCGCCTCCGCGTCCTTCTTCGCCGCGTCCGCGTCCGCCTCCGCCGCCTCCGCGCGCGCGAGCGCGCGCGCGGATGCCGACCGCGCCTCGGCGGCGTCGCGGTCCGCGGCTTCGGCGGCGTCGGCGGCGGCGGCGACCACCGCCGTCTCGAGCTCGGCGATCTTCGCGAGGAGCGGCGCCCGGAGCGCCTCCGCGGCTTCCTCCGCGGCCTTCTTTGCCTCGGCGTCGGCCTCGGCCTTGGCCTTGGCGGCGGCCTCGAGCGCCTCTTCGAGCGCGGCGACGCGCGCGGCGGCTTCGTCGGCGGGGCGAGCGTCCGCCTCCGCCTCCGCCTCCGCCTCCGCGAGCTTCGCGCGAAGCGCCGCGGTCTTCGCCGTGAGCCGCTCCAACGCCTCCGCGGACGCCCGCTCGACCGACTCGCGCTCCGACTCGGACGCCGCGAGCTTCGCGCGCGCCTCCGCGAGGTCGGCGGCGAGCCGACGCGTCTCGGCGCCGCCCTCCTCGGCGACGGCGTCGAGCGCTCGGCGCGCCTCCTCGCGTCGCCGCTCCGCGTCGCTCGCCTTGGATTCCGCGTCCGCCGCCTTCGATTCCGCGCGTCGCACCCGCGCCTCCAGCGCCTCGGCGCTCTTGACCGCCTCGGCGGCGCGCGCCTCGGCGTCCCGCCTCGCGGCGTCGACGGCTTTCGCCGCGCGCGCGTTCGCCTCCTCCGTCGCTCGCGTCACCTCATCGGCGGTTTTACGCGCAGCGGACTCGGCGGCGGCTTTGCGCTCTCGCTCGTTCGCCTCCTTCTTCTCCCTCGCCGCCTTCGCGTACGCCTCCTTCGCGGCTCGCGAGATGGCGGCGTCCGCGTCCGCGCGCAGGCGCTGGATCGCCCGTGACTTTTCGGCCTCGGCCTCGGCGACGGCGTCGGCGACGGCGGCGTCGACGCGCGCCGCGTGTTCGCGCGCCGCGACGTCAATCGCCGCCTCCACCCGCGCCTCCGATTTCGCGCGAAGCTCGGCGAGCTCCTTCGCGAACACGCCGGAGCGCGCCTTGTACTCCGCGGCGCTGGATTCGGCGCGCTCGAGCTTCGCGGAGAGTTCGCCCTCGCGAGCGGACGCGTCGAGCGTCGCGACGCGCTTCGCATCCTCGAGCGTCGCGCGCGCGGACTCGGCGAGCAGCGTCGCGCGCGCCGACTCGGCGACTTGCTCCTCGAGCTCGCGCGATTTCGTCTCGAGCGCCGCTGCCGCCCGCGCGGACGCCTCCTTCGCCTCCGCGAGCTCGCGCTCCGTCTCCGCGAGCGCTCGCTTCGCCTCCTCCGCCTCCTCCGCGGCGTTCTCCATCGCGCGCATCGCGCCTTGGCTGTTCGCCTTCGCCTCCGCGAGCTCCGCGGCGAGCGCCTCGGCGTCGGCGCCCGCGCGTCGCGCCTCGCTCGACGCGGCGTCCGCGCGCGCCGTCTCCTCCGCGAGCGCGCGCTCCGCCGCCTCCATCGCCGACTGAAGCGCCTCGTCCGTGCCCACCGCGCGTTCGGTCTTCTCCGCGAGCTGCTTCTTGAGCGCGCGTAATTCGGCCCCGAGCGTCTCCGCCTCTTCGCGCGCGGTTTCGAGCCGCGCGGCGTAGCTCGCCTTCGTCGCGGCGAGGGTCTCGGCAAACTCCGACGCCTGCTTGGCCAGATCGTCGCGAAGCCCCGACGCCGTCTTCTCCGCCACCTCGCGCGCCGCGTCCGCCGCCTCGATCGCGCGCCGCGTCGCGCGGTCGCCCTCGAGCTCCCCGAGCGCCTTCGCGAGCTCGGCCTTGAGCTCGGACCTGAGCGCCGCCTCGTCGCGCGCCTTCTCTCGCCGCAAGGCGGCGAGCGCCGACGAAGACTCCGCCGCCGCCTCGGCGATCGCGCGCTCCGTCGCCGCCGCCGCGCGCTTCTCCGCCTCGCGAACCAGCCGCGCCGCCTCGCGACGCTCCGCCAGAACGAGATCGCGCGCGTCGCGAACGTTGTCGCGCATCTGAAGCTCGTTCTTACGCCGCTCCTCGAGGATGAGGTCGCGCGCGTCCCTCACGTTCTTCGACGCGTCCTTCTCGTACTTCTCAGCCACCCCGCGAGCCTCCCGCAACGCCGACTCGAGCGAAGCCTTCGCGGCGGACTCCGCGTCGAGCGCAGCCTTCGCGTCCCTCGCGGCGGACTCCGCGGCGAGGAGCTTCGTCTCCAGGTCTGCGATCTCGGACCGCGCGGACTCCAAAGCCGACGACGCCTCCGAGACGGAAGGCGCAGAGGGCGCGTTCGCCGCCGCCGCCGCCGCCGCCGATTGTTGTTTCGCCTCCTTGAGCGCGTCCGCCGCCCTCCGCGCCTCGTCCGCCCTGAGCGCCGCCTCGTCCGCCTTCGCCGCGGCGTCTCGCTTGGCGGCGTCGAGCGCCGCCTCGCGCTCGGCGTACTCCTTCGCCATGCGCCGCATCTCCTCGCGCAGGGCGTCGGCGAGCGCCTCGCCCTCGGCGCGCGCCTCCGCCGCCTCCGCCTCCAGCCGTTCCCGCTCTCTCGCGCCGATGTTCATCACCTTGATGTTCGCCCGCGCGAAGTTCGTCTCGCGCCGCGCCGCGGTGAGCTCGTCCTGCAGAAACTCCATCTCGTCCATCTTACTCTGCATCGCGTCGTTCGCCGAGCGTAACGCCGCGATCTCCTCCGCGAGGGTCCCCTCCCGCGCGCGGACGAAATCCGCCACCGCCTCGCGCGCGGCGACCGACTTGTACGGGTTTTTCGTCTTCGGAACACTCGGATCGGCCGCGTCGACACCCTCCTCGTCGTCCTCGTCGTACCCGTCGATCAAACCCTTGATCTGCGCGTCGAGCTCCGGGTCGGTCTCCGCGAGGCGCTCGCCGTCGAAGACGGCGACGCCGGTGGCTTTGGTGAAGGTCTCCAGGAAGCCGAGCTTGACGCGGTCGCGCTCGATCTTCGACAGGAACGTCCTCCCGACGACGCCCGCGCCCGAGGCGAGCGCCCTCGCGGCTCGCGTCCCGAGCGTCCCGAGCGTCGCCGCGTCGAGCGTCGGAGGGTTTTCCTTCTTGTTGGATCCCGCGGCGGCGGCGGCGTCGGCGGCGGCGTTCGTCTTCTCCTTGAAACTCTTCGCGATGGTGGCCGAGACGTCGACGAGGGCGGCGGCGCCGGTCGTCTTGTTCACACTGGCGGCGGTGGTCTTCGTCGCGGAGGCGGTCTTCGCGCTCGCGCTCGCGCTCTTCTTCTTGAACACCGTCCCCTCCTGCACGCCGTCGAAGGAGGTGGAGACCTCCGTCGAGACCGAGGTCTCCACCTCGGTCGCGGAGACCTCGGCGTTTGCGATCGTGGTCGTCGTCGTGAGCGTCGTCTCCGTCGTCGTCTCCTCGACCACGAGCGTCGCCTCCTTCTTGATTGCCTCGAGCTTCGCGACGACGTCGCTCGAGGCGCTCGCGCCGACCGAGCTCGCCGCCGCCTCGTCGTCGCCCTCGGGACCCGGGGTCGACGACGCGGCGTTCGCGCGGGCTCCGCCTCCGCGCGGCGCGCGCGACGGTTCGAACCACCCCGCGCGGATCGCGGGCGCGAGCGATCGCGAGTTCGCGCGGCGACCGGGGGCCCCGCGTCGCGACCGCGCCGCGCCGAGGGGGCGCGGGGCGGCCCCGACCGCGTTCGGCGTGGTGATCGCCATGATCTCGTCCGGGAGCCGGCGCGCGGCGCGTGTGCCTCCTCACGGCCGGCGCGCGCGATCGCCCGGGCGGAAAAATCGCGCGCATTTCGCGAACGACCGCGGAAATCCTGGCCGAGGGCGCGACACCTGGAGCCCTGGAGCGCGCGATGACGTAATCGTGGGCCCCGTTCCAGGTTACGCACAGGGAAACAGTCATCATTTTTCGCCGCGAGATTTTTTTCGTCGTTTTCCCGGGCAAATCATCTCACGAAAGGAAAAAAGGCGCGACGGGGCGAGACGCGCGCGCGAGGGGAAATGAAATCGCAACCGACGGTCTTTTGGCGCGGGCGTCTCTCCCTCCCTCTCTCGATCCTCTCTCGGCTCGGCGCTCTCGTTAAATTAGGGGCGAACGTTCGAGCGCCGACATATACTAACAGACGCCTTCGCGAGTATTCCACTTCGCGTTCACGAGATGGTGATGGTCTTCATCATGATGGGCGCGACCGGGTTATCGTTGGCGTCGCATCGCGCCTTGCCGATCTTGTTGACGACGTCCATGCCGGAGGTGACCTTGCCGAACACGGGGTGCTTGGAGTCGCTGAGGTCGTCCCTCCACCAGTCCAGGAAGTCGTTGTGCACGGTGTTGATGAAGAACTGACTCCCGCCCGTGTTCGGCGCGCCCGTGTTCGCCATGGACAGCGTCCCGGGCTCGTTCGAGGTCTTATCGACGAGCTCGTCGGGGATGTTCCCGCCGCCGTCGCGCGCGATGGTCTTGCCGTTGCAGTCGTACGTGGACCCGCCGTCGGGCCCGCCCGTGCCCGCGCGGCGGGACTTGGCGTCCTTCGCGAACGGACAGCCGAACTGGAGCATGAACCTGGACGGTGGGCGGCGAGCGGAAGGGATGTGGAGGGTCGAAGGAGAAGACGCGTGAGGACGGGCGGAGATGGACGGCGGGAGGCGTTCGAGGGCATCGAGCGCGCTTTTTCTTTTTCCGTGACGCGTGCGCGCCGACGGGACAAATCGGATCGGATCGATCGACGACGGGGGCGTACCCGTCGATGACGCGGTGGAAGTGGACGCCGTCGTAGAAGCCGGTCTTGCACAGGTCGACGAAGTTGGAGGCGGTGACGGGGAGCTTGTCCATGAAGATCTCGGCGGTGAAGGAGGCCTGGCGTCGGCGAACGGGGGGGAGGGGGGTCGGGGGCGCGAGGATCGGTCAGCGCGCGAGGATCGGGCGTTTGCGCGAGCGGATCGGCGCGATCGCGACGCCGCGGACGCGAGCGAGGGCGAGGGCGAGGGCGAGGCTCGGCGGGCACGCACGGTCTCCCCTCCGATCAGGACCTCGAACGTCGCGACGGGGTTAGGCATGGTGCGTGCGGTGAGGAGCGGGGTGACGCGGGAGTCGCGGGAAGGCGAAGGCGCCGACGAGAGTGACGTTGTTGGTTGGACCTGAGGAGGGGGAGCTGCTGACGAGTTCGACCGCGCGTCGATTCCTCGGAAGAATCGGGGTCCCCACGTGGCGGGGTTCCCAAAAGCCACGACGTTTCCCTTCCCACCCCTCGCGGCGCGGCACTTCCCCCCGCGGAGCCCTCGATGCCCGCCGCGGCGTCGGGCGAGAGCGCGCCCCTCGTCGGGGTCGCGGCGCCCTCGCGCGCGCGCGCCGAGGGCGCGCCCACGCCGCTCGAGGCGCTCACCGCCGAGCGCGTGTTCCTCGCCCCCGTGGAGGACTCCGAGCACTCCGAGCGGGCGGTGGCGTGGGCGGTGGAGCACCTCCTCAGGCCCGGCGGCGCGGACGTCCTCCACCTCCTCGTCGTCGTGCCCGCGATGCACCCGTCGAGCGCCATGGCGTACGGCGGGCCCATGGTATGGCTCGAGGACGTCTCCGTGTTCGTACGAGCGACCCCGCTCCCCTCCCCGTTCCCCGCCCGCCACGCGTCGAAACCCGGGAACAGCCTCGGCCGCTCCGAGAGAGCACGACGACTTTCTTTTTCTTCAATAGAAAACCCGCCGCCGTTCGTTCCATGACGACCCGCGCGTTGACACCCCCCCCCCACCCCCTCCCGCTTCCAACACGCATCCCCCCATCCTCCCTCGGCCGTTCCCACCGGCGATGGCGACCCCCGGCCCGGTGTACTTCGAACAACTCGAGCGCGACGAGCGCCAAGCCCGCCTCGCCGATCGCAAAAACGCTGAGGCCTTCGTCAAGCGCCGCCTCGCCCCGCTCCTCCGCCGCGCCGACGTCCGCCACGTCCTCGACGTCTCCCTCGGCAACATCGACAACCACAGCATCGGCGAGATCATATGCGACGTCGCAGAGAAGATCGGCGCGAGCGCCGTCGTCATGGCGCCCCACGGGAAGGGACGCGTGCGCGAATGGTTCGTCGGAAGCGTGTGCAACCACTGCGTGCACCACGCGAACACGCCTCTCGTCATCGTCAGGCCCGAGAAGAAGAAGAACAAGAACGACAAAGGCGGGAACGCGCGGGAAAGGGGCGAGCGTGACGCCGGAGAAGAAGGGGACCGCGACCGAGGGAGGAGGCCCGCGGGAAGGAACGCGGGGAGAGAACAACAGACGGCGGCGGCATGAACGGCGCGGACTAGGAGGTCCTCGGGAGCGCCAAGCCCCGCCCGCGCGTGTGAACCGAACGAAGGGTGGGACTTCGGTTGATGACGCGCGGAGTCGGCTCGACCGGTCGAGGGCATCGCCACGCGACCGGTGGACGGCGTCCTGACTCGCGTTTCAAGTGGATACGCCCGTTCAGTGTCTAACGCCTCCCCCTTCCCCCTTCCTTCGCGAACTCGCGAGGAAGCGAGAAGCGGGGGGCTCGACGATAAAACGCGAGTCTACGGACGCGGCGTCCATCGGTTGGAGAGATGGATCTCGCGCGGTCAAGCGGCCGATGGACGGCGTCCTGACTCGCGTTTTGTGATCCATCGTGCGTCTAACGCCTCCCCCTTCCCCCTTCCTTCACGAACTCGCGAGGAAGCGGGAAGCGGGAGGCTCGACGATAAAACGCGAGTCCACGGACGCGGCGTCCATCGGCCGGGGCGAGGGACGGCGCTGGGGCGCGAGGCGCCGACGCACGCGACGTAGCTCGATACCGACGCGCTCCGATATCACACCATCGCAGAGATCGACTCGCGCGCGTTCGGCGTTCGGGTCGTTCGACGGCGGACCCAGCCTCGAGCGCGCGGAAAACGTCCCGTCGCCTCGTCCGAGAAAATCCCAGCCCGGCAAGTTGTTCGGGCGGCGCGCGGCCGGCGCCGCTCGCGCGGGCGGACGTCAGCGCGTGAAAATCTCGCCGCGCGACCGCACTCTCCTCCGCGCGCGCGCGTGCTCCGTGCGCTCACGCTGCCATGGGTGACTACGCGCGCAAAGCGGAGGACTACATGTCCAAGGCGCAGAAGAAGCTGAACGTGCGTTCGCGCTCCCCCCTTCACCCCCACCCCCTTCCTCGCGCTCCCTCGCCGGCTCGCGTCGTTCGCGCGCCCCGATCCGCCCGTTTCCGCGCTCGCGATCTCGTCGCCCCCGCGCGCCGCGCCCCCTCCGATTCCACCTGACCCCCGCTCTCCTATCCCCCCTCCCCCTTCCTCCCCCTCTCAGGCGGGCATGTTCGCGAGCATGTTCGGGAACAAGTACGAGGAGGCCGCTGAGCTCCTCGAGAAGGCGTGCAACAACTACAAGCTCGCGAAGATGTGGGCCGAGGCGGCCTCCGGGTTCGAGCTCCTGGCGGATTGCCACCTCAAGTCCGACGCCCGCCACGACGCGGCGAGCGCGTTCGTCGAGGCGGCGAACGCGCACAAGAAGATCTCCCCCGACGCGGCGGTGCGGTGCCTCCAGATCGCCGTCGACCACTTCGTGGACATGGGCCGCCTGAGCGTCGCGGCGAAGCATCTGAAGGACGTCGCCGACGTGCGGGAGAAGGAGGACCGATTCGCCGACGCGCGAGACGCGTACGCGCGCGCCGCCGAGCTCTACGACGGCGAGGGCAACGCGTCCACCGCCAACTCGTGCAAGCTCAAGTGCGCGGAGCTCGCGGGGGTGCTGGAGGAGTACCAGTCCGCGATCGACCTCTTCGAGGAGGTGGCGAACGCGGCGGCGGGGAACAACCTGCTCAAGTTTTCGTGCAAGGGCTACCTGCTCAACGCGGGGATCTGTCGGCTGTGCCACCAGGAGCCCGCGGGGACGACGAACGCGATCGAGCGGTACGAGGACGTCGACCCCAGCTTCAAGGGGTCGCGGGAGGCGAAGCTCCTGGCGCAGCTCGCGAACGCGGCGGAGGAGGGGGACCAGGACGCGTTCAGCGCGGCGCTCGCGGAGTACGACGGGATGAGCCGCCTGGATCCGTGGAAGACGAAACTCCTGCTCAGGGCGAAGAAGAAAATACAGAGCCGAGTCGAGGAGGAGGAGGACGACCTGACGTGACTTGGTTTCGTGACGCGGTGTCGAAAAAATAAAAAAAAAAAACGCGCAAGACGCCCGGTAGTTCAGTGTACGACAAGACGTACGAAGCTTCGTCCTCGCGAGAGACGCGCCCGAAAGAAGACGTCTCGGCGTGCGCCGGGGATTCTTCGTCTTTTTTAAAACCGTCATCACCCCCCTCGCGGCTCTTTTACCGATAGTATCCGATCCGCGCGCGACGCGCCGTTCCGAGCTTTCGCTCGGAGCTTTCGCTCGGAGGAGCTTCACTCAGAGCTTCACGTCCGCGCCCAGGGCGAGTCCGAGTTTGCACACGTCCCCGAACACCCCCCCCGCGGTGACCTGCGCGCCCGCGCCCGGCCCTCGGATGATTAGGGGCGTGGACTCGCCCTCTGGGCCGTACCTCGCCGTTTGGATCTCGACGATGTTGTCCGCGCCCTCCAACCCCGCGAACGGGTGCGTCTTCGAAAACTTGGCGAGCTCCACCGACCCCGTCTTCGCCGCGACGTCCACCTTCCCGACGAACCGGAGCACCATCCCCGCCGCGTCCGCCTCCCGCGCCTCCTCCGCGATGAGGTCGTCGAACTCGGGGAGGCGTCGCAGGTACTCCGCCGCGTCGCAATCCTCGAGCTCCGCCGGCACGAGCGACGCGACGGAGACGTCGTCGAGCGACAAATTCACGCCGCTCTCCCTCGCGGCGATGACCACCTTCCGCGCGACGTCCAGGCCGTTCAGGTCGTCCCGCGGGTCCGGCTCGGTGAATCCCGCCTCCTTCGCCGCCTTCACGACGTCCGAGAAGGGCTGCCCGCCCGCCGCGTCCCAGGTGTTGAACAGGAAGCTCATCGTCCCGCTGAAGATGCCCTGGACGCCGCGAACCTCGTCGCCGGTGGCGCGAAGCGTGCGCAGCGTGCTCACCACGGGAAGGCCCGCGCCGATCGTGCCCTCGACGAGCCATTTCGCGCCACCCTCCTTCGCCGCTTTCTGGATGCGCTCGTAGCGATCCAGGGCGCCGCTGTTGGCCTTCTTGTTCGGGGTGACCACGTGGACGCCGTCGGCGAGCCATCGCTCGTACCGATCCGCCACCGCCTCGCTCGAGGTGTTGTCAATCACAACCGCCGCGCCGCCGCACGCGCGCGCCTTGGCGATCAACGCCGCGGTGAACGCGTCCAGGTCGACCGGCGCGATCGCGGCGTCGACCGAGCCGGCGTCCCAGTCCTCGATGCGCTCGGCGACTGCGGCGGAGAGGGCGGAGAGGGTCATCCCCGCGTCCGAAGACGCGAGGATCATCGACTTGGAATCCGCCGCGCCGGCGAGGCGAAGGTCGAGGCCCGAGGCGGCGAGCAGCGCGGGGGCGCGGTCGGCCATCTGCTTCACCGTGACCTTGCCGATGAGACCCGTGCCGACGAAACCGATCTGGAGAGGGACCTGCGAGGGCGGCGTAGCGCGTGAGGGAGGGGGAGGGGGGCGCGGG
>MDSW01138420.1_pt1 | contig 10727 bp, 11 predicted proteins | sample 811171 | NCBI WGS metagenome assembly MDSW01 (sample SAMN05326641, study PRJNA326480) | marine metagenome | isolation source: seawater | place: Atlantic Ocean: North West | collected 2012 | reverse complement strand
CACGAATGAGTTGCCCCATTGCTAGTTTTCAAGACTAGTGCTTTCAACCGCTCAGCCACCCCTCCGGAATATCGTTTTATATGCAAAATTTATCAAATCATCAATTGAAATCGTTAAAAGTTAATATATTGTTTTTTTGATTCTCTAAAAATGAACAAAATAATACAAATCATTGCTTCTTTAAGTTTTGTTTTTTTTATATTTTTTTTTAATCATTCATATGCTCAGGAAAATTTTGTTTCATGGCTTGAAAATTTTAAAAAAAATGCAGTACAAAAAGGAATTTCAAAAAGTACTGTAGATATTGCTTTAAGAGATGTTAAATTTTTACCTAAAGTAATTGAATATGATAGATATCAACCAGAATTTTATGAAGATACTTTTACATATATTAATAAAAGAACTGGCAAAGAAAAAGTTAAGAAGGGAATTAACTTATACAAAAAAGAGAAAAATATAATTAATTTAATTGAAAAAAAATTCTCAGTAGAAAAAGAATTATTACTTGCATTGATGGGAATAGAAACAAACTATGGTAGATATCTTGGCAAAATGGATATTATATCATCACTCGCAACATTAAGTTACGATCAAAGAAGAAGTGCATTTTTTACTAACGAATTAATTATTTTGTTAAAATTAATTGATGATGGAACTATTGATAAGAAAATACTTTTTGGTTCATGGGCGGGTGCTTTTGGAAATTTCCAATTTATGCCATCTACCATAAAAACATATGCAATTGATTTTAACGATAATAAAAATATCGAGCTTAAAAATATCGAAGATTCTTTTGCTTCTGCTGCTAATTATATCCAAAAAATTGGATGGAAAAAAAGCGAACCGTGTTTTTACAAGGTTAATTTAAAAGATGGTATACCAAAAAAATATCTTAATAGTTCTGCAAGAAAAATTAAAAATAAAAGAAAATTAAAATTCTTCAGAAAATATATAAACTCATCAGATGTTGAAAATTTAAATGACAACATGACTTCCGCTATAATAATTCCTGATAAAGATATTATTCCTGGCTCAGAAACTCTTAAACCTGCTTTTATAGTTTTTAGTAATTACGAGAAAATTTTAAAATGGAATAGATCATTAAGATTTGCGCTTGCCGTTTGTACTCTAAAGGATAAATTTAAAAATGAAATTTAGGTCAATTTTTTTATTATTTTTTTTATTTAATTCCTGCATGTCATCAAATATGACTTATAAAAAAAATTCATTTACACCTTACTCCTCGAAAGGATTCGCACTAATTTATAACGAAGATGATTTTAATAATAAACTTATTTCTCATAAATTAGACAATAGTCAATTACAAATTGCACATAATAAACTGAAAAAAAATTCTATAGTAACACTGACAAATATTAGTAATAAAAAAACCTTAACACTTAATGTCTCTAAAAATATCAATTACCCAAATTTTTACAAAGTTTTAATAACACAGAAAGTTGCAGACGAGTTAGAAATTGATGCAAATTTACCTTTTGTTGACTTACAACAGAGAGCAAAAAATCAATCTTTTATCGCAAAAAAAGGTACGACCTTTCCAGAGGAAAAGTACGTATCTGAAAAAGCGCCCATTACAAAAGTAAAAATTGACAGTATCAATTCTAATGTAATTAAAAATCAATCTAAACCTAATAAAAAATTCTCTATTATTTTAGGTGATTTTTATTCAGAAGAATCGGCCAATGAATTAAAAAGTTTTTTATTAAACGATTATGTTAAAGATGGTCCTTTGAAGGTTAAAAAACTTCAAAAAAACAAGTTTAGATTATTTGCTGGACCTTATTTATCAATTAGTACTTTAAAAAATGATTACTTTGAGTTACAAAAGTATGGTTTTGAGGATCTTGATATAGAACAATATGATTAAAATTAAATTATTAGTAATCTTTTTATTTCTTTTATTATCTACAACAATTTTGAAAAGTTCTCCAAAAATGGATATCAAAAGTGCATTTTTGATGGATTATGACTCAGGCAAAGTTTTATACGAAGTTGAAGCTGATCTAAGTATATATCCAGCTTCTATGACAAAAATAATGACTTCTATAATTGCATTTGATCTCCTTAAACAAGGTAAAATAAATCTTGATGATGAAGTTGTAGTATCTGAAAATGCCTGGAGATTGTCTAAGGCTGGCTTTTCATCAATGTTTATAATGTTAAATGACCGAGTAACCATCGAAGATTTATTGAAAGGTATAATTATTGTGTCCGGAAATGATGCATGTGTTGCCCTTGCAGAGTCAATCGCAGGTACAGAAAGTAATTTTGCTGATATGATGAATGAAAAAGCAGAAGAGATTGGTTTACTAAATACTAATTTTACAAATTCATCTGGAATAAATGAACCAGACAATTATTCAACAGTGAGAGATATTGCTATTATGTCCAGATATTTAATAAAAAATTATCCAGATTATTATAAATATTTTGCAGAGACTGAATTTACTTGGGATAGAACTGGTGGCGATCCAATAAAACAGGGAAATAGAAACCCTTTATTATATAAAAATATTGGTGCTGATGGAATTAAAACCGGATATCTAGCCGTTGAAAAATATTCTTTGGCGGCATCAGTTAAGGGAAAAGAAAGAAGAATTATATCTGTCATAAGCGGTTTTAACACAAAGCAGGCTAGATCAATCGATTCAATGAGAATTATTAATTGGGCTTTAAGAAATACTTCTACATACAGGATTGCAAAAAAAAATGAACCTGAATTTAAATTTGATGTTTGGTTAGGAAAAGATGTTGACACCGATGGTTACGTAAAGGAAGATATTTATTTAACATTAAATAAAAAAGACATAAAAAAACTCAAAGTTTCACTAAATTATACTGGACCAATTAAAGCACCAATTAAAAAAGACCAACAAATTGGAGACTTAGTTATAAAATCAGGCGAAGAAGAGGAAAAAATTGTTCCTGTTTATTCATCTCAAGACGTGAAAAAAGTAAATTTTTTTAAAAGTTTATTTTTGTCATTTAATTACATGATATGGGGAGATGTTTAAAAAAAAACCTCTTTTTATTGTTTTTGAGGGTATCGAAGGGTCTGGTAAATCCTATCTAAGTAAGAAGTTACACTTAAAACTCAAAAAGATTGGTTTAACAACAATTCATACTAGAGAACCTGGCGGAACTACAGTCGCAGAAAATATTAGAAAAGTTATTTTGAAAGATTATTTTCAAAAAAAAACAGAAAAAATGTTTGATAAATATACGGACACTTTACTTTACCTTGCTTCAAGAAATGAACATGTATTGAATAAAATCAAACCTGCTTTAAATAAAAAAAAAATTGTAATTTGCGATCGTTTTATTGATTCTACAATTGCTTATCAAGTCGATGGAAAAAAAGTTAATAAGAATTTTATTAATTTAATCCACAAATATATTTTACATGGTACTAAACCAGATTTAGTTTTTGTTCTTAAAGTTAATTTGCATAAAGCATTCTCAAGACTCAAAAAAAGGACTAAAAAAAATCGTTACGATAAATTTCCAAAATCATTTTATTTAAAAGCTCAAAAATCATTCATTAAAATTGCAAATGCAAATAAAAAAAAGTATTATATTTTAGATAATTCTAAAGATGATAAAAACATAGAAAAAAAAATTTTTAATATTGTTATATCTAAGCTAAAAAATATTTAATATGAAATCTATAAATGAAGATATATTCAATCCTTTTAATTCAAAAAAACTCTTTGGTTTAAATAGCTACTTTAATGATCTAGTAAATCTAATAGAAAAGAATAAATTTCCGAAAGTTTTATTACTAAGTGGAGACAAAGGTATAGGAAAATTTACATTAAGCTTTCACTTAATAAATTATTATTTTTCAATTAATACTAATCACCCATACGATACTGAAAACTTCTCAATTAATTCAAATGATAAATTTTATAAAAATGTTTTATCTAATACTCAAGAAAATTTTTTTCATTTAGAAAATATAAATAAAAAAACTTCAATTGAGGATATACGTGAGATAAAAAATAAATACAATAAACCACCCCTAAATAATTTGCCTAGGTTTACCATTATCGATGATGTTGAATTATTGAACTTAAATGCAGTTAATTCTATTCTAAAATTAATTGAGGAACCATTAAAATCTGATTATTTTATTCTTATATTTAATAAAAGGGAAAAAATTATTGAAACTCTAAAATCCAGATCGATTGAAATAAAATTTTTTTTAAGCCAAAAACAAAAAGACATTATTTATAAAAACCTTTTAGAGACACATAAAATTTCTACCAATATGCCTGAAAACTTTAAATTATTTTCTACACCTGGGCAATTATTGAGGTTTACTGGAATATATGAGGAAATTTCTAACGATATAAATTCACCTTTATTTGATATCGCTAGTATCCTTTTGAATAAATACAAAAAAACTAAAAATTATATTTATTTAGATTTTCTAAATTTAATTATAAATAAATATTTTGTTGATAATAGAGACAGAACTATTTCAAATACAATACGCTCAATAAATTCAATGATTAATATTTTAGGTCTAATAAAACAATATAGAAAATTTAATTTAAGTAATTCTTCCGTTTTAGAGTTTTTAAAGTAATATTGATTCTATGCCAGATAAAAATTTTTATATTACAACACCCATATACTATCCTTCAGGAAAACCACACATGGGTCATGCATATTCAGGAATAGTTTCTGACGTATTTGCAAGATTTAAAAGATTAGATGGGTTTAATGTTATGTTTTTAACAGGAACTGATGAGCATGGTTTAAAAATGCAAAGAGAAGCAGAGAAAAAAACTAAAGATGTAAAAATATTTTGCGATGAATTATCTGAAAAATTTAAAGAATTAAGTCAAACTTTAAACTTATCTAATGATGATTTTATTAGAACAACTGAACAAAGACATTTTAAAGCGGTCGAAGATATATGGATGAGATTGATAAAATCAAAAGATATTTATCTCTCAAAGTATAAGGGATGGTATTCAGTCTCTGACGAGGCATATTATGATGATGATGAAATTGAAACCAAAGATAATATCAAATATTCGAAATCTTCAGGTTCGAAAGTTGAATGGGTTGAGGAAGAGTCATACTTTTTTAAACTATCAGCATGGCAAGATAAACTTATCAAATTCTATAATGATAATCCAAAATTTATACTTCCTAGTTCAAGAAAAAACGAAGTCATTCAATTTGTTAAAAAAGGTTTGAATGATTTATCAGTTAGTCGAACCTCATTTTCATGGGGAATACCAGTTCCCAAAAATCCAAAACATGTAATTTATGTTTGGCTTGACGCTTTAACTAATTATTTAAGTGCTCTTAATTTTCCTGATACAAAAAATATAAAATATAAAAATTTTTGGCCTGCGGACGTTCATATTATCGGAAAAGATATTTTAAGATTTCATGCAATTTATTGGCCAGCTTTTTTAATGGCAGCTAAAGTACCTTTGCCCAAAAGAGTTTATGGTCATGGCTGGATTCTTTCTGACGAAAAGAAAATGTCAAAATCTTTAGGTAATATTTTAGATCCTATTGATATAATAAATAATTATGGTATTGACCAACTAAGATATTACTTAATTAAAGAAGTATCTTTAGGAAATGATGGAAATATTTCTTTGAGTAATTTAGAAAAATGCATAAATAATGATTTAGCTAATAATTATGGAAATCTTTGTCAAAGAGTTTTGTCTTTTATTAATAAAAATTGTTACTCTAAAATTCCAAATTTTAAAGAATTCAAAAATGAAGATAAACTTTTATACAATGATTTGATTGTAAAAATTCCAACTCTTAAAAATATGATGAATAATCAAGATCTCAATAATTATGTGAAAGAAGTAATTGATTTTTCTTTTAAAGCAAACAAGTATTTTAACGATCTTGAGCCATGGTCGCTAAAAAAGAGCAATCCTGAAAGAATGAATACAATATTATATACAATACTGAATCAGATTAGGTCCATAAGTATTTTATTAAATCCTATAATTCCTAATTCGACTACAAAAATATTAAACATTATGGGCATAAAGGAAAAAGAGAAAAATTTAAAAAATATAGAAGACCACATGTTTCTGAAACCAGGGACCGATATCAAAAAAATTGATATATTATTTAAGAAAATCGAACATGATAATTGATTCACATTGCCACTTAGATTATGAGCCGCTTAATTCAAATCTTGATGAGGTAATAAAAAGAGCTGAAAGTGTTGGAGTACAATATTTCTTAACGATTTGTACCAAGGATGAAAGTTTTGATAAAATTTTAAGAATAATTAAAAATTATAAAAATGTATACGGAACTTATGGAATACATCCTCATGAGTCCATAAAATATAATAATTTATCTAAAGATATAATTATAAAAAATTTATCAAGAAGTGATAAAATAATTGGAGTAGGTGAGTCCGGTTTAGACTTTTATTACAATCACTCCGATAAGAAAATTCAACAGGAGTGTTTTATAAAACATATTCGCGCATGTCAGGAAACATCAAAAACATTAATTGTCCATTCAAGGTCTGCAGAAAATGAAACTTATGATATATTATCCTCAGAAATAAAAAATAAAAGTTTTAAAATTTTAATGCACTGTTTTACTGGAAGTAAAAATTTCGCTCATAAATTGCTTGATTTAAATTGTTATTTTTCTGCAAGTGGTATTATAACTTTTAAAAAAACAAAAGGTTTATCAGAAACTTTTTTATCGATACCAAATGACAAAATTTTAATTGAAACTGATTCTCCCTATTTATCACCCGAACCTCTAAGAGGAAAAAGTAATGAACCGTCAAATATCATATACACACTTAAGTTTTTATCAAAATTAAAAAACTTATCTGAGGATAAAATCAAGAGCTATACAAGCCAAAACTTTTTTAAACTTTTTAACTTAAATATAAAATGAATAAATTTTATATTTCAAAATCAAGAAGACTAAGGAGTACACCGTTTACATCAAGAATTGAAAAACAGGGTGTAAGTGGTTATACGGTTTATAATCATATGTTACTACCAACAGTTTTTAAATCAATCGAGGAGGAATATTTTCATTTGAAGGAAAATGTTCAAGTATGGGATGTTTCAGTACAAAGAGAAATTGAGATTTCAGGTAACGATTCATATAAACTTGTACAATTAATGACTTGTAGAGATTTATCCAAAGCTAAATTAGGAAAGTGTTACTATTCACCTTTGGTAGACCATAAGGGTTTACTAATTAATGACCCACTTATTATGAAAATTTCTGATAAAGTCTGGAGGATTTGTATTGCAGACTCGGATGTTCTTTTATTCGCAAAAGGAATTGCTGGTGGCAAAAAATTAAAAGTATCAATTCATGAGGCAAAAATAGACACCCTAGCAGTACAAGGACCAAAATCTGAAAAGCTAATGGAAAAGGTTTTTGGAAAAAAAATTCTAGATTTAAAGTTTTTTAATTACGATTATTTTAACTTCAGAGGTTCAAAACACTTAATTTCAAAATCAGGATATTCTAAACAAGGCGGGTATGAAATCCATATAGAAGATACGAAAAGTGGATTAGAATTATATGACTATTTTTTTGAAATCGGTACAGATTTAAATGTAAAACCTGGTATGCCAAATTTAATTGAAAGAATTGAAAGTGCATTACTTTCTTACGGTAATGATATAGATAATAGCGATAATCCATTTGAATGTGGATTTGATAAATTTGTTAACATTGACTCCAAAGTTGATTTTCTTGGAAAAGATAGTCTAAAACAAATAAAATCTAATGGAATCAAAAAAAAACTTATGGGCGTAAAAATTGACACAGATGAAATTAATTTAACCAAAGAAGAAAAATTATTTGATATTAATAACAAGGAGATTGGTTTTTTAAGATCAGCTGTTTTTTCTCCAACATTTAAAAAAGTTGTTGGTATAGCGATGATTAATAAGAAATTTTGGAATATGAAAGGAAAATTTAAAATTAAAATCCACGGTGATAATAAACAAGGTGTGACTTGTAAATTACCAATAGTTTAAACATGAAAAAAGCCAAAATTTACATTCCAGCAAAAACGGCCATGCAATCGGGCAGGGGAAAAACAAAAAAATGGACTTTGAAATTTGAAACTAGACAAGAAGTAACCAATCCTCTAATGGGTTGGGAATCCAGCAATGATACTTTAGGTGAAGTAGTGCTTCATTTTTCAACGAAAGAAAAAGCTGTTAAATATGCAAAAGATAATAATATACAATATGAGATTATTGAGCCCAAAAAATCTAATTTTATAATTAAATCATATTCCGATAACTTTTTAAAAGACTGATATGTGGAGAAGTTTTTTTACAGAAAAAAAATGGTTACTCTGGTCCTGGGGAGGAGCATTCTTTATTTTTTTGTCTTTATTATCTCAAACTTGGATAGATGTAAAAATAAATGAATGGTATAAGGGTTTTTACGACCTTTTACAAAAAGCAACCGAAAGAGATATATCCGAGTTTTATGATGGGCTAATTCTTTTTATGAAATTGGCAATTCCTTATGTAATTATTTACACAGTTACTAATTACTTCACTAGACTTTGGGCTTTTAGATGGCGTGAAGCAATGACATTTTCATACATGCCTTATTGGAGAAAAATTGACGCAAAAGTCGAAGGCGCTTCTCAGAGAATTCAGGAAGATTGTATGAATTTTGCTAAAATTGTTGAAAGTCTTGGACTACAAGTTGTTAGGGCTATAATGCTTTTGATCGCTTTTATACCAATTTTATGGGGTTTATCGTCTAATGTAGTAATTCCTTTTTTTAAAGATGTTTCGGGCTCGTTAGTTTGGGTTTCATTGACTGCAAGTCTCGGAGGATTAATTATTAGTTGGTTAGTAGGAATTAAATTGCCTGGACTAGAATATAATAATCAAAAAGTAGAAGCAGCATTTAGAAAAGAACTTGTTTATGGAGAGGATGATAGAAAAAATTATGTTAAACCCCCAACCATTCTTGAATTGTTTACTGGTATCAAATTTAATTATCATAGACTTTTTTTACACTATGGTTATTTTGATTTGTGGTTAATAATGTACAATCAATCTATGATCATCGTTCCATACGTATTAATGGGTCCTGGTTTATTTACAGGGGCTATGACTTTAGGTATACTAATACAAACCTCTAGTGCTTTTAGAGAAGTGCAAAGTAGTTTTTCATTATTTTTACAAAATTGGACAAGAATAACAGAATTAAGATCAATTTATAAACGCCTAAGTGAATTTGAAAAAGCTATAGGTTTTAATAAACCCTTGAGAAAACCGAAGAAATCTGATGTAAGAGCTTAATGGAGCTCTACCTCAAACTAATAGACGTCTTATTTCCTGTTTTTTTTATTATTGGTATTGGATATTATATAGGAAAAAAAGATCCTAAATTTAATACTAAATTTATAACAAATTTTGCTGGCACTATAGGTACACCGGCGATGATTTTTTATACAATAACAACTACCGGTGTTACTTTAAGTATTTTTATTGAATATTTCATTTACGCTGTAATAATACTTGGTATTTTTGCTTTAGTGGGTTTTGTTTTTTTATTATTGTTAAGAAAAGATCCGATAACAGAGCTTCCACCAATGTTTTTACCTAATACAGGCAATATGGGTGTTCCCATTTGTCTTTTTGCCTATGGTAATGCTGGATTAGGTGTAGCTTCAGCAATAGCATCAGTAATAATTTTGTTTCATTTCACAATTGGAATTTTATTAGCCAGTAAGAAATTTTCACTTTCTATTTTAATTAAAAATGGTCCTATTTATGGAATTATTTTAGCAGTGTTCTTTTTGTATTTTGACTTGAATGTGCCTGGATATTTAGAAAATACAACATTCCTATTAACCTATACTACAATTTTTTTGGTTTTAATGGCTTTAGGAGTCGCTTTAACAAGGTTAAAAGTTGTTTCTTGGCGAGATGCTATTATTCTTGGTGCAGTAAGGGTTATTTTTGGTCCTATAATTGGATTTGTATTAATTAATTTTTTGGGACTAACCGGTTTTATGGCTGGCGTTCTTCTCATCCAATCTGCAATGCCAAGCGCAGTTCTTACATATTTAGTTGGTTCTATGTATTCAAAGAAGAGGGCAGTAGACAACATCGCAAGCGTTATAGTATCTTCCACTTTAATGTCTTTTATCACCATACCAATCGTCGTTTATTTTGCTTTAAGATTCTTTAATTAAGTAAGTATTACTTACTTATATCTTAATGTATTACTTTAAGTCTTAATCATAAATAGTTGTTTTTATTGAATTTTTTGTTTATTAAAAGTAAAATACATAAAAAATGTGAATTTTCTCAATATTTTTAAAACAAATAAACTAAATATTCAAAAAACGTTTAATAATCTCAATAAATCATAAATAAACGTTAATGATGACTAAATAAATGAGGAAAATAGGGGTTAAATTGGGAAAATTTTTATTAGTGTTTTGCAGCAATGCAGTATCAGAATATAGCGTTTAATGGGCCATATATGTGTCTATTTTAAGCATTTCAACATATAGGCTCTAATAGAGCGCATAAAACCTGGTTTTTCTAAAAAATACACCTTCAGATTGCAAAAAACGTTGAAAAATAAAGGTTTTTAGGGGTAAAATAGGGGCTATTTTAGGTGTTTTTTTGATACCTAGAGTACTTCTTAGAACCCTTGTTTGGTCCTACTAATATCAAAGT
>MDSW01071402.1_pt1 | contig 10727 bp, 7 predicted proteins | sample 811171 | NCBI WGS metagenome assembly MDSW01 (sample SAMN05326641, study PRJNA326480) | marine metagenome | isolation source: seawater | place: Atlantic Ocean: North West | collected 2012 | reverse complement strand
CCTTGGCGTGCGCGTCCGGGACGACGTCGCGCGTCCTCCGCGCCTCGCGCCGCGCCTCGCGGCTCTCCCCCGAGGCGTCCGCGTCCGAGGCGTCGTCGTCGTCCGACGCGTCGTCGTCGTCGCTCCATTCGTCGTCGGATCCATCGCTCTCGTCGTCGTCGGACTCGCCCGCGACGCGCGAGACGAGTCCGATCGCGCCGAGGCCGTCGCCCGCGTCGTGCGCGGCGGCGTCGGACGCGTCGACGTAGGTGACGACGTCTTCGCTGTAGACCTGCGCGCGCGCGTCGGAGCCGAGGCCCGCGCTCGAGGTGTACCCCATCGAGCGCCGCGCGGGGGGGGAGGGACGTGCCGCGCGCAGCAGGGATCTGGCGCGGCGGGGGAGGAGGGAGGCGGACGCGGAAGAAAAGACGGCGCCGCGCGAGCTTGTGGTCGATGTCGTTGTCCGCCTCGAGCAGTGCCGTTCAGGAGCGTTCTTCACCCACCCCGCAGTTTCAACATTTGATCGCACCCCCTTTCAACTGACCGATGAACTTCATCCTCTCCGCTGATTTTGAACATCTTCCTCGGAGCTGTCACCGGCGCTACACACATCAGATCCACGCGGGGCGGGCGCGAAGGAGGACGCGCGCGCGGCGGGATGGCGGCGACGTACTCGCCGACGCCACACAGGATCGCGCTGTGCGCGCTCGCGCGGTACCTCGACGACGCGGACGACGACGACGACGACGACGACGACGACGCGCGCGATGGCGACGGCGAGAAAGACGCGAGGCGACGACGACGGACGCGCCTGGGACCGTCCGACCGACGCGCGCTCGCGCGCGCGCTCATGCGCGCGTGCGAGGACGCGTCCGACCTCCTCGAGCCGGACCTCCGGACGTTCAAGCGGTCCCTGGACGCGGAGTCGCGCGCGTCGGGCGCGCCGCCGCCGTCGTCGTCGTCGTCGCGCCCCGCGCCGCTGGGCCGTAAAAAGACGAAGCGAGCGATGCGGGCGGCGAAGCGAGCGAACCTCGCGGACTCCGACGGCGACGTCGACATGGACACCTCGGACGTGGACATCTCCGACGGCGTATCGGACGACGACGTATCGGACGACGACGACGACGACGCGGGGACGTCCGCGCCGGGCCGCGCCTCTTCCTCCTCGTCGCGGCGGCGCAACCTCAAGGACGTCCTGACGGAAGCGGTCGACGGCGTCCGCGACGTCGACGCGCTCGTCGCGCTCTTCCGCGACGTCGCGCCGCGCTCGTCGCACGAGGCGTCCATGCGCGGCTTATCCGCGGACGAGGCGGCGTACGACGAGACGTGGGGGATGAAGCGCGTCGACGCGGAGTCGGCGATCGGCGTCTTTCTCAGGCGCGTTCTATACAAAAGTTTTTCACCCATCGCCCGGTTTCAACATTTGATCGCGTCTCCTTTCAACTGACCGGTGAACTATTTTTGTATGGAACGACCCTCAGACGATGCGTCCTCGATTTCGAACGGCTGTCGTTCGAGGGGACGTGCGCGGCGTTCGCGAGGTGCGTTCTATCTCACACTGGTCCCCGTACGACCGCGTCCGCGTGGTGAACGCCGATCCTTAAGGACGTTTCTTCCCGGCGGCGCATCTCTCCGCTCATCTCTCGCATTCAATCCCGACGCACACACCTCGGCGCCTATCAACTCCATCTGACGCCTTTCGACTCCGCCAGGTTTCGAGCCTACGCCGACGCCGACGACGCCGCGCGACCGCGAGGCGTCGGCGCCGCGAGCGAGGCCGAGGAAGACGCCGCGCGAAGGGCGAAGGACGCGGACGACGCGCTGCACGGCCGGCTGCGCGTGGACGCGATGTGCGCGGCGGCGGCGGAGGACGTCGGCGCGGGCGCGACGCGCGCGTGGACGGGCGCCGCCGAGGACGACGCGGTGTACTACGTGTACTGCCCGCCCGTCGCGTCCGCGCGCGCGCCCCCGCGCGTGGCCGCGCACCTCGCCGCGCTGACGCGACGGTTCCACGCGAACGACGGGTGGGAGCCCCCCGAGGCGGTGGAAGCGCGGTTGAACGCGCTGACGGAGGCGACGCCGCGCGCGCCTCGCGCGGACGCCGCGAGGCATCTCCTCGCGGCGCGGCGGCGCGATTACCCGGCCGCGATCGACCACGCGCGGCGGCGGTTCGATTACCTCGACGGCGGCGGCGGCGGCGGGGGGGGCGACGGCGGCGGCGCGTCGTTGCCGGTGAACGCGGCGGCCGCCGCGGCGTTGGGTCGAGACGACGGCGGCGACGGCGACGGCGTCGACGGCGACGGCGGCGGCGGCGGCGGCGGCGGCGCGGGGGGCGGCGGCGGCGGCTCCGGCGGCAGGTGCGTTCTATCTCATACTGGTTCCCATACGACCGCGTTCGCGTGGTGAACGCCGATCCTTAAGGACTTTGCCCGGCGTCTCTCTCCGCCCACACCTCGCTTTCAATCCCCGCCCTCGACGCCTTTCAACTCCGTCTGACGCCTTTCAACTCCACCCCGACATTCAGGGCGAGGTTACAGGCGGCGTTGATGACGTTGGGGGAGACGCACGCGCGGTTCTCGCACGGCGCGGAGGCGTTGAAAGCGCTCAACGAAGCCGTGCGCGTGGCGCAGCAGAACGGCGACGAGACCGCGCTCGCGCACGCGCTCGCGGCGTTCTGCGCGCTCTGCGCGAGCGGCGGCGACGCGCTCGCGTCGTCGGAGGGGAGCCCCGCGGGCGAAGGGCCTTCGTCCGCGTCCGCGTCCGCGTTATGCGGCGACGCCGGCGGCGAGGACCTTCGCCTGCTTCTCCGCCGGTGCGCGCGACAGGCGCGCGAACTCCGCCTCCCGCATCTCATCGCCTTCGCGGACCTCGCGATGGCGCGGCACCGCGCGACGCGTCCGCCGCGCGCCGCCGCGCCCGCGACGGTCGTCGTCGCGGCGGCGGCGGCGGCGGAGGCGCGGGGGAAACCGGGCGTCGGCGCGGGCGACGGCGCGTCCGCGGCGGCGGCGCGCGCGCGGGTATCCGCGTCGCCGCCCGCGTTCGCGACCGCGGCGGCGCGGCGCGTGGAGGCGATCCGGCACGCGGTGGCGCTCGGCGCGGCGGCGCCGGCGACGACGGCGGCGGCGGCGGCGGCGGCGAAGGCGGCGAAGGAGGCGGCGGCGGCGGCGGTGCGTCTGCTCCCACCCATTACACTCCCGGTCGTTTCTGTTCTTCTCTGTTCTTTCGCGCGCTGTGAACCTCACGTTTGGAACCTCACGTGGAAACGCTATCCACCAATCGCATGCCCGCGTGACTTACTGACGCACGTCTTCCCTCCCTCGACCAATCACATCAGTCGCAGGCGGCGCCCGCGGCCGCCGCGGACCTCTACCCCGCCCCGAGGGGCCTCGACCTCGCGCCCGTCTCGCGCGCGGACCACGCGGAGGCGTCCATCGAGCAGCTCGGCGGGTGCGCGTCGGTGTTATGCGCGTCGATATGGGACGCGCACGGCGTGCCGGCGATGACGCGTCTGCACGCGCTGCGGCACCTCCGCTGCGACGCGTCGCGCGTCGTCGGCGTCGGCGCGAGCGGCGCGAGCGACGGCGCCGACGGCGGCGGCGCGCGACCGAACGCCGCCGCCTCCGCCACCCCCCACCGCCACCACGACCGCCCCGGGCCCCACCCGCCGTCCGCGGCGTCCGCGGAAGACACCGCGACCGCGCTCGCGATGCTCGCCGCGCACGCGAGCGCGTGCCACGGCCCGCTCGCGGCGGCGGCGACGCTGAAGCGCGCGAGGGCGCGGTTCGAGGCTTCGGGCCGGGCGCGTTCCAATCACCCCGCGCTCGCCGCCGCGACGGCGCGCGCCGCGCACGACGCCGCGCTCGCGCGCGGCGACGCCGCCGCCGCGCTCGCGGCCGCGTCGAAACTCGCCGCGCTCGCGCCGGCGTCGTCCGCGGTCGACGCGGAGGCGTCTGTCGAGGCGCATCGCGCGCGCGCGGCGGCGCTGCTGTGCGCTGGTCGCTTCGAGGAATGCCGCGCCGTCGCCGCCGCGCAGCTGGCGCGGTGCCGCGAAATCGGCGGGCTGACGCGCGCGTCCGCGCGCCTGTCGCTCCTGCTCGCGGAGTGCTGGCTCGCCGCGGGGTCGCCCGCGGTCGCGCTGCAGCACGCGCTGCGCGCGGAGCACCTCGCGGCGACGCTGCGGCTGGACGCGATTCGCGCCGCCGCGATCGTCTCGCTCGCCGAGATTTGGTTGGCCATGAGCGTCGGACACGTCGGACACGCCGCGGACCAATCAGGAGCCACCGCGTGTCCGTACGCCGCGCTCGCGAAGCGCGCGCTCGACGCGCACGCGCCCGCGCTGCTCTCGCGCGGCGGGCTCGCGCTGCGCGCGAGGGCGCGGCTCGCGGCCGCGCGCGCGACGCTCGCGACGACGACGCCGGAGGCGTTGAGAAGAGACCCGGCGGCGGCGGTGAGACCCGTTCGATCTTTCCGTTCTTTCCTTCGCGCGCTGTGGAACTCTCGTTTTGACACGTGTACATGATATCCACCAATCGCGTCAACCCCCGCGCGACTGACATGACGCGCGTCTTTCTTCCAACTTTGACCTATCATCGCAGCTCGCGCCGCTGGACGCCGCCGTCGCGTGTTGCGCCGCGGCGGGGGCGACGGCGAGCGAGGCGGAGGCGCACTACCTGCGCGCGGCGACGTACGACGCGCTCGGGGAGGCGTTCGCGAGGCAGAGGAACGAGGCGGCGAGGGAGTGGAAGCGGTGTCGAGGAAGCGTCGGCGGAGCGGGAGCGGGAGCGGGAGCGGGAGCGGGAGCGGGAGCGGGAGCTGTCGCCGCGTCGTGAAGGATGAGAAGCGACGAAGCGTTCGTCCGGTGATGACCCGTCTGTCATGTCGTCAAAAGAACAGACAGCACCTGACGGAAACGAAATCGAAATCGAAGACGCGTTCTTTTTTCGACGTCGGTCGTTCCAGTCATCATTCGCCTCCGCGCGCGCCGTCCCCGCGGCGCGATGCGCTCGCGCGTCCCCCTCCTCCTCCTCCTCGCCCTCGCCGCGTGCGTCGGATGCCTCCCGTCCCCGCGCGGCGTCAACGCGACGTCGCTCGGGATCGACCTCGGGTCCGAGACGGTCACCTCCGCGGTCGCCAAGGTGAGCTACGCGCGTCGTCTCGAGTCGATCGTCCCGGAGCGATCCGGCCGCCGCGCGTCCCCCGCGCTCGTCGCGTTCGCCGAGCGCGGCGCGCGGCGCGCGCTCGGCGCGGACGCGGAGACGCTCGAGGCGAGCTGCCCCGCGTGCGTGATCGCGGACCCGAGGGGATTGCTCGGCGTGCCGAGGAGCGCGGCCGCGGCATCGCAGGCGGCGCGCGGCGGATGCGGGCCTATGGCGACGTCGTCGTGGTGCGGATGCTTCAATCACACGCTGCCGCGATCGAAGCCGGCGACGCGAGGGACCGCGCGCGTCGCGCCGCCGGTATCGCTGCTCGTCTCGGACACGTCCTCGAGGGCGTTCGACCCGGAAGCGATCGTCGCGATGCTCTTCGAGGACGCCGCGCGGAGAGCCGCCGCGGGCGACGGCGGCGGTACAGGCGGCGAGGACTCCGTCGGATCGATCGACGGCGTCGCGATCGCGGTGCCGTCGTGGTTCACGCAGCCGCAGCGCAAAGGCGTGTTGGACGCCGCGCGCGTCGCGGGGCTGTCGCACGCGCGCGTCGTCAGCGAGGCGGCCGCCGTGGGCGTGCAGCTCGCGCGGAGGTACCCGCCGCCGGGGACCGCGGGGTGGGACGCGAAGGCGAAGGAGGAGAGAGAGAACGCCGGCGGCGACGACGACGGCGACGGCGGCGGCGGGAAAAAAAAGCGCTCGCCCGAGCGCGTCGTCGTCGTCGACGTCGGCGCGCGAAACGCGCACGCCTCGCTGATTAAGATCTCGTACCCGTACCTCGGGAAGGCCAAGGGCGGATACAGGACGCGAGTGGAAGTTCTCGACGCGGAGTGGGAGGACGACGGCGGCGTCGGCGGGCGCGCGTTGGACGGCGTCGTCGCGGCGTTGGCGCTGGCGAACGACGAGAACGGCGGAGACGCCGAGAAAACAAAAAAAATCAAAAAGTTGACGCCGAAACAACACGCGCGGTTGATGCGCGCGGCGAAGAAGGCGAAGGAAACCCTGAGCGCGAACCGCGACGCGGTCGTCTCCATCGTGGACTTTCACGACGCGGCGAAGAGCGGCGGCGGCGGCGGCGCTTCCCTCGACCTTCGCGCGGTGATCACGAGGGACGCGTTCGAAGCCGCGGCGGGCGATATAATCGAACGCGCGGCGGCGCCGCTCCGGCGCCTCCTGACCCGCGCGCGCGCCGACGACGCGAAGAAGAAGAAGAATAAGAATAAGAACGCTGCTGCGGCGCGAGTCGTAGACGCGGTGGAGATCGTCGGCGGCGCCGCGAGGACGCCCGCGATTCAAGCCGCGCTGAACGCCGTCGCGACCGAATTCGGCGTCGGCGTCGTCCGCGGCGGCGGCGGCGACGCGCTCGGAAGGCACCTGAACATGGAGGAGGCGACCGCGATGGGCGCCGCCGCGGTCGCGCTGAACGCGTCGTACGCGCGGACGATCGCGGAGGGCGCGGGGGCGAAGAAGAACGCCGCGAAGAACGGGAAGGGAGGGCGGAAAGGAGGGAAAGCGTCGAAAGAGGACGCGTCGTCGTCGTCGTCGTCGTTGTTCGTGAAGGGCTCGAAGGTTGCCGTCGCCGTCGCGACGCAGGTGCGTTCTTTACACTGGTCCCCATACGACCGCGTTCGCGTGGTGAACGCCGTTCCTTAAGGACTTTCGCCGTCGCATCTCTCCGCCCACCACTCGCTTTCAATACCCGCCCTCGGCGCCTTTCAACGCCAACTGACGCCTTTCAACTCCACCCCGACGCAGGCGATCGCGACCACGCCGCTCCTCGTGGACCACTACGCGCACGCGATCAAACTGTCGTACACGACCGGCGGGGAGTCGACGACGGAGGCGTCGCCGTACGAGCTGTTCCCCGCGAACGCGAAGCTGCCTCAGAGGATGAGCGTGGAGGTGCCGGGCGTGGACGAGGACGTCGTCGTGTTCTTGACGGAAGCCGCGAAGCCGCCGCCGCCGTCGGAAAAAAAGAGCAGCGAGGAGGAAAAAAAAGACTCGGCCGAAAAACGTTCGTCGAAGAAAAATAACAAACCCACCGCGCTTCTCGCCGGCGGCGGGAGCCGGCTGCCCGCGAACGTCGGGTCCACGCGCTCGGGCGTGGACCCGGTGCCGTTCGCGGCGTACCGAATCGGCGGCGTCGACGCGGCGATTAAGCTTCTCGTGAAGGATTTAAGAGCGCAGCGGGAAAAACGCGCGAAACGACGCCGCGCCGCGAAAGCGTCCGGGAAGGGCACCTCGACGGACGCGGACCGCGCGCGCGAGGAAGCGGACGCGCGCCCGCTGCCAAAGTCCGTCGGCGTCGGCCTACACTTTGTCCTCGACCGCAGCGGCATCCTCGCGCTCGAGCGCGTCACCGTCGGCGGGGACCGCGCGGGACGATCGAAAACGACGCAACGCGCGATGGACGCGAAACTGACCATCGACGACGTCGCGTTTGATTTTCAATCGGGCAAGTACAACGACAGAGACGACGACGACGACGACGACGACGACGACGACGACGACGACGACGACGACGAGGGGTACGACGACGACGACGAGGCGTACGAAGGCGACATCACCGACAGGCGCATCCCGCGCAGCATGAAGTACCAGCCGCAGTTCATGTCCCCCGCGGCGACGAAGCGCAACAAGAAGGTGTTGAAGACGTTGCGAGAGCGTGAGATGCGGCGCGCGACCGCGGACGCCGCCGCGAGCGACCTTGAGGGCGACCTGCTCTCCGTGAAGGATGAGGTTGAGGGCGAGCGGAGGCGAAGGCGGAGGAGAAGTCGAACGGCGGCGGGCGGTGTACGTCGCGACGACGACGACGACGACGACGACGACGACGACGACGCGGATAGCGAAGTGACGAGAGAGCGGAAGAGGCTGGAGAAGCTCGTCGAGGAGTTGGAGGCGTTCGTCGGCGGCGGCGGCGGAGGAGGAGGAGGAGGAGGAGGGGGGCGCCGCGAGCGAAACGCGGGGGAACTGAACGCCGCGCGCGAGCAGTTGGGAAAGCGCGCGGCGACGTACCGAGCCGCGCTCGATCGCGCGATCGACGAGGAAGAGAAGGGCGAGGTGGACGACGACGCCGAGACGAAGGAGGGAAAGACGCCGCGCGATGAGCTGTGAGACGGCTCGCGCGGGAACGTTGTTCCGTTCTTTTCTAATAATAATTCTCTCGCTTGGAGCGCGATGCGTTTCTTTCGCGCTCCAATCTTTCTTCTTCTTCGTCATCGTCGTCGTCGTCGTCGTCGCGTCGCACGTCGCTCCCCCGGCGTCGCCCCCCCCCCTTCGGCCCGACCTTCCCTCCCTCACCGGTCGGTCGTCTCCAACAGCGCGGCGAAATACTTCCCCACCCGCCGTGGCATCGCCTCCGGGTGCGCCTCCGCCGACCTCGCGATTCTCGCCAGCCGCCGCGCGACGCTTCGATCCCGCCGCAACGTCGACGCCGCCGCCGCGGACGTCCCGGGCTCCGCGAAGAGACGCGCGAGGAACATCAGCGCGGATTTCAACCGCCGCGTGTCGTGCTTCGCCGCGGAAGTCGCGTCCGTTCGCATCCCGCGACCGTTCGCGTTCGCGTCCCCCGGGGAGGGGGATACGCCGAAGGCGGCCTCCGCCGCCGTCGCCGCGTGCGATAAGACGCGGTGGTGTCTCACCGCGTGCGCCCATCCGTCCCAGCCCGCGTGCGAGAGCGCGGCGAGGACGACGAGCGCGGCGTCGGACACCGTGGGCGCCGCCGGAGACTTCGACGACGACGTCGAGTCGACCGCCGCGGGCGGCGGCGGCGGCTCCTCCCCGAGGCAGGCCACGATGGCGCGCATCAGAGGGCAGCCCTCGTCCGACGCGCTCGCCGTCGTCGTCGCGGGCGCCGTTCCCGCGGACGCCGTCGCGGCGACCGTCCCGAGGCCGTCGCCGTCGCCCGGGCCGGTCCCCGCGCCGCCGGTCCCGGATCTCCCTCCCGCCGCCGCGGACCGATCGAGGACGTCCAGAAACGCGCGCGTGGACGCGAGCATCCGCGCGAGCGTCAGCGCGGAGACGCGCAGCGACGCGGGCGGTCCCATCGATATGTTTGTAACGTTCCCGTGAGAAGCGTTACAACTACCCCCGCCGCCAGAACCGCTCTCGCCGCCGCCGCGCGCGATCAACTTTTCCAGCGCGCCGCGCGACGCGACGGCGACGAAGACGCCGCGACCGTCGTCGCCCATCACCGGCGCGGCCGCGGCGACGCGCGTGAAAAACTCCACCGCCGCCGCCGCGGCGTTCCAGTCCGCGCGCGCGATGCTCGCGTCGAGGATGGTCAGCGCGTCGCGAAGCAACGCGCCGGGCGGCGGCGCCGCGCGACCGTTCGCTTCGTCCGCGTCCGTTCGCATCCCGTGACCGTTCGCATCCCCCGCCGCCGCCGCGGAAGCGGCGGCGGTGATGTCCGCCACGGACGCCTCCGGCGCGAGCGCGTACACGCGCGCGCTGACCGCGGCGGGGTGCGGCACGAGCGCGCCGACGCCGGACGCGCCGGGGACGTTCGCGATCGCCGCCGGCGGCGGCCGCGGCGCCCTCGCGCCTCTCGATCGCGACGATTTGAATTCCGACGAGTTCGAATTCGAATCGTCGCGGCACAGGCGCAGCACGAGCGCGGCGTCGCCGTCGTCGCGGCGGACGATCGCGGAGAGGACGTTCAGCACCGCGCGCGGGGCGTCGTGAGGAGCCGCGGCGAAAGAGGGGGGGCCCGCCGATCCCCCCGCCGTCGCCGCCGCCGCGTGCGCGCGCATCGCCCTCGCGGCGGCGGCCACGACCCCCGCGACGCCGCCGCGCTCGGACGCGAGCGCGCACAGCGAATCCCGCAGGCGACACGTCGCCGCGTGCGTCGTCTTCTCGCTCGCGGACGCGCCGGTTGACGTTCCATCTTCCGCGCGCTTTTCGACGCCGCGGACGTCCTCCGCCGCGACCGCGACGATCGCCGCGAACGCCGCGGCGCCGCCGCCGGCGGCGGACCGCGAAGGTATCGACGACGCGGCGCCGCACGCCGAGCCGCGCGCGAGATGCCGCGGCGGCGGCGGGAGAACCAACGCCACCGGCGGCGTCGGCGGCGGCGGCGGCAGCGCCGTCGCAGCCGCGCGGGTCGCCCCCGCGCCGCCGTCGTCGCCGCGATCGCGATCGCGATCGGATCGCGCGCCGCCTCGCGCGCGCTTCGACGGCCCGGCACCGCGATCGTCGTCCTCGCCGTCGTCGTCCTCGCCGCCGCGGTCGTTCCTCGTCCGTTTCGGGTTGCCGCCGCCGCCGCGCCCGCCCCCGCCGCCACCCCCTCCCGTCGCGGCGGACGCCTCCGCCTCCGCCGCCGCGGCTCTCCGTCGTTCGCGCCGCAAATCCGCCGCGAGTTGCATGCTCTCCGCCTCCGCTCTCTGCAGCCGGCTCCGCTGGTCGTCCTCGCGTCGTCGCGCTTCCTCCGCCTCTTCCTCCTTGAACGCGACCTGTGAGCGCAGCCGCGCGAGCTCGGCTTTCGTCTCCGCGAGCGCGGCGGCGTTGGATACCTCCGCGTGCGACGGACCTTGGTGAAACGACGCCGCCGCGTGATGGTGTCGACGCCCGTCGTTCCATCCTCCTCCTCCTCCTCCTCCTCCTCCT
>MDSW01061939.1_pt1 | contig 10728 bp, 7 predicted proteins | sample 811171 | NCBI WGS metagenome assembly MDSW01 (sample SAMN05326641, study PRJNA326480) | marine metagenome | isolation source: seawater | place: Atlantic Ocean: North West | collected 2012 | reverse complement strand
CGCGGCCGCGAGCTGCTTCTCCGCCTTCTGCGCCGCGAGCGCGTTGACGTCGACCTGAAGATCGAGGCGGGAGAGGAGGGAGGGAGCGACGCGTCGGCGCGGCGGTCGAGACGACGGATGATGGATGCGCCCCCTAAAAGGGGTACGACGACTCTCTGACCCGCGACGGAGGACGACGGCGAGAAGACGCGACGCACCCCGAAGTTGCGCTGCTTCGCGTTGAAGATGAGACGCTTACGCTCCTCCATGTCGAACCGCTTCGTGCGCGGGAAGCGCGGATCGCCGATGATCGCGCTCATCGTGCGTGCGACGCTCCAGGAGCGCGCGGGCGGATGTGGACGGGTGATGAATTTTTAGTAGTCCCCGCTGGAGGAACGTTCATCCGTGGTCGGTCGACCGGTCCCCGCGTGCGGCGAGCACCGCCCCGCGCTCGCGCGAGCCGCGCACACCGACGAGCGCGCCGAGCCAACGCACGCGGTCGCGACGACCGCGCGTCAGTCGCCGGCTCGCGAAGCGCGCGCGCACGCGCGGAAGGAGGGCGCGAGAGCGCGCGCTCGCGTCGAGGGAAGAAGGGCTTCGAGCGCGCGACGCGACGGCGAAGAATTGAGGCGCGAGATCTCACGCGCGTGGGGCGCTCCGACACGCGACAACAGCGAGGATCGATCGATCGATCGCGGAGAGGCGCGGGACCGGCGACGGGAGGAAACGCGGGACGCGCGACGCGATGACGGGCAAGGAAAACGACACGCCGAAGACGGAGAAGGTGCGCGCGTCGCGACCGCCGTCGAACCCTCCCCCGCGTCGCGATCCCTCGCGCGCGCGTCGCGGGCGCACCCTCGATCCTTCCGCCCTTCCCGCCAACGCGTCAGTCGCGCTTCTGTTCGTCCTCTCGCGAACGAATAATTAATTAATCTAATCTGATCGATCGTCCTGACGCTCTCTCTCTCTCTCTCCCTCCCTCCCTCCCTCCCTTCGCAGCAGGATGGCGAGGAAAAGCAGGAAAAGAAGGCGCACCACACCGGCGGCAACGCCCGCCCGCCCGTGGACACCTCCCTCCTCCCCCCGAAGCCCAAAGAGGAGGACGTCGTGAAGGTCAAGCACGCGGCGTCGGGCGTGATGCTTCCGCTCGACGTCGGCGCGCGCGTGAGCTGCCGTTGGCGCGACGGCCAGATGTATCCGGTGCGCGTGATCGAGCGCAGGGCTGGGCCGAAGGGCGTCCTGGGGCAGGAGGAGTACGAGTACTACGTGCACTACGAGCAGTTTAATCGGCGGTTGGACACGTGGGTGACGATCGCGGACATGGATCTCGACACGGCGGAGACGGATGACGACAAGAAGAAGCGCAAGGCGGAGGAGGTGGACGAGGAGCACGCGGATTTCGACCCGAACGCGCTGAGGGAGCACGAGGAGTGCACGAAGGTGCGCAACATCTTGTCCGTGGAGCTGGGGAGGCATCAGATGGACACGTGGTACTTCTCGCCGTTCCCGCCCGAGTACACGACGTGCAAGAAGCTCTACTTTTGCGAGTTCACGCTCAACTTTTTCAAGCGGAAAGAGCAGCTGCAACGGCACCTGCGCAAAAACGAGATGTACCACCCGCCCGGGGACGAAATCTATCGCAACGAGACGCGAGGGCGGACCGCGGCGTTCTTCGAGATCGACGGCAAGAAGGACAAGATCTTCTGCCAGAACCTGTGCTACCTCGCGAAGTTATTCCTGGACCACAAGACGCTGTACTACGACGTCGACTTGTTTCTGTTTTACGTCTTGTGCGAGGTGGACGAGCGAGGGTATCACATCGTCGGCTACTTCTCCAAGGAGAAGTGCTCCGAGGAAGGGTACAACCTCGCGTGCATCCTCACGCTCCCGGCGTACCAGCGGAAAGGCTACGGCAAGATGCTCATCTCGTTCTCGTACGAGCTCTCGAAGAAGGAGGGGAAGGTTGGCACGCCCGAGCGGCCGCTGTCCGATCTCGGCCTCGTGTCCTACCGCGGGTACTGGACGCGCGAGCTGCTCGCCATCTTAAAAGACCCGTCCCGCGCGGTCATGTCCATCAAGGACCTCAGCGAGCTCACGATGATCAAGACCGAGGACATCATATCGACGCTGCAGCACTTGAACCTCTTGGCGTATCAGAAGGGCGCGTACGTGATCTGCGCGGCGCCGGAGATCATCGAGAAGCACCTCAAGGAGGCGGGGTCGCCGGGCGTGGAGGTGGATCCGTCGAAGCTGATCTGGACGCCGTACAACGCGGAGAAGGAGTACCAGAACTTCCGCGGGTGAGGTTCGAGCGCGCGGCGCGCGCGCGGGGGGGCGAGCGGAGACGTTCGCGCGGCGGAGGGGGAGAGGGGAGAGGGAGTGTAATCATCATCGAAAGATTATTCCTAAAAATAGTGCGCAGCCGTTCGCGAGTCGATTTCTACTCGCGCGGACGTGCAGTGAAAATCTGTGATCCGTCCTTTCGCGATTAACTCGAGAACGACGGTTTAATTTTCGTAGACTCGAGCGAAAGGACCCAAGCCCTAGAACGCAGCGACTTGAAAAGGGAGTAATCGGCGCCGCTGCGCGCACTTCGCACGCGCGCGCGACTGTCCGGTACCTCACCGCGGCACGTCCAAACCGTAGATTAGCATCGTTCCGTGAACGAGCGCGATGATGCGTCGCGTCGCGAGCTCGATCCTGCGCGCCCAAGCGAGGAATGGCGTCCGCGCGTCCAACTTTCGCTTCGCCCCCTCCGCGCTCACGACGGAGGGTTTCAAGGCCCCCGACGCGATCGCGCGCGCGTTCGGGACCTCCGCGCCCGTCGCCGCGATGGGCGCGCAGGAGCTCTCCTCGCTCCTCGAGGAGAGGATCTCCGGGCACTACTCCGCGCTCGACATGGCGGAAATTGGGTGCGTGAACCGCCGATCGCCCGACGCGGATCCCCCGCCCGTCCGTTCGCCCTCGACCGATCTTGAAGCGTCCGTTCGCGAAGAAGGAAAGATCCGACCGCGTTCGTCCTCCGATCGGTCGATCGACGCCGCGCCGCGCCAACACGCTGACGACGCCCCCTTCCCCCCGCGCGCGCTCCCCCCCGTCCCTCTCCCCCAGCCGCGTCCTATCCGTCGGCGACGGCATCGCGCGCGTGTACGGCCTGAACAACATCCAGTCCGGCGAGATGGTCGAGTTCGCCTCGGGCGTCAAGGGCATGGCGCTCAACCTCGAAAACGACAACGTCGGCGTCGTCTGCTTCGGCTCCGACACCTCCATCAGCGAGGGCGACATCGTGAAGCGCACGGGCACCATCGTCGACGTCCCGGTCGGGCGCGGCATGCTCGGGCGCGTCGTCGACGGCCTCGGCAACGCCATCGACGGGAAGGGCGCGCTGACGGATGTGACGCAGCGTCGCGTCGAGATCAAAGCGCCGGGCATTATCGTCCGCAAGTCCGTGCACGAACCGATGCAGACGGGTCTGAAGGCGGTCGACTCGCTCGTGCCCATCGGCCGCGGGCAGCGCGAGCTCATCATCGGCGATCGCCAGACGGGCAAGACGGCGATCGCGATCGACACGATCATCAACCAGAAGGGGGTGCACGACTCTGGCGCGGAAAACGAGAAGCTCTACTGCGTGTACGTCGCCGTCGGACAGAAGCGGTCCACGGTCGCGCAGCTCGTGAAGCAGCTGAAGGATAAGGGCGCGCTGGACTATTCCATCATCGTCGCCGCGACGGCGTCCGATCCCGCGCCGCTGCAGTTCCTCGCGCCGTACGCCGCGACCGCGATGGGGGAGTACTTCCGCGACAACGGCATGCACGCGCTCATCATCTACGACGATCTCTCGAAACAGTCCGTGGCGTACCGCCAGATGTCGCTCCTGCTTCGCCGCCCCCCCGGTCGCGAGGCGTTCCCCGGCGACGTCTTCTACCTCCACTCGCGCCTTCTCGAGCGCTCGGCGAAGATGTCGGACGAGGTTGGCGCCGGGTCGATGACGGCGCTACCCGTCGTCGAGACGCAGGGCGGCGACGTCTCCGCGTACATCCCGACCAACGTCATCTCCATCACGGACGGTCAGATCTTCCTCGAGACGGAGCTCTTCTTCAAGGGCATCCGCCCCGCGATCAACGTCGGTCTGTCCGTGTCCCGCGTCGGGTCCGCGGCGCAGATGAAGGCGATGAAGCAGGTGTCGGGCTCGCTGAAGCTCGAGCTCGCGCAGTACCGAGAGGTGGCGGCTTTCGCGCAGTTCGGCTCTGACCTCGACGCGGCGACGCAGTACCTGCTCAACCGCGGGAGCAGGCTGACGGAGGTGCTGAAGCAAGGGCAGTTCGTGCCGATGCCGATCGAGGTGCAGGTTGTCGTCATCTACGCCGCGACGAAGGGGTACCTCGACAAGGTGGACATCAAAAACATCGGGGCGTTCGAGGAGGGTTTGCTGAAGGAGGTGCCGACGTCGCTGTTGGACACGATTCGCAACGAGAAGGTGATCTCCGACGCGACCGACGCGAAGCTGAAGGAGCTCTGCTCGAAGTACACCGAAGGGTTCCTCGCGACGCAGTCCGCGTGAGCTCTCGAGCGGCGAGACGAGAAGACTTCCTTCGCGCGCGGCCGTCGACGGGCGAGATAAGACGGCGGCGCGAGAGGAGAAGAGAACCGACCGGTGGCGGCGGCGCGCGCCCGTAACCGTCGGTGATGTAACCAGAAAATAACCTTACCTCTGCACTTGTTATCAAAGAGAGACACATCTCGACTACTGAACGCCCGCTCATAAATCTATTCGACACGACGACGCTTCGAGACGCGAATCGTCACCCGCCCCACGCGAGCGTCTCGCCGTGCGCGCCGAGAAACGCGGCGAGCGACGTCCCCTCCGGCGCGTGCCGCGCTCTGCTCGAGGGTAATTGTCCATACGAAGCGATCGCGGGGTGGAGCGCGGGGGCGCGTCAGTCGGAGTCGCGAGGCGTCGAGAGCGAGGGGCGTGCGGAGAGACGCGAGCGCGGTCGCGCGGGGACGAGCGAGCGCGAGGAACGCGTGTTCACGCGCCTGAGTTTTTCCGCGACGTCGACGCCTAGGCTCGCGTCTTGGCTCCCGTATCTCACCTCCGGCGGGCTCAGCGTCGGCTTCTCCCAGTTCGTCATCGTCAGCCGCTTCGTCTTGTGCGACGTCGACACGTCGTTTGCGAGCGCGAGCGCCTTGAGCCCGCACCCGCCCTCGTGCCCGAGCCGCCTCGCGACGTCCGCGAGCTCCGCGACGCGCACCGTCGTCGTCGTCTTCGTCGTCTTCGTCGTCGTCGTCGTCGCCGCCGCGTCGCCACCGCCGCCGCCCGGGAAGTCCCTCGCGAGCTTCCGCACGTCCTGCTTCACGCCGACGCCGACGAGGATGACGTTCGGGTGCGTCATGAGCGCGAGGATGTCCGCGTGCAGCGTCGCGTGGCCGACGAGCCGCGTCAGCACGCTCAGACCGCGCGCGTGCAGCTGCAGCAGCGCGACGCGATTAGGGGGCTCGCCGCGGACGTAGTTCGGCTTCCACTCGACGTCGAAGCCGACGGGCAACGCCTCGGCGTCGTCGTCGTCCAACCCCGCGCGCCAGGCGCGCGTCGCCTCCGCGGCGTGCGCCTGATCGCGCGTGCACACGACGGTCGCGTCCGGCCACGAGGGATCGGGACCGCGCCCTCCGATCTCGAGCCAGCACCCGCGGCAGAACCAGTTCCCGTCGACGCCGTCCCACTGGCACGCGACCACGGACGCGCACGTGCCGCACTCGGTGACGACGGGGACGAGGAAGACGTCGTCCGGCGGCCCCGGCGCGCGCGGCGGCATCGCGGCGCGCGCGGGGGGGCGCGACGGGACGAGTGACGTTTGCGTGAAGCGATTTTGAGCGGTCGTGGCCGCGAGCTGCCGTTTACGAATTCGTAAACGTTTCTATTCGCGTCCAGGTGCGTCCCATACACTGGTTCCCATACGACCGCGTTCGCGTGGTGAACGCCGATCCTTAAGGACTTTTCCCGTCGTCTCTCTGCGCCCACCCCACGGTTTCAATACCCGCCCTCGACGCCTTTCAACTCCACCTGACGCCTTTGAACTCCACCCCGACATTCGCTCGTATAGAACGACCCTCTATTCGCGGACTACCTACGCGCTCCTACAGCTTCGCCCTGGGCGCGAGCCCCGCGGCGGCTCGCATCTTCGCGAAGAACGACGCCGGCAGCGCGTCGTACTGCGCGAACGCGCGAGCGCGCTCCTCCCTCCGCGCGTCCGCGTACGCCAGCCCGTCCAAATCTCGGCGCGCGCGTTTACACCCGACGCCGCCGCGGAGATTCGCGGCGCTCGTCGCGAGCGCCGTCGCCGCCTCCATCAACCTCGGCGTCTCCGTCTCCACCCCGCCGCGGCGTCTGTCGCTACTCTCGCTGCCACTACTCTCGTCACCGCCGGCGCCGTCCGCGCGCAGGTAGTACGCGTCGTCGTCCTCCTCCTCCTCCACGACGCGGTGCACGAGCCCGAGCCTCGGGGTCGAGGGTCCATCGAGCGATGATGTCGGGGCGGAGTTGAAAGGCGTCAGAAGCGGAGTTTAAAGGCGTCGAGGTGCGTCGGGATTGTGAGCGAGGGGTGGGAAGAGAAAAAGGACGGCAAAAGTCCTTAAGGATCGGCGTTCACCAAGCCGACGCGGTCGTATGGGGACCAGTGTGAGAGATTGAACGCACCTCAGCGCCGCGTCGGCGTCGAGCGGCGCGCCGGCGAGGCTGACCGCGTTGGCCGCCTTCGCGCCCACGATCCGCGGCAGCTTCGCGCTCAGCCCCCACGACGGCAGCAGCCCCAACTTCGCGTGCGTGTCTATCCACGCCGCGCGCGGCGAGCACACGAGGACGTCGCACGCGAGCGCGAGCTCGAACCCGGCGTTTACGGCGACGCCGTTTATCGCGCCGACGATGAGAAAATCGCAGCGTTCCATCTGATGGACGATGTCGTTCGTGAGGTCGTTCGCGTCCATCTTGAACATGTCCTCCGCCGCGCTCAGGTCGATTCCGGCGCTGAACGCTTTTCTTCCGCGCGCGGCGAGGACGCACGCGCGGACGGCGGGATTTTCGGCGTCGCGAAGCTCCCTGAACGCTCGCGCGAGGTGGACGAGCATCGGTCTCGTGATGGCGTTCGACGTCGACGGCGCGTCGATGGTGACGACCGCGACGCGCGCGTCGGCGTCGAGTCGTTCGACGCGGATGGACATCGCGCGCGCGGCGCGGGCGGATGGGGGGGGGCGTCGACTCGCGGACGGACGACGCGGAGGAGGAGGAGGAGGAGGAGGGGCAGCGGACGCGCCGACTGTTTGGCACTGCGTTGTTGAGTCGAGCTTTCTGCGTGCGTGAAAGCCAGGTGAAAGCTTTCTGTGCTGGAACCGTCCGAGACTCCGAGTCATAGTCGGGCGAATTTAGACCGTCGTTCTTGAGTCACCGGCGTCGGATGTGCTCTTCTTGGTCAGATTTCATCGGAAAGAACAGAGATCGCTTTTCGTCGACGCGTTTTTAACGGCGACACCGCGGCCGCCTCCGCGCGCACTCCGCTTCGCGCGTGGCACGCCCGAATCGACGCGCCGCGCGTTCGTGGACGCCCCGGCACCGCGTCGCGCGCCGCTCGCGCGAGGAACGAAGCGGAAGGAACGAGGCGACGCGCCAGCGCGCGTCGCGACGAACGCGGCCGGCGCATTCGTCGTCTACGATTCGACGCGTCGCGTGCTTCGCGCCGCTCCCGACGCCGACGCGTCCTCCCCCGCGCCCTCGCGCGCACGAGACGCGACGCCGCCGGACGACGGCGTGGATGCCGCGTCGGTAACGCCCCGCGCTTCGTGACGTCTCATCGCGCGAGAGGATGACGCCGGCGACCGCGGCGACGACGCTCGCGCGCGGCGCGGCGGCGGCGGCCGTCGTCCGCGCGTCGTCATCGTCGCGGTCGTCGTCGTCGTCGTCGCGTCGCGCGCCCGCGCGCCCCGCCGCGGCGGCGCCGAGCGGCGCGTCGCCGTGGACGCGCCGCCCGGCGCGCCGCCGCGTCCGCGACGATGACAGCGCGCGCGCGAGGGCGCTCGCCTTCGACGGCGGCGCGGAGCCGCCGCGACGCCGACGCGACCGCGATCGCCGCGACGTCGCGTCGTCGAAGACGTCCGCGGAAGAGGACGCGCTCGAGCTGAGGTACGAAGCCGCGCGCAGCGAGTACGGCGAGCTCAGGCGACGCGAGGCTGGCGCGAGCGTGGACGTCCTCGAGAAGGACGCGGACCTCGACGACGAAGACGCGGACCTCGACGACGAAGACGACGAAGACGCCGCCGACGACGCCGCGCGCGACCCTCTCGTTTCGTACAGCGAAGCCGCCGCGTCGCAGCTCAACGCCGTGGACGTCGGCGAGGACATGGAGACCAGGGAGGGGTGGATCGGATACAAGGCCCTCCTCGCGCAAATCACGCTGCTCGGGCTTCCCGCGCTCGTGAACAGCTGCATAGAGCCGGTGCTGAGCTCGGCGGAGACGGCGTGCGCCGCGAAGATTGGGACGATTTATCTCGCCGCGCTCGCGCCGACGACGTCGCTGTTCTCTTTCGCCGCGGAAGTGTGCTACGCGCTGTCCATCGTCGTCACGACCGCGGTCGCGAAGGTGTCCGCGGCGGCGGCGGCGGCGGCGGCGGACTCGAACTCGAACTCGAACTCGAACTCGAACTCGAACTCGAACTCGAACTCGAACTCGACGATCGCCGCCGCGGAGGACGACGGCGGCGCGGCTGTGGACGGCGGTGAGCTCCCTCGGATGGTCACCGCCGCCGTCGGCGCGGCGTTCGTCAGCGGCGGCGTCCTCGCCGCCGGCCTCGCGGTCGCGGCCGGCCCGCTGCTCGCCTTCATGCACGTCCCTCCCGCGGCGGCGCCCGTCGTGAAGAGCTACGTCGTCGTCCGCGCGCTCGGGTTGCCGTTCTTCGCCGCGTCCAACGCCGCGGAGGCGCGTTCATATTTACACTGGTTCCCATACGACCGCGTCGGCGTGGTGAACGCCGATCCTTAAGGACTTCCTTTTTCTCCCCGGCGATTCTCTCCGCCCGCGCCACGGTTTCGATCCCGACGCGCCGCGACGCCTTTCAACCTCGCTTCTGACGCCTTTCAACTCCGCCTTTCAACATCGCTTTCAGGGGGTCTTCGTCGGCCAACGCGACGGCGTCACGCCGATGCGCGCGTGGACGAGCACGGGGCTCGCGACGCTCGCGATGCTCCTCGCGGCCGCGCACCCGGAGTGGGGGCCGCTCGGGTGGGGACTCGTCGGAGCCGCGGGCGCGATCGCGGCGGGGCAGGTGTTCACGTTCGCGGTGTTCCTCCGAGGGCTCGTGAGGGACGGGCTGCTGATCTCGCCGTTCGGCGGCGCGGACGCGGACGCGGACGCGGACGCGGATTCCGCCGCGACGCGCATCCCCGGCGCCGACGTCGCGGGTCTCGGCGGCGGCGCGGGTGAAAAAGTCGTCGCCGCGTGCCTCGCGTCCGTCGCCGCGTGCAGACAAGCCGCGGACGTCATCAATCGCTCGAAGATGCTCAGCGAGATCGGCTGGCTCTTCGTCGGCGCGTTTTCGAGGATGGGGACCTACGCGGCGATCACCGCGTCCGCGTCGTCGTTGGGCGTCGTCCCGGGCGCCGCGCACAAGGTGGCGCTGGAGGTTTTCTGGCTCCTGTCGTTCCTCACCGAGCCCGTGTTCACCGCGTGCAACGCGCTGCTCCCGCGCGAGCTCGGCGCCGGCCGGTATCAGAGCGCGAGAAAATTCCGCGGCGCGCTCGTCGCCGTCGCCGCCGCGCTCGGCGCCGTCCTGGCCTCCGTCGCGGCGGCGGTGACGACCACGGGGGCCTTCTCCGACGACCCGCTCGTGACGACCGCGCTGCGTACGCTGACGATCCCGGTCGCGGCGTCGCTGGGGCTCAGCGCGACCGTGTACGGGATCGAGGGAAGCATCATCGGCGCCGGGGAGGTGGGGTACCTCGGGCGGACGCACCTGAGAGATTTTTTCGTCGTGTTGGCGTTGTTAAAGACGCACGAGACGTTCGCGTGCTTCGGCGGGGGGTTGGAGGGGGTGTGGTGGGTCTGCGCGACGTTCCAGGGGCTTCGGATCGCGCAGCATTGGCTGCACCTGGAGGCGAAGAAGCCGTTTTGGAGCCCGGCGGAGAGGAGGGACGGGAAGGCGAGGAAGACGATCGGGTTGAAGACCGCCGCGTGACGCGCTCGTCATTTTATCATTATTTTCGCGTTGAACGATTTGAACGATATCCATTCTTTATCACATCCATCACATCATCATCGCTCGCTCGCTCGCTCGCTCACGTGTACTTCCCCCCCGGGCCGAAGCTGTAGAACTCGTTGAAGTCCAGCCGCGCGCACAGCGACGCGAGGTTCGGCTCCAGGTGCGTCGACGCGTTGAGCGATTCCAACAGCTCGCGAAGCTGAAAGTCAAACTCGCGCTCGAGCTCCGACGCGGTCGCGACGAACGCCTCGTCCTCCGCGGCGTCCACGACCGCCGCCGCCGCGTCCGCGCGCGCGTTCATCCTGTCGATGGCGCTCGTCGCGCTCCGCTTCCCCGCGAAGCCTTCCTCTTCGCCGCCCAGAGACTTCCGCCCCGCCGCCGTCGCCGCGGAGTTCTCCGCGTCGGACGCGAGCCTCAAGGTCGTTCCATACAAAGCGAAGTCGGGGTGGAGTTGAAAGGCGTCAGTTGGAGTTGAAAGGCGTCGAGGGCGGGGATTGAAAGCGAGGG
>MDSW01039469.1_pt1 | contig 10728 bp, 4 predicted proteins | sample 811171 | NCBI WGS metagenome assembly MDSW01 (sample SAMN05326641, study PRJNA326480) | marine metagenome | isolation source: seawater | place: Atlantic Ocean: North West | collected 2012 | reverse complement strand
CATCAGCCGCTGCGCGGTTTGCTGTACCAATACAGCCGATGTTGAGCTTTTCCAGGGGGTTTTTGGAGGGAGCGGCTTCAGTATGCGTGGCATACATCCCGGCAGCGATACCCGCGGCCGAGGTTTGAAGAAACGAGCGTCTTGATTGACTGGTCATGGGATGACTCCGATGATCGCGAGGAAGTAAGGAAGCTGCGAGGATACGATTGACCCAACCACTAAGCAAGCGGCCGTATAGGCCGTATCCGTCGCCACATAATGATAGCAAGCCGTGCCGGAGACTCACGTACAGAATCTGATCGTTGGACAGGGACTCGCCGGGTCGGCTATCGCATGGCAGATGCACTGGCAGGGACAGTCACTTGTCATTGTCGACGATGAGCAGCCGGCGACAGCCTCTCGAGTCTCGGCTGGTCTTATCACACCCTATACGGGCAAGCGGATGGCACAGGCGCCGGATTATGCGCAGGACTGGCAGGCGGCAGTGGAGTTCTATCGGAGGGTGGAGCAGGTCACAGGACGATCCTTCTTCTCTGAAGAGCCGATGTATCGTCTCCGAGTGCCGGAATCACAGGAGTTTCCGCGGAAATCCATCAAGCTGACTGGGCAGGAGCGACCCTTTGATGCTGTCTGTATGGAGCCAGCCGCACGGTTAGACGTAGGAACCTATCTGGAGGCCACTCGAAACTGGTTCACTGACAGAGGGCAATATTGCTGTCAGCGAATCGATCTTAGCCGATTTTCGATCGACCAGCCGTTGAAGTTTCCGGGACTGGCAGCGACAGCGGACGTCCTGATTCTGGCAACTGGTGCAGCAAAGACAGCCTTGTTTCCCGATGTGCCGAACAATCCGTCCCGAGGAGACATTTTGGACGTCAGCATCGACGGCTATTCACAGACCAGAGTAGTGCATGCGGGAATTTGGATTGCCCCGGACGGTGATCAGCAACGAGTGGGGAGCACATACGATTGGGAGTACCTTGAGAATCAGCCCACTGAAACAGGTCGACAGGAGATCGCACATCGGCTGGCAGATCTGGTCGACGCTGAAGTGAGTCTGATCGATCATCGAGCAGCCATCCGGCCGACGATGAAGGACTACCTGCCAGTGTTGGGAAGGCATCCCGAGCATGCCAGTGTGTGGATACTCAACGGGCTCGGCTCGAAAGGCAGCCTTCGGGCACCTCGGGCAGCAGCGGAGCTGACGGCACGGATGAGAGGGCAGGAAGAGATATCAAGGGAACGCTGTGTGTCTCGCATTCGGCCACCGGAGCGACAGCGTCCGTTGACTCAACGAGCTCAGCAGATCGTGGGTAAAGCGCTGAGGACAGGAGACTTTGTGATCGATGCCACGGTAGGAAACGGATTCGATACGTGTTTCCTTGCGGAGTCAGTCGGAACGAGCGGCCGAGTTCTGGGGTTTGATCTCCAACAGCAGGCGATCGACTCCACGAGAAAACGGCTGGAGGCAAAGGGTCTGGAGAACGTCAGGTTGATTAAGCAGGGTCATGAGACACTGACGCGAGAGGCAGAATCTGGTGTCGCGGCTGTGATGTTCAATTTGGGATATTTGCCTCGCGCGGATAAGTCCGTGATCACGCGAGCCAGCACGACGATACCGGCTCTCGAAGGTGCAATCGCTGTACTCAGGCCGGGCGGAGTACTGACGGTGCTGTGCTATCGGGGACACGACGGCGGGCCGGAAGAGTTCAACGCGGTTCACAACCTGTTGTCCGGGCTTCCAGAGAACTATGATCTGGAACGCTTCAACAGTCAGCCAGACAAACCGACAGCGCCCGTGTTACTGGTGGTCAGAAAGCACGAGAACGCTTAGGCTGGCAGCCCGAGCAGATCCGTCGCTGATACTTCGGGCTTCCCTTCCGGCAGACCAGCAAACTTAAATTGAACGCGCACAAAGCGGTAGTAATGGAATTCTCTATGTCTCGTGTTTCATTAGTGTTCCTGTCCCTGTCATGTCTGATTCCAGCAGTCGTCGCTGAGCGGCCGAACGTATTGGTGATCCTGACAGACGATCAGGGCTGGGGGGATCTGTCATTCAATGGAAACACTAATCTGGAGACACCAAACGTCGATCGCATCGCCCGTGAGGGAGTTTCATTCGAACGGTTCTATGTGTGTCCGGTCTGTTCGCCAACACGGGCCGAGTTTTTGACAGGGCGTTATCACCCGCGTGGCGGAGTTTACAGCACGTCAGCGGGTGGAGAGCGGCTCGATCTTGACGAGGTGACGATCGGACAATCCTTCCAGGAGGCGGGTTACCGCACCGCAGCGTTTGGGAAATGGCACAACGGTATGCAGTTTCCATATCATCCCAACGCGCGGGGGTTTGAGGAATACTACGGCTTCTGTTCGGGGCATTGGGGACACTACTGGAGCCCTCTGCTGGATCACAATAATGACATGGTGACCGGTAAAGGATTCATCATCGATGATCTGACGGATCACGCGATCGACTACATTAAGGCAGAATCAGAGGATCCGTTCTTCATTTATCTGCCGTACAACACTCCCCACTCTCCGATGCAGGTGCCGGATCGCTGGTGGAATAAGTTCAAGGACTTCGACCTGAAGCGACACAATCGGGATCAGAAAAAGGAGAACCTGCAGCACATCCGGGCCGCTTTGGCGATGTGCGAAAACATTGATTACAACGTCGGGCGACTTCTGGAGACCCTGGAGGAAACGGGAAAGGCAGACAACACCATAGTGGTTTACTTCTGCGATAACGGGCCCAATGGTTCCCGCTGGAATGGTGACATGAAGGGTCGCAAGGGATCAACAGACGAAGGGGGTGTCCGCTCTCCGTGTCACATTCGCTGGCCGTCAAGGATCAAAGCAGGCCACACCGTAACGCGAAACGGGGCCGCCATTGATCTACATCCGACGCTGGCCGCGATGGCGGGCATCAACACAGTCAATGAGAAGCCGTTTGACGGCACAGATTTGTCCCGGGTGATCGCCGGTCAGGATGACACTCCAGATGACCGAATCATCATCTCCCACTGGCGGAACAGGGTGAGCGCAAAGTCTGGACCGTATCGTTTCGACAACAGTGGATCGCTCTTTGATCTGACGAAAGATCCCGGGCAGCGAACCAACATCGCCAGGCGGTATCCGAAGGTGACAGCTCGACTCAAGGCCGCGACCGACGAATTCCGGCAGACAGTGTTGCCGGGCTACGACGATGATCAACGACCATTCGTAATCGCCCACCCCGACACGCCACTGACGCAGCTGCCAGCTCGTGATGCCATCACTCACGGCAACATTAAACGGTCGAATAGATTCCCGAATAGTTCGTACTTTGGAAACTGGACGTCCACGGACGACAGCATCACATGGGACGCCACAGTGTTAACTTCCGGACAATACGAGGCAGAGATCTTCTATTCGTGCCCGGAAGGGCAGCAAGGTTCCACAATTGAACTGAGCTTCAACGGCAGTCGTCTCAGTGGTCAGATCAGTAAAGCACATCCCTCTGAAATCGTAGGAGCGGCAGAGGATAGGTTTAAGCGAGTCGAGTCGTACGAGCAGAATTGGGGCCGTATGACACTCGGAGAGATCAAGCTAGAAGCGGGGAAGGGAACACTGACGCTTAAGGCGACAGGGATCGCGCGGGACAGTGTGATGGACTTTCGACTCCTGCTTCTGCGACGAGTGAAGTAAGCAGACTGGCGGAGAGGAACGAGGTCATAAGATCAGCGGCGAAACGGCCATCGCTTCACTCGGTTGTCATACGGACAAAGAGCTGCAGGCTGCACCTCCGACGTCGGGTACTTCCCCATCTCAATGAGAGGATTTCTGTGACCAAAGTAGTCAAAATCAACGTTGGGGCGTAGACACACCGTCTCGGGAAACCCCGCTCCGTCAGGCAATAGCCTCATCGGAGCAGGATTTTGCAGGATGGTTCTGGTCATACGGATCAGTGTTTGATCTGTCTGAGCATGCTGTTCGTCGCCGCTTTCATCTGGTTCGATAAAATGGGCAGAAACTCACGTCAGCAGTGACAGTCCAGTACCGTATGGCGCATAAAGCATGGAGCAACTGCATGGGGCTCCAGCACATTTGAATTCCTGTAGAGAGGCTAAGTATGTCGGAAAACACGTCGTCCCAGACAGAGTCAGAAGAGCAAAAGCCAAAATCAGGATCAGGCCATACCCTGTTCATGATAGGGTCCATTATCGCGGCGTTGCTATTGGCATGGTTAGCTCCAGCCGCCGCCGTGAGCCTGAAACTGGGCGGCGAAGTTTTTTTGCGACTGTTGATGATGGTGGTGGTGCCGCTGGTGATGGCCAGTGTGATGAGTGGGATTCTTGGTCTGGGCGACGTTCGTAAACTAGGAAAACCAGGCCTTGCTGCCGTGGGCTATTACCTGATGACGACGATCCTCGCGGTGGGGACGGGTGTCATAGTGGTGAACCTGTTTGCTCCAGGAGTCGGCATCGATGCCGACAGTCTGATGGAGAGCGCTGATACAACGGACTACGAAGAGCAGGTCGAGGAGACCAGTAATTCAGAAGATGGGCCGCGGAACATCGGAGACATCTTCCACAAGATGGTGTTGATGCTGTTCACGGACAATCTTCTGGGTTCGATGGTTTCAGCCGACCTCCTGCCGCTGATCGTGTTCAGCATCGTCTTTGCGGGCATGCTGACGACGATGGGGAGGAGATCCGAGACGATTCGCACATTCATCGTCAGTATCAACGACGCGATGATGAGTTTCGTAATGCTGTTGATGAAGTTTGCTCCGATCGGAATCTTCTGTCTGGTGGCATCATCGTTTGGCAAGTTCTTTCTTGATGGCGAAGGAATAGCTGATGCTGTACCGATCGTAGACGTCAATCGAGATTCGATCTCCTTTAAGGGTGCTCATGGTGTTCGGAACGCCGCGAAAGTGACCTACAAGGCGGGTGAGGAAACAATCGATGGTCTTGAGGATGGCAAGATCTATTTTGCCGTTCGAAAGAGTGGAACGTCATTTCAGCTGGCAGCGACAGAAGCAGATGCGACGGCCGAGAAGCCCGTAGTGATCGATATTGGGGAGGGCAGCAAGACAGACAGATTTGTGCCCGAAAAGCCGCCAGTCAGTGGCTGGGAGAAGATCGCTAGTCTTGGGACGTATGTAGCGACCGTGATGGTCGGACTTGGATTTCACTTCTTTGTCTCCTTGCCGTTAATCCTGTGGATCTTCACAAAACGAAACCCGTTGCCATTCTATCGAGCGATGTCAGATGCCATTTTGACGGCGTTTTCGACGGCGAGTTCTTCGGCCACGCTGCCGGTGACGATGGAATGTGCGGAGCAGAATGCCGGAGTCTCTCGCCGTTCGGTGGAGTTCGTGTTGCCGCTGGGGGCGACCATCAACATGGACGGAACAGCCCTCTATGAGGCAGCAGCAGCCATCTTTATGGCTCAGATTTACTCGGCTGCCAATCCAGAGTTTGTCTTTGGGTTTCAGGAACAGCTGTTGATTGCTGTCACGGCTACTCTCGCCGCGATTGGTGCCGCAGGCATACCGGAAGCGGGCCTGGTGACGATGTTGATCGTGCTGAATGCGGTCGGGTTGCCGACAGAATACCTGCCTCTGATTCTGCCGATCGATTGGCTGCTGGACCGGTTCCGCACGGCCACAAACGCATTTGGCGACTCAGTTGGTGCGGCAGTGGTCGATCAGACGTTTGACGATACCCCGGACGCAGCAGCAGCGTAACCAGATAAGGAAGACAGTAGCCGGGGTCTGTGACCCCGGACTCCCGGCGGCAGTCTACGAAAATCAATACAGGCCTGTCTCTGGCCTGTCTCTGGCCTGTTTCCCTTCCGCACTACCCCCAGACGAGCGGTGGCCGTACACTCCGTCGCAATGAGCAACGTGACGCAGCGAGTCCCCGAAACACTTGCTGACCTGACTGCGTTGATTGCGTGCGAACCGGATTTTGCGGCGGTGGTCGCTCAACTGGTCGCTGGAAATAGTGGAGCAATCGACGGAGCGTGGGGCTCGGCGTGCGCGCTGGTGACCGCTGCTCTCAGGGAGTCCTGCCCGGAGCATACCATTCTGATTGTGGTACCCGGCATTCGTGACATCGATGATTTTCATGATCAGGTCTCCGAGTTCCTCTCGCAGGATGGACGACTGCTGCCGTTCCCGGCATGGGAATCGCTGCCAGAAGAACACGACATCACGGACGCGATCTTTGCTGCACGACTTGGGACAGTCCGAGTCCTTAATGAAGGTGGCATCGGCAGCGAATCCCCAGCTGCTGACCCGTGGCATTTTTCCGTTGATACAACTCAGTCCACCCCACCTCAACAGACAACGAACTCCGCAGAACGTGAACCGGCCATCGTGGTAACCTGCCTGCCGGCTCTTCTGCAACCAGTCCTTGCTCGCAGCGAAATCGAAAACGCGACGCGCAGAATCTCAAACGGCGATGTCCTGAACGTCTCTGAACTGATGGACTGGCTGATGGATCGTGGATTTGATCGCGTGACCGCCGTCGAATTGCCCGGAGAATTCTGCGTCCACGGAGGGATCCTCGACATTTTTCCTCCAACAGAACGCGATCCCATTCGCGTCGAACTGTTTGGGGATGAAGTAGAATCAATTCGCAGTTTTGACGTGGAGTCCCAGAGACGAGTCAGTGACCTTGAAACCGTAGCACTGACCGCCACTCGTCCAGTCAAGCCACCGGAGAGTCCACAACCGGGCGACAGCCTGCGGCCTCATACAGCCATCGAGTCAGCCACTGAATCGCTTCTGGATTCATTGCCGTCGAAGACAATTGTCGTCCTGCACGATATGGGTCAGGCTGTCAGCGAAGGGAAGTTGTATCTGCAGCGTCTGGTAAATCCGATCGGCATGTTTTCTGTCGAAGCCACAATGTCTCGGCTGACTGACTTCCCGTCCGTGACGGTCGATGGTCTGGCGGCAGACAGCTTCGAAAAATCATGTCATCTCAGACTGGAAGCCGCCGAACAGTTTGCCAGCAGTGGTCGGGATGCTCTGGTCGAGTTGATGGAGTCCCTTGGTCCGGAAGACCGAGCCCTCCTGTCATGTCATAACGATGGGGAAAAACAGCGACTCAGTGAGCTGATCGACGAAACACAGCAGGCTGGAGAAATCGACTCAGCGGATCGAATCCATTTGTGCGTGGGGCGGGTTTCTCGGGGATTTCGGTTCGTCGAACACGGTCTGACAGTGATCAGCGATAACGAGCTGTTTTCACGATCTCAGGCTCGTCGCGTTAAGACGCGTCGCAGAACGGCGGATTCACGAGCGATCGACACATTCCTCGATCTGCGGGAGGGAGATCTGGTCGTTCATGTGACTCAGGGGATCGCGAAGTATCGTGGCATGGCCATGATGGACAACGAAGGTGAGCAGGAAGAACATCTGCTGCTGGAGTTTCGTGATCAGGTCATCGTCTACGTACCGGCCTCGCTGATTCATCTGGTGCAGAAGTACATTGGTCCGGCGAAGTCCGTTCCGGAACTGTCAAAGTTCGGTGGAACATCATGGGAGAAAAAGAAAAGCAAAGTCGCTGACGCCGTCACAGACATGGCAGCGGACATGTTAAAGCTGCAGGCCGAACGCGATTCAAAACCGGGCTTGCTGTGCGAAGCAGACTCTCAGATGCAGCAGGAGTTTGAAGGAGCGTTTCCGTTTACGGAGACCCCCGATCAGGTCACAGCGATCTCGGATTTCAAGGAAGACATGGAACGCTCCCGGCCCATGGACCGCCTGATCTGTGGGGACGTGGGCTTCGGAAAGACAGAGGTCGCGATGAGGGCTGCCTTTAAAGCGATCGAGAACGGCCGTCAGGTGGCCGTACTTGTGCCAACGACAGTTCTTGCTGAACAGCACTTTCGAACGTTTTCGCAGCGGATGGCCGAGTTTCCTGTGTCGATCGAAATGTTGTCGAGGTTTCGATCGGCCGGGCAGCAGAAGAAGATTATCGAAAAGTTACGCAGCGGCGCAATCGATATGGTGATCGGAACACATCGCCTTGTGTCGAAGGATGTGGAATTCAAGAATCTTGGACTACTGATCATTGATGAGGAACAGAAGTTCGGGGTGAAGGTTAAAGATCAGTTGAAGCACCTTCGACTGGAGGTCGATATCCTCACCCTGACAGCCACGCCGATTCCTCGAACACTCCACATGTCGCTGCTGGGAATTCGAGATATCAGCAGCCTGACGACACCACCCAGAGATCGAATGCCGATCGAAACTCGGGTGGGACGTTTCGACGAATCACTTGTCCGCAGCTCCATCATTCGGGAACTCAATCGCGGTGGCCAGGTCTACTTCGTTCATAACCGAGTGCACGACATTCAGCTTGTCGCAGACCGGATTCGCCAGATCGTCCCCGAAGCATCAGTGACCATCGCTCACGGGCAGATGAATCCGGACGATCTTGAAGTAGCCATGCTGGAGTTCGTCACTGGTCGAGCAGACATTCTTTTGGCAACGACGATCATCGAGAGTGGTCTCGATATCCCAAACGCCAATACCATGATCATTCACCAGGCCGATATCTACGGCCTTGCTGATTTGCACCAGTTGCGTGGACGCGTGGGCCGGGATCGACATCGGGCTTACTGTTACCTGATGCTGGAAGACGGCAAAGTTGTCACCAGCAAAGCGACTCGACGTCTGAAGGCGATCGAAGAGTACAGTGAGCTGGGGGCCGGGTTTCGAATCGCCATGCGGGACCTTGAGATCCGTGGTGCAGGAAACATTCTTGGAACAGAGCAAAGCGGAAATATCGCTGCAGTCGGATACGAGCTTTATTGTCAGTTACTGGAGAACGCTGTCAGAACCCTGAAGAAGCAGCCGCTGCGTTATCAGACACATGTGAAAATCGAACTGCCGATCTCGGTCTTCATCCCTGACAGATACATCCCGGAACAAAAACTCAAGATAGAAATCTATCGACGGCTGTCTCAGGTGAATTCACTCCGGAAAGTTAGTGAGCTGGAAGAGGAACTGCGAGATCGATTCGGTCCGGTTCCGACACCAGCCAAACGAATGTTGCGACTTCGAGAACTGAACCTGCGAGCTCTGAGCTGGAAGATCGAGAACATTCATCTGGAAGATGGGTATGCGGTGCTACGCTATCAGGATGCTCAGATGATCCGCATTCTCAGCTACTTTCATAAAGGTCATCTTCGCATCGTGGACAGGCATGATGCGTATTGGCCTCTGGAATCAAGTGAAGAAGATGGTGCCGGGATTCTTGAGGAACTGATCGAGATGCTCTCTCAGGCAGAGCCACCCATACCGGAAGTCGAGGGCGAGACCCAGTTGCCGAAGGCGCAGGTTTAATCATCGTCTTCAGGTGACTGCCGGCCAGACTACTCAAGCAGCAGTTTCAAACCGAAGATAAAAAGCGTCGCACTGATCAGGTAGAAGGGACAGTGGAAATAGATCAGCGACAGAACATTATGAGAACCGCTTCGGTTAGATATAGCAGTCTTATCCACTGGAAGACATGTACCTTCGAAGGGAATAATCCGGCTGCGGTCAGGCAGTAATTAGCTTTTTGGGACTGCCCTGACGAGGGAAGCGGAACACGCGAATCTGTCCGCGACTCCAAAAGTTTGCCGTCAGGTCCGGGAATTGAAGGGGCCTGAACAGCCACAGGAGCGGGAATTGTCACTGCGCAAGTGAAAAGGTATGGTCAGGAGTGGAGCTTGGCGGGGGGATAGCTATCCTGGGAGATTCTCGCTCGGCGCTGGGCCGGACTTCCTTAACCTAAATCTACATAGTGATTTCAGAGTCATCCCATGACTGACATTCATACACTCACTCGCAAACTTCAGCGCAAGAACGACTCAAAGATTATCCTGTACGTAGGTGACGGGCTTGGCGGCCTTCCATTGGAACCCGGCGGCAAAACAGAACTGGAAACGGCAGCCACTCCGAATCTCGATGCGCTCGCTCAGCGTGGTTCTCTGGGGATGAGCATTCCTGTTCTGCCAGGCATCGCTCCAGGAAGTGGACCCGGCCACCTTGGACTGTTTGGCTATGACCCATTGAAGTATGACATTGGTCGCGGTGTGCTTGAGGCACTGGGGATCGACTTCGAGCTGGGTCCGGACGACGTCGCGATTCGTGGCAACTACTGCACGGTGGACGACGATGGCAACATTACTGACCGTCGCGCGGGACGAATCGGCAGTGATATTGGCGCTCGACTGTGTGAGAAGCTGGACCAGATTGAAATCCCGGGGGTCGAGGTATTCGTTCGACACGTTAAGGAGTATCGGCTGGTAATCGTCTTCCGGGCAGCGGGACTTGGGGGTGATGTCGACGACACGGATCCACAGCGCACCGGTGTGCCTCCTTTGGCTCCTCATGGGAACGATGAGGCATCTCAGCGAACAGCAGAGATCTGTGCTGAGTTTCTTCGGCAGGCAGCTGAGGTGTTGAAAGACGATGCACCAGCAAACCTGCTCACGATGCGGGGAATCGCCAAGATGCCTCCGATTCCAACCTTCGAAGAAGTATACGGCACACGAGCGGCTGCGATCGCCGTCTACCCGATGTATCGGGGGCTCGCTCGACTGGTTGGTATGGATATCCTCGACGCTGGTCAGACGCTCGACGATCAGTTGAGCTGTCTGGAACAGAACTGGAACGACTACGACTTTTTCTTCGTGCACTTCAAGTATACAGACAGCACGGGAGAAGACGGCAACTTT
>MDSW01035068.1_pt1 | contig 10728 bp, 12 predicted proteins | sample 811171 | NCBI WGS metagenome assembly MDSW01 (sample SAMN05326641, study PRJNA326480) | marine metagenome | isolation source: seawater | place: Atlantic Ocean: North West | collected 2012 | reverse complement strand
ATGACTATGTTAGGTTTCGCACTTGTTGAAGCAATTGCACTATTTGCACTTGTTATTGCTCTAGTTATTCTATTTGGTTAATTAAATAGAATCATGCCTCAATTAAATCCTGAATTTTTTGTTTCACAGCTTTTTTGGCTTGTAGTAACATTCTCATTTCTTTTTGTTTTTCTCTGGAGAGTTTCATTACCAAGAATAGGTAATGTGCTTGAAAAAAGAGAAAACAAAATAAGTGAGGATCTAACTACAGCCAAAGAGTTTCAAGCAGAGGCTGAAAAAATTCAAGATAAAATTGAAAATCAACTTAAAAAATCAAGATCTGATGCGTCTGAGATGATTAAATCTTCATCAATTTCATTACAAGATAAAGCCCAAGATGAATTATCAAAGCTTGATAAAGAGCTTAATGCAAAAATTGATGAAGCAGCAAAATCTATTGAAAAAAATAAAAATGACTCTGTTTCTGAGATTCAAAATCAAATAAAAGAGATAACTAAATTAACTTTATCTAAAATATCAACATTTGATGTGTCTGATGATGAAATAAAAAATGCAATAAAAAAATCAGAAAGGTCAATTATTTAATGTTCTCTGATCCTCAATTTTGGGTAGCTGTTGCTTTTATAGCTTTTATAGCTGCAGTATTTAAACCTATTCGTAAAATTTTATCAACAAATTTAGATTCTCAAATTAGAGATATTAAAAATAAAATTGAAGAAGCCGAAAATCTTAAAAATGAAACTCAGCTTACTTTAAGTGAAGTTAAAAAACGTCAAAATGAAGTACAAATTGAAATTCAAGATATTCATAAAGAAGCTGAAAAAAAAATTAAACAGTTAGAAGAAATTGCTGAAACTAAACTAACAGAACAAATAGCAAAGAGACAAGTTTTAGTGGAAGATAAAATCAAACAATTAACAAGAGATGCGAATAACAATATTCAATCACATATATCTTCTATAGCTATTGCTGCTACTGTTGCTATTATAGAAAAAAAATTAAATAACCAAGAACAACAAAAATTAATTGATAGATCAATTGAAGAACTTGGATCAGTGTTAAAAAACTAATTTAATAAATCTCTTTTTTTATCATCAAGCATAAAACCTATAACAATTTGGGAAATATCTGAAGAATTGGTGACAATTTCAAGTCGATCACTAATATCTGTTTCAATGAAATTATTTGTTTCAGTATTTGTTTTCATTGAGCCTGAAATTAAAAAATACTGGGTTTCTAAAATTTGATCATTGTCATCTAAAAGTGAAACATAAACAGGAAAAGATAATGAAGATTCTTTTATATTATTCATTGGCTTAGACACTATAAGAATATCTAAAGGAATAACTGAAGTATTTTCTAGTTGCGTACAATTTGAATTAAAGGCAAAATTATTAAATTCTGCTTTAATTTGCACATCATCAACTGAATTACTATTATCAATATAAATTCTATCCTCTGATGAAAAGAAAACACTTGGACAATTAAAGTCTTTAGATATTTGCTTTTTTTTTATAATATTGCCACAACCAAAAAGAGCTAAAAATAAGATAAATATCAAAAATTGTTTCATGAATATAGTATTTATTATTATATCAGTATGTTTATAAAGTAAGTTCAAATTAAAAGTAAATGAATAAAAAACTAGATATATATTTAGCTGGTCCAAGAGGATTTTGTGCTGGAGTGGAAAGAGCCATCTTAATGGTTAAAGAAGCAATAAAGAAGTATGGTGCACCAGTGTACGTTAGACACGAAATAGTGCATAATAAATATGTTGTAGATAATTTAAAAGCGGAAGGTGCAATATTTGTAGAAGAATTAAGCGAAATTAATCAAATAGATAGACCTGTTATTTTTTCAGCACACGGAGTTCCAAAATCAGTTCCGAAAGAAGCTAAAAAGTTAAATTTACTTTATTATGACGCTACATGCCCTCTAGTGAGTAAAATACATCGAGAAGTAGAGAATTTTGAGAGAAAAAATTTACCTGTAATTCTAATTGGTCATCGTAATCATCCCGAAGTAATTGGTACAATGGGTCAAACTTCAAAAGATATATATTTGGTTGAAAATAAGGAAGATGTCAAAAATTTACCAATAGCAAAAGAAAAAAAAATTGCATACGTTACTCAAACAACTCTATCAGTTGATGATACAAAAGAAATTGTTGATGAAATAAAATTACATTTTAAAAACTATGTAGAACCAAAGAAAAAAGATATTTGTTATGCAACTACCAACAGACAACAAGCTGTAAAGAGTATTGCCAAAAATTGTGATTATTTCTTTGTAATTGGATCTAAAAATTCATCAAATTCTCTTCGATTAGTCGAAGTAGCAAAAAATTATGGATCAAAGCATTCTATACTAATAGATGATGTTGATGCTTTTGATCCCACAATCATTAACGACAAATCTAAAATTGGTATAACAGCTAGCGCTTCATCTCCTGAAATTCTAGTCAAAAAAATACTAGATAAAATACAGCATTACTTTGAGTTAAATATTATTGAGTCAAATTATGAAAAGGAAGATATACATTTTAAAATACCTCAAAAACTAAAAGAAGCAATTTAACATGGCAGTATTCACAAAAATATCTAATCAAGAAATTGAAGTTTTTTTAAAAAATTATTCAATTGGTGATTTAATTTCTTTTGAAGGAATTGTTAAAGGAACTGAAAACACAAACTACAAAATTATTACTTCAAAAGATCAATATATTTTAACAATATTTGAAAAAAGAGTGCAACCAGAAGATTTGCCTTTTTTTATGGATCTTCAAAAAGAATTAGCAGCTAATGGATTTAATTGTCCTATACCTATTAAAAATAATAAAAAATCAATAATCAATCAATTTAAAGAAAAAAATGCAGTAATAATTTCTTTTTTACAAGGAGAGAACTTAAATCATGTAATGCCTGAACATTGTTATGAGCTTGGCTTAAAAATTGCAGAATTTACAAATATTACAAAAAATATAAATTTATCAAGACCAAATAGCTTAGGGTATGAAAAATGGGTTAGTATTTATGAAAATTTCAAAAATATAAAAGATAAAACATATCAAGAATATTTTGAAATATTGAGCAAAGAATTAACTTTTTTGAAAAATAATTGGCCTATTGATTTACCAACCGCAATAATTCATGCGGACTTATTTATAGATAATGTTTTATTTATAAAAAATAAAATTTCTGGAATAATTGATTATTATTTTTCTTGTAATGATTTTATAGCTTATGAATTAGCCTTAACAATTAATGCTTGGTGTTTTAATGAAGATTTTACATTTAATCATGAAAATTTTAATGCACTAACAATGGGTTTTAATAATAAATCATCATTAAGTATTAAAGAAAAAAATTCTATGAATATTTTGTTAAGAGGTGCGGCTGTTCGTATTTTAGTTACAAGACTTTATGATAAAATTTTTCACCCTAATAATGCTTTAGTTGAACTTAAAAATCCAATAGAATATTTAAATATCTTAAAATGGCATCAAAATAATACAGTCATAAAATTATGATTACTATTTATACAGATGGTGCATGTTCAGGTAATCCAGGAATAGGTGGTTGGGGTGTTGTAATTTTAGAAAAAAATAAAGATGAGATTATGTTAAATGGAGGACATAATAATACTACCAACAACAGAATGGAATTAACTGCAGCTATTGAGGCATTAAAATATTTCCAAAACAAAAAAGATATTACACTAATAACTGATAGCAAATATGTAAAAGATGGTATCCAATTATGGATAAAAAATTGGAAAAAGAATGGATGGAAAACAGCAGCTAAAAAACAGGTTAAAAATAAAGAATTATGGATGAGTCTTGATGTTTTAATTGCTAGACATAATATAAATTGGGAATGGGTTAAAGGTCATGCAGGAAACAAATATAATGAAAAAGCAGATTACTTGGCTAGAAGATATATTGAAAATATATAATTTTTTTTTTTTAATATTAATATTATGTATCTCTTCTTCCTTATTGTATGCTTCTGAACGTTGGGTTCTTGATAAATCTATATCGACAATTGAGTTTGAACTACCAGTTCTCTTTGCAAATAATGTCAAAGGTAATTTTAATACTATTGAAGGTTTTATTGAACTAGATGTTAATGAAAAAAAAAATAATAAGGCCATTTTTTCTGTTGAGATTAATGATTTAGATATGAACTATATTAAATATAAAAATTTACTTTTAAGTAATATTTTTTTTGACGCTACTAAATTTCCTAAAGCTGTTATTGATACAAAAAAATTTTCTTATAAAAATGAAAGAGAAATAGAATTAGAAGTAGAACTAACGCTTAAAGGTAGAAGTGAGATAGTACCTTTGATAATTTATATTACCAGACTTGCAGAGGAGTTAGTCCAAATTCAATGCGAATTAATATTCTCAAGAACAAATTTTGAAATTGGTATTGGAAAATGGCAGAATACAAGCATTTTGAAAGATAAAGTTAAAATAAAAACTAATTTATTTTTGTTTAGAGAATAAACTTGAGAGATATATTAATATTTTATTTTTTATCTTTTATATAAAAAGTATAAACTCCAGAAACTGTAATAACTAAACCTCCTATTAAAGTGGGAACATCTGGGAAATCATCATAAAAAATATAACCAAGAATAATAGCCCAAAATATTAACGTATAATGAAAAGGTTGGATAATACCTGCTCTTGCCATACTTAAAGCAATAATTTGAAAATACAAACCAAAGGAAAAAAATATTCCTATTGATATAAAAAATATAATTGAATGTTTCATTAAAGGCTGTCCAAAATAATATCCAATTATACCCATTAAAATAATACCTATTATTGATGTATAAAATAAAGAAGTTTCAGTAGAGTCTTTTTCTGAAACCTTTCTTGTTACTATCTGATAGATGCTAAGAAAAAAAGCACCTGCAAGTGGTATAAGAGATTTTGGATCAAAAATTGATAAACCAGGACGCATAATAATTAATACTCCAATGAAACCAATAAATATTACAAACCATGTTTTGAGAGAAACATGCTCTCTTAAGATAAGTGCTGACAAAGCAACCACTAACACGGGTGTAAAAGAGGCTATACTGTGTGTGTCTGCTAAAGATAGATAACGAAATGATAAAATAAAACATCCTGACTCAACAATAGATAGAACACTTCTCAATAATTGAAGTTTAATATTGCCTGATTTGTAAAATATATAATTTTTTTTTCTCCTTGATTCAATGATTGATAAAGTTAGAACAAAACAATACTTTACAAACAATAATTGAAAAACTGAATGGTATATAATTGCAGTTTTTTGCACAGCATCTAAAAGTGAAAAAGAAAAATAGGCCATTACTGCAAAAAACATACCTAGACTCTCTAATGATTTAAATTTTATCAAAGTATTTAGAAGTTTGAATAAATAAATTTGTAAAACTCTCTAGAAAGATCAGGATTACCAAACAATACTTGTGTCATAATAGTTGCTGATAAATTTTTATTATTATCAACTAGAAAATAAGTAGAAGCTGCACCAGCCCATCCAAATTCCCCAATAGAACCAAGATTATTTTGTTTTGATGGATCAATTAAAGTACGACAACCTAAACCCCATCCATAAGCTTCTAGTCCATTGACGTAATTTTCATCTTTAACAATACCTATAGTAGCAATCTCAATTGGTAAATATTTTGAGTCTAAAAAATTGGTATACATAAGTTTTAAAATTTTTGTGTTAAGAATTTTTTCTCCTTCTTCTGATTTACCTGTATGTAACATCTTAGAAAAAATGGCATAATCATCTATACTTGAAAAAATTCCATGCCCTCCTCTAGCATATGAATCTACATTAAGAGGATAGCCATAATTACCTATTTTTTGTGGATCAGAGATAAGTTCACTCAATTTCATTTTGATAGGATCAAATTCATAAGAAGTCATTACTCGATACTGATTATCTTGTGAAACTGAAAATCCAGTATCTTTCATTTTCAAAGGAGAGAATATTCTTTGGTATAAAATATTTTGGAGAGAATCTCCTCTTACAATCTCAATAATTCTAGCCAATACATCCATTGATACAGAATAGCGCCAACTTTTTTTAGGTTGAAATAATAGTGGCGCTTTTGCAAGGATTTTTATTTCCTCTTCTAAAGTTGTTACACTAGAGTTGAATAATTTAAGTTTATCATATTCTTTACCAACAGGATCAGCCAAAAAATTATACGAAAAACCTGCTGTATGGAGAAGGAGATCCTCTATTGTCGGATAATGATTTATTTTTTCAACATTATCTATTTCGCCATCCTCCTTTGATATTACTTTTAAATCAATAAATTCAGGTAAAAATTCTGTAATAGGATCTTGAAGGCTTATCAAATTTTCTTCAACTAATTGTAATGCAGCAACTGCAATAATAGGCTTAGTCATAGACCAAATTCTATATATTGAATTATCAAGAACTCCTTGGCGATTCTCAATATTATTCAATCCATATTTGCCAACATAAATTTTATTATTAATATCTATTTTCCACTGAATGCCTGGGAAATATCCTTGGTCAACATATTTAGATAATAAATTATTTAATTCTTCAGCTTTTCTATAATTTGTGTTCATAAGTTTTTTGTATTTAATAGAAAATAATCAATTATCATATAAAAAATTCTATTATTTAATATTTCTTACTTAGAAATTTGAAGTATTAATTCTTTTAAAGAATTATTTTTTATATATTCTAGATTTTTTACGATATTATTTAACAAATTTGATTTTTGCTCATCATTAATATTAAAAATTATTTTTAAATTTAGAATTTTCTTTATATATTTATTTTTATCTTCGTTATAAAATTTCATAAATAGTTCATTATTTGGATCATTTAATTCTAAATAACTAATTTTTAATCTATCTTCAATAAACATAAACCAAGCTGTAATTATTAGATTAATATGATCAGTGTTGTTTTTATTATTTTTAAATGTTTCAATTATTCTAATTGGAATTTTATAAGAACCATCAATAGCAATTCTAAGTAACCTATCTTGAATAAAAGTATTTTTAAATCTATCTAAAACAATATTTTTATATTCATTTATATCAAAATTATTTTTTACATCTAAAGTTGGAATAACTTCCTTATCTAAAAAATTAGATATAAAATTATAACAAATTTCATCATTAATTGCTTCGTGAACATATTGATATCCAAGTAAATGTCCTATGTAAGCAAGTGCTGAATGTGAGGCATTTAATATTTTTAGTTTAATATTCTCATAAAATTTTACATCATTTACAAAATGTATTTGTTGATGACATAAAATTGATTTTAAATATTGACTTTTTGATTGAATATACCATTGTCTATAGGGTTCAGTTACTACCAAAGCATTATCATCGTATGGTAAATTAAAATAATCAGCACCTATGTTATTATTTGGAACAATGCCATCTACCATTGTAAGAGGAAAATCTACATTTTTTTCCATCCATTCAACGCTTTTAGGATCAACTGCTTTTGTAAATTGAATAATAAGATTTTTAAGAATATTGCCATTTTCTGATAAATTATCACAACTTAAAATTGTAATTTTTTCTTTATTTTTTTTATATCTTTCAATTAAACCAAAGCTCAAATGACCAATTACAGTTAAAAGTTTTTCATCCTTTAAATCATTAAGAATTTCTTTGCTGTTTGATAATTTTTTATTCTTATCAAAATAATAGCCTTTTTCTGTAACAGTAAGAGTGATCACTTTAATTTCTGAAGAAGATATTAAATTTCTTATTTTGGCTTTTTGAGTTAAGCCATATAAAATTTCTTTAATAGAATTTATTATAATTATTTTTTTTTTCTGATCCGAGGTTTGAACTAATGAATATAAATAATCCTGCTTTTCTAATTTTTCCTTTGTCTTATTAGATCTAAGATTTACACCAATGATAGAAATATCTTCCTTTTGTTCAATTAACTCATGTATATACAAAGCTTGATGTGCTCTATGAAAATTACCTACTCCAAAATGTAGAATTAAATTACTTTTTTTATTAATTTCATAATTTGGAAATATATTATTTTTTTTTAATTTTTCCTTTATTTTTTTGTTTAGCAACATATAAAACAATACAAAATATTAGATAATAAATTATTTATAACCAAGATTTCTTTCGTATCTTTTTTTAAATAATTTTGATAACTAAAAGTATTATATGAAAAATAGAAGTTTGCAAAATGAACTTATGGCAGTTCTTGGAGAGCGATACTCTCAATCACCATCAGTGATAATTAATTATGCTGGAGGTGAGGATGTTTTTGAGCCAATTTCTTCCCAAGCAGTGGTTTTTCCTGAAAATAATGAAGAAATCTCTTCAATTCTAAAAATTTGCAATAGCTACAAAACGCCAGTAATTCCATTTGGTTCAGGAACCTCTCTTGAGGGAAATGTTTTAGGAAATAAAAATGGTATCACAATTTCTTTGGAAAAAATGAATAAGATACTTAGTGTAAATGAAGAAGACTTTGATTGCAGAGTACAAGCATATGTTACAAGAAAACAACTTAATGAAGACTTAAAAAGTAAAGGTGTTTTTTTTCCTATTGATCCCGGTGCAGATGCTTCTTTAGGTGGGATGGCTGCTACATCTGCATCAGGTACAATGGCTGTTAGATATGGAACAATGAGAACAGTTGTAACAGGACTGACAGTTATTCTTGCTAATGGAGATATTATTAAAACCGGTACACGATCAAAAAAATCATCAGCTGGGTATAATTTAACAAATTTATTTATCGGATCTGAAGGAACGTTAGGAGTTATATCAGAAGTTCACTTAAGACTTTATCCAATACCTGAAAGTATCATGAGTTCTGTTTGTCAGTTTAATAATTTAGAGTCAGCCATACTTACATCTCAGCAAATAATTCAATACGGTATACCAATAGCTCGAATAGAAATGCTAAACAAAGATCAAATGGATATTAGTATAAAATATTCTAATTTAAAAGATTTAGAAGCTTTACCTACTTTATTTTTTGAATTTCATGGGAGTGAGTCTAGCAATAAAGAGTCTATAGAAATAGTTGAGTCTATTTCAAAAGAAAATAATGGTAGTAAATTTAAATGGGCAAAAACAACTGAAGAAAGGAATAAGTTGTGGCAAGCTAGACATAATATGTACTACTCTGTTAAGGCAGAAAAAAATAACATTAAGGTCTATACTACAGATATTTGTGTTCCAATTTCAAATTTAGTAGAAGCAATCAATTTTGCAGAAGAAGAAATAAAAAATTTTGGATTAAGAGCACCAATGGTTGGTCATGTTGGTGATGGAAATTTTCATGTTGCAGTTCAATATGATCCAAATGATAAGGATAGTTACAATATTATTAGAAAATTTAGTAATAAACTTATTCAAAAAGCCCTTGAGTTAGAGGGGACAATTACTGGAGAACATGGAATTGGTATTCATAAAAAAGAGTACTTGATTAAACAACATAATGATAATTTACCTTATATGAAATTAATTAAAAAAAGTCTTGATCCAAATAATATTATGAATCCTGGCAAAGTTTTTGATTAAAAAATTAATAAGTAGCCCTTCCTCCACTAAGATCAAAAACTGCACCTGTAGTATATGAATTTTCTTCTGATACTAACCAGGAAACCATAGATGCAAGCTCATTAACTTTTAAAAACCTGCCTCTTGGAATTTTAGATAGCATGTAATCAATATGTTCCTGGCTTATTTGATCAAATATTTTTGTTTTAGCTGCAGCAGGTGTTACACAATTAACTGAAATATTATTTTCGGCCAATTCTTTTCCAAGTGATTTTGTAAGTGCAACAACTCCTGCCTTAGCGGCACTATAAGGCATTGCATTTGGATTTCCCTCTTTTGCTGCTATAGATGCAATATTAACTATCCGACCATAATTAGCCTTAATCATATGAGGTACAACAGCTTTAGAACAATAAAAAACACCATTTAAGTCAATATCGATAACTTGTTGCCATTCTTCTAAAGGGTAATCCCAAGTCTTAAAACTTGGACCAGCAATACCTGCATTATTAACTAATATGTCGATTGATTTAAATTGTTTTATAACTTCTTGCGTTGCTGAGTCTATATTTTCAAATGAAGTAACGTCTACTTGCATTGTATATGTATTGTTTGGAAGTGATAAAGAATTCATTAATTTTTTATCGTTATCCCATATGATAACAGTTGCACCTGAGCTAGAAAACCTTTCTACCATAGCATATCCAAAACCCTGAGCTCCTCCTGTAATGACTGCAACTCTATTTGAAAGATTAATTTGATTCATGAATAATTAATGGCTGTGTCTTTTAACTTCAGAACCCCTTTTACCAACTAGAAAATCTAAGTCAGCACCTTTATCAGCTTGCATTACATGATCAACGTACATCTTCTGATAACCACCTTTAATATCTGGCAAAATAGGCTGATAAGACTCTAACCTTCTATTAATTTCTTCATCAGATACATCTAAATACAACTTTCCATTATTAACATCAACTTCAATTAGATCACCATTTTGCACAGCACCTAAAGGTCCTTTTACAGCAGCTTCAGGGGATGTGTGAAGTATAACTGTACCATAAGCTGTACCACTCATTCTTGCATCAGATATTCTTATCATATCACGAATACCTCTTTTTAATATCTTTTGGGGTAATCTCATATTCCCTACCTCAGCCATTCCAGGGTAT
>MDSW01202520.1_pt1 | contig 10730 bp, 11 predicted proteins | sample 811171 | NCBI WGS metagenome assembly MDSW01 (sample SAMN05326641, study PRJNA326480) | marine metagenome | isolation source: seawater | place: Atlantic Ocean: North West | collected 2012 | reverse complement strand
CATGTTCAAGGAGTTGGAGGGCAACCTGGTGGCTGCCATCGGCAAGGTGCTGTTTGGTTTCCTCACCCGCCGTCAGCGGGCCGGCAGCACTGAGGCTGTTGCGGCTTGATTCCCTGTCAAAGCCTGTGGCCCCTGCGCTGGTCCGCTTCCTGGTTCCCGGCACCAGCGCTCGGTTCCGGTGTGGCGGACTAAGCGTTGAACAGCAGACCGCTCGTCTGGTGGCCAATCTGGGCTCGACGGAACTGGTTACGTATCGCGAGCGTTCACCCGATCATCCATATCTGGATGACTTCCTGCTCAATGAGCCCCCGGATGCTCATGTGCTCTGGGTGGTGAGTTGGGGCTTTGACGTTCCTGGTTTGCTCCGGCGCTTGAGCGGTCGCCGTGTCGTCTACCACGCTCACAGCAGTCAGTACGGCTTCAGTTTGCCGCCAGGTGTTCCTGTGTTGGCTGTCAGTCGAAACACCTTGGGCTATTGGGGGCACAAGGCTCCCCGCAATCCCCTGTTCCTGGTTCCTAATGCTTTGGACCAGGTTTGGCTCGATCGTGGCGATCGATCGAGTCGCGAACCACGACCGATTGATGTGCTGGTGCAGGCCCGTAAGAGCAGCCCCTACGTGCTCCATCAGCTGGTGCCGGCCCTGCGCCAGGCCGGCCTTGTGGTGGAGGTCCAGACCGGCTGGGTGGATGACTTGGTGAATCTGTTCAACCGCTCCACGGTGTACCTCTACGACTCAGCGGAGTATTGGCGTGGCCGCGGCGTGACTGAGGGCTTTGGCCTTCCACCACTGGAGGCATTGGCCTGTGGATGTGTTGTGTTCAGCAGTCTCAATCATGCTTTGGCCGACTACGGCGACCCTGGTTATGCCCTGCATCAGATCGGTTGCGGGCGACTGCGTTTCGATCTCGAGCGGATCCAGGCTGCTGTCGCTTCTCCTCAGCGCTGGCGCCCTTCCGACGATCGCTTGGAGGGCTTGCTTCATGAGTGTTCAGAGGCTGTGCTGTTGGAGCGCTGGCGCGACGCCTTTGCTCACTTGGATGCTTTGTATGCCACGTCTGGCCCCAGCCTGAACAGTCCTTCCACGTGGTGGTTGCGACTGCAGCAACTGCTGGCTCGTCTGCAGCGAGTGGTCAATCGGTTGCCCGGCTGGCCTGCAACCCGTCGGGGTTAAACGTTGAAAAGGTCTAAGTTAAAAGAGTTGCCATGGACCCTGTTGTGAGCAGCAGAGTGGATTTCTGACGGCCTCCATGCACTTGCAAAGTCAGACCTGGAGCAATCTTCGTCAGTTGCTCGGCGAGTTGCCCAAGCGGAGAGTTCGCTTGTTCGTCTTGGTCTTGCTGGCCTCCCTGGTGCAAGGCCTGGTGGATGTGTTTCTGGTGGCTCTGCTAGCCCGCCTTGTGGGGCTTTTAGCCGGATCAAAACTTGAAGATTATCTGCCTGGGATCAAAGTTTTTGGAGGTGGTTTTCTCGATCAGTCTGGATGGTTGGTGGTCTTGCTGATTGCCTCCTTTTGGCTGGCGTCAGGGATTCGTTTTGCCGTCGCGTTGATGCAGAGCCTCCTTAGCGCTGAGGTTTGGAACGATCTCGTCAATAAGGTGTATGACAATCTTATGCGCCAAAAATATGATTTTTTTATTCGTCAGCGCACGGCCAATCTTTCTGAAAAGTTTAATCGAATTTTGAATAGTGTTTCGACTGGTGTAATCAGTCCGATTCTATTAATGACGGGAAATTTAGTGTCGGTTGCTTCGCTCTTCATCGGCGTAGTGGTGGTGCTCGGTGCAAAAGCCTTGGCTATTTTTATGCTAATGCTTCTGGCTTATGTGCTTTCCTCAGGATTTATCACGCCTTATTTGCGCTTGGCGATAAAGCAGCGTATTCGTTATGGACAAAGAATTAATCTTTTGTTGATGGAATCGATGCGCTCGGTTCGTGAAGTTCAACTATATTCGGCCGAGAAATATTTTATTTCGCGTTTTGCACGGGATGGCCTAATTGCTAAGCGTTATGACCGTATTAGTCGATTGCTCCCTGATGTGCCTCGCCTGGTTATTGAGCCGGCGGGAATAACTATTTTATTCATGGTAGGCATTGTTCCTGCATTGCTTGATGGGGATTCGGATGCTATTAAAAACGCTATTCCTGGTCTTTCAGCACTATTAGTTGCTCTCCTAAGGGTTTCGGCTCCGTTGCAGTCGATGTTTCGGAGCATCAATCGCTTGCGTGGCGGCTTGCCTGAAATTTCAGATGCACTTGAGTTGCTCAATCTTAGGTCCGAGCGTTATTTGGCTGGGTCGCCTGGAGTGCCAACACCGGATGGTGTGATGCCACGCCGTTATATCCAGCTTCAGGATGTCAGTTTTGCGTATTCCAGCGACACTAAGCCCGTCATCAATGGCATTAATCTTTCAATTCCGATTGGGTCTCGAATTGCGTTTGTGGGGAGGACGGGGAGTGGTAAAACGACTCTGGCTCATTTGATCCTTGGGTTGTTGAAGCCCACCAGCGGAGAGTTGCTTCTTGACGGTATCGAAGTATCGGATCAGGAAGTTCCCGCATGGCAAGGCAATTGCGCCTTCGTGCCCCAAACCATTCGTTTGATTGATGGAAGTATTAGAGACAATGTCGCGTTTGGTTTTGAAGGTGAAGATATCGATGACGAACTGGTTTGGTCTGCTTTAAAAGCAGCACAGTTTGATGATCATGTTGCTGGTATGACCTACGGCCTTTACACCACGATTGGAGAAAATGGGGTGAAGCTTTCGGGGGGACAGCGGCAAAGACTATCGCTCGCTCGAGCATTTTTTCGAGGGGCTAAAGTACTGGTTTTGGATGAAGCGACTAGCGCTTTGGATAATAAAACTGAGAATGATGTGATGCAGGCGCTTGACATCGTTGGCCGCCGTTGCACGACAATTGTGATTGCACATCGTCTTTCGACGGTAAAAAAATGTGATCTAATTTATGAGATTGAGAAAGGAAAAATTATTGCAAGTGGCGATTTTATACAGCTGCAAGAGCGCTCGGAGTCGTTTCGTGAGATGGCGTTGATTGAGGGTGACTGAGACCTAATGGCGGATTTTGTTGTTCTAGCCACCGCGGACTGGGATCACCCGTTGTGGACCAACAAGCAGCACACGGCGTTGACACTTGCAGCTGCTGGCCACCGTGTGCTGTACGTCGAGTCGCTAGGCATTCGTCCGCCACGGGCGAGGGCGTCAGATTGCACTCGCATAGTTCGGCGTTTGCGGCGCATGCTGCAATTTCCGCGTCAACGGCGGGACAGGCTTTGGGTGTGGTCGCCTCCTGTGTTGCCGGGTGGACATAGTGGTTCTGTGCTTCGCTTGAATCGCTGGCTTCTCCAGGGGGGCCTCAAGATTGTTTGCTGGCGGCTTGGGTTCAACGACCCAATCCTCTGGTCGTACAACCCGCTCACCTCTCGGTATCTCGATCCGGAGAGCTTTGAGTGCAGTATCTATCACTGTGTTGACCGAATCCAGGATCAGCCCGGTATGCCGGTCGCTCTCATTGAGGCCAGTGAGCAGTCGTTGTCTAAGGCGGTGGATGTGGTGTTCGTGACATCACCGCAACTTCTGGTCAGCCACAAGCGGTGGAATCCCAACACCCTCTTGTTTGGAAATGTGGCGGACCACGCTCATTTCAGTCGCGCCCGGTTGGGAGACACGGCAGGTCCCTTGCGCTGTCCAGAGCGGCTGAAGGGTACTGATCGCCCCAGGCTCGTCTTCATGGGAGCAATCGATTCCTACAAGCTTGATTTGGGCTTGCTGCTTCAGTTGGCACAGAGGAATCCCGTTTGGAGGTTTGTGCTACTGGGCCCGATCGGAGAGTGCGACCCATCTACAGACGTGTCTGGATTGTCGGCTTGTCCCAATGTGGAGTTGGTGGGACCGGTGGCCTATGGAGAGCTTCCCCGTTGGCTCGCTCATGGGGACCTGGCGCTGTTGCCGTTGCGGCTGAACGGGTACACCCGTCACATGTTCCCGATGAAGTTCTTCGAATACCTTTCGTCGGGATTGCCGGTTGTTGCCACTGAGATCCCTGCTCTGGAGGCCCACTCCGATGTGGCTTGGCTTTGCCCACCAGCGATTGAGCCATTTGAGCGAGCCATTCAGGCGGCCCTTGCTGGGGCAGGTCCGAGCCTCGAGCAACGCCTCGAGAGGGCGGCAACGCAGACCTATCAGGTACGCACCGATTCAATGCTGGCGTATCTAAAGCGAGTTGGCCTTCTGGTTGACACGCAGTGCACCCCAGTGGATCCCTCCACCGGAGAGAAGTTTTGAGCCACTCCAGGCGTGTGGTGCTTTATATCGACAGCCTCAAGTTAGGAGGGGCAGAGCGGGTCACCCTGATTTGGGCCCAATGGCTGCGCCAGGCGGGATGGAATCCGTTGTTGTTGACGCGCCAGCCCGCTAGCTGGGATTTCTATCCCCTGCCCCCAGAAGTCCCCCGGATGGTGGAGCCTGCGGATACGCCCTGGATGCGTCGCTTGGGTCCGTTGGCGTTTCCGTTCCGGGTGTGGCGTCTTCAGCGCTGGTTGCATGTGCAAAATGTTGAGCTGGCGATTGGGGTGACGTCGCTCCCGGCGATCAAGTTGCTTTTGGCGACGCGTTCGCTTGGAGTGCCTTGTGTGGTCTCCGAGCGCAACTTCCCACCGTCAAAGCGAATCGGCTGGATTTGGAGTGGGTTGCGTCGCCTCAGTTATCCCTGGGCTGCTCTCCACTTGGTCCAGACCCAAGCGGTCGGGGATTGGATGAAAACGCACTTGGGGGCTAAACGGCAGTTGTTGCTCCCCAATCCTGTGCAGTGGCCGTTGACCCGTTTCCACCCCAGCCTGGCCCCCCATGATTGGCTCTCCTCACGCGGCTGTGGATTGACAGACCCCGTCATCTTGGCGGTGGGCACCAAAGCCGATCAGAAGGGTTTCGATCGTCTTGTGCGTTGGTGGATTCCCTTAGCGCAGGCTGATGCCCGGTTGCAATTGGTGATCGTGGGTCTTGACCAACGTCCCTATCACGGTCGCGATCAACAGGCCGATTTACGGGCTTTGCTGGTGGATCAGCCTGGGCTTCAGGGGCGGCTTCATTTCCCTGGGCGTGTCGGCAACATGGCGGATTGGTACACACGCACGCAGCTCTTTGTGCTGTCGTCCCGCTACGAGGGTTTTCCCAATGTGCTGTTGGAGGCAATGGCTGCAGGATGTTGTTGTGTGGCCGCCGATTGCCCCCAGGGACCTGCGGACTTGATCCAAGATGGCGTCAACGGTCGTTTGTTGTCTGTTATGGAATCGGATGCGCGCTGGGTGCAGTTGCTGAAGGGGTTGTTGGTGGATGATGGTGAGCGACAACGCCTGGCCGCCAACGCGGTGGAGGTACGGAAGATATTTGCCCCCGCGGCTTTGCAGCAGCGGTTGACTAACGCTCTTGAGTGTTTGGTGGTGGAGGCAGGACAGAGCTGAGATGCAGCACGCTGCACAGGAGTAAAGGGATGATCTCTCGTTGGTGCTCTTTCATTTTCTTTAGCTTTTAGTTGCATTTGCAGTATTAATTGCTGTTTCGCGTTCTTTTCAGCCTGTAGAGGGATTGGATCTATTTTGCCGGAGTTGCCCTTGATCTTGCTCTGCAATTTGTAGAAGTCCTTGTTCCTTGTGTTAGCCCCTCTTAACCCTGATACTTAATCGTCCTCTCGTTGGCAGCTACGTCTTGAGTAATTTATGAACGTGCTCTCTGTTGTATGAGCTAATGAATTTGTTTAGCATTGATGGCCCTGGACGATAACCCTTTCGACCTGGCGGATTCCCTTGATTGCTCGTCCGTTGATCCTCTTCTCCCGCAGCGCTTGGATGTTGCTGCGTGCGGATTCTTTCGCCGATTGGGTTCGCCTGCGGCAGGTCATATTTGGGAGTCGCTGGTGGACCAGCAATGAGCCTGCAGCGCTTGTTGGTGTTTGCTCCCACCCGTCGGGCGGCATCGGAAACCTTTGTCCGCGCCAATTTGGAGGGTTTGCGGTTTGATGTGCAGGCCTACTTCGGTGATGAATGCTCTTGGAACCAACCGGCTCGTCTGGCTTATGGCCTGGCGGTGCTCTTAAGCAAGGTCTGCACGCGCCTCGGGCTATTGCGCTTGGCGGGTTGGCCAGCTGCGGTAGTAGCACGGGGGTTGATCGCTCGCCATCATCCCGATCTGGTGTTGGTGGAGTTTGGCTTCCATGCTGTGCGCGTCATGGAGGCTACTCCCGTGATGGACGTCCCCCTAGTGGTGCACTTCCGTGGTTCGGACCTGTCTGCGCGGAGCAAATTGGGTTTGTTGCGCGGCCGCTATCGCCGCTTGATGGGTTTGGGGACTGGGTTCATCTGCAAATCTAAGCCGATGGCCCAGACACTCCAGGCACTGGGTGCGTCTCCCGATCGCATTTTAATCAGTGCCTCTGGCGCGAATGCCCAGTTGTTTCATGGCAGTGCGCCTGCGGCGGCGCCTCCTGTTTGTCTGGCGGTGGGGCGTTTTGTGGCCAAAAAGGGCCCATTGCACACCATTCGTGCCTTCGCAGCGCAGCCCCAGGGGTCTCTCTGGATGGTGGGGGAGGGGCCCCTGCTCGCTGAGGCAAAAGTCCTTGCGGAGCAACTGAATTTGGGTCCGCGGATTCGCTTCCTTGGTGTCCGCAGTCAGGCGGAGGTTGCGGTCTTAATGCGTCAGGCACGGGTGTTTGTCCAACATTCCCTCGTTGCACCGGATGGCGATAGTGAGGGCAATCCCGTGGCGGTGATGGAAGCGCAATTAAGTGGTTTGCCTGTGGTGGCCACACGCCATGGCGGGATTCCTGAGGTCGTGATTGACGGTCAAACCGGGTTGCTTTTGGCCGAAGGCGATGTCATTGGAATGGCTCTGGCGATTGAGCGGCTGTTGAAGGACCCTGCGCTGTGTGCTCGGCTGGGAGCTGCTGGCCGTCGGCATGTGGAGGGGAGCTTCACCCTCGAGAAGCATTTGTCGGATCTCAGTGAGTTTTTGATTCGAGTCCATGCCATGGATTGCAAGGACGCATGAGTGCAGTTCTCGACCGTCTGCTTTTGAGTTTGGGATTTGGTTTTGGCGTGATTACGCTTTTTGATGTGGTAACAAGAGTGCAACCCCAGGCGGCAGAAATGGCTGTTGACGTAGTCGTTTCCCACAAGCAGGTTTTGTTGTTAGATTTGTGTGGGGCATGATTTTATTGTGAGTGATTTGCATGGACTTTGCAAAAGATATAATAAAATTATGCCAATTCGACTCCTTAATTTATGATTAAATCCCGCTCAAAATTGTTGTTAATTCGTGGTCTTGGCCACAGTGGCACGACTATTTTAGATCTAGCTTTGGGGGCAAATCCTGATGTGATTGGGCTTGGCGAGGCTGCACGGCTTCTTCATTCTCCTAGGTTTTCGGATAAGCATGATGGACCTTACCAGCTTAGGAATAATCTGCGTTTTGAGCGTCTTTGTTCTTGCGGTTCTGTTGCTGCTGATTGTCCAGTATGGGGTAGCTATTTGGAGTGGCTTCGTTTGAATGACGATTTGTCAATTGATAAAAAGGTGTTGAAACTGCTTCAGTCATCCCCTGGTGTTGATTCTGATCTTTGGTGGGTTGATTCTTATCAAGATGATCTTTCAATGCTTCGCCTTCCATCAGATTTGTTTGATTTGAGGGTGATTCATCTCGTTCGTGATATCCGCTCTTGGTTGCCTGGGAGGGTTAGATCTGATTCCGTCAAGGGAGTGCATTTTTCGTCTTTGCGTAATGCCTCTAGGTGGATTCATGTAAATCAAAAGTTTTCAGGCTTATTCCACAAGTCAGGGGTGCCAACATTGCATGTTGGTTATGAAGAGTTAGCACTTCGTCCTGAGTCTGTATTGCAACTAGTTTGTCAGTGGCTTGGGATTAAATTCTCAAAGAAGATGTTAAGCCCTGGGCTTTATAGTCAAAGTCATATTCTTCTGGGTAACCGAGTTCGTCAGCAAGTTGATCGAAACCAGCATATTGCATATGACGCTTCGTGGCTTTCGAGAAATGCACTAGGATTTTCGTCTCTTTTGTTCTCAGTCCCCTTGGTTGCAAGGATGCATCGCTCGCTAGTTTATTCCAACAATCTTTTGTAAATTGATCTGGGGAAAGTTTGATGATCGCTGTTGAGTTGTCTCCCATTGCTCCTTAACTTTTAGCTCGGGGCAACGAGTATCAAGAGCTTCAGCCAACGGATCGAAGTGGATTCCGTATTTTATCATAACGACTTCAGGAGTTGTTGTTGGGACAGGACTTGCATTTATTCTTTTGCCTGTATTGGTTTTTTCTTGATATATAGGTAATTGCATAGCCTATTGCGCTCCTTGGGCCTGAACATCGTTTCGTAAAGCACTATAAAAATGTCCTCATTCGCAAGCCCTGACTTCAGTAAGTCTATGGTTGTTGGGTAATTGCTTCTCAAGCGGTTTTTGCCGGCGACTTTCTTGCTTGCTTTGCGCAGGTAGTCAATTTCATTTTGAGGGTCAGGTTTCCCCATTTTCTGCAGCTGTATTCGATGTTGAGAAAGAAAGCTTTCGATAGGATTTCGCATTATGAATACAGCTCGAATTATATTCTCTTTTTCCAATTCTGTGCGAATTAATTGATATGTTTCGGTGTAGGACAGGCGTGCGGTGTAGTGATATTGCTCGTCAACGCAACTTTCTTGGCGTTTAGTCTGCTTGAGAAATAAATAAAATATCGATCTATGTTGCTGAAAAATCTGTTTCTTCGCCATAGCCTCCATCCCCATAGCTTGGAATTTTCGGTGCGAAATATGCATATACTAAGTGACATGGTGCATCCAAAGTGTGGTATTTCATAATATCTGAAATTAGTGTCGACTCGGCAGCTCAATTGCTGATGATGTCACCTGATCTCTCCTTTTTGGGCGCTAACTCCCAAAAGGAATACTTTTTGGGATGGAAAAATTTATCTTTTGCTGGTGGTTGGTTTTGGCGTGAAATGGCTCTATGAGTGCACCGGCTTCTCGATTGGTCTCTGGTTTGGCTTGAGCTGGTCATTCTTTCAATTGTGTGATGGCCAATGCTGTACTAAACAGCCCGTCGAACAGGCCCAGCAAATAGATGAAGGAGCTCGATGTCGCTTTTTCCCATCCCGGTAATCTCAAGGTTTGTCTTGCGGTCGGTGCAGCGCTCCAGCAGGGCAAGGGCTCCTTCCACCTGCTTGTTGTTCATCGGCCTCGGTGAATTCGGCCGCTTCTTCCTGCAGGCAGCGGGTGAGTGCGGACACGCGGGATTAATCAAAACCGGAGGCCATTCTCGTCCACGTCAAACGCTCCGTTGATTTGGTTCTGGCAGGCTGATATGTCCCTTTTGCAGGCTTCCTTTGGTGGGTTTGATGAATCTGTTGAAATCTCCTTGTGTTGATCTGCTGCTGCCGCTCTCGCTGATGGGTTTGGTTTGGGAGCGCAGTGGCAACCCAGCCGGGATGGTCTGGATCCTGGCGATCTGGTGTGGTCTCAAGTTTCTTCGATGGCTCCCTGCGCAACCGGTGTATGGAGTGCTGATCGGCGTACTCGTCGTCATTCTCAGTGCGGTGATTCATCCCATCAGTGGGTCGGCTCCCACAGATCTGCTGCTGGTATTGCTGGCTTTCGCAGCGGGTCTTCAGCAAACCAAGGATCAGTGGCGGATCGGGCTCTGGCTGGTGTTGGCAACGGCGATTTTCTCGCTGCCGTTCGTGGAGTTCTCTCGCCTCAACGGCAATCTGGATGCAATTCCTTGGACGGCACTCCGAGAGGCGCTTCCTCAGGAAGCGATTCGAATTCAGAAGATCACCATAAATCGTTCCGCCTATCTCTATGGATTGTTCGCTCTGATTGGTTACGGGCTGTGGCGTACTGAGCGGCGTTTCTGGCCGTCGGTGCTTGCAGCAGTGCTCGGGTGCTTGAGCTTTGTGCTCGCTTTCGGAACAGGCTCAAGGGCGGCGCTCTTTTTCCCTCTGGCAACAGTCGTTGTGACAGAGCTGTGCTGGCGTCATCGCCAGTGGGTATCCAAGCGAGCCCGGCCACTGGCAGCTTCTCTATTGCTGTTCTCGCTGCTATTCAACCTGACGCTGTACTGGCCCTCCAGTTCTGTTGTGACTGGTGATCCGGCAGATGTGGGTCGAGCCAACATCGCGCAGTGTTTCGTCGGTCAGGCCTTGAGCTCCTTGCCAGATTTGGTGACTGGACAGGCCTACGACCGGGTATCTGAACACTGTGCGGCCAGGGTGTTTCTTCCCGGTCGCAGCAAGGGCATTCCCCATGCCCACAACGTCTTTTTGCATGCGCTGGCCGACCAGGGTCTGGTGACCTTGCTGCTGATGGTGATTGCTCTGGCTGTGACGTTGCAGAGGTTGTTGATAGGTCTGGTCGGTGATGCCGGACCACTTTGCTTCACAGGCCTTGGCTGTGCCCTCTTCATCTTGGCCTCCTCTCTGGTGGAGTCGACGTTGCTCAAAACATCCCTGCAGCAGGTGGTCAGTGGTTATCTGCTGGCCATCGCCTGGGTGGTTCCACCGGCGCCGACGCAGGAGAACTCCCATACCATCACCCCATGAGCTTTTTAGCTGGCCTTAATGACGCCCAGCGCAGGGCGGTGGATCATCACGAAGGTCCTCTGCTGGTGGTTGCCGGCGCCGGTAGCGGCAAGACCCGGGCCCTGACCCATCGCATT
>MDSW01134638.1_pt1 | contig 10730 bp, 8 predicted proteins | sample 811171 | NCBI WGS metagenome assembly MDSW01 (sample SAMN05326641, study PRJNA326480) | marine metagenome | isolation source: seawater | place: Atlantic Ocean: North West | collected 2012 | reverse complement strand
TTCTGTTACTTGTATTGGAGAATAAGACGCATTTTCCGAAACTGATGTAAATAATTCTGATATTGTAGCTTTAGCTTCAGCGGGCGTTATATAATAAAGTCTAAATATTTCTGAAACGATCGGTTCTACTGAATTTTCTAATTCAACTTTTTTTCTTACTGCTGAAGCTCTTGCAGATTTATAACTTTCTTGCGAGGTTAATGTAGCTGGAGAGTGAACTCTAATAATATTACTTGCAACGTCAATATCAGCTGCAAAATTTTTCATATCTAATAAAGCATTAAAGGCTTTGTCCCAAGGTACGTTTGATAGTTCTGCTGAAATCGCTCCAGCAACCTCTTCACCTACTAATATATTAACATCTCCTATTTTTGCCATTAAGCTCATGGCTTCTTTATAATCTAAATTTTGAAACTTGAAGGATACGTTTTGTTTAAGCAGCATATACTCATCTGGAATTAATAAATAATTCTTTTCTTTTACTGATGAAATTTGTTTCCTTTTTTCTAGTTTTTTAATATCTCCATCAACTGGTTTAGGTCCCATCTTTGCACTTTTTTCTACTTCAATCTGTCCTAATTTTTTAACATCTTCTTTTATTAAAGGTGTATCATGTTTAAAGACCTTCTTTTTTTTTGCTTTAGCCATATGCTCAGCACAACCGCTTAAAACAAAGGTCAAAAATAATAGAGAGATTATAATTTTAAGTGATTTAAAATTCATTAAAATGACTCCGAAGTTTCTCTAATTTGATTTTTAAAATTTATAATTAAAAAAGAATTTTCACCCTTTTCAAAAATTGCTTTCTCAGGCTTAAGTCCAACTAATCTTATCCCGGGACTAAGTTCTTCATTCATTTGCAATGTAACTACTTCACCGGTATTATTAATTAAAGATACATAACTTTCATATTCGCCGTTCATTATTCCAACAAGTTTAAAATTATATAAACTCATTGCTGCTCTCTCTTCATCATTATTGGTGATCACAGATACGCTGGCTGCTCCGCCTAAAGAGGCATCGCCTACAAAAGGATCGTTTAAAGGAAGTGGTTCTTCTTTTCCAATTTCAGAACTTATATTAGCTTGCTGACTTGCTTGTTTCTCTTTTACTTTTTTATTAATTTCTTTTGCCTTATCAATTATATTTTGTTCAGTATCGTGGTTCTCAGCATGTAAATTAAAAATGCTTAAAGTAGCTATGAAGCTATATATAATTATTTTTTTAAAACTCATCAGCCAATCCCACTATAGTTAATACTCCATTAACTTTTATCGCACCGGTTGTATCCCCTCTTACCACTTTTATAGACTCCTTGTCAAAATTTAGCATCTTTTTCGACAACGATAGAGATCTCTTAAACTTGATATAACCTAAAAAGTTACCAGTTATCTCGTAATTAACCGGAATTTTGTAATATGCCATGTTTGAGGCACTTTTCTTTTGACTCTTCTTCTTCTTTCTTTTCTTCTTTTTTTTCTTTGAAGATTTGCCAGATGCCTTATCTAGGGCCTCAGATTTAGAAACTGCTTTTGGTGGTTTCTTTTCAATTTTTGAAATTACTAAATCATTAAGTCCAGCGTAATAACTTAGCGTTTCATACAAACCTTCTACTTCTGCCTTGGTATGAAATAAAGTTGAGTATTCATCATATTTAGGTTTTAATTTTTTAATTTCTTTCTTAGTCGAATTAATTTCTTGAACAAATTTAGCAGTTTCCTGCTTTTTTTTATTCATATCATTTATCTGGGCTTTCTTTTTCTCTACTATCGGATTTAAAATTGCATAATAGATGATTAAAAATAATATTATCGCTCCAGTGGATATACCAATCTTAATTAAAGTTTTCTTATCAGTTAATTGAAGTAATTTTTCTTTAAGATCATCAATTTTAATATTTTTTAAATCTATATTTTTTAAGTCCATTTTTATCCTTTAAGTTTTGTTTTGACCCTTTGGATCAATTACAACAAATACTCTAAATCCTTTCATTGTTATTCCAGTTGTCGATTTTCTTGGTAGTTTCATAGACGACAGTGATGCTTGTTTAACGTATTTTTGATTACCCAAATTTTTAATAAATTTTAAAATATCTTGATCGCTTGCAGCAACCCCTTGGATTGTTACTCTTCTTTTTCCATCATAACTAACTTGGTCAAATCTAACTCTTTTTGGAACGCTTGCTGCAATTTGTGCCAAAATTCTGTAACTTAAATCTTTGTTTGATTTAAGACTACTACTTAATTTTAAAGTAGTTGTGATTAATTTTAATTCTTTTTTTATTGATTTATTCTCTTTTAATTTTAAAGCATGTTCTTTTTTTACTTTTCCATAATTAATTAATTTTTTATTATAAGAATGAATATTCCAGAAAGATAAAGCAAATAAAATTAAATAGATACCTACAACACCACCAACTACACCTTTAAAAGCAAAATTCGATATTGCTTTCATTTTCTTTTGTTGGACCATGCCTTTTCTATTAGGAAGCAAATTTATATTTTTTACAGCAGTAACAAATTTATAGTAACCAAATACATCTAACTTCCTAAAAGCTAGCCCAATTACAGTTGAAAGATATGATCGATTTTGTAGATTTACTGATTGCTCAAGTTGTTGCGGTATATTTAGACCATCAATTGGGTCAAAAGTTTTAAAACCAATATTTACTAAATTTGTTCTAAAAATTGATAAATAGTCCTCAATATTTTCTAAATCAGAAACAACTTTAATATTTCTAATTCTTTTCTCATATTTAGTTTCAAAATCTTGAACAGCTTGTTTTACTTGGGTAACAAATCTTCTTACTAAACCTTCTTTCTCTTCTTGGACCTGTGAGGATTTTAAAATCTGTCTATCTTGTCCTCTCAAAAATATGTCAGTAATTATTGGGTTATTATCGTATAGAATCATTAAATAATTTTCATCCAAACCAAATTCTAAAACTGCTGTTAAATTAGCATCCTCTGTTTTTTGTGAAATTTGATTAATTTGATCTACTGCAGATTTTAATGCAAAACATTTTACATCAATAATTACCGGGTTAAGACCACTAGATTTTATAATTGATGTATAGCTATTGATATCTGAAAGTTTTGAAGCAACAAATAAAATATCCATTGTGTTGTCTTTTTGATTTCTGTTTATTACTTGGTGAAATATTGAGTAATCATCTAAATTATCTGTTAACTGAACAAGATTTTCCCAAAGAGAATTTGTTTCAATTGCTTTTTGTAATTCTTCATCTTTCATTAAAGGAGCTGTAACAACTCTTATAATTGCACTTGTTACCGGGATAGCAATTGCAGCATTTGGAGTTCTAATTTTAGATTTTTGAATTGCAATTGATAATTCTTCTCCAAGTTTCTCAGAATTTTCTAATACAACTGCATCATCAGGTAATTCAACTTTATGAGTATAAAATTTTTCTAACACCCATTGATTGGCCTTATTAGAAGTTATTTGGGCCAATCTAATTTCTTTATTTGTTATTTCTACTCCAAGTATTTCTTCACCTTGTGCAGAAGATTTGCCTAATTTAGATTTAAAGAAATTATCTAATTTATTTTTAAAATTACTTTTACTGCCACCAGATGATTTTGGCATTTTAAGACCACTTGCAAATGATGGTTTTTTTAATTTAATATTTTTTAACTTGTCAAATAAACCAGAAATAGATTTTTTACTTTCCGAAGATTGATTATCAACATTAACATTTGTATTAACTTGTTGAGATTTGTTATTTTGATTTTCAATTGGACTTGGACTTGCAGTTGGTTTTATTGGTTCAGTTACTGGAGTTGATACTGGAGCTGGACTTTCGACCGTTGGCGAAGGAGTTGGTGTTACGTTTGTCTGTACTGTTTCTTCTGTTGCCGATATTTCTTTATTTTTTTCTTTTTCCTTATTTGAATGAACATCGTCAAACCATTTTTCTAAAATGGGTATTGCATCTTCTAAATTTGGTGTGCCTGAAGAAGAAATCTTTTGTTTTCCATCAATATAAAGTCTTCCAACCCAATTCTTTGATTTAAGTTCGCCTTTATATTTGTCCTGTCTTATATATATATGTAGTCTGCCGTCTTTTTTATGTATAACTTCGTGATCTTTCTTTTCTTCCTGTTTATTTTCCTCAATTTTACTAGTTTCTACGTTTTCGGGACTTGTAGGAGTTTCATTTGCAGTGGTTGATGGAGTTTCATCAACACTTATGTAAGATTCGCTACCAGATTGTAATTGATCATTATTATCTGCATTATTTTTTTCATCTTCAGGTTGATTAGCCTGATTTGCTTCAGACTGATCCTGATTTTTTTTATTTTCTAAGTCTTTATCGTCTTCACTCATAAATTTTTTTTTATTTCTCTAACACAAACATACGAATCTCTAACACAATTTATAAAAAAGTCTAACACATAATTAAAAGTTGTATGCTCATTTTAGGTTGAAAAGACAAAAAATCCAGTAAATACTCGCATTTTGATAAAATTAATTTTTTTCTATTATTTTAAAATATAAATGCTTAAATTGATTTTCTCTAACACAATTTATAAAATCTCTAACACAAACAAAAAATATACAATTGTGTTAGAGTATTTAACAAAATAGAATTTTTAAAAAAACATTTAAAATCAATACTTTTAGCAATTTCAACTCAAAGTAGGTATTTTGTGTTAGAGTAAATATTTTTTGTGTTAGAGAAACTAAGAAATAAATTTTGAAAATAAATTTTGATATAAAAAATGCAAAAATTAATAAAATTTTTCTAAAAAAAAAGAAAATCTATAGTTGAATCTAAAAAAAAAGAGAATTTTTTTAAATTTTTTAGAAAATTTCAACTGAGTCTAGAAAATTTTAAAAAATTTTTTTTTTTTCTTACTAAACCTTTCTAACTGACAACATTAATAGAAAACCAACAATAAAAAAAAAAGAAACTGATAAAAAACCAATTCTTTGTGAATACATATAAGTTAAAGTTCCTACCATTAGTGGTCCAGCAAAAGCAGTTACCCTACCAGAAAAACTAAATAAACCAAAACCTTTTCCTAAATCGGTTTTATACAAAAGTTTTGTCATCATTACTCTACTTGCGCTTTGAATAGATCCAATAAAAAAAGAAATTACCATTACGTTATAAAAAAATTCTGTTTTTGTTTGTGCAATTAAAGATCCATAAACAACTGTGCATGTTAAAACTGCAATACAGGTTAAAATTATTATCTTGGAAGAAAATTTATCATTTAAGTATCCACCAAACAAAACTCCTACGAATGCAACTACATTTCCAAAGATTGCTAATTCTAATAAATCTTTAGAACTAAAATTAAAAACACCTGAAGCATACACGCCGCCACCTGCTATTAAAACAATTAATGCGTCTGAGTAAATCATTCTTGCAATTAAAAATTTTCCAACAGATGTAAATTTTTTTTTCCAAATTAATTCAAAAACTTTTTTAAATACTGGAGTTGAGTCTGTATTTTGTTCATAAGAAATTTTATTTTTAAAAAAATATAACATTGGAAGAGAAAAAATTAAAAACCATAATGCAACTATTAAAGGAATAAAACGAATATGTTCAAAATAATTTTTGTTTAAATTAAATAAAGTTGTTTCGGGTAATATAAAATAATATAAAACTAAAAAAAGAATTGGTATCGATCCGATATATCCTAATCCAAATGCAAAACCAGAAGTTTTTCCAATATTTTTTTCATCTGAACATTTTTTTAATAAAGAATTATAAAAAACAGTTCCAAGCTCATAACAATAGTTTGAAATAAAAAAAATAATTAAAGTAAATAAAATATAATTTGAATTTGGTTTTGCAAACCAGAACAAACATGTTGTAAGAATACATAATAAAGTAAATATAATTAAAAAATTTATTTTTCCTTTTGGTTTTTTGTCAGCTAATCCTCCAATGAATGGTCCTGTGAGAGCAATCACAATTCCACAAAGTCCTGCAGTCCATTGCCAATAAGCGGCACCAATTTGTGGATCACCTACAATTTGATTTGCAAAGTAAGCTGATGTAACAAAAGTAATTATTATCATCGTGTATGCAGAATTTGCTAAATCGTACAGTCCATAAAATAATTTATTCATAATTATTTTCCTAATTCTAATAAATTTTTTAGAGCACCACTTTTTTCCCATTTGTTTATCAAAGAACTTAAGTCTAAAGTAGTTTGCGTTACAAAATCTTTATAAATTGTTTTGTATGCAGGTCCAAGTTTTATTCCACCGTAAGTGTTGAATAATAAAATACTTCTCTTCGATAAACTTATTACTTTTCTTCTTACAGTTTCTCTTGGTAACTGTAATACCTCTGCAATACTTGCAAAAGTTAATTTACGTTTGTTTAAGTATTTTTTTTCTGTAATTTTTTCCATCTGTTCTTCTAAATCTGAAAATGATTTTGTTCCTGATTTATTTGCTTCATACAAAGAATGACTCACTACAACTTGCAAAATAACAAATGACTCAAAGTCTATGTTTAATTTTTCTTTTACTCTTGTATATAATGAAATCACAAACATTACCCAATGGTATAATCCTTTTGAGAAAGGTGGCTCCTTAACACCCCTTTCTTTGTTTGCTTCAACCAAGGATACTATCTTATTAACGCCCATTATAGTTTTTTCATTGCTCATAGTAGTTTTTAATCTCCCTAACATAGGTACATTACAACCTAAAATAGGTATGATCAATCTTTTTCCACAATTTTTGATTTATAAGTTATTTTAAATAAATTTATGAGAGCAAGTAATTATAAAAAATACTTTATTAGATTAATAGTATTTAATTTTTTTGGTTTAATTTATCTTATTGATACAAATTCTTTTGATCAAGGTTTTTTTTCACTACAATCAATTTTTTATTCTTTAAATATTTATATTTATTATTTTTTTATTTTTTTTGAAAGCTTAGCCTCTCTTTTATCGTCATATGGACTTGATTTTAGTTTTTTAGATTTAGTTTTTAAGAACATAGGTCATATAAATTATAAATATATTTTTTTTCTATTCTATAGAAACATTAATTTTGTATACTTTATTTTATTTTCATTTGCATTGATTTATTTTTTTGAAAAAAATAACTATAAAATAAATTTATATAACAAATCCTATAAAGAAAACTTAATATTACTTTTTTTTGTTGTATTGTTTATTTTATCAAACTTTAATCCTAATTTAACTCACCATAGGTTTATAGAAAGGTATAAAGGATTGCTTAACAATTGGACTAGCGAAGATTTAGTTTTCATAGATACTTTTTATTACAAAAAGTTTGCTAAGAATAATTTTTTAAGAAATGATAATTGGTATACCACAATTAAATTTTCATATTTTTATAAAAATACAAACTCTGCTGGAGGGAATATGGTTTCAGAGGTTTTTAATAATAAAAGTAATGAAGAATTTAAAATGTTTGAAAAAATTTTATTGAGCGAAGAATATAATAATGTTTTCGTAATAATAAATGAGTCTTATCCTAACTTTAGGGATCCTAAATTAAAAAATAATTTACTAGAGGCAATTATATCTGGTCATGAAAATTTAAATGTTGGAAACTTTAAAAAGGATTGGAATAGAAAACTTTCAACACTGGGTGCTGAACTTGATTTATTTTGTGGTAAGAATGTAAATTATAACGACTTTAAAGATCAAGAACTTAAAATTTTTTTAAAAAATAATAAATGTTGGATTAATTCTCAACAAAATAAAAATTTAGTTTATATACATTCATATAATGAAAATTTTTATGATCGAACAAGATATAAAAGTTTTTTTGACAAAACATTTTTTAGAAAAGACCTAGAAAAAATAAATTTTCAAGTTTGTGATCAATATTTTAAGGGCATTTGTGATCATGATGTACTAGATAATATAGAAAAATTAATGCCAACTAAGGACAACAACTTTGTTATTTTTTTAACAATTAATAATCATATACCAACTTCAAAATTTTATAAGAAGCCATACATAGATTGTGAGAAAAACTTTCCATTAAATTTAAGTTCACAGTTCTGTGATATTTATAATAATCAAATGCTTTTCAATGAGAGTATATCTAGATTTATATCAAGAATTGGTAAAAATGATTTGTTAATTTTATTTTCTGATACGCCTCCCATATTTAGAAATAAACATAAAGTTCACTTTGAAAATATGATTGATGTATATTTTATTTCTAATAAATAATTTTTTGCACAACATCAAAAGTTCCTATTACTCTAACAGGACCTAATAAAAAAGATTCTAAAACCAAAAAATAATATAAAAATTTATACTCTTTAACATTATTTATAATTATCCTTTGATAAGTTTTCTTTTCCTTACAGAGAAATAAAATTACAATAAATATATTTGTAAATATTAAAGACCACCATCTCATATGATCATACCCGAATATGAATAAAACAAATGGTGAAAATGGTAAAATTAAAAAAAATTTTGTCCTCAAGTCAGATGACTTTAGAATATTAAGATATATTTTATAAACAATAAAGAAAGCCGGTGATAATAATAAAATTAATATTATGTTGTTTATTAAGCCATCGATATTGAAGCCATTGATTATTGCATCTTCTATAATTGAATGGGGCACAAATGGATCATAGGTATTAAAAAGATCCCTAAATAACACATGTAATGCAGACGTTTGTATAAATACGATTTTATCAATGTCGTAAGGCAAAAAGTATCTATTGAGTAGATAGTTATTAAGTTCTTGAAATGTAAAATGTGTAGATAAACCCTGAGTGGATATCACAAATGTTATAAAAACAATAATAAAGAATAATGCCAATTTTATAAGTAAATTATCTTTATGAGGATTTTTAAAGAACCAAAAACCAAAAATCACAGGAATAAACATAAAAAGACTTCCCTCATGTATTAATAACATCAGGCTGAGGTTTAATAAAAGCATAAAAGCCAATAAAAGATTTTTTTTATGAAATTTCTCAATAAAGAAAAAACTTAAAAAGGTTATTAATAAATTTATGATATCTTGTCTTCCAATATCAAATATAAAATGTTGCATTGTAAAAGGGCTAACAAACACCATAATAGAAAAAATAAATTTATGAATATTTTTTTCTTTATTAAAATCTAAAAAAAAAATTTTAAAGAAATATATTGAGAGAATTAATAGAAAAAAAAAGGAAACGATATAAATAATCTGTGAATTTACTTTGTCAAAACTTAATCTAAATAATTCACCTAATAAACCCCTTTTAAGAAATTCAAATTCATAATTAAATACATATTGTGTTTCTACAAATGGCATCATGTCAGTTGCTGCTCTTATCAAAAGACAAGAAAATAAAAATAGAAAAATTAGGAGATAATGAAAATTATTCAATTTAAGTTTTTCAATTTTCATATTTTTTTTTATTTTAAAATTTTAGATTACTTACCATCTACTACTACTATTGTTAGATCATCTTTTTGAATTTTTCCTGATTTTACAATATCACTTATAATAACTTGTAATCTTTCATTGTTTGGAGTGGATTGATATTTTTTAATATAATCTTGAAAGCCATCTGCTCCTAACATTTCACCGTTTGGATCTTTAATTTCAGTTATGCCATCAGTAAAAATATACATTGAACTTTGTGTAAAAGGTATTGTGGTTTCTTTATATGTAATCTTTGGCATGATGCCTAATGGTGGACCGGCGGTTTCATGAGAAGAAAATTTTCCATCCTTAGAATAAATTAAAGGAGGCTCATGGCCTGCATTCGAAATAAGTAATTCTTTTTTAGAGCTATCGTATATCCCGACTAACATAGTTACAAACATTCCTCGTGCAGCAGTTTCACAAATTTCTTTATTTAATAAGTTAAGTAAGTCCGAAGCTGAAAACATTGTCTTGCTCAAACATCTATAAAGACTTGATGCTTTAGACATAAGTAATGAAGATTTTATTCCTTTTCCAGATACATCTGCAACCCCAAATCCATACCTGCCATTACCAAGATCAGAAAAATTATAGAAATCTCCTGATACGACTTTTGCAGGAATATTTATTCCAGCTATGGGAAAAGAATCTTCTTTATTTTTTGACAATAGTGTTTTTTGTATCTCCCCAACAATTTCAATTTCTTTTTGCATTCTATTTTTGTCAATAAGCTCTTTGGCCATCTTCGCATTTCGTATTGCTAATGCAGCTGGTGCAGAAAGGCTCTCTAATAGTTTACGATCGTTCTCCTCAAATAATTTATTCGTAGTCTTTTTATTAAGACAATGTATTACTCCTATACACTCGTTTGCTGCAATAAGTGGAGCACAAAGCACAGAGTACGTTGTAAAATTAGTTTTGTTATCAAGATCAAAATAAAATTCAGCTATTTCTCTTACATCTTTTCTGACATCGCCTACTCTTACACATTTTTTTTGTAATACTGCTTTTCCCATAACACCTTGGGTTAAAGGTATCTCATAATCCTCAAGATAGGCTTGATGTTTAGAGGCAATACATTGGAAAACTTGTTTTTTCTCTTCAATTAAAAATATATTCGCTGCTTGGGCGTTTATTCTTTTGATAATGACCTCTAGTGAATTTTGCAAAGTATCATTTAAATCAAGTGAAGTCGCAAACTCTTGACTCAGTTGTGTAATAATTTGTAAATCTTTTATTCTCGAGTCTTCTTTAACTATTTCAGGTTTTTTTGATTTAAAAAACATATTTTATATTTTGCATTTTACATCTTTTTT
>MDSW01120121.1_pt1 | contig 10730 bp, 7 predicted proteins | sample 811171 | NCBI WGS metagenome assembly MDSW01 (sample SAMN05326641, study PRJNA326480) | marine metagenome | isolation source: seawater | place: Atlantic Ocean: North West | collected 2012 | reverse complement strand
GGGCGCCGGCGGCGCTGATAAACGGACAGAAACCGGCGGCCGCCACGTTGGACATATTAGACAGCAGGTCGATGTCTTCCGGATGGTTGGAAAACTCGTAATCGCCGATCAGAGCCCCATAAGGCTCGCCACCGGCAGTGCCGAATTCCGATTCGTAGATCTTTTTGAAGATCTGACTCTGGTCGAACTCCACCGCTTTGTCCAGGTCCTTGAACAGCTCCCGCTTGCTGATGTTCAGCATGCGGATTTTCAAACCGGTACCGGTTTCACTATTCATCACCAAATGATGCAGTCCACGCCAGGAGCCTTCCACTTTCTGCAGTTTTTCATGGTGCATGATGGCCGCCAGTTGTTTGGAGATGGCGCTATCGATTGCGTTAATGGCGTTGTTGATGGTTTTGGTGAGGTTGCGGTCCCAGGTCACGGTCCCTTTCATCACCTGTTCGGTCAGGTTGGACAACAGATCCTGGGCCTCATCCCGCTCGGTCTGCTTGGTGGCGCCGATGGCCATCTCCAGCAGACTGGCGGAGGCTTCCGCCGCTTCGGCTTCTGCGCCTTCGGTTTGGGATTGTTCTTCAGCCATTATTCTTCTCCCCCTTCTTTCTTATCCAGGCCCAGCTCCTGGGAAATGGACGTCACTTTATCGGTGTTCTGCAGAATGTCCTCCAGAATACCTTCCAGCTCCTCGGAACGGTCCGCCTTGCTCATCAGATCCCGCAGTTTGTTGCGGGCTTCCAGCAGCTGCTTCAGAGGTTCCACCTGATTAACAATGGCGGTGGGGTCGAAATCGTCCATGCTCTTGAAGGAAAGATCCACCGCCATTTCGCTGTCGTCCCCGGCCAGGGTGTTTTCCACCTTCATGTTGACCTTGGGATTGATATTGCCCATGACCTGGTTGAAGTTATCCCGATCGATGCCGACAAACTTGCGCTCTTTGAGGGACTTCTTGTTGTCGGTATTGTCGCCGGAGTAGTCGCCCATGACTCCCATCACAAAGGGCAGTTCCTTGGTTTGTTCCGCGCCGCCGGTTTCCACATCATAGGTAATGTGGACGCGGGGCTTGCGAACCCGTTTCAGTTTATCGTGGATACTTTCAGCCATGGGTCTTTCCTCCGTTGGAATTCATTGGTGATACTGTCTGCTTTGGCTCCTGTGGAAGCAGATTCTGTTCCAGCCCCACTCAGCCGGCGCTATAGTGTTAATTATTCACGTTTGCGGAGCCGTCACCAGCTCATGCCATTATCGTTATTATCGTTGCTGTCATCGGTGGCCGTGCCGGTGTTGTTGTTTTCGCTGCTGGTACCGGCGGTGGCCTGGTAGGCCTGGGTTGCGTCCTCCTCCCCTGCGCTGAGCTTAGCACCGGTGAGGTGCTGGTAGAAGGCACGGGCGGTGGGATCCGGCACCAGCTCCAGAATCAGTTCGTTCATGGGCATGCGGCCCCAGCGCACCAGGCGCTCGATGCCGGTGACCAGGGGCGTGTGGGGTTCAGTGGCGCGAAAGTAACGGGCCACCTCTTCCAGCCGCCGCAGGGCCTCTTCGCGGCTGGCAATAGGGCCACTGCCACCGGCCGTGGTCACTGTCGGGGCGGGGCTGCCGCCGGCGCTGGTCCCGGTTTCCACCATGGTCTCCTCCTGGGGCTCCGGCGCAGCGGCCGCCAGTTTGTCTTTAGCCAGGAACCGCACCGCCCGCAGGATTTCCTCCAGGGTGTCCAGCACCAGGGTGTAGGGGGGCGCGTCGTGGCCGCAGTGTTCCCGCAGGCGCTCGTTCATGGCCTTGAAGTCCGCCGCCGCCTGCTCCAGGTCCTCCACCAGATTGGGATAAAAGTCCGCGCTGGCTTCCGCCACCGCCGCTTCAATGGCGGAGAGGTTGAATCCCAGGCTGGCTTCTTTTTCTTCCCGCTGTTCCAGGTCATTGATTTTGGAGGCGTCCCGGGCCTGCTGATACTGCCAGTAGCTGAATTCGCCGAAGGAGGTCTGCGGCGTGATGGGGGCATTGCGCATGGGGGCCAGCAGCGTGCCTTCGCCACTGTCGCCGTTCAAACCCGCCAGGGGTGCCACCTTGGTTTCGATGCCGTCCTCGTCGGGCTCCGGATAGAGCCCGTCCCAGAACTGATCCACCAGCCCCTGTAACAGGGCAAACCCATCCCGCAGACCCGGATGCCCGTGGCGCCGCAACAGCGCCTCCACCAGCCAGCTGGCCACTTCCAGATCCTTGGCCTGTTCCTGCAATACGCCGGGAGCCAGCTCCAGTATGGGCTGCCAGGCCCCCAATACATTGCCGGCCTCCTCCGGATCAAACAGGCTGGCGCGCTCCGCCGCCCGGGCCGCGCCCCGGGCGTCTTTAATCTGATAATAGGGTGAGCTGGGGGAAGAATCCGCCCGCAGGTCCTGACCCTGGGGCTGATCCCCAGCGATGGGCTGCAGTAATTCGTCGATATTCAGGATCTGAGGCGATACCATACTGGTCCTTAATTAACGCTGTTTTAATCAATTTTTGTGTGCGTAGCGACCCGGTTGATCTTCCCTATTCTAGCCAAAATCCCTCTCCCTGTTACGGGGTACGCGGTAATTTGCGTAATTTCTCCGCTTCCAACTGCCACATCTTACGCTTAATCGATACGGTTCCAGCCGTATTCCTGCCACTGGCCGGTAAGCATGGCGCCATAACCCAGCGGGTCCGGCAGCGATTCACTGTGCAACAGATGGTCCGGCTGCCCGCCGCCGCCACTGCGAAACCAGAGGCTGAAACTGGCATAGTGCTGACGCAACAGGGCTTCATTTAAGGTCAGGCTCTGTAAAAATGACACGTCACCCGATTCCGGTTTCACGTCACCGGCCACTGATAGTGACACGCAACTGCCCAACGCCGGTATCTGCGGCGGATGCAAACGCCAGGGCCGCAATTGAGGCTCCCGCAATGCCGCCAGCACCTCCACCACCGCCTCCACCGTGGGGGATTCTTCCAGGCAGGCCAGGCCAATGGCCTGCAGGCGCTGGAACCAGGCCCCGTTGTCACCCAGGGCCGCCGCCAGATTGACGCCTCCGCTCATGGGCAGGGCGATGGTGAGGGGGTAATAGCGCCCCACCCGGTCCACGCTGGGCAACAAAATGCCCAGCCAGGCGTTGTCATCCACACAACCGGTGGACAGGGCAAACCGCCACAGGGGCGCGTGCAGGTAGCTGTCCAGCCAGTGTTCCCCCAGCATCTGCCGGCTGCCGGCCAGGGCCCGCTGCAACCACTGATCCCAGCCCTCCACAAAGGGCCGGGGCAGATTGCGCTCGATAAAATCCCCGTACCCGGGCAGCTTGCCGAAAAAACCAATGTCACTGGCCATGACGCCCCCTACAACCCCTGGGGGCAACGGTAATTGCGGAACAGCGCCAGGTTGAGGCCGCTGAGCCGGCTGCTGGAGGTAAGCTCATACTGGGCCTCGCGACCGTCGGTATTGAAATTGGCGCGATAGCTGGTGGACCCGGTCTTACGGGCATTGGCATCGTCCAGCAGCCGGTACCAGGCCCAGGTACCACTGTACTCCCGGCGGTGCAGGGTCTGATTCAGATCCTCAAACAGAATCCGGATCTTGTTATCGCGGCCGGCTTTCCAACTGGCGGGTTTATTGAGTTTGGGGCCGTGGGTGTAAACAAACCGCTGATCCCCCAGCTGTAGCTCAAAACGCCCCACCGCGGTATCCAGGCTCACCGGCCGCAGCCGGAAGTCATAGCCGGGGCTGTCACCACTGCGGTACAGGGCCCGGCGCAGGGCATCGGCGCCCCGCAGTTGCCCCAGACTGGCGTCGGTGAAGCCCACGCTGATGCCATCCAGGGTCTTGGGATTCCAGTTACGATCCAGGAAGGGTTTGACGTTCTCCGCCACAAAGGCCGCTTCCACGCCGCCAGGTGCCAGGAACTGGTTGAATTCATCCAGGGTGGCCTCGTTACGGGCCCGACGCAGGGGATACCGGCTGCCCAGGGTGCGCTCGTACACCGCGTACACCTGCTGATTCCAGGCCCGGTCCAGATGGGCCTTGGTGCGCTGCAGAATCACCTGCCAGCTGTGGTCCGCCAGTTCCGTGAGCCAGGTGCTGACCGGCGCCGGGGTGTTGGAGGCCAACAGCCGCAGCTTGCGAATGGCATCGGCGCTGTTGCCGGTGAAGCGGGCCTTGGCGGCGGCGAAGGCGGCGGCATCCGGATCCGGCGCCACCGTCATGTTATTGAGGTAGCCATGCAGGTCGCGAATGCCCGCCAGGATGTCATTGATGGGGGCCGGCCGTTGTTCGTTCTGGGTGGTGAGCTCGTTGATATCCCGGAACGCCACGTCCACCGGAGTGGGGGTCACCACTTTGCTGACCGCCCCCTGCACCGCATCGGTCAGTGCCGCCGGCCCGCCGGGGGGCACCGGGGGCGTGGGCCAGCCCGGCGTCAACGCGGTGTTGTCCCGGGTCAGACGCAACCAGGCCACCAGGGGCGAGAACGCCGGATCGGCCATTTGCTTGCTGACCGCAGTGGCCTGGGTCAGATCCTGGAATGGCGCCAGATGCAGTTGTTCCAACAGGCTCTGCCAGCGGCTGCTGTAGTCGTTGAGATAGAGGGCTTCCAGATCCTGGGCCAGTTTCTTTTTATCCGCCTCACTGAAATCGTCCACCTCGGCATCACCGAACAGCCAGCGATCCTGTTCCAGTCGTTGCAACAGGGGCGAGTCAGCGCTGAAATCCAGGGACTTGTAACCGGGTTTACTGTATAGCGCCGGCATCCGCAGGGCTTCCGCACCGGCGCTGTAACCAAACACCGAGGCTGCCTGACCCCCCACCTGGGCATACAGGTCCAGCTGCTCGCGGCCCAGGTCGCCGGCTTTGATCTGGCTATACAGACGCTGGGACGCCGGGATCTGTTTCAGCTTGAGCACCGTGCGATCCACCACCGACTGGTTCAGTTGGATATCACCGGGGCCCCCTTGCAATAGCGTGGTCAGGTGTTGCTGCAGGGCCTCCTGCTTGGCGGCGGCGCCGGGCAGGCGCTGTTGCCATTGTTCGCCGGTCCATTCCAGCACCACCCGGGCGTCGAACTCCTTGGGCGTTCCCAACATTTTATAAGCACGGAAGCTGTCCATCAGATTGCCGTCGCTGGCACTCATGTTATTCAGCTTCTGCTCCATAAAATCCAACAGCCGGGGCAACAGTTCCGCCCGTAACGCATTCCGATACAGGCGGTCCGCCGCCTGGTCCACCGACGCGTCATAGAGCCCCACCCCGGACAACCAGGGATGGGCTTCCTGGTTATAAACCTGTGATGCCTGCTGCAGGGGCGCCAGCACCGGCAGGGTATTCACCGGGTCCCGATCCCGTTCACCCAGGTTGGCCCTGGCGGTCTGATACTGGGCCACCAGGGCTTCCACCTGAGCCATATAGTCGTTGTTTCTGCTCAGGGTTACCGACCACACCGCGATCAGACCGATGAACAACAGGCCCAATGCCACGAACACACCACGGCGGAACCACAGCAGACCGGTTTCCAGTTTTCTGTTGCTGCCCACCAGCTCCTGCTCGGGAAACACCACATCCCGAAACATCCGGTTGATAAAAAAGCTCTTGCCAGTACCCGGTTGATTGCGCTGTGCTTCCCGCCCCAGACCAAAGTTAGCCGCCACCGCCGTCATCATGCGATCGATGGGCGTGCCTTCCTGGGTACCGCTGCAGAAATAAATGCCCCGCAACAGGGGCTGCTCACTATAACGGTTGCCGGCAAAGGCTTCGCTCAGGAAACCCACCAGAATAGGCTTGAGGTTTTCCACCTGCTGGGGAAAGGCCTGGATCAATGCCCGCTTGGCCGGGTCCCGTTCATTGTGTACCCGCCACAGCACCCGGTCATTGAGACGGCTGATCAATTGATCCAGTTCCGCCGGCAACCGGTTCAGTTGCTGCTGGGATTCAATATTAAAGGTGGTGCCCCAGATCTGTTGCCGTTCCGGCTGGGTCAGGTTGGCAAAGAACTCGGTGAAACCCGCCAGCAGATCGCATTTGGTGATCATCACATAGATGGGAAACTTCACCCCGAAACTTTTCTGCAGCTCGTCGATGCGTTCGCGAATCAGCTTGGCATTGTAACTGCGCTGGGCCGGTTGCTGGGTCAGCAGATCCTGCACGCTGATGGCAATCAGCGCGCCGTTGATGGGACGCCGGGGCCGATGTTTTTTCAATAGATTGAGGAAGCCCTGCCAGGCGGAGCTGTCCACGGTTTTGTGGCTGTCCTGGGTGGTGTAACGGCCGGCGGTATCGATCATCACCGCCTCGTTGGTAAACCACCAGTCGCAGTTGCGGGTGCCTCCCACACCGCTGAGGGCATTCTTGCCGTGACTTTCCGCCAGGGGAAATTCCAGCCCGGAGTTCACCAGCGCGGTGGTTTTGCCGGAACCCGGCGGGCCGATAATGATATACCAGGGCAACTGATACAGGGCCACCTTGCCCTGCCCGGTATCGAAGCGGGCCCGTTTGAGAATGGCCATGCCCTCGGTGAAACGCTGATTAAGCGCCGCCACTTCTTCATCGGCGCGCTGGGCGTCCTGATTGACCGGCTCCGCCTCCATTTCCTGCAGCATGCTGCGGTTTTTGCGCTGGGTGAGCCACAGGCTGATCAATTGCGCCAGCAACCAGATCAACAGCACCGCCAGCATCAGGAACAAACGGGCACTGTTGGACAGGGTCTCATTGTTGGCGCCGAATTTTATAAAATCAGCGCCAAACCAGATCACCAGCCAGAGTGCGATAACCCCCAGCAGCCCCAGAAAAATTTTGTTGGTTATAATACTTTTAATGCGTTTCATGCACGATTCCCGTGGCACGAGATCCGATAAGCGCGGGTTGGGGGTCGGGAAATCAGGACGTCAGCGGCCATGGAAGGCCGCTGTCGAGCGCACATGGATGTGCTTGTAGCGTTCCTGATTTCCCGACCCCCAACCCGCGCCAACCACGATCTCTAATTGCTGTCGTTTCTTAACACTTCCGTCCCCAGGGTTTGCAGCCGGGTGGCCGTGGGTTCGGTGGCCTGAAAAATCCACACCCGAAAGCCGCTGTACACCACCAGAATCGCCGCCAGCACCACCGCCGCCACCACCCACAGTGGCAGATACTGCATCAGGCCCCGGTTGGCTTTGACCGTGGTCTCCCCGTTCACTGACAGATCCGGATTAAACTCGCCCCGCAGTTTTTCGACGGTGTTGTATAAATTGTCCCGCAGGGTTTCCAGTTGCTCCCGGCCCCGGGGGGCAATGCGGTATTTACCCTCAAACCCCAAACTCAACAACAGATAATCCAGTTCAATGATATCCAGATTACTGCTGGGGGCCTCCAACATTTTACTCAAAATGGCAAAGAACTTTTCACCGCCGGAGGTTTCCTTGTGAAACATGCTCAGCAAAGAACGCTGCGACCATCCGGCCTGGGCGCCCCAGGGGGTATTCATCACTGCTTCATCCAGGGTGGCACAAATCTGATAGCGGGACGCCAGGGCAATTTCGGGGCGGATGTTATCGCTTTTCAGTTTACTGTCGAAGACTTTGATCTCTTCCACCAGATTGCGATGCAAACCCGCCACATCACTGTGCTGAGGTGTGTTGCGTAATTTACTGGCCACCGCCAGCAGAGTGGACGCGGCACTGACCACCGGGTTCAGCCCCCGCTCCACCTGCAGCAATTCGGCGCCGCCGGCAGGCGGTGGTGGCGCCGGGTTGGCGCCGGCATTGGAGTTGGCATTGTGGTTGGCATTGGATGATGGCGTGGCGGCGCGGCGTTGGGCGCCAGGCTTGGGCACAAACACCGTGCTGTCGTTGTCGCCGGGGGCGGACTGACGCTGGCCCGGTGTGAATACGGTTTTGTCGTCGTCGTTACTCATTACTCACTTCCGCCCTCAATCCCGGATGCTCCAGAGTTCCATGGTCAAGCCGGGAAAATCCCCGCCCAAATGCACTGCAAAACCACCGGAAGACTGCATCAGTTGCCACAGTTCGCTGCTGCGATCCAGCTCAAAATAAGTGTAGCCCGCATGATAGGGAATCTGTCGCGGCGCCACCGGCAGCGCCTGCAGGCCGATGCCCGGCAGTTGCGCGCTGATGAATTCCCGAATCCGTTCCACCGGGGCAATCTTCACCTGGGCGGGAAACGCGGTGCGCAACTGATTGGTGGGCAGATCCGCTTTCACCGCCAGCACGAACGCCGCCTTGCCGATCATGGAATGATCGCTGACGGGTGCCACGTGAATACCGTATTTGCGCTCGGTCAGCTCCAGGGATACGGCGGTCTGCTCCAGCACCGTGCTCAGGCACTGGCGCAAGCCGGCCACCACCGCGTCGAACACCGGCTGCAAATCTTCATGTTGATAACGGGGGAACTCCGGCGGCCGTTTGCTGCGGGTGGTGAAAGTGGCCAGTTCCCCGGCCATCTGCACCAGTTCGGTAAAGCAGGCCAGGGGATGCAGTTGATTGATGGTGCTGATATGGGCCACCAGGGGCTCCATCCGGTTCAGCGCCTGCAGCAGCAGGTAATCCGCGATTTCCGCCGAGCCGGCGCGACCACTGTCCGCCAGCCGCCCGCTCAGGGCCTCGGCCCGATGGTGAATCAAACCCAGAATTTCCGTCAGATGACTGCTGATCACCGGTGATTTCAGGCAATCCAGCAGCGGGGGAATATAGGTGGTATCCAGTACCACCGCTTTATCGGCAATATATTCTTCGATACGGGCGATACCGATTCTGGCATAGCCACTGAGATCCTCGGATCCCAGCTTGAGCATGGCGTTGAGCTGACCCACTTCGATATCCGTGGGCTCCCCCTGCTCCCCCACGTTATCCCGCACCTCGATCTCACGGCTGTTGTGGCGGGCCAGAGTGGCATGGCCCAGCTCCCGGGCAATTTCCATGGCCCCGGGCCGGCGCAGGGGCAGGCACAGATACACCATTTCATTGCTGGTGTTTTCCGGCACACTGAGCACCGGTGGCAGTTCGTCGTTATCCGGAAAGCTGAACGGACTGCCATCGGGAAACACACCCCGGGCCTGGGCAATACCCACTTTGCCCAGTTTCAGCAGCTCGCTGTCCAGCGCAATGTCCAACAGCCCCCAGAGATAACCCCCGACAGCCTCACAGCGGCCATCGATGTAACGCTCAAAATAGCGGTCCTGCTGCTGGAAATGCTGAGGCCGCAGAAACAGCCCCTCGGACCAGACCACTTTATTATTGATTGTCATTGCGGACTCCTTAAGGGGCGCAACCCCGATGCCCACCCAACACCCAGTGCCGGCTCCGCTGTCCACGATACAGGTCCTGCCGGCGTTGAGGTTCGGCGGCGAATCATCATCAATCGGTAACGTCGATATTCAGCTTTTCAATCCGCACCCGGACATCGTTGCTGGCGTGGGCGGTGATGGGGATCACCGCCTTGGCATCGGCCTCTTCGTATTGAATGAATTCCCCCAGGATACCGATGAACTTCACTTCCGGCGTCAGGCTGAAAGTTTCCACCCGGCTCTCACCGGGGGCCAGCTCCTTGAGCCGGGTAATTTCGATCAGGTCATTGCCCAGCCGGCCCTGAGGATCCTCATACAGATTGAGAAAATCCTCCTGCCGGAACTGACGGGCATCCCGCAACTTGATGACCTGAATCACGATGGGCGCGGCCCGCCCGTCGGGGGTTGGGTTCACATCCTGGCTGGCCACCAGCTTGAGTTCCGCTGTGGTTTCCAGGTTGAGCACCTTGCGGGTGGTGCCGCAGGCGCTGAGGCCCACCAGCAGTATCAGGGTGCAAGCGAGCGTTGCCATGAATCGAAAAGGGGTTTGAAGCGACGTTTTCATATTAAGTGTCTTGTCTTATAAGCAGTGGTTAAAGTCAGTGACTGGCGGCCATCACGATAATCAGGCCTTTCCTTTGCCGGAATTGATCTCCGCCACCTGGTCCTCGTATGCGTTTGCAAACTCCTCGCCAAACAGACGATTGAAGCTGGTTTCCGGATCCTGCTGCAGTTTATCAAAGTATTCCACGTAGGCATCCCAGAGCCGGGCCTTTTTACCCCCCAGCAGGGCCTTGCCGCCAGCCTGACCCAGCCGTTGTTCCAGGGCCGCCGGATCAAACTGGGCCAGCATTTTTTCATAGGCGCTGCGCATGCCCGCCAGCAGCGCCATCTGATGACCGGCGATGTCATTGAACGCCTCGGTGACCGCCCGGGTGCCGGACATGTAGGCCCCGGAATGCTCACCGAACAGGTAACGCAGGGCATCGCGTTCAGTGAGGGCAAACTTCAGCGGATTGTTTTCCACCGGCTGAATCATGGTGCGGTCCAGCCGTAATTCATTCTTGATGCTGCTGCGGGCCCGTAACAGCTCCAGCAAATGGCCAATGGTGGTTTTCAGTACCGCCACCACCTCCGGGGTCAGATTATCCAGCTGGGTTGCGTCCAGGTTGCCCAGTTCCAACATCTGTGCCAAAAGTTGGGCCGTGTCACCGGCGACGGCCGTATTGCCCCCGGGCACCGACGACACCGGCGGTGCGGAGGGTGCTCCGGCGGCGACCTGGGGCTTTGCCGGCTCGGGTACCGGAGTGGATTCAGCGGCGGGAACCGGGCCCGATGCCACATCGGCAGGCGGTTCCGGCGGCGGTGACATGACACCGGTGGCCTCCCCGGGCGGCTCGCCCCAGTCTGGCATGTCAGCTTCCGCCGCAGGGGCTGTGGATGCCGCTGGTTTCGAGT
>MDSW01066573.1_pt1 | contig 10730 bp, 9 predicted proteins | sample 811171 | NCBI WGS metagenome assembly MDSW01 (sample SAMN05326641, study PRJNA326480) | marine metagenome | isolation source: seawater | place: Atlantic Ocean: North West | collected 2012 | reverse complement strand
TTCATTACCGGAATTGATGCGACTGAAGGCATCAACCATGTGTATTCCAGTCCGCTCCTGCCGAACAATAATCGTCCGAATGTCTGCCCGAGCGGCCGCTTCGATGATCGGGTTCACTGGATAACCTACGATGAACTCCACACCTTCTTGTTTTAAAATTTCTGCTATCGCGTCCGCAACTTGCACGTTAAATCCCCTCTAATAAGCCCGTACTCCGAGCTTGTTTGACAGTTTTGTAGCTTAAAAATTTTTATAAGCTAATTGTTTTATTATGAGCCTCAAGTTATACCAAGTAGTAGGTGTTTACAAGGCCAAATATGTGATCTATCCAAGCAACGCCGTCTAAGATTGACGCCCAACACTGTTTTTATTTTCTGATCGGTAAATTTGGTAACACATCATTCGTAAAACGAACAAAACTATCGTGACTGAGCGGTGCACACATCAAATAGTCCATCCCTATTTCCTCCTGCAAGCGAAGAATTTCGTCAACCACCTTCTCCTTCGTGCCGTGGATCATCACCTTCTGCACGTACCGATCAACCGGATCCATGTCTTCATCTGGACGATTGATGTAACTTCCAAGCATCCACTTTGCACCCTGGCTCGCTATCGCCTCAGCCTCAGCGTCCGTATCAGCTACCGCGATTAAACGAGCAGTCGGAAGTATACGATTTTCGATCGAATGACCATGTTCCTGTAACGTATCAAAAAAGAACTGTCTCTTTTCGCCAATTTCCTCATGACTTGAATGTGGATCCATAAGAATAGAGAAACCGAGCTTCGCAGCAGCCTCGATAGATTCTCGTGATGTTGCAGCCATCCATACCGGTGGGTGCGGATCTTGAAGTGGTTTAGGCAGGACCTCAACATCCTCAAAATCCCAATATTTTCCGTGATACGTCAGTTTTTCATTCTTCCAAGCTTCAACCACAATTTGAAAATTTTCTCTAAATTGCTCTCCACCAGTCTCAGGTGTGACTCCGAAAATTTCATATTCTTTACGATCAAAACCACGCCCAGCACCCCAGTTGACTCGACCACCAGAAAAATGATCCAACAACGCAACTTCTTCGGCGATTCGCAACGGATGATACATCGCGGCTAGGGTCACCCCCATCCCAATTCGAATATTTTGTGTCCTCGAGGCTACTTGCACTCCCATCATGTGGACAGAAGGACAAACAGAGTAGGTCGAAAAGTGATGTTCGGCTAACCACACACAGTCGTATCCGGTTTGGTCCATGATCTCAACGCGAGACAATGCGCGCTCATACACCTCAGGAAGTGGGACTCGTCTACCAGGCCATGAAAAAAACTGTAGTGCGCCCACATTCATTCTAGATCCTCCCTTAGTCCCCAAGAAATATAACAGTCACCGAAGGAGCAAGTCAGCTTTTAGACGAATTAAGATTTCACGAAAAATAACTGAAACTCTAATATTCCATTATCTTCGATCGAAACAACTGAACGCGAGGATGGCTGTTCAATGTCATAGTCAGCAAATATGACGGGATAGGATCCGATAATGATGAGCACATCGTCAACTAGCGTTCCCTCGACTGTTATCTCGATCTCTCTCGATACACCATGCAAGGTCAACAATCCGGCAACATCAAAGGACAGTGAAATGCCAGTTTTATAGTCCTCTGTTATCTCAATTTCATCAATTAAATTGAATTCTGCTTGAGGATAAAGATCGGTTTCTATGGCCTGACTTCGTAACGCTCTGTCTCTGTACTTGTTGTCACTCTTCAACGACGCCAGATCAGCCGTTATTTGAACTGATAACACCTTCTCCCCATCAAATTCCAAAACCGCTTCAATATTTGATGTCCTACCGACCGCTGTGAACTCTCCGAGCCGAGAGAGAACCTCGTCCACCCGGTATCCAACGAATGAGTCTTGCGACTCAGATAGTATCCAACTTCCCGCTGTCGATTCCTCCTCGGACTTCGCAGTAGGTGTTTCCACTACTTGGGTAACTGAGCTAGTTGCAGTTGGCGTAGCCGAGGCGACAGAGGCGATGGCAGCTTCTAACGACACTTCGTCTTCCACTGACCGGAATACAAATAGAAACAAAAATGCGCCAATAGCAGCTAGTACCAGACCAAAAAGAATTGCAAACGAGATAAATATTTTCGACTTAATTTTTTCCATACTTTAACTCTATACAATATTTTCTTATGCTCCTTAATAATTCATTACACTAGATGCACAGATGTTAGAAAAATCACATCAACCATTTAGTTGTTAGTTTGGAGACTCATGACACACCCATCGACACATCTCTCAATTCTCAATGCGATGGTTTGGTCAGGAACTCAAGAGTCATCTATCAAAAGAGATATTTTTATCCAAGATGGTGTTTTCGTAGACGAGCCATCTACAAATACAGTAAACGTCGACGGAACTGGTCTCACACTTATTCCGGGTCTAATTGAAGCCCACGCACACCTTTGCTTCAACGCAGGAGCCGATTGGCGAACCGTATATGACAACGATACGCCTTCACGTATGTTGTTACGAATGGTAGAAAATGGTCAAAAGATGCTGCGGTCAGGAATTACCACAGTTCGTGATTTAGGAGCACCGACAGAGCTCGCTGTCACACTGAGAGATGCGATCGAGACCGGAGTGACCCGTGGCCCTTCTCTCATCGTCGCAGGTGCACCAGTCACACCGACAGGAGGACACTGCTATTTTATGGGCGGCGAAGCCGACGGTGAGCTAGGCGTCAGAGTAGCCGTGCGGGAACGAGTTAAAGCCCGTACAGACTGGATTAAAGTCATGGCTTCAGGAGGTAACATGACACCAGGCACGAACGTTGAACGTGCCCAGTATTCCATCAATGAAATGCGTGCAATTGTTGACGAGGCCCATCGACTAGGTACGTCGGTTACGGCGCACGCCCATGGTGTTGAGGGAATTCGTCATGCTCTAGCCGGTGGCGTAGATATGCTCGAGCACTGCTCGTTCCAAACGCCCAACGGTAGTGAACCAGTTCAAGACGTTATCTCAGATATTGTCAGCAGTAAAACCATCGTATCGCCTACGATCGTTGGCGCTCTAAGTCAACAGAAAGGTACCGAACGCTACACACGTCGGGCAGGTTTGACCAAACAGTTAGTTGAGAGTGGTGCCAGAATCTTGATGTCAACCGACTGCGGAATTCCTAATACTCCGCACGAAGACTTAAGTTATGCACTTGAAGTTATGCAGGATATGAGTGAACTCAGTGCCCTCGACACCTTACGTCTAGCTACAAGCACTAGTGCTGAATTACTTGATCTAAACGACCGCGGTCGCATAGAAACCGGATATAGGGGAGATCTTTTGGCACTAGGCGCAGACCCGACCAAAGATTTAAGTGCCCTTCGAGATATTAAATATGTAATCAGTGCTGGCAATCTAGTAGCCCGTTAAAAATAGATTTCAGTCCCGTCGCACACGAACCAAATCTGGAGTTAATTCGGAAAGAGAAGATGCGCCGGCTAATGCCATCGTGCGCTCTAATCCTTCTCGCAGATGCAAGAGAGCATGATCTACACCACGCTCGCCACCCACACCCAAACCATATAAATAGGCCCGCCCTGCCATACAAGCGTTAGCACCCAAAGCAATAGCTTTCGCTATGTCACTTCCTCTGCGAACACCACCATCACAAATTATTTCGATGTCACCTCCAACTGACTGGACTACCGACTCGAGCAGTTCAAATGGGGCCGGTGCACCATCTAACTGTCGCCCACCATGATTAGAGAGAGCGATACCCTCGAGATTCAGATCTGATGCAATTTTGGCATCTTCCACAGTTTGTATCCCTTTGATTATGATCGGGCCCTTCCAAATAGACCGAAACCATTCGACATCTGACCACGATAAACTCGGATCAAATTGTGAATTAATATAATCCGACAATGTCACAGGGTCTGACCCGTCACCGACACCCTTACCTTTAACGTTTGCAAACGAGATAGGGTCAGAAGTTACGAAATCCCAAGTCCAGCCTGGATGTAACATACCGTCGATAATCGTACCCATACCAATTTTTGGCGGTAAAGTGAAACCCTGCCGCACATCTCTTTCCCTACGGCCAAGCACCGCAGTATCGACGGTAATCATTATCCCCTCATAATCAGCCGCAATCGCCCGTTCAAGCATCTCACGCACGAGTTCACGATCACGCCACACATATACCTGAAACCATTTCCTACCAGAAGATACTTCAGCAATTTCTTCGATCGATCGCGTCCCAAGAGTTGAAAGCGTATAAGGAATTCCCGCACGAGCCGCAGACCGTGCCACAGCCAATTCACCTTGAGAGTCTGCTATTCGGCCAAAACCAGTCGGTGCAAGTATTAGAGGAAATGAAAGGTCTCTCCCGAAAAGTTTGGACTGCACGGAAATATTGCTCACATCACGGAAAATGCGTGGTCTGAATTCAACAGCTCCATACGCCTCACTATTCCTCCGCAGTGTCACTTCATCCTCTGCAGCGCCATCGATGTAATCAAACACCCCGCCAGGAAGCCGTCGCTTAGCCTTTGCTCGCAAGTCCAAGATGCTTGCCGCAGTCTCAAGTCTCCTCGTTACCGGATCCCATTCAAATTTTTTGAACCGCAGCACTGATTTAAGAGTTGAAATAACACGCATGACTGATCTCCTACTCGCACGATCGTCTTTGTCTTTTATCTGTCAATTAATTCCTCTTCGAATCGCCATCCGGTCGCAAAATTAATATATTCATGAATGCGACAAAGGCGGCGATCGCAATAGCCACAGATAAATTCACCGCGTCTGGACTAAATAATGAACCATAGCCCACATTATAAAACGAAGCGCCTAGCATTTGTACAAATCCCAATATCGCTGATGCCATACCGGCGATCTGGGGAAATGGGATCATCGCCGCAGCCATGGCTGCGGGCCTGGCAAATCCAAACCCGAAAGCGGTGGCAGTCATCGGCAGTACGATAGTCCATACATTACTCATCCCAGTCAGAGTAAAGACGACCATGGTCGCTCCACCTAGCATTCCAATCCCGGTTCCAATAAGCACAAGTCTTCTTGTTCTGATCCGCCCTATAGAACGACTCGCCGTCCATGCACCCAACATTATTCCGAACGCCATCAGACCAAAAGAAAATCCAAAGTTTCTAGGCGAAAGTCCAAACTCGTCAATAAGCACAAATGACGAGGACGAAATAAATATCAATTGTGCACTAAACATAAAACCAATAGTGGTTGAATAGACGACAAAATCTCTAGCTGAAAAAAGTGTACCTAGATTTTTAAGGATTGAGTCATACGTTAGCGCGGTTGAATCCTGATAACGATTCGTCTCAGAAAATGAGACTCGATACCCAATCAACAACATCACACCGAGCAAGATGAGTGCAAAGAAAACAGCCTGCCAATCGAATACCTCTAGAAGAAGGCCTCCGATAATCGGTGCAAGCATCGGAGCCAGAGGTGTCGCAACATTGATGTAAGAAAGCGCTCGAGCCGCGCCTTCCTTACCGTAATGATCGAGCACGATCGCGCGACTGATCGCCGCTCCAGCGCCGCCACCGAAACCCTGAATAACTCTACCTACAATTAGCATCGTCGGCCCATTTGCCAAGACGCAAACTATCCCCCCCAAAATAAATAAAGAAAGGCCAACCGTCATCACTGGTCTTCTGCCAAACCGATCAGAACACGGTCCATAAATCAGCTGAGAGCTTGCAAACGCAAGTAAAAAAAGAGTCACACATAACTGGAGCGTAGTCGAGCTAATGTCCAGTTCAGACGCCATAGAAGGCATCGCCGGTAAAAACATATCGACCGCAAGCGGTGCTATCGCACTGAGGACTATCAGTAGCGATAAAATCCATAATTGGCTTTCAACACTTTGCTTCCTATAGAAGATTTGAGTTACGTTCATAGGGACAAGATAGGTTTATTTTTGCCTACACGGTGAAAACTCAAACCATCTAGCTGCTCTTCAATAGATACTCTTTTGAACTACGAGGTAAACTCTCATACTTATGAGTGAAAAAATAATCCAAATGTTTCATATCGTTCTTTTTGAACCACTCATACCTGGAAACACCGGAAATATTATCCGACTGTGCGCAAATACCGGGGCCTCATTGCACCTCATTAAGCCTCTTGGATTCACTTTTGATGAGGCACATCTGCGTCGTGCATCGCTTGATTATTCTGACTTGGCTTCGATAACAGAATATGAAAATCTTGAATCATATATCTCAAAGTGGCCGGAAAGACGAATACTTGCAATCACAACCAAAGCTACTGAGACTTACACGGATGTAGAATTTACAACTTCGGACTCATTACTTTTTGGTCGCGAAGATACCGGTCTGCCGGATTCATATCTTAAAATACTACCGTCAGACCAGAAACTATTAATTCCAATGCAACCGTCAAATCGAAGTATTAACCTATCAAACTCAGTGGCAATAGTTACCTACGAAGCGTGGCGGCAACTTTCCTTCCAAGGTCGGGTCTAGAAAAACTACCTAATCACCAATCCAGGATCTCCGTGCACTCACCGTCTTCAACTCGAATAACTCGGGTAGCGACCTCCTTAACTAAGAGATCATCATGACTTGCACACACAATCGTCCCTTCGTATTTAGATAGCGCTTCGATGAGCTTCTTCCGAGTAGTCACATCCAAATGGTTCGTCGGCTCGTCCAGAAGCAGCACATTTGAAGGTTGAAGTAGAAATTTAGCCAGAGCAACGCGACTTCGTTCACCACCTGACAAGACTGAAATTAATTTATGTACAGTGTCGCCTCGAAATAAGAATTGTCCGAGAGCCCTTCTAATCTCTGTCTCTGATTTACCAATTGCCACCGACTTCACTTCATCAAGCACAGACACACTCACATCTAACACCTCATCCTGATGCTGATCATAGTATGTCGGTTCAGCTCTATCAGCCCAAAGAATACTGCCTTCCGTCGGTGCGAATTCTCCAGATATCGCTCTCAGAAATGTGCTCTTCCCACTTCCATTCGGCCCAACCAAAACAACTTTCTGTCCCCGTTCCACGACCATATTCGCGTCTATTAACACTGTCTGATCATCCCAATCATGACCGAGACCATCTACCTGCAACACCTCCCGTTCCACCCGCCCTGATGATTCGAGCTGAAATGAAACGTGTTTCTCCTTCGTTGGGAGCACCGTACGATTAATCTTTTCAAGCGACTTTTCTCTCGATGCGACTTGTGTTGCTTTTGTAGCTTTACTCCGAAAACGTTCAATGAAGCGTTCTTGCCTGGCAATTTCCCTATTTTCCTGCGTAGCTGTCTTCTCAAGCTGAGCTATCTTTGCAGCTTTTTGCGTAAGGAAAGACGAATAGTTACCAACATAACTTGTCACTAGTCCATCACGCAGTTCAACAATTCTCTCAACTACACCGTCCAAGAAATCACGATCGTGTGTAACCAATACGACCGTTCCTGAAAATTGTGAGAGGTATTGAGTAAGCCATGCCTTAGCGCGTTCATCCAAATGGTTAGTAGGCTCGTCCAGCAATAAATGTTCCGGCTGTCGGACAAGTATTTTGGCGAGTCCAATTCGCATTTTCCAACCACCAGAAAAATCGCCACACTTCTTATCTCGATCTTCTTTGGTGAATCCTAGTCCGTCTAACACACGACCAATACGCTCTTCTATTCTGTACCCGTCCAATGCCTCAAACGCTGCGAATAATGAAGCCTGCTGTTCTATCAACTCATCGATATCGCCTGTCCCTTGGCTAATTAATTCAGAGACTTTATCGATTTCGCTCTGTAGTGTGGTCACATCATCAAATGAAACCCAGAGCTCTTCTAATAATTTACGATCGCTCTCAAATGGCACATCCTGATTTAGATAGCTCAATTCACCGGCTTTACAACCCGCTGTCCCTGAATCTGGTGTTTCAACTCCTGCAACCAACTTAAGAAGAGTTGACTTGCCCGTACCGTTTGGCCCAACCAAACCTATTTTTTCACCATCTGGCACGTGAAACGACACATCACGCAAAATTGGAGTGGCGCCGAACGATTTACTTAACTCATTAACAAAAATCACAGTACCACAATGTTACCGGAAGCCTATTTACGATCTATGATCTAGCGATATAAGGTGAGAATCAAGATGATCTATCAGATTGACACAGAATGGAAACAATTAAGGTATCCACGTGCGACACTTGCCGAAGGGACGCTCGACCTAAATTCGCTTGTTGACGAGGTATCTTGGTATCCAGCAAGAACAAATATTAACTTACACTTAGCTCTAGCTGAGATATTCGAAAAATGGTCCTTCACCCCACACTTCAGTACTCACAGCAAAAATAATAGCCTCGACATGGAAGTTCAAGACTGGGTGAGATCCTACGGGTTGCTTCATCATGTGGCAGATTCCAAACCGATGCTAGCCAAATACGCACGCACTTTTATAGAAACCGCAGGCATGATCAGTTGGATCACTCAAAGCACCGCTCTCATCGAAACGGTACAACAAATAAACTCGGATGATATGGATACGATTAATGCAACAATCGCCTTCCCAAATCCTCTTCAGTATGTAACTCCGTCAAAAGAAATAGCACATACCGTAGTCGACCATCACGGAAATCAGTTTCCGCGCACTGTCACTGAACAGCATCAATTCGCGCCAGCCGCTAAAGCTCAGACAAGTGGTTTACATGTGGCCAGTAAAGAATGGAATACATCGTCACATAACGTATTAAATTGCATCCAAAAAGCTCTCAATACATATATCTCAGCCGAGGTAGATTTAATTCCCATAAACACACTCAACCACACAAGTGCTCACACCGGTGACTATTCGCCCCAGTACTTGATCAAACCTAAAACCCTAATGGGCTTTATATGGTCCTTATGTCTCACACAGACCAATGTGAATATTTCCCTATAATCCAAAACCTTCGGCGAATTCAGGGTAGGCTAGATCTATGTTCAGTAGTACACGCCTAAAACATCTTCTCGCAACGCTATACGGTATTCCGTTCGTCATTATCGGTATTAACCACTTTACAAATCCTGAATGGTTTGAACCGATTGTCCCTGAAGCCATTGGATCGCCAAGATTCTGGGTGTTGATAAGCGGGGTATTTGAAATTCTTCTAGGAATATTGGTAATAATCCCTCGCACACGTAAATATGCGAGCATTGGTTTCGTAGTCATGTTGATCAGTATCTATTGGGCAAATCTCAACATGTGGATTAATGATATTGAAATCGGAAATACCCGACTTTCGCAATTCGGACACGTCGTGCGCGCAACGATTCAGTTTCTGCTCATTATTGTGGCGTTATGGCTTGGTAAATTACCACCCTTTGGCAAAAAAAGTACACCTAACTAGTTACAGCGTTCCAGATCTGAATCTCCCCGCAATTCACTAATTATTTTCGAGCCAATCGTTCAAATCTGCGGCGTTCAGCTCTCGTCTTACCAGGTGGTGTAACATCCAACATTCCGATCGTAATAATTGGCGGCAAATCTTTAAGAATTAATGATCGAATAGCCCCCGGCTGAGCTACACCGTGCTCTGCCTCAAATTCTGAAATAACCGCTGACATTGTTTTGGACCCATCCATCTTTGCGATAAGTCCTGCCATTACCGGACTAAGTGGATACCCATGAGCCAAATTCTTATCACTATCAACCACCAGGTGAAATGTCTGCTTGTACTCACTACCAGAGAGAATCGGCTTCTGCTCCAACCGTATATGTCTTGGCAGCGCCGGAATACCATTAAGTAAATCCTCACCGTTATTCTCAGTTAACCGCTCGGTTGCAGCAGTCTGCTCCTTGAGATGTGCTTCCATTCGTGACACATCATCAAGAATTCCATCGGGAATTTCGCCCCGCTCAATCACTGCGCGTTCATAACCTTGCGGCGGTTGTCCGCCCACTACTTTCACAAACGCCTCACGTGGTGTCTTTGAGTCATCACCCAATATTCTTCGTGCCTCCCAAAAATACGAGTCTGAGGCACGATTAGTTCCGTAAAACAATTGTGCTGTCAAATGAAAGTATTGATATTGCTTCTCATAGATATCACGATACGTCGCGGCCGCACGCTCACTTGCTGAAGGATCTTTCAGAACTGTCTGCACGTAGGTCGATGCTAATGACGCTGAACCCAGAGCCAGATGCACACCCGATGAAAATAGTGGATCCACGAAACAAGCAGCATCACCTACCAAAATATAGCCATCACCAGAAAATGCGGTGGACTTATAAGACCAATCCCGCACCACCTTCGGCTCCCCAACGAAGCTTGCATCACTAAGCATCTCCTTGACATGAGGCGCTTCATTAATCTGCGCCTGAAGAAATCCCTCTGGTCCGAGTTCTCGAAGTCGATCATGGCCAATATCCTTATCAACGACAGCACCAACACTATCAACACCCGTATGCAGGGGTATTTTCCACAGCCAGCCGTGCTCAAATGCCTCTATAAATATGTTGCCGTCATTCGGAGATTCAAGGTGTGATCCTCCTTTGAAATACCCATATACTGCCAAATTATTGAAGTGAGTATCCCATTCAAGTAAGCCTAATTTCCTGCTCAGTATCGCAGCCTGTCCACTTGCGTCAACAACGAACCGCGCTGTAATTTCTGACTCAGTCCCGTCCTGTAAAAATCTAACACCGGACGCACGCCCCTCATCGAATAATACATCGAGGACCTG
>MDSW01177485.1_pt1 | contig 10731 bp, 13 predicted proteins | sample 811171 | NCBI WGS metagenome assembly MDSW01 (sample SAMN05326641, study PRJNA326480) | marine metagenome | isolation source: seawater | place: Atlantic Ocean: North West | collected 2012 | reverse complement strand
GGCTCCTCCTTCTTCGGCTCCTCCTTGGGCTTCTTGTCCGCGAGCGCCTTGGTCTGCGCCTCAACCTCCGCGGCGAAGTCCTCGTTGCGCTTCTCCATGCCCTCGCCGAGGTTGTACTTCACGAAACGACGGATGGAAATCTTCTCGCCAATCTCCGCCGTCGCTGCCTTGATGTACTCCTCAACCGTCACGCCGGTGTCCTTGATGAACGGCTGTTTCAGCAGCGCCTTCTCGTTCACCATCTTATCCAGTCGGCCTTGGACGATCTTCTCGCGGATGTTCTCCGGCTTGGAGAGCATATCCTCCATCTTCATCTGCACCTCGCGTTCCTTCTCGATCGCCGCCGGGTCCGCGTCGTCGGGGGAGACGTACTCGATCTCCACGCACGCGGCGGTCTGCATCGCCATGTCCGCGACGAGCTCCTTGAACCTGTCTCCGCGCGCGACGAAATCCGTCTCGCAGTTGACCTCGACGATCACGCCGAGGCGCGCGCCGCTGTGGATGTACGCGCCGACCGCGCCCTCCGCGGCGATGCGCGACGCCTTCTTGTCCGCGGAGGCGATGCCCTTAGGGTCGTTCCATACGAGCGATTGTCGGGGTGGAGTTGAAAGGCGTCAGCTGGCGTTGAAAGGCATCGATGGCGGGTATTGAAAGCGAGGGGTGGGCGGAGAGATGCGCCGGCAAAAGTCCTTAAGGATCGGCGTTCACCACGCCGACGCGGTCGTATGGGGACCAGTGTATAGAACGCACCTTCTTGCGGAGCCACGTCGCGGCTTCCTCGATGTCGCCGCCGCACTCCTGGAGCGCCTTCTTGCAGTCCATCATGCCCGCGCCGGATTTGTCGCGGAGGGCTTTGACCTCCTTCGCGGAGACCGCGCCCGCGGCGGCGGGCGGGGCAGCCTTGGGCTCCTCCTTCTTCGGGGCAGGCTCGGGCGCCGCCTTCTTCTCCTGCGTCGGCGGAGAGAAAAAACGAGACGATCGTCGCGGGGCGGGGGAGGGGACGAGTCGAGGTCAGTCGTCGCGTCTTCGTTCGTGCGATGATAAATATGAATGAAAAGCGGCGGTGCGTAGTGTTAGTACACGCCATCGCGACTACTGGGGCTAGTAGCCGCGGCCGGCGCGCTGGGGAGTCGGGTCACGGTTCGAATCCCCCTGCGCGCGAAGAGAATCGAAATCGATCGCGTCGATCCTTCGCTTCTTCACGCGGCGGCGGTTGACGAATCGTCGCTGCTCACCTCGACGACGGGCTCGGCGGCTTTCGCCTCCGCCACGGGCTCCGGCTCCGGCGCGGGGGGCGCCTCGACCTCGGCCTCCTTCACCGGCTCCGGCGCGGCGGCGGGCGCGGCGGCAGCCTCGGTGTTGTCCTTCTTCTTCGCCGCCTCCTTCGTCAGCTTATCCGCGCCCGGAAACTGCGCCGGCGTGAGGCCGATCGACTTGAACGCGTACTCCATGCTCCCCGCGCTCGACTCCGTCTGGATCCCCTCGAGCATCTCCTTGAGGTCCATCTTCTCCTTCATCGAGAGCTTCACCTTCTGCCCGTCCACGCCGAGGACGCGCACCTTGACCGTCTCGCCGACGGTCACGAAGTCCTCCGGCTTGACGTTGTAATCCTCGGACATCTGTGAGGGTCGTTCCATACAAAGCGATGGCGGGGTGGAGTTGAAAGGCGTCAGTTGACGTTCAAAGGCGTCGAGGGCGGTGATTGAAAGCGAGGGACCCTGGGCGGAGAGATGCGCCGGGCAAAGTCCTTAAGGATCGGCGTTCACCACGCCGACGCGGTCGTATGGGAACCAGTGTAAGGAAATCGCACCTCCGTGACGTGCACGAGCCCCTCGACGCCTTCTGCGATCTCCACGAAGGCGCCGAACGCTTGGATGGACTTCACGACGCCCTCCACCGTCGTGCCCTTCTTGATCGCGCGGACGGCTTTCATGCTCTCCTCGCTGGCCGCCTTCTTCGCCTTGCGCTCCTGGAACTTCGCCTCTCTCTCCGCCTCCTTGGCGAGGATGGTTTCGAGTTCCGCGGCGGACGGCGGGGGTTTCATCGTGAGCGAGATGCGGCCCTTCTCCGCGTCGATCGACTTGATGAACACCTGGACCTCTTGGTTCTCGGAGACGACGTCCGCGACGTTCTCGACGAAGCCGTCCTTGAGTTCGGAGATGTGCACGAGGCCGTCGGACTTGGCGCCGAAGTCGACGAAGCAGCCGTACTCTTGCACGCGTTTCTGTTAATCGAGAGAAAGATAGATCGGGGCGCGGAGGGTGGTCAGCGGGGGGCGGGGGTTGGTCGAAGAGGGGGGGGCGCGTCACTCGCGACTCGCGACGGCGTCGACGCGCGACGGCGTCGACGCGCGGAGGCGCGCGCGTCTCGAACGACGACGACGACGACAACGACGACTCGCGAGAGAGAGAGAGCATCGCGGAACGCGCGCGGCGTCGAGGCGTCGACAGCCTTAACCCTAAGCCCTCGAACCGCCGCTTCTGGGCCGTCCGCCGTCGCGTTCTGTGGCTCAGGACGTAATGCCGGCGTTCGGGGCGACGACGCGTTGGCGCGGCGCATCGCGCGTCGCGACACCGCCGAGCAACGCGCCGTCGCTCCTCCTCGCGTGACGCGCGCACGAGATGCGAAGGAGAGCGAATTCGAGCTCGGGGACGCACCACGACTCCCTTGAACTCCGCGCCGACGACGACTTGCTCGTCGGTCACCGTGACGTTCTTCTTCACGAAAGGCTTCTTTCCCTTCGGCTTGGGCTTTTCCTCGGAGACCTCGACCTCGGCGACGGTGGCGCGGAGCGCGACCGCGCGGCGGACGGACTTCGCGTTCGAGCGCTTAACGCCGAAGCGAGCCTGCGTCGTCGTCATCGCGGAAGGGGCGGGCGCGAGGCGTCAGCGGCGGCGAGCGACGGACGGCGGAGCGACGTGTCGGGATAAATCGACGAAGCGGTGGCGCAAAAAGCGGAAAGCGCGGCGCGCGCGGATTCCGCGCCTCCGGCGAACGCGCGCGCTCAGACGGGCGACGTCGCGGACGCGCACCTGGACGTTGGGGGCGACGGTCGCCATGGCGGACGTGGCGGACATTGCGAGAATACGTTCCGACGGCGTGCGTGTCGCGCGCGTGTGGAGTGTTGCGCGCGTCGAGCGCGGAGGCTGTGAAACTAACTCTCTGTTATCCTCTGTCGCTGCGCTGTCGCTCGCACTCAGAGCCGGTCGTTCTACTCGACGGCTCAGACGTACGGAGCGATGTTTCGTACGCGACGTCAGTCAGACGCGAGGTAGAAAAACTACTCGTACTCCGCGCGGTCGTTCGCGCGATGACACGTGGTCGCCGGTCGCACTCGGCCGCAGCGACCTCGAGTGCCCTCTCGACGCTCGCGCGCCGCGCGCGGCGCCACAACGACGCGCGAGCATCCCACACGTGTCGTCATGGTGCAGCTTCATCACAACGACGCCGCGAACGACGCCGCGGCGACGAGCGCGGTGCGTATTCGCGCGGCGACCGACGACGCGTCTCGCCCGTCGCGCCCCCGCGTCGGCGCGCGCCGCGCCGCGCAGCCCGCCGCGCTTCCGCGATCGCATCGTTATCGGTCCCTCGGACGCTGACGCGCGCCTCCCTCCCTCCCTCCCTCCCTCCCTCCCTCCCGTTCCCAGGTCGGCCGCGTCGTCCGCCGCGTCGTCCGCGACGTCGCCCCCCTCGGCAGCCTCGCGACGCGCGCGACGGAGCTCCGCGTCGCCGCGCGACGCGCGATCGCGCGCGCGGCGTCGGCTTCCGCCGTCCCGTCGTCGCGCGTCGCGGCGACGACGCCGGCGTCCGACGCCGCGGTCGCGTCCATCTCGCCCATCTCGCTCTCGCGCGCGTACAACCCGCTGCGTCACGGCGCGTGTTTCGCGGCGATGATCCCGGGCGACTCCGCGGTCGAGCAGGTCATCACGAGCGGGCTCTTCAGGCGCGTCCTTTCCGATCAGATGAAGAATTCTGTGCACCACGCCGGTCCCTGCGCGTTCTATCATACACACTGGTCCCCATACGACCGCGTTCGCGTGGTGAACGCCGTTCCTTAAGGACTTTCCCGGCGCATCTCTCCACCCACCCCTCGCTGCATTCAATCCCGACACACCTCGACGCCTTTCAACTCCGCTTCTGACGCCATCCACGACTCCAACCATCCGTCCCTAACCCTCACGATCCGAACCGTCCTTAACCCTCTCTATCTCACAGCACGCTCAACATCTACAACACGCTGCTCATCGGCCGCCTCATCCTCACGTGGTTCCCGAGCCCGCCGAGACAGATCGTGTACCCGCTCGCGACGCTGTGCGACCCGTACCTGAATTTGTTCCGCGGGATCATCCCGCCCATCGGAGGCACGATCGACCTGTCGCCGATCCTGGCGTTCACGGTGTTGAACGTGTTCACGAACACCGCGGCGGCGTTGCCCGCGGAGGTGGACGCGAAGGGGAATCTGATTCGATCGCCGACGGCTTCGGAGCGCGTCGGGAGCGTCGCGAAGAAGGCGTGGGCGCGGAGGATGGCGGCGAGCAAGGCGAAGAAGGAAGAGAAAGAGAAAGCCGCCGCCGCGAAGTGAAGCCGAAGGAAGGCGGCATCCACGAGAGAGAGGGAGAGAGAGAGAGAGGAGAGGAGAGGAGAGAGAGGATGGGAGGTTTTTAATATTATACGAGTACGTAACCGCGACTGATTATTCAGACGGCGCGCGCGCCTTCGCGCCGGATCGTTCCTATTTGTAGATCATCTTCTCCTACAGTAGCTATAAAAGATAGGGTCCTACTCGGCTGACTACTAATCCTTGCAGTGGAGGTACAGCGCGGCGGCCATCTTCTCGCCGCCGCGCGCGCTCGGCTCCACGCGCTGCACGTAGTCCTCGCTCCGTTTCGAATCCAAAACGTCGAAAAGCGCCACCGGGACCACCTCGACCCCCGGCACTGAGGGTCGAGGGTCCATCGTTCAAAGCGACGTCGGGGTGGAGTTCAGGGGCGCGTCAGTTGAAGTTTGAAAGGCAGGCGTCGCGGTGTTTCGGGATCGAAACCGAGGCGCGATGGGCGGAGAGACGCGCCGGGCGAAGTCCTCGAGCGAGGAACGGCGCGCGCCGCGCCGACGCGGTCGGTGGGAGGGAACCGGCGCGAGAGACGCGGATGGGACGCGCCAGATATCCTCGACGTCGCCACCTCGTGCGTCTTACGAATGACCGTCTGCAACTTCCCCGGGTTTCGGTCGTAACACATCGCGCACAGCGCGGCGTCCGCCCAGCTCCCGCCCGCCGGCCGCGCCTCGTCCGGGTAGTAAATCGTGCACACGACGACCTTCTTCGGTCGAGGGTCCATACGAGCGAACATCGGGGTGGAGTTCAAAGGCGTCAGAAGCGGAGTTGAAAGGCATCGAGGGCGGGGATTGAAAGCGGGGTGTGGGCGGAGAGAGACGACGGCAAAAGTCCTTAAGGATCGGCGTTCACCACACCAACGCGGTCGTATGGGGACCAGTGTATAGAACGCACCTTCGGTCTCGTCGCGGCGCACAGCTTGCGGACGTAATTCTCCACTCGGTTTTTGAATAAGTCCGCGACGTACCCGAACCCGGGGGGCCACCCCGCGAGACCGGCGACGCACCCTTGGCACCCGCACCCGACGCACCCGCAGTCTACGTCGCGTCCGCGGCACCGGTAGAGGTTCGGCGGCGACGCGCGCGCGCACTTTTCCACGCACGCGGCGGGGACGCAACAGACGAGCGCGGAGAGATTGAGGCACGTGCACAAGAGAGGCTGCAGGGCGACGTCGTTGCCGCCGACGGAGACGATCAGGACGTCGTTCTCCGTGATGTTGTCGCGGACGAACGCGTCTTGCGGGAGCAAGCGGCCGAACGCGCGGTCGTTCAGCGCGGTCGCCTCGACCGCGGCGTTGACGCAGCCGATGGACGACGGCGACGACGACGACGTGTTCGACGACGACGCGTTCCTCCGTCCCGCCCCGCGCGCGTCGTCCGCGGCCGCCTCCGCGTTCATCCAGTAACACACGTCTCTCTTCATCCGCTGCGGCCGGAGCACGCGCTCGTACCCGTTGATCGCGTCCGCCCACGAGTCGTGCCAGTACTTGTTGTCCAGCGACGAATCCCCGGCGAGGAAGACGACCCTGTCGTGTCGCCGTCGAAGCGCGTTCAGCGCGAGCGCGAGGTCTTTCGCGCGATGCCCGTGGAACGGGACGTAGTACCCCTCGATCGCGTCGTCGTCCAGGGGCGTCGTCAGCATCTCCGGAGGGAGAGGGGTGGGGGCCCGCGCGCGCTTCTGAGTGTGAAGCTGATCTGAGTTAACATCAGACTTTTTTCTCGGAAAAGGAGAGACGACGCGACGACGACGATGCGCATGCGTTCGCGTTCGTGCTTACTTCTTCTAAAAACGTGGTACAAGAATCAAATCCCTTGCCCCCCCCCCACCCCCACCCCCCGCGGCGCAGCTCACTCCGTCTCCTCCCCCGCGGCGTCCGTCTCCGTCTCGCCCCCCGACGACCGCTTCGACGACGGCTGACTCGCCGGCGACGATCCCGCCTCGGGCGAACTCCCCCCGCCGCCGCCGCCGCCGCCGCCGCCGCCGCCGCCGCGCGCGGGCGCGTAATCGTCGAAGAACCGGTGCTCGCACGCCGCCCTCGCGCTGACGCGCTTATGCGGCGCGTAGTGCAGCAGACTGATCAGCAGATCGATCCCGTCGCGATCCAAGTTTGGACACACGTCCTTCCACGCCTTGGCCTTCCACTGCGGAAACTGAGGTTTGTAATCCGGCAGCGACGACACCGCCGGCCACACGTCGTCGTCGGGGGTGCCCAGGACGCGAAATATGCGGTACAGCTGGTCGATCTCGGAGTCGCCGGGGAACAGCGGCGCGTGGTTGATCATCTCCGCGAAGATGCACCCTATGCTCCAGACGTCCACGGGCGTGCTGTGGTGTCGTTCCATACGAAGCGACGTCGGGGCGGAGTTGAAAGGCTTCGTCAGAAGCGGAGTTGATTGTCGTCGAGGGCGGGGATTGAAAGCGAGGGGTGGGCGGAGAGAATCGCCGGCAAAAGTCCTTAAGGATCGGCGTTCACCACGCCAACGCGGTCGTATGGGGACCAGTGTGAGATAGAACGCGCCTGTAGTGCCGCGCGCCCAACAGAATCTCCGGCGATCGGTACCACAGCGTGACGACCTCGTGCGTGTACGCGCGCACGGGTATCCCGAACGCGCGCGCTGAGGGTTTAGGGTTTAGGGAGGGTCGGGTGGAGTCGTGATTTAAACGCGTCAGTCGGGGTCGGTGGAGTCGCGAGGGTGGTCGCGAGGGCGGTGGAACGCTGTGACCGAGGGGGCGGCGGGCGGAAAGAAAGAGAGGAGTCGAACGCGACGCGCCTAGTCCAAAGTCCGCGAGCTTCAGGACGTTCGTGCGCTGGTCCACGAGCAAATTCTGCGGCTTCAGATCGCGGTGCAGGACGCGGTGCGAGTGGCAGTACGCCACGCCCGCGCACATCTGGTACAGGTACCCCTTGATGACGCGTCGGTCGTTGCTGACGTGCGGGTGCGTGTCCAGGTGTTTCTTCAGGTCGACGTCGAGGTGCTCGAAGACGAGGTAGAGCTTCTTGTCTTGGTGGATGACGTCCATCAGGCTGCGACGCGCGCGCGCGGGAGTGGGACGCGGAGGTGGGGGGTGTGGTGGGGGAGTCAGGGGGGGCTCGATCGATCGATCGCGGGGGGGACGATCGCGCCGCGCGATCGCGGCGGCGGGAGGCGCGATCGGATCGTTCGGTCGCGCGGATGGAAGGGATCGAAGAAAGAACGACCGATCGCGTCGTCGGACGCGCGCGTCGTCTTCTCTTTCCTCCTCCTCTCTCTCACCTGACGATGTTCTCGTGCTTCAGCTCCTTCAAGAGCGAGATCTCGCGAATCGCGGTCGATGGCACGCCCTCCTCCTCCTGCTCCAGGCGTATCCGCTTCAGCGCGACCACGTCGTCGTTCGTCCGATTCCGCGCCTTGTACACGACGCCGTAGGTGCCCTCGCCGATCTTCTCAACCTTTTCAAAGTTGTCCATGGACGCGGGGACCTTGCGCGGGGGCGGCGCCTCCGCGGCCTGCCTGACGGCGTCCGCCTCGCGCGTCATCGTTCGCCGTCGCGATTCGCGGCTCGAGGCGCCTTCCGAGGGAGGGGGCGCGCCGGGCGACGACTGGCGGCGTCTTGTGCGGTCGGCTCGACGCGCGCGACCGCGACTGCGCGTCGCTTGGCGGTGGAGGCGCGCGACGGAGATACGCCGAGCGACGAAATCACGAGAAAAAACGAGCGTTACTCGCGCCGCGCGCCGGCATCACGGGACGTACTCCTCTCGTATGGCCAAACAGTTATGTACGAGAGATACAGAGTACACGGTACGGGGGCGAGTGCCCTGCGAGCGGTGATGCTGTGCGGCGAAAAAATAATCGCTGTGAACTGGCGAGATGTTGCGAGAACAACGCAGAACAGCACCGCGAGCGCCGTCTCCGCGCCGTCGCCGACGCGCGATGGGCGGGAACCGCCGAGGCGGCGGCGGCCGCGGCCGAGGCCGCGGCGGCGGCGGCGGCGGCGGGAACGGCAACAACAACTACGGCGGCGGCGGCAACTCGTTCGCCGCGCTGAGCGACCACCGCGGCGGCGGTGGGGGATTCCACGACCACGGCGCGCGCGGCGGAGGCGGCGGCGGCTTCGGCGGAGGCGGCGGCTTCGGCGGCGGCGGCGGGGGCGGAGGCGGTAGAGGAGGCGGCGGAGGCGGAAGAGGCGGCGGAGGAAGAGGAGGCGGAGGAAGAGGCGGCGGAGGAAGAGGCGGAGGAGGAAGAGGCGGAGGAGGAAGAGGCGACGACCCGAGTCTGAATGCGCTGCGCGATGACCTCCAGACCGACCGCGCGATGATGTGGCCGCTGTCGTGCTACGGCAAGGGCGACGAGCGCTGCCTCCTCGGCGGGGACACGTCGTTCGAGGAGCTTCGATGGGTCGTCGGCGCGGTCGCGCTCGCGCGCGGGGACGCGAACGCGGTGCACGCGAGAGCGCGCGAGTTCGCGCGAGGGAAAGAGGACGACGTCAACGCGATCCTGGGCTTCCCCCCGCGTCAGGCGCGTCCCGCACGCTGGTCCCCATACAACCGCGTTCGCGCGGTGAACGCCGATTCTTAAGGACTTCGCCCGGCGTGTCTCTCCGCCCATCCCTCGCTTTCAATCCCGACACACCTCGACGCCTTTCAACTCCGTTTCTGACGCCTTTGAACTCCACCCCGACGTCGCTTTGAATGATGGAACGACCCTCAGCTCAAGACGGTGTTGGAGAACGCTGCGGCGGGGAGGATGGCGCCCGCGGGCGCGAGCAGGGTGATCGACTGCTCGATGCTTCTGGGGATGGCGACGACGCCCGCGGGGATGGCGACGCCGGGGCCCGGGATGATGGGACCCGGGATGCCGACGCCGCCGGGGGGAATAATGACGCCGGGGACGGTCCCCGGGGGATTCGTCGGAGGGGGGATCCCGCCGACGCCCGCGCCGCCTTCTCCGGCGACGCCCGGAGGGTTCGGATTTTTGCAGCAGCAGCAGCCGCAGCAGCAGCCGCAGCCGCATATGGGCGGCGGCGTGGGGGGTCAGAGGCTGGGACAGTTGGGAGGTTTTCCCGACGCCCCCGCGCCGGGCGGCGGAGGGTTCGGCGGCGGAGGAGGGTTCGCGCCGACGCCGACGCCGCCGACGCCGGGAGGCGCGGGCTCGCAGACGTCCCCGCCGGGGGCGGACGCGGGGAATAACCCGTGGGCGATGCGGCGATGGGCGGTGGGGGAGATCCCGGACGCGCCGCCGCCGCAGCAGTACATCCAGTGGTGAAGCGCGTAGCCCCTTCTATATACAGTAGTGTAGAGTCGGCGACGAAAATCGTTCCTCGTTTACTCGTAAAAAGTCGTTAATAATGATATGATGCGCTCGCCGGCCGCTCTCGTCGTCGACGGGAATCGCACTCGTCGATCAGTGAATGGACAGGTTGATGGGGTAGGTCACGATGCCCGTGGCGCCCATGCGTCGGACCACCGGTATCAGGTCCTTGGCCGTTCCCTCGTCGACCACGACCTCCACGGCGCAGTAGTCGGCGTCCAGCAGCGGCGAAACCGTCGGGGACTTTTCGCTCGGGAGCTGAGCGCTGAGCTCGGGAACCGACGCGGTCGGCAAGTTCATCTTCAGACCCACCTTTTTCTTGCCGTCGATGGCGCCCTGCAAGAGCAGAGCCAGGTCCTCGATCCTGGCGCGCTTGATCGGGTCCTCCCACGCGTCCTTGTTGGCGATCAGGCGGGTGGTGGACTCGAGGATCGTCGCGACTTCGCGGAGCTTGTTGGCGCGGAGGGAGCTGCCGGTCTCGGTGATGTCGACGATGGCGCCGACGCCGGGGAGCGACGCCTTGACCTCCGTCGCGCCCCACGAGTACTCGACCTTGACGCCGTGGATGTCCCGGTCGAGGAAGAACCTCTGGGTGGTGTTGACGAGCTCGGACGCGATCAGGGTGCCTTCCAAATCCTCCGCGGTTCGCACGGGCGAGTCCTCCGGGACGGCCACGACCCACCGCGCCGGATTGGACGTCGCCTTGGAGTACTTCAACTCGGCGACCTCGATGACGTCGGAGCCGTTCTCCACGATCCAATCGCGGCCGCAGATGCCGGCGTCGAGGACGTTGTCGGCGACGTACCGGGGAATCTCCTGGGAGCGAAAGAG
>MDSW01078977.1_pt1 | contig 10731 bp, 7 predicted proteins | sample 811171 | NCBI WGS metagenome assembly MDSW01 (sample SAMN05326641, study PRJNA326480) | marine metagenome | isolation source: seawater | place: Atlantic Ocean: North West | collected 2012 | reverse complement strand
GTGTCGTCGAACGCGGCGTCGTGCCTGACTACTCCCACGCGGTGCAACCCCACGTCCAACGGCGGCGTCTCGCACGTCACGAGCGCGGTGGATACGAATCTCGATTGTGTCCAACCCAAAACCTGTCGGGACGTCACGTTCCCGCGCGCGTCCGTCGCGAACCAGGTACACGCCGATGCGGGCGCGAACCCGCCGCCGCCGCCGTGGGGCGCGTCGGCGGTGGCGTGCGTCACGACTCCGCCCCCCGCGTCGGCACCCGTCGGTCGAATGGACGCAATCCGACCGGGGACGACGTACTCGAAGACCAGCGTGTCCCTCCCGCCCTGAAAGTCCTGGCCGTTCATGCTAACCTCTACGTAAACGAAACCCGCGCCGTGCGGCGCAGGGGGCGGAACGCACGCGAACCGCCCGTTGTCTAGCACCTCCCCAGGAACCTTGGCGCCCCCGAACCTGCACGCGGTGTCTCTGTGTTGGAAAAAGTTGGAGCCGTGGATGACGACCCCGCGGTTGGAGCCCGCGACGTCGGCGACGCCCGGTGCCACGAGGTGGACGCCGCCGCTCGCGCCACGGGGCGCGAGGATCGCGGCGAGGATGAGCACCAGGACGCGCCATCCCCCAGCCGATACCCCTGACCCACGGGCTCCCGCCATCGTCGCGTTTGAAAACGCCCTAAAAAACCTTCTAATTGGGTCCGGTCTCAAAAACTCGACCGGGGTCCCGAGGGCGTTCGAGCGCGCGCCGAGTCCGCGGACGCCGCCCGATCGAGCCCTCGGCTCGATCGGCGCGACGTTCGCGACTGAGCTAAGAGCGCGCGCTCTTTGAGGCTAATCCTCAGAGTTGTGGAGACCCGCGCGGGTTCCCCGGAGGTTTATTAGGGACGTTTGGTCATTTTCCTCGGCGAGGTCAACAACGGGCATGATTTACAGTCTATGCACGATCAGTCTGCCGAGAACGACTGCTCGACGAACAGGAAATGAAATGCGCGCCAACTTCGTTCTGAACCCGACGAGGTTTGATCGAAGTTGACCGAAACGCGTCCACTGTCACACGCACGCACAACACGCGACATGTCCGACGATGGCCGAGAGAACAATGTGGTGCCCCCTTCCACGGAGACGGAAGAAGGTCCCAAGGGCCCGCCCGATATCTCCGGCCTCTACTCCTTGAAGTTGGATAACCTCGACTACTCCGTCACCCTGGAACAGCTGAAGGAATTGTTCGGCAAACACGGGGAGATCGGTGACGTCTACATGCCCAGGGACTACTACACGAAGCGATCGAGGGGCTTCGCGTTCGTCCGCTTCAAGGACCGCACCGCCGCGGAGGTGCGGACCCGTTCGTTCGTCTCGTCCGCGGACCCGCCACGCGGGCCCAGCCCGCCCGAACCCTTTTTTTGCATTCGTCGTCGCAGTCAAAAACAGAACCCCGACTCATCCGTCCTCATCCGATCCGATCGACAGGAAGCGATCAAGGAGTTCGACCAGAAGGAACTGAACGGCCGACCGATCGCGTGTCGCTTCGCGGAGAAGCCCAGGCCCGATAACCCTCGCGAGCCGTACCAGGGCGGCGGTCGCGGCGGTCGCGGCGGTCGCGGCGGCGACTCCTACCGGGGCGGCGGCGGCTCCTACGGCGGCAGCTACTCCAGCCGCAGGCCGTACGGCGGCGGCGACGACTACGGGCCCAGCAGGGGCGCTTACCGCGAGGTGTACGACCGACGCGGACCGTACGATCGCAGGGACTCAGATTACAACCGCGGAAGGGACGACTACTACTACGACAGAGACAGAGGCTACTCCGACCGCGGAGGGTACGATGACAGGTCGAGGGGATACGATCGCAGGGACGATTACTACGACAGAGACAGAGGCTACGGCAGGGACCGCTACGACGACAGGTCGAGGGGATACGATCGCAGGGACGAGCGCCCGAGGAGCAGATGAGACCGCAGTAGCCTTGTGAGAAAGACGAAAAAATGTCCCATGTTTTTCACTTCCCAACAGAAGCCGGGCTGCCAAAACTAGATCATTCCAACCGGCACCCGGCATGAGCGAAGAGCCAGCGCCGGTCGACGTTGCCGCCGCGGCCGTCGCCGGTGACGCCCCGGCCGTTGCCGGTGACGCCGCATCCGTCCATGGATCTCAAGTGGGCTCCTTGGTCGGGTCCCGCGCGGCGTCCATCGCGGGTGACGCGGCCCCCGTGGGCGAAATTGGGAGTGGCGAAGCCGGAGGCCCGGGATCGGTAGCGGGCGAGTCGGCACACGGCAGGGGAACGCACGCGCCTCGGGTTCCGGTCAAGCTGGAGGACGTCGTTGCCAAGAACCGGAGGTGGGCGGAGGCGTGCGACAAGGAGACGAAGATGATCCGACTCAACACCACCTTCATGGTGGGCAACAGGAACAACCTGGACATCTTCCCGGAGAAACCCAACCGCCTGAACCTTCCCGTGGTGAACGCGGACGTGGCGCGCGAGAGCAACGAGCTGCTGGACTCGGTGTGCTCGGTGAAGGACGCCATCTTGCTTCCGGCGGAAAAGTACGAGCTCCCGCAGACGATGGCGCAGGAGGTGGGCTTCCACTATAAACCTCTCGTCGAAAGGAATCCGATGTTCCAAAGGGGCCGAGCCGGGTGCGAGATCACCGCATACGCCGAGAACTACGTCGAGACCACCGGCGTCGGTCCCTACGCGCGAAAGAAAATAACTCAGGCCAGCAGAACCAGCAAGGGCGGCAAGGGTAAGAAGAAGTGACCGTCGTCGCGCGGTCGTTGTAACTCTACCGTATCACGAATCAAGGTGCTAGCTACTAGCCTCCGGGTTGCCCCGCGTCATTTGCGGTTGAATTTGGCCATCAGGTCGTTCACGTCGCCCGAGGGCTTGGGGCTCGGAGCCTGCGACGCCTTCCTGATGTCCTTCGAGGGCGAGGGGAGTCCGCCGCCCTTCTTCTTCTTTTTGCCCTTACCACCCCCACCGCCCTTACCGCCCTTACCGCCGACGACTTTCGACGCAAACTCCACGCCTTCAACCGGACACTTCAACATGGCGCGGCCCGTCTGCACCGTCAGCAGACCGCCGTCGTCCACCACCACCGTCCCGACCGCGCCCTTGTTCGCGCCGCCGATGATCCGAACCTTATCCCCCGTCGTCGGCACGTCGTCGTCGGCGTCGAAATTGTACCCAAACGACGGCGGCGGCGGAGTGACATTCTTCCTCACCGCGGCTCGCCGCGAGTCCACGCCCATCAACGCGTCGATCCTCGCCGCGGCCCTCGTCCCCGCCGGCATGCGCGCGCGGGCGCTGGTGACCTTCTGCTGCTTCGGCGCGTCGGTATCCGGCCGGACGTCCGCGACGTCGACCTTGAGCTGCATGAGCCCCGCCTGGACGGTGACCGCGGAGCCCGCGACTTTGCGAACCTTGCCCTGCATGCCGGTGGTGAGCACCACCACCGGGTCGCCCACGTCGGGGCACCAGCCGCTCGGGACCTTCGCGGGAGGCCCGAGCTTCGCCGCCGCCGCCGCGCGCTTGGCCTCGGCCTCGGCGGCCCTCGCGGCGGCGGCGGCGGTGGCGAAATCGGTGGCGCCGGACGCCAGCGCCGCGCCTCTCTTTTCCCGGGCGACTTCCACCTGCGCTCTTCTTGCGGCGGCCGCCAGCTGTGTTTTCCGGTCGCGTCCCGCCCGGGCGATCCCGGACGCGAGTTTCACGTCCGCGGCTTCCTCGGCGGCGTCCACCCTGGCCTGCGCCGCCGCGATCCGCGGCGCGGTTCTGTCCACGTTCCACAAGTGGGTGAGCGCTCGCTTGATGTCCTCGTCCGCGCCTCTTCTCGCCGTCTCCAACGCGCCGATGGTCTCCTCGAGCGTCGCCCTGCCCTCGCCCAGCGCCGCCCTCGCGTCGTCGACCACCGCCGGTTCCAACCCGAACCTCTCGGCGATTTGCAACGCGCGGGATCGCCCCGGGACGCCCCACAGCAGCCTGTACGTCGGCGCGAGGGCCGCCTCGTCGAACTCGACGGCGGCGTTTTCAAAAAAGCCACCCGGGTGCTCGTACTTGAGCGCCTTGAGCTCGCCGTGGTGGGTGGTGGCGAGGGTGAGGCCCGCGCGGTTAAAGACCGTGCCGCCCGCGCCGACGCCCGCGAGCCGTTCCAGCAGGGCGCCGCCGATCGCGGCGCCCTCCGCCGGGGACGTCCCGGTGCCCACCTCGTCCATCAGCACCAACGAATCAGGCCCAGCCGCGGACAAGATGGCCCTCTGCTTCGCGAGCCTCGCGCTAAACGTCGAGAGGGACTGCATGAGATCCTGCGAGTCGCCGATGTCGACGAGCACGCTATCGAACCAAGGCAGGCGCGCGATCTCCGCCGGGACGAAGAGCCCGGATCGCGCCATTAAGCTCGCGAGGCCGACCGCTTTCATAGCCGCCGTCTTACCGCCGGTGTTGGGTCCGGTTATGACCACGCACCGCGCGTTGAGAGGGACGAACACGTCCACCGCCACCGGACCCTTGACCCGCGCGACGTCGTCGTCGCCGTACGTTCGCGGGTCCACGCCGCGCCTCACCCCGAGCAATAGGTCGTCGTCGACGTCCGAATCGTCGCCGCGACCGTTACGACCGTAACGACCGTCAGGCCCCTCTTCGAGCCCGGTCCTCTTCTTCGAGAGAGCCGCCCGCTTCGCCGCTTCGCGTCGAGCCAATCGCCGCGCCCGGATCGCCTGCGCCGCGAGCACCGGCTGTCGCAAACCCGCGAGCTCGACGAGGAGCTCCACGGCACCGTCCTCATCCTCGCCGGCGCCCTCGCCGTCGTCGTGGTCGCCCTCGCCGTCGTCCCCGCGGTAGCCGGCTGACGACGGGAACATCGTCGCCTTCTCAGCCTCCCTCGCCTCCCTCAAGGCGCGCGTCTCGTCGTAACTCCCGTCGACGCCGCCGCTGAACCCCGAACCCCCCACACCCGTGGGGTCGATCGCTCGACCGGGCGGGAGGACGAACGTCGGTCTGCACGCGTTCATCGCGCTCGCCTGCCTGGCCCGCGCGGCGATGACGTCCAATCGCGTCACGACGTCCAGCGCCGCGAAGAGGTCCGGCGTCGCGGCCGCCACGGCCGCGGTCAGCCTGCGCCGTATCGCGTCGATCGCGCTCTCCTCCGACGCGACGCACTGCGCCAGCTGGCCGTTGAGCACCACGACCCCGGGTGGTTCGATGAGCACCAAGCCGCCCCCCGCGGCGACGCCCACGACGAGCGCGCCCGCCGGCGCCGGCGGGGTCACCGCCAAAACCACGCGCCCCTGGTGGGTGGTGACCTGCCCGTCGGCGTTCTGCAGCGCCCTGCGCAGCTTAGCCTCCGCGGCGGCGCGCTGGGACCTGGCGCGGCGGAGCTCGGGGGACGCGCCGTCCTTGAATCCGCCCTGGTCGTCGACGCACGTCTTGATGGCGTCGGCGACTTCGGGGCGGGGCGCCATGGCGGCGACGATGTTGCGCAGCGGGGCGAGCTCGGGGGGCGGGACGCCGTTCACGGCGACGTTCTCGACGGTCTTCTTGAGGCGGGAGGCGGATGCGATGAAGGCGACCATCGCGGCGAGCTCGTCGCCGCCCAGGGATGCGTACTTCTCCGCCTTGTAGAGCGCGCGGCGAACCTCGGCGGACATGATGCCGCCGAAGTCGATGGAGGCGCCGAGGTGGTTCTCCATGACCATCGCGGCCTCGGTCTCGTCCAAGAGCATCTCGCTCTGCCACGCGCCGCCCTCGGGGGGTTGCATCACGCGCACGGCTTCCTGCCCGAGGCGGGTAGAGGCGTACTCGGCTAGGTCCGCGAGGAGCTCGCCCCAGCCGCACGCCTCCAGGCTCTGCTCCGCGAGCTCCTCGGGGGAGACGTCCTTGCCGCGCGCGGGGTTGGCCGTCGCGGACTGGGCGGCGCGAGGGGCGACGCCGGATCGAGACGGCGGGAACTTCCATCGCGCGGCGCCCTCGCCGCGGGTTCGAACCCGCGTCGCGGCGCACGCCGCGAGCGCCGGGGAGGCGCAAGACATCGCCGTGTGGGCCACGTCGACGCCTTTCGCGGCTGGAAGACGATCCGAAAACTCACTCGTGTATTTTTCGCATGCCCCCGACGCACGCACAACTGGCATCGCGTCGGCATGCACGTCCTGACTCGCGCGACGCCCCGTCCCGTCGCGATGTCCTCCGGGTGCAAGACGCCATCGCACAGGGTGTTCGTGTACGGAACGTTGAAGCGCGGGTTCTACAACCACCGGCTGCTCCGGGAGATGGACGCTAAGTTCCTGGGCAAGGCGCTTACGCGAGAGCCAATGCGCATGGTGCTGGGCGAGTACGGCATACCTTACCTGATGCGGGGTGAGGCGGACGGAAGCGCGGTCGTGCCGGGTGAGTTGTGGGAGGTGGGCGACGAGGGGTTGGACGCGCTGGATGTCCTGGAGGGGATCGACGAGGGGATGTACGAAAGGGTCACCCTGGACGTCGCGACGAGGGAAGGGGCGGATGGGGCGGTAGATGGTGGCTTCGCGACGACGGCGCAGGCGTTCGTTTGTGGACCGGAGTCCGAGCGGCGCGGCATCGGAACGACGTGGAGCGAGGAGATCGCGGCGTACGACCTGAAGACGCACGAGGCGTCGTACGTGCCCAAGCACGAGCGCGCGGCGGGTTCGTTGGGCACCCGACGGAGCTAACGCGACGAACCCGTCGTGTTCGAAAAGCATCGTCGCTATCTACGAGCTAGAGCTAGGCTGGTCGAAGGTGAAGTCGTCGTCCCCTTCGTCGTCGCTGGACTCCTCGTCGCTGTCCACGTTTCCCTCGAGCACGCCGATCTTGCACTTCTCCAGCATGTAACCTCCGTTCACCCACCGATGGTACCGATCGAACAGCGCCGTGCAGTCCTTCCCGAGCGCCTGCGTCAAGATCTTTCGTCCGCCGGGGTGAAAGTCGAGGTACGGCGAGAGGTTGTACACCTTGCCGCGCAGCACCGTCCACCCGTCCGCCTCCGTGCCGTGCGTCGCCACCTCCGTCATCGTTATGTCCTTCCGCCGCTTTCCCCCTCGCAGCCCGTTCATGTCCGGCTCCCGTTTCGTCAGCCTCATCCAGTCCATCTGGCTGTAACCCGCCGCGAGCTGGATCTTCTTCGCGCCTCCCCCGGTCGACTGCGTGCCCGCCGCGGAGGGCGCGCCGTCGCTGCCGTCGAGCCGCCGGACCCTCCCGACGTCCGAGCCGTCCGCGTAGGTCACCGTCGCGTTGGCAAGCAGTCCGCCGGGCCGCTCGCCTTCCCTCGACATCGTGTACCCGCGCGTGTGCGCCCGACTGCGAAAGTGGGCCCCCGAGCGAGGGCTGCGGACGTGTGATCCGCGGCTGCGGCTCCCGCTCGAAAAAGCCAAAAAGCCACGTCGACACTTTATCCCGCGCGAAAAGCCACAATCGCCGCGTCTGCCATCGCCGCCAGGCTCCGGCTCGCGCCACTCGCGTTCCCGCGCCCGCGTCGACCCTCCGACGCCCCGCACCGCGCGCGTCTCGCGATCCGAGCCGCGACCGGATCCCCCGCGCTCGATCCCTCCACCGAAGCCATGGCTGCCAAACGATCCATGCTGTGGTTCCGAAAAGGCCTGCGCGTTCACGACAACCCGGCGCTGGTGAAGGCGTGCGAGGGCGCCTCCGCCGTCCAGCCCGTGTTCGTGCTCGACCCGTGGTTCACCAAGCCCGAGCGCGTCGGCGCCAACCGCCTTCGGTTCCTCCTCGAGTCCCTCACGGACCTCGACGCGTCGCTCAGGGCGCGAGGGTCCTCGCTGCTCGTGCTGCACGGCGATCCGGCGCGCGTCATCCCCGCCGCGCTCGAGGCGTGGCGATGCGACAGGCTGTGCTACGAGTTCGACACCGAGCCGTACGCGCAGAAGCGCGACGCGTCGGTGAACGAGGCGGCGCGGGCGTTGGGCGTGGAGGTGCACGCGCCGGTAGCCCACACCCTCTGGGATCTGGACCGGCTCCTCGCCAAGTGCCCGCGAGGCGAACCCCCCACAGCGTACGCCTCCTTCCTCAAGATCGCGCACGGCGTCGGGCCCGTGCCGCCCGTCGCGCCGGACGTGCCGTCGATCACGCCCCTGAGCGTTGGTGACGGGAAGGACCTGGTCGACGCGCTGAGGGACGTCGTCACCGGCTCGGGCGTCCCGTCGCTGGAACTACTCGGGTACGAATCGATCCCGGTCGGCGAGGGCTTCCCGGCGCGGGGCGGCGAGACGGAGGGTCTGGCGCGGCTGCGCGAGACGCTGGCCAGGACGACGTACATCGCGGAGTTTAAGAAGCCGCAGACGAACCCGACGGAGCCGTGGACGCCGGTGCTGGGTAAGAAGAGCGCGAAACCCGCTACCCCCTTCGACGCCGCTAAAACGTCATCCGCCGGCGCGGCGACGTCACTCACGGCGGAGGCGTTTACGGCCCCAGCCACCACGGCGTTGTCCCCGTACCTCAAGTTCGGCTGCGTGTCCCCGAGGACGTTCTGGCACGAGCTGCGCGCCGTGCTGGACGTCGAGCTCAAGGGAAAGCACAGCAAGCCCCCGGAGTCGCTCGAGGGGCAGCTGCTGTGGCGGGAGTTTTACTACCTCGTCGCGCGCGGGACTCCAAACTACGACCGGATGGCGGGGAACAGGATATGTCGGCAGATCCCGTGGACGTGGGACGAGGAGAGACTCGCGGCGTGGGAGGAGGCGAGGACGGGCTTCCCGTGGATCGACGCGTGCATGATGCAGCTGAAGCGAGAGGGATGGATGCACCACCTCGCGCGTCACGCGGTGGCGTGTTTTTTAACGAGGGGCGACTTGTTCGTGCACTGGGAGGCGGGCGCGGCGGTTTTCGACCGAGAGCTGGTGGACGCGGACTGGGCGCTGAACAACGGCAACTGGATGTGGCTCAGCTGCAGCTGCTTCTTCTACCAGTACTTTCGGGTGTACGGGCCGGTGAGTTTTGGCAAGAAGTACGACAAGGAGGGCGTGTACATCCGCAAGTATTTACCCCAGCTGAAAGACATGCCGGCCAAGTACATATACGAGCCGTGGACTGCGCCGATCGAGGTGCAGAAGAAGGCTGGGTGCGTCGTCGGCCTGGACTATCCGGAGCCCATCGTGGACCACGCGGTGGCGTCGAAGGAGTGCATCGAAAAGATCGCGGCGGCTTACAACGCCCACAAAAACGGCACCGCGGGGAGCATCGTCGCCGCCGGAAAGAAGCGCAAAGCCGGGGATGGAGTCTAAAACTTTCGACGGAGACGACGGGATGTCACACGATACGAGATAGAGCTGACTTAAGCATTAGACTACTTTCGTTTGACGTAGGCGAGTGAGGGCGAGGTGTGAACAAGATTCGCGTCGAACACCGCCTTCGCCGTCCACTCCCCGAGGTCGACGTACGGTGTGACGAACGACTCGCTCCCAGCGGCGCCGAGCGCTTTCGCGTCTGTGCTCCTCGAAGGTTTCTCCGCGAGCAACCCAGGTCGCGAGACGATCCACTCCAAGTCGTCCATCTCTCGGTACACGTACGGCACCAGCGCGTGGTTATCCGATACCATGCCCTTGATGCACATCAGGGGCGACATGAACGTGACCATGCAGGTCTTGAAGAGGTACGATGGATCTCGATACAGCCTCGTGTCCACGCTCATGGCACCGGTCTGAATCAAGATTCGTTTCAGGCCAGTCTCGCGCATCGTCTCGGCGATGGCTCGCACCGCGGGGAGAAGCATCGGTTTACCCGCGAGGATCTGGCAGGATTTTGGCTTTCCCGCACATTCGATGATGACGTCGCCGTTGGCGTGTGATAGACCGCTGTCGCGCACGGCGCTCCGCACCGCGTTCAGGTCCGTGAGGTCGCCTTCGAGAATCTTCAGGTTTTTCTCCACCAGCGCGGGGGAGACCCCAACCTCGCGCAGGACTGAGCGGAGCTTGGCGGGGTTACGGACGAACGCGATGACTTTATGGTCGGCTTCAAGCGCGAACTTGGCGACGTACCGGCCGGTTCCGCCGGAACCGCCGAAGAGGAGCACCTTGGGTGGCGCCATGCGTCGTGTTGTGAGCGGCGCAATTTCCAGGATGTCGCGTTATCATATGAGGGTAGCGTTATATCGAGAATGTTAACAACGCAGTCCACAGCTTATGAGCGCCCTGTCCTCGGTGCCACGTCTCGCGACCCGTCCCTTCCGTCGCGCCGGTTCGACTCGTCCTCGCAATTATCGCTCAGCCGTCGTCATGAACGCGCTCCCCAAGATTACGTACTTCAACGGAGTCGGACGGTGCGCTTCACCTCCAGATGCCGAGAACTTTTACACGGAATGAACTCACCCACACGTCCTCGTCCCATCGCAGCGTATTCGGCCTCCGCGTCGCCATGTTCAAGGCTTTCGGCAAGGACGGGTGGATCGATGAGCGGCTCCAGTTCCCCGAGTTCAAGGAGAGGAAGCCAACCCTCCCGCTCGGTTACCTGCCGGTCCTCTCGATCGACGAGGAGATTTTCACGCAGACCGAGCCCATGGTACGGTGGGCCGCTAGGATCAGCGGTCTGTACCCCATCGACCTCAAGGAAGCCATGAGAGTGGACGAAGTGTGCGCGGTAGCTCACGAGGTGCTGTATAAGTGCCCGTTCGACGCCGATGAGGAGGTGAAAAAGGCCAAACGTTTGGAGTACGCGGAGGGTCGAATGCTCCAAAACATGAGCTACGTCGACTCCAAGCTGGCGGGATCTAGCAACGGGTTCCTGCTCCCG
>MDSW01077933.1_pt1 | contig 10731 bp, 11 predicted proteins | sample 811171 | NCBI WGS metagenome assembly MDSW01 (sample SAMN05326641, study PRJNA326480) | marine metagenome | isolation source: seawater | place: Atlantic Ocean: North West | collected 2012 | reverse complement strand
ATCTGCTGACTGAAGTTCTAATTTTTCAGCCAAAGTCATATTTAAAATTTCATCGACGGTTGAATTTTCTAATAATCTTCCTATTTCTAGTAATGATTCGAGAATTGCTAAAGTTTCTGCACGTGATTCATTAGAGCTACCTAATCTACCAAACATAGCTATATCTTTAGAACCTTTGACTTTAAGACTCCCATCAAGAACAAAATAAGACCCAAGACCAAAAATTGGAAAAAATGATGTGCTTGGAGTACTAATCGCACTGGTAACTCCATTGCTTCTATTCCAGGGAATACCGGTAGAATTTGGATTAAACGCATTAAAAATACTAAAACCTGCGCTTAAAATGTTTGATTCATCATCACGAGTTACATCTAAGGAGTTAATTTCAACTATCCCTAAATTACTCATTGGGGAAATCAATCCAGGAGTAACAGGCAATCCATTCACCTCAATAACTCTTGTGTTGCCATCAATTATTAAGTTCTTACCAACGCTAGCAATTCTATTATCGGAAATTAAAATATCTTTGGGTGTTGCAGGCTCTCCATTACCTAAATGAACCAAACCACCCTTAAGCAAAATGGTTTCTGATGAAACATGAACTGTAAGAAAAAGTAACAATATGTTTTTTGAGAATCCTTTCATGTTACTGAATCCTATTTTTTTGTGGTTGAATAATTCCTAAATCAAAATCAGTAATTGGTTGAATTTTAGGATCGTTAATATCGAATGCCATAGCTCCGTCAATTAAAACTTTTTCAGCTTTTGAATAAACGCTAAAAGGATCACCAGACCAGAGGACTATGTCAGCATCTTTACCAATTTCAATGCTTCCTGTTTGGTCAATTATGCCAGCGGCTTTAGCAGGATTACTTGTTATCCAGCGCATTGCGTGAGCTTTCGAAATATTGAAGCCAGCCCTATTGCCTGCAGCCATAGCCTTGGCTGCTTCTTCATTGAGATGCTGAATTCCAACTGGGTCATCAGAGTGCACAATTGCACAACCGGTTCCATTACGGGCTTGATCAACAATCGCAACATTCGCCTGCACCATATCATATGCTTCATGCTTGAAGCCCCACCAGTCAGCCCACAATGCTGCACAAATTCCTTCATCTGCTAAAAGATCTGCTATTTTATAAGCTTCAACAGCATGATGAAAAGCAGTAATTTTATAATCAAATTCTTTTGATAGTTCAATCATCATAGCCATCTCATCAGCTCTATAACAATGATTTTGAACTAAAATTTCACCGTTTAAGACGCCCATCAAAGTGTCTAAAGCTAAATCTCTTTTTGGCCGACGATCTTCATTAGTTTCATTCATTCTGTCAGCGTATTCAACTGCATCTATCCATGCACTTCTATAACCTGCCATATTTCCCATTCTTGTTGAGGGAGATTGTCTGCGATTACCATAAACCCTTTTTGGATTCTCGCCACAAGCCATCTTTAACGAATGTGGTGCGCCAGGAAATTTCATGGCCTGAATGGTATTCCGGGAAATATTTTTAAAAGTTGCGCCTCTGCCCCCAAATAAATTCGCAGATCCAGGTAAAACGTGAAAAGTAGTCACCCCTCCCTTGAGTGCTAAAGCAAATTGAGGATCTTGAGTCCACAGTGAATGCTCTGCCCAAACCTCGGCAGTTACTGGAGAGGTTGCTTCATTCCCATCAGAACTTGTAGATACTCCCGGGGCAGAATAAACTCCCATGTGCGAGTGAATATCAATGATGCCTGGAGTGATCCACTTATCAGTTGCATCTATAACAAAGACTCCTGGAGCTGAAATAGATTTACTAATTTCCTTAATCACTCCATCTGAAAGAAGCAGATCATAGTCTAAGAATTCACCACCAAGACCATCGTAAATGTTAGCTGACCTAAAAAGAACTGGTTGCGAATACATTGGGATATATGTTGACTCGAATGCATTATCAATTCCTTGATAGACAGAATCTGATGATCCAAATGAAACATCAATATCAAAACTTTCAGAGCAACTTACTAAGATAAAAAGTAGAGAAGGTAAAAAAAATTTATTTGTCATCGTAGATTTTCCTCTTCATAAAAGATTATAGGACCATTTAAAGAGATATAATATTTATATGACAAGAAAAAATAATAGGTCAAATAATGAAATGAGGCCTCTAAAGATTGAAGTTGGGGTCAATAAACATGCTGAAGGTTCAGCTCTTATAAAATTTGGAGATACGCATGTTATTTGCACTGCAAGTATCGAAAATCATGTTCCCAGATGGATGCGTGGTTCAAATGAGGGGTGGATTACTGCTGAATATGGAATGCTGCCTCGCTCAACTCATGAAAGAATGAATAGAGAAGCTGCAAGAGGCAAACAAAGCGGAAGGACGATGGAAATTCAAAGATTGATAGGCAGGTCACTAAGGCAAGCTGTTGATTTAAAATATTTAAAAGATAAAACAATTAATATTGATTGCGATGTAATACAGGCAGACGGTGGAACAAGAACTGCATCCATATCAGGTGCTTGCGTTGCATTATTTGCTGCTATTAAAAACTCACATGATGATCAAAGAGCAATCAAAGAACACGTCGCGGCAATTTCTATTGGATTAAAAGATGGCTTTCCACTTTTGGATTTAGATTATGAGGAAGATAGCTCTGCCGATACAGATTTAAATGTGGTTATGACCGAAAATGGGGGCATCATAGAAATCCAAGGCACAGCTGAAAAAAATTCTTTTACAAAAAACCAGCTTGATGAAATGCTTGAATCCGCCTCAGAAGGTATTTCAGATATAATAGCTCTCCAAAAATCATGTCTGGCTTAAAAGATTTTCAGAAAACTTTTATTGAACTCGCACTTCAAACAAATGCATTAGAGTTTGGAAAATTTACACTTAAATCTGGAAGAATCAGTCCATATTTTTTCAATGCTGCAAAAATGCTTAATGGCTGCGATTTACATAAGCTTGCTAATTGTTATATTGATGCAATAAAGAATTTAAATGTAGAATTTGACTGCCTTTATGGCCCTGCCTACAAAGGAATCTTTTTGGGCTCAATTATTGCAACAGTTTTAAGCCAAAGAGGTACTCCGTGCCCTCTTTCTTTTAATAGAAAAGAGGTCAAAGATCATGGTGAGGGTGGAGATATTATTGGTCCGGATCCAGCTGGAAATGTTTTGATTATTGATGACGTTTTGTCTGCTGGAACTGCCGCAAGAGAATCTATTAAAATTTTAGAAAATTTCAATGCGACACCAAAGATTTTTCTTATTGGTCTGGATAGACAAGAGAAAGGAAAAGCTGACCTATCAGCAAAATCAGAACTTGAGAAAGATTTTGATATTCAAGTCTTATCCATAATAAATTTAGATGCTCTCATAGAGTACTCTCAAAATAATCAGGATTTTAATACTTACATATCAGAGCTTGAAAAATATAGAATGAATTGGGGTGCATAATGTTTACTGGAATTGTCAGCGGCAAGGGTAATCTTCAAAAAATCATCAAATGTGAAGATTATGTCTCCTTGGTCATCAAGGCGCCTAAAGGCTTTGCCAAAAATTTATCCAGAGGAGCAAGCGTTTCTGTAAATGGAGTCTGTCTGACAGTAAAAAAAGGTAAGACAGATCTTTTAGAATTTGATGTCATTGAAGAAACTTTAATAAGAACAAATCTAAAGAATATAGGTAAATCATCCAAAGTTAATTTAGAGCGTTCCATGACTGCTAAAACTGAAATTGGCGGGCATCTAGTCTCTGGTCACATTCATGGAACTGGAGAAGTCTTAAAAGTAATAAATAGAAAAGAGACAAAAGATTTACTTATAAAAATTCCATCGGACTTGAGAGAATATTTTTTTTACAAGGGTTATGTGGCTTTAAATGGATGCAGTCTGACTATAGGAAAAGTACTCAAATCGTCATTTTATATTCATCTCATTCCTGAAACTGTCTCAATCACGACATTTAAGGAGATCAAAAAGGGAGACCTCGTTAACATTGAAGTTGAACAAGCAACCATAAATACTGTTGAGACTGTAAAAAGAGTTATGCTTGAGAAAAAAGCTTAGTTAAGACAGCCATTCTCATCCCCACACCATTAAAAATTTGGTTGCTAATTTTACAATTATCCAACTCGCCTACTTCTTTACTCAATTCAATCCCAAAGTTTACTGGTCCTGGATGTAATAAAATCATTTCTGGATCTGCTACTTGTAGTGACTCAACACTAATTTGATACCTTTCAATATAATCGGTGGATCCGATAGTTAGCTTTTCAGACAATCTCTCATTTTGAATCCTGAGCGCCATAACAACATCCGCATCTTGTAATGCAGTATCTAACTCAGGTTCAAAATTTCCAATTGGAGTCTCAATAAAATTCTTACAAAGATCAGGATGACCACAAAATGTTAAACTTTTATATCCCACAATTTGAATAGCTTCCATAAAAGAATTTACCACTCTGGAGTGGTCAAGATCACCTACAATGGTAATTTTAAGATCTTCAAATCTTTCTTTTGATTCATTAATCGTCATCAGATCAATCAATGTTTGTGTGGGATGAGAAATGGAGCCTTCTCCGGCATTAATAAATTGCATATTTGAAAAATCTTTTACAAAATCTTGGATGACTGACTCAGTGTGGCGCAGAATGCATAAATCAACTCCCATCATCTCGACAGCATTCATGGTATCTTCAAGGGTCTCTCCTTTATTAATAGAAGAATTAGATAAATTAAAATCAATAAATTTTGCTCCTAGGTTATGAGCTGCTATTTCGAAAGATAATTTTGTTCTGGTACTTGGCTCGCAGAAAATCGAAATAATCTTTTTATCAGGAAACAGATTTTCACTTCGATAGTCTAATGAATCCTCGGACTTAAAATTATTTGCAAGCTCAATCAAATCGAAAATGTCTTTCTTTGTTATATCAGAAAAGTTGATTAAATTTTTAGACATTAAACTTCTATGGATAAGATAGCATCCATCTCAATATCAACTCCTTTTGGAAGTTTAGAAATTTCTATCGTTGCTCTGGCTGGGAAAGGCTCGGAGAATCTTTTACTCATGATCTGATTCACTTCGTCAAATTTTTCAAGATCAGTTAAGAAAATTGTTAGTTTAAGAATATTATCAAGTCCGCCACCTATTTCTCTGCAAATTGCCTCAAGATTATCTATCACCTGAGAAGTTTGATCATAAAATGTTTCATTATTAAGTTCTCCTGAACTTGGTATAAGTGGTATTTGCCCTGAAACAAAAACCACATCCCCCCATTGAATGGCCTGTGAATATGGACCAATAGCAGCGGGTGCTTTATCTGTAAAAATTTGTTTTTTCATTTTTTGATTTGTTATCGTTTACTATTCTTGAGCAACTTGTTACATATCTTAATGAACGCAATTTTATCATTAATTTATTTATTGAATCAGTATTAAGAACTTCCACTTCCACTATAAATTCAATAATCATTGAATCAATATCTCTGCTATGAATATTAACTATGTTAAGATTGGATTTAGTAAAAACTGACGCAATATCTGCTAAAATTCCTGGCCTGTCTTCTGCATGAATTTTTACATGACCTTTGTAATGAAGTTCCTTGGTATCACTCCCCCACATCGCTGGAAAGTATCTGGCTGATAAAGTATTGCTTCTGGGAATAGAAACTTGTCTACATCGTGAGTGGTGAATAACAATTCCCCTGTCAGTATCTGAATGAGCTGTGATTGGGTCTCCGTGAACTGGCATACAACATTTTGCATATATAACAGACACTCCTTCAATTTGATGATCAGATAAAATCATTGATTTAAATTTTGGTTTTTTATTTTTCTTAAATCGCAGTCCTGCAAAGAACCTCTCAGCGACCAAAGCTCCTGTCTTTTTTCCAGAGCCCAGATCAGTTAAAAGTTCATTTAAAGATTTAACCCCTAGCATCTCTAAGATTCTAGACATCTTGCTGCCACGGTAATGATCCAATGTCACTCCACCTCTTCTTAACTCATTCTCCAGCATCAGTTTGCCAGCTTTTCTTGACTGCGAAATTTTTTGATTTCTCAGGGCAAGTCTAATGGACGATCTAGCCTTGCTGGTTACTACAAAATTTAACCAGTCTGGACTTGCCTCTTGCTTATCGGAAGTAATAATTTCAATTGATTGCCCATTTTCAAGGCGTATATTCAGAGGCGCAAACTTTCTATTAACTCTGCATGCAATTGCCTTATTACCAAGCTCTGTATGAAGTTCATAGGCGAAATCAATTGGAGTAGAGCCTGATTTTAGATTCACAATTTTTCCTTTAGGAGTAAAAACATAAACCTCGTCATAGATTAAATCAGTTTTTATTGCTTCAACAAATTCGTGGGAATTGATTGTTGCTTTATCTAAATCAGTAAAACTTTCTATCCATTTTCTTGCGCCGATAGCCTCAGACTTAAAGCTATCTTTTGTCTTATATGACCAATGAGCAGAAATGCCATTTTCAGCAATTATTTCCATACTTTTAGTTTGTATTTGCACTTCAATTGGTACTCCATCTAAGGCAATAAGTGAGGTATGAATGGCCTGATAACCATTTGATTTTGGAATGGCAATATAATCTTTAAATTTTTTACCTATTGGCTTATGCAAATTATGGATAACCCCTAATGCCCTATATGCATCGTCTACTGAATCAACTATAACTCTAAAGGCATAAACATCTAATATTTGAGAGAATGGCTTTTTTTTATCTTTAATCTTTTTATAAATACTATAAAGTGATTTCTGCCTACCCTGAACAATTGCTGAGATTTCATTATTTTTAAGGTAATACTTAAACTGCTTTCTTAGCTTAGATATAATTTTTTGTCTGCCTCCAACTGCTTGTTTGATAGCAGAATTAAGCATTCTTGCACGCATTGGATGTAAACATTGAAATGCTAAATCTTCTAGCTCCACGCGGATGCTTTGCATCCCTATTCTGATTGCAATCGGTCCATATAAATCCAAGGTCTCTTTTGATTTGCTAATTTGCTTTTCTCTAGGCAAAAATTCTATGGTTCGCATGTTATGAAGTCGATCACACAACTTTACAATAATAACTCTTATATCTTTTGACATAGCTAAAGCCATTTTTTGTAAATTATTCGCATTGCGATCTTCTATACTTTGAAAATCTAGTTTGTTTAAATTGCTCACGCCATCAACAATTGCAACGATATCTTTGCCAAAAAGTTTTTCTAAATAGGATTTCTGAATAAAGCTATCCTCAAGGACGTCATGCATAAGGCCTGCGCATACAGTCTCAATATCTAAATTGAGTTCTATTAAAATTGATGCAACTGCAATAGGGTGAGTTATGTATGCTGAGCCATCTTTTCTGGATTGCTCTTTATGAGCTTGAAAAGCAACATTATATGCAGTTTCTAATAAGTCTAACTCCCTCTTAGAAAAATATATTTTTGCTGATTTATATAGCTTTTTTGGAACCGGTGAAAGAAGTTTTCTGTTAGAGAAATCTAAGAGGACTTGACTGGGAAAGGCCCGTTCACTCAATTAGCAACTCCAAGATTTTCATTAGCCTATAATTTCGTCTTTTGATTTTTCTCTATCTATTGAAAATTCATCCAATAAAAGATCCTCTTCAAGAGTCTTGTCAAGAATTTCTCTCGTGATTAAACCCTCTTCAATCTCCCTCAATGCAACGATAGTTGGTTTGTCATCCTCCCATTCAACCAAGGGTTCTCTGCTTGTTGTTGAAAGTTGTCTTGCTCGACCAGAGGCTAACAAGATTAATTCAAATCTACTATGAACCTTATCTAAGCAACCCTCTACTGTAATTCTTGCCATAATTTTATCCTCGAGCGCGTATTTTAGTGTTTATTTACCTAATAAGACAATAGCTGAGCTAAAAACTGTTGCACTTCTTCATTATTTATCTGATTTGAGGACTCATTTTGGGCAATGATATTAAATAATTCATCAGCCGCTTTATTAAAAGAATCATTGACTATAAGGTGCTTGTATTCACTTGCATGCGTCAACTCATCTTTTGCATTTTTTAATCTTAAATCAATTGCATTTAGATCATCGTCTCCCCTGTTTCTTATGCGCTCTTCTAAAGAATGAATCGAAGGAGGGAGAATAAAAATAGACTCATAATTCATTGATAAATCATTAATTTGTCGAAATCCTTGTACATCGATTTCAAGAATTAAATTTACTCCCAAAGACAGTTTTGATTCTACAAAATCAACAGAGGTACCATACAAATTGCCATGGACTTCGGCAAACTCAAGAAAAAAATTCGAATTTTTTTTATCTAGAAAGTCTTTTTTAGAAACAAAAAAATACTCATTGGCATTAGACTCTCCTTTTCTAGGTAATCTTGTTGTATAAGATACAGATAGTTCTAAGGGTAAATCAGACTTATTTGCTCTGGCTAGAACAGCATCTATCAATGATGACTTGCCAGCACCAGATGGAGCAGAAACTAAAAAAAGCTTAGCATCTTTCATTATTCTAAATTTAAGGCTTGTTCACGCAATTCTTCTACTTTCAATTTCATAGTAAGGGCTAAGTCCTTTAAATCTGATTTTTCAATCTTTACCGATAGAGTATTTACTTCCCTAAAAAGCTCCTGCAGGATGAAGTCCATTTTTTTTCCATGAGCATTTTTAAGCTTAAATAATTTGTTCAAAGATTCAATATGAAAGCTTATTCTTTCAAGTTCTTCAGCTATATCATGCTTAATGGCTAAATTTGAAACTTCATTAGCTATTTCATCCCTATTAATGTCAATCTTTTTTTGAGTAAACTTATTCTTGATAGCTTTTTCTCTATGTCTTAACAATGAAGGCGCTGATTTAAATAATTTATGATGTGCATTTTTTAAAAAAAGTGTCTTTGTTAAAATGATTTTTTCTATCTTTTGACCCTCCTTTGCTCTTGATTCAACCAAATTCTTTATTGCAATGTTTAATGCCTTCTTTCCCAACATAACAATATCTTTTTTTGAAGTCTTCACAGTTAATAAGCCAGGTATATCCTTCAAATCACTTAATTGGAGATTTAAATGTTTAAAATCCTTACTGGATTTCAAAGTTTTCTTTAGATTTCTAATGCTCTCTTCATTGAGCTCATAGGAATGATCTGATTGAAAATTATCAAAAATTTTTATCTCAAAAGAACCTCTTAAGAATTTTTTCTTTATTTGATTTTTAATGTACTCCTCTAAATCATTAGGCAGACTGTAACCTTTGAATGAAATATCTATAAATCTATTATTAACAGACTTAATTTCACACAAAACCTCCATCTTTTTTGATGTGGCTTGTCCGGAGCCGTAACCTGTCATGCTGTAAAACATATATCTTCTAAATAGTTACAATTATTATCTCATTAAACCACTGTCAGATAACTTTTGTGGATCGAATGACTTACCAATAATATCTGAAGCAATAAAAAAATCCTTAAAAGAAAATTGGGGACATATAAGAGAGAAAATTTCACTATAACTTTGGGCTTTCTCACTGCAAATTAATGCTCCAGATATTTGAGTTGGTTCTTGATTACAGAGATAGTTTGTCATAACTAATGCAAGATCATCTCTGCTGAAAAAATTTGCTTCACTAAAACGTAGAGGATATTTATTTCCATCAAAAGACTCTACATGACTTTTCATCCAATGTTTGCGTTTATCATATAGTCCTGAAGGTCTGAGTATCAAAGGCTCAACTTTAGATTCACTTAATACGAGATTTTCAAAATCTAAGATTATTCTTCCTTGGTCGTCATCAGGAATAGGAATCACTGATTCAGTAATATTTCTTCCATTCTGCAAACCATAAACCCTAGTTGAGCTCACAATAATTAATTTTTTAAAATTAACGTTTTGGTTTAAGAAATCAATGATTTTGCGTGATGCCTCAAGAAAACCTCTTTGATAACCGGCCACATCTGAGGACGTGGGTTTTAATATTAAAACCACCGATGAGATATTATCTTTAGGGAGATTAAGTATTGAGTCCTTTATCCAGTCTAGCTCAATAAATTCAACATTATTCAGATGCTTAGGCCTTCTTCTGGAAACTCCTATAAATTGATACTTAGGGCACATCTTAGCTAAGCGCCTTCCAATATCTCCATAACCTATAATTAAAATTTTTTTCATATTTTTGTTTCTAATGTTCATATATTAAAAGTATTATCGGTAAGTGGCTAATATTGAACTATCACAATTAAAAGGTATCGGGCCTTCTATCGTTAACAAATTGAACCTTATTGGAATTTTTAACTTAAGAGATTTGTGCTTTCATCTTCCTTATGGATATCAAGATAGAACAAAGATTTCAAAAATAAGTGACCTTCAACCAGGAGATGAAAAATTAATTAAGGTGCAGATTTTATCTGCTCAAACCATCTATAGACCCAGAAAAATGATGGTACTTAAATCTGCTGATTTGTATTCAAATATTAATATTCGTTTTTTTTATTTCCATCCCGCTCAAACGAAACAGTTGAAGGCTGGAACAGATCTCTTATGCTACGGAAAAGTGAGCTTGAGTAGATATGGATTAGAAATGATTCATCCGGAGTACGAAGTAATATCAAATGATCATGAATTAAAAGAAAAAAAATTAACGCCTGTGTATAGAGTTCCCAAGGGCATAGGACAAAAAAAAATTAGAGGATTTATTCAGGCTGCAATTTCAAAATTAGATTTTGAAGAAGACTTTCTTAATGTTGAAAAATAT
>MDSW01114211.1_pt1 | contig 10732 bp, 5 predicted proteins | sample 811171 | NCBI WGS metagenome assembly MDSW01 (sample SAMN05326641, study PRJNA326480) | marine metagenome | isolation source: seawater | place: Atlantic Ocean: North West | collected 2012 | reverse complement strand
GGGGGGGGGGGGGCGACGCGCGCGGGCGCCGAGACCGCGCGGGCGTCGAAGCGCGGCGGGGCGCGGGTGAGGCCCGCGAAGCCGCGCGCCCGGAGGAGCGCCATGGCGAGTGCGCGAGGGGCGGGGCGTTGTTATTTCTTGGTGCAATCTTTCAAAGTCTGGGGATAAATGGGGATAATTATACCCATTTATCCCCAAATTGGGGATAAATATCCCCATTTATCCCCAAATATCCCCAGCTCACGCCGAGGCACTAGACTTTCACTACGACGGGCTTGCCGCCCCAGCGCCAGGTGATGCCCGGTCCGAAACACATCACGAAGGAGCTGTTATAATGGAGCATGTCGCGGAAGCCTCTCTTGTTGAACGCGTTCGTTTGGCCCACCCTGTCCCAGACCTCGGAGTACGGAAGGCAGAGCGGCAGGCACACCCCGGTGTGTCTCAGGGTGTCCGGACCCTCGGCGGTCTTTCTCTCGCACGCCGCGAACGCCGGGAGGCACACGCACCCCCAGCACCCCGCCAGCTCGTGCGCCGACAGAAAGACCCCGGGGTCCGAATCCCTCGACATTGCCTGACCCGCCGGGCTCGAACCGGCGTGATGCATCGACCGAATCACCGGGCTCCGACCGGCGCCGGTGCCAGCCATCGAGTCGATCATCATCTCAAATTGATATGCCCGTGGCGCGCGCGAGGAAAAGTGCGTTTCCCCGCGCGAGAGGCTTTTTGTCCAACGGTGAAAAAGGGCTGGAAAAAAAAAATTTAATACGACACGTGTCGCGGACGCTTCGTCGTTTTTTTCATTTTTAGACGGTCGATTTCTGAGTCAAGACATCGAGGGACGATCGACGCCTCCCGCGGCGGGATGTTTCGCCCGGCCCTCTCGACATCGGCGCGCGGTCTCGTTGTTCCGTCCCGCGCTCGGGCGTGAGCGGCGCGTGCCATCGGCGGCACCGCGCTTTCGTCTCGGCGCGTCGGGGTTCGCCCCTCGGCCGGGCGCGCGATGTCGTCGTGGGTGCGCCGGGCGAGCGACAGCTTCTCGCGCGCGTTCAGCCCGCGCGAGGGCGAGGCCGCGGCGCGGGACCGGGGCGAGGCCTCCGACGCGGACCCGTCCGGGGACGTCCCTTCGGCGCTCCCGGACGCCCCCCCTGGGAGCGCGGCGACCACCCCCCCCTCTCGCTCGGCCGCGGACCTCCCCCGCGAGGGTTCCGCGGGGCGTCCGCCCCGCACGGCCCCCGAGTCGTCCTCCTCCCCCTCCGCGCCCGCGCCCGGCGCGGCGCCTCGCGCGAGCCCCGGGGGCGGCGGCTCGCGGCGCGGCGCCCTCGCGGGGATGCTCCCGAACGTCGAGAGCGTGACGGGGATGTTCTCCTCCGCCCCGCGCCGACCCGACGCCGCCGCCGACGCGCACGCGACCGCGCAGCTCGAGTACGAGACCGCGATGGCGATGGCCATCTCCGCCTCCCTCTCGGACGCGAACGCGAGCGCGAACGCGCCGCCCTCGCCCTACCTCGCCCCGCTCTCCTCGAGCGCCGGACGCGATCGCCGTCGGAGCCCCGACGCGCTCTCTTTCGTCGGGCAACCTCGTTCCCGCCGCGGCTCCCTCGGCGGGACCGAGGACCTCGCGATCGCCGGCCTCGCGATCGCCTCGGACGCCCCCGACGCGAGCATCGCGGCGGTTCGGGACCTGACGGAATCGGACGCGGCCGCGGAGGCGGCGTCGTTTCGCTTCGCCTCCTCGTGTTCCCTCAACTTCAACGAGCGCGTCCCCGACGGCTTCTACCACCCCAGCGGCGGCGACTTCCCCGAGTTTGCCGAGTACTCGGGTTCGCCGGAAGGCGAGTACCGCGTCCCGCCCCTCCACCTCCTCGAGAGCATCGAGCCCGACGCGAGCGACGAGCGCGACGTCACCGTCGTCGACCTGCGCTCGGGGAAGGACGCGGACCTCGCCCTGTTCCTCGCGCACCTCGCCGAGTCCGTCGGCGCGGTGGAGAACAAATCCGAGCGCGCCTCCGCCGTCGCCAGAGCCGTCGCCGATCGCCTCGGAGGCCCCGCGCGCGGCGACGACCAGCTGAGGGGGCGGTGGGCCGAGGCGAGCTACGACCTGCGCGCGGAGCTCGGGAGGCTGACGATGCCGATCGGGCGTCTGACGGTCGGTCTGAGGAGACACCGCGCGTTGCTCTTTAAAGTCGCCGCCGACGCGCTCGACGTGCCGAGCCGACTGGTGCGAGGGAGGTATTACTGCGGCGACGAGCGCGCGGCGGCGAACGTCGTCATCGCGGGAGGGGCGGAGTACTTCGTGGACGTCATGCGCGAGCCCGGGACGCTGTACTCCCCGGAAAACCCGGCGTACGAAGATTTCCACCGCGCGTACGTCCCGAAGGCGCTCGCCGAAGAACTCGGCGCCGAAAAAAAATCCGAATCCGTCGAGCCTCGGAGGGCGGCGGAGGATCGGAGGAGGGCGGCGGCGGAGGATCCTCGATCGTCGCCAAACGCCGCCCCTCGAGCGTCGGACGCGTCGTCCGCCCCTCGGCGCGTGGATTCGACCACGGGGCGCGCGATGGAGGCGGCGCTCGCGGACGCCACGCCGGGCCGCGTGCGCGTGAACGCGCGTTCGCCCGGCGGCTCGAGCACCGGCGCACCCGGCGTACCCGGCGGCGACGCCGGAGCCGCCCCGGGCGAGGCGAACGTCGCGCTCGCGCGCTCGGGGAGCCGGTCGGGGAGCGGCGGGGGCGGGCTTCAGCGCACGTCGAGCTGTCCGGACGCGCTCGTGTTCGCTCGCGGCGCGGGTCCCGAATGGCGCGACCACGAACGAAACAGCGCGGCGCAGCCGCGGCTCTCGCCCGCGGCGGCCGAGGGCCCAGAGGGACGAGGAGCCGAGGGCGGGGAGGGCGTCGCGGGGGACCGGAAGGGCGGCGGAGGGACGGGCGGCGTCGGGCGTTCGCCCTCCGCGGGGGACGCGGAGTCCGTCGCGGGGTCCGGGCCCGGCTCTATCCCGCCGAACAGCGAGCCCGTCGGCGGGGGGGAGGGTTCGTCCCCCGCGGGCGTCGACCCGCACACGGGCGAGCCGCTCGGCGTTTCCTCCGGCGTTTTCGGCGCGAAGCCGCGGGGTCGCCACCGCCGCCGCGCGAGCGACCTCGGTCTCGGCCTGGGCCTGGTCCCCCTCGAGAACATCGCGCCGCTCCACGATTTCGGGCCCGGGGTGGTCTCTGTTCCTTCCGAGGGTCGGGGCGCCGGGCCACGTTCCGACGACGACGCCGACGCGGCGGCGGCGGCGACGCGCGCGCGCGAGACTTTGTTCGAGGTGGGCGGGGGCGCGTCTTCGAACGCGGAGCGCGACGAGTGGCGCTACTTCGGCCGCGGCGAGGACGGCGGCGCGAAACAGTTCGGGGTCATGCCCGGCCACGAGGGCGCCGCGAGCGGCGGGTTCGGCGTGATGCCCCGCAGGCCGGGCGCCGACGAGCGGGGCCCCGGCCCCGGCGAGACGGGCGAGAAGGGGGCCGAAAAAGGCGCCTCGAATAAAAAAGAGGCGCCTTCGGATCCGGGCGGCGGGGCCTCCTCTCGCGTCGCCGCGGGTTTCGGCGGTGGTGGTTCTTCGTCTTCGCCCTCTCGTGGTGATGATGATTCTTCTCCCGGCGGCGCTCAAACTCCCGGCGGTGCTTCGACGGTTCCTTCCCCCGCGTCGGCGTCGGCGCGGGGGTCCCCCGGGGTGTTATCGGTGGCGGTGGATTTGTCCATCGACCCTTCTCAGATTCAGCTCGGCGAGCGCATCGGCATCGGGAGTTACGGCGAGGTGCACCGCGGTCTGTGGCGCGGCACGGAGGTTGCGGTGAAGCGTTTTCTGGACCAGGACGTGAGCCCTCACCTCATGTCCGAGTTCACGTGCGAGGTGGACCTGATGCGTCGTCTGCGCCACCCGAACGTGATTTTGTTGATGGGGGCTGTGACGGAGGCGCCGAACCTCTCCATCGTCACCGAGTTTTTGCATCGCGGGAGTCTGTACAAGCTCCTGCACCGGCCGCAGCCGAGCGCCGTTCGCGCGGCGATGGCGCAGGAGGCTCGGCGCGTGCGGATGGCGCTGGACGTCGCGAAGGGCATGCACTACCTGCACAGCTGCGACCCGATCATCGTGCACAGGGACCTGAAGTCCCCCAACCTTCTCGTGGACAGGCACTGGGTCGTCAAGGTGTGCGACTTTGGGCTGAGCCGGATGAAGAACCACACGTTCCTGAGCTCCAAGTCCAACGCGGGGACGCCCGAGTGGATGGCGCCCGAGGTGCTCAGGAACGAACCCAGCGACGAAAAATCGGACGTCTTCTCCTACGGGGTCATCTTCTGGGAGCTGCTCACGAGGCAGGAGCCGTGGAGCGGCCTGAACCCCATGCAGGTCGTCGGCGCGGTGGGCTTCGCGGGGAACCGGTTGGCCATCCCGCGCGACGCGCCGGAAGACGCGAGGAGGGTGTGCGCGGAGTGCTGGGACGCAAACCCGAGCAAGAGGCCGAGCTTCCTCGAGCTCCAGAAGAGGCTCAAGCCCATGGTGCAGGCGCTGCTCGCGAAACAGCAGCAGCAGCAGCAGCAGCAGCAGCAGAACGGCGGCGGAGGGTCGAACGACGCGGCGGGAAACGACGCGCGCCCCGCCGCCGCCGCCGCCGAGGGGGGAACGACAAGCGGCTCGCGGGGGGGGGCGGAGGACGCCCCGGCCCAGGCCCGACCGGACGCGCCGCCAAAAACGCCGGAAGAACACGAGGGTTCCGCGTCGGAACCCTCGGAGCCGCCGCCCGCCGAGAGAGGCCCGGGGGTGGGGAGCCCGATCGCGAACGCCGGCTCGAGTCGACCCGCGGGCGGAGGGTCCCCCGGGGAGTTCCCCATCCTCCCGTGAGCGACGCGCGCGAGCGGCGCGGCGCGCTATCCGCATCCGCACCGGTCGGTGATGATGAAGTTAAAAATCAAATCAAAACGGACGCCACCCATCCGTACCCCCCCCTCGTGACGCGAGCGCCATCGCGCGACATTTTTTCGAGACTCACTCTTCGCGCTCCCGTAGATAGACTACTTCTCTCTCGTACACGGACGTCTTCCTTGTCGCCGCGAAATATCATACTTTCGCGGTCCATCGTCTCAGAGTTTCTGGAGCTCGGGGTTGTACAGCGCGGTGATGTCCGGCTCGAGGAGCCACCTGAACGCGTTCGTCGCCGGCTTGAGCGATAAGAGCAGCGTGATGATGGCGCTCAGGACGACGGTCAGGAGCAGCCGCTGCGTCACCGCCCACTCGTTCCCGGGCACGTGCCACGTGATCTCGAACCAGTCCGTGTACTTGGCGACGAGCAACAGCGCGGCGATGTGCAGGATGAACGGGTACAGCGTCCGGCTCCCCCACTTCGCCAGCCGCAGGTACACCCTCGGCCCCAGCGCGTCCTGGTCGCGCTCGCGCCCGTACCGCCCCGCGCGCCGCGTCCGCGCCTTGTTCGCGGGCTTGTTGTCCGCCCCCCCCGCCGCCGCGGACGCGTCGCCCAACAGCCCCGCGCTCTCGCCCTGGTCGTCCTCCCCCGGATACACCACCCCCGCGCGCTCCGGCTCCGGCACCAGCGCGAACGCGATCGCCATCGTGAAGAACGTCCAGACGTACAGGCCGAGCTGGAAGACCGGCCCCCAGGCCCAGCGCTTCCCGTACACCTCGTCGTGCGGGTCGGACTGGAACCACACCTCGACGCGCATGTCGAAGACGAGCGATGCGACGACGGCGGCGAGGAGATTACACGCCAGCGCGGCGTACGCGAGCGTCTTCTGCGTCGCGCTCCTCGCCTCCGGGAAGAAACAGCGGTGCTTCTTCATCAGGAACCCGCACAGGAAGTACGGCATGTGCACGGTGGATCGGTGCAGGGAGAGGAAGCGGCCGACGGTGGTGTATCCCACGAGCACGCCCAGGACGACGTGAAACAGCAGCGTCCAGCGCATCTCCAACGCGAAGGGGCGCCAGACGCGCTTGGTCATGAGCGAGACGAGGTACCACAGCTGCGCGAAGGGGTACCCGAACGTCCACTTATCCCAGCCGTCCCACTGCCCCTGCTTCGGGTCGATCAGGCTCCAGCCGTTCACGAACTCGCACTGCGGTCGGCCGTCGGTTCGCTCGCAGAAGGCTCTGGTGTACGCGACGCTGTAGAGGACGTGCAGGATGACGTACGGCGCGACGATGCCGCCGATGAGGGCGCGGCGGCGCTTCGGGTTGAGGTCGCCGCTGACGTACCCGGAGATGAGGACGAAGGCGGGGACGTGGAAGCCGTAGATGGCGTGCATGAACACCTGCGCGGTCTTGTTCCCGACCTTGTAGAAGGGCTCGCAGAAGTGGCCCGCGCACACGAGCAGGATGAAGAAAAACTTGGCCACGTCCAGGCGCTCGCTGCTCACGGGCGCGGCGCCCGTGAAGGAGCGAAGCGACGCGACCCAGGCGGGGTCGCCGCCGGCGTCGGCGCCCGGCGAGGCCGCGCCCTTACCGCCCGCCGCGCCGTACCCGGAGTCGCTCCCGCCCGAGCCCATGGCGACTCCCGGAGGACGACGACCGCCCCGATCGCGCGACCGCGCGCCTCCTCCTGAAACACGCGACGACGCACGGGGGTGGTTTCGAGACGGCGCCGCGCGCGCGACCGATCCGGACCCGCTCCCGCGGCGGTCCCGGAGGTCGACCGGCGAGCGCGAGCGCGCGACGCGAGGGTCGTGCGAGGCGCGCGAGCCCCGAGCGCGCGGCCGAGGATGCGCCCGAGCGCGCCGCGACGTGTGCGCGCCCGCCGCGGTCCCGACGTCGCGTCGCGTCGGGCCGGTGCGCGATAACACCCCGGCCGAACCTTCGGGACCCAACGCGCTTACTTTCGGCCTGGGAAAAAAACGCGGAGGCGCGCCGCGCGCCGAAACGTCCCCCGCCGCGCAGCGCGAATCTGCAGTTCTGACGCGAGCGCGATATCAGCGGCGCATCGTCAGACTCGCGCTCGTCTTCGTCATCGCGGCTGCGTCCCGCGCGGGCGGTCGCGTCCCCCCCGTCGCCATGCGCGCGGCGTCGCCCGCGCGCGCGTCCGCCCCGGCGCGGCCTCTACGCGCGCCCACCCACCGGCTCGCCCGCGGGCGGCGCTCGTGGCGCCCCTCGCGCGGCGTCCGCGCGGCGTCGCGCCCCTGGCGCGTCGGCGCGCTCGGCGCGGACGGCGACGACGACGCCGGCGCGCGCTTCGCCGCCGCCGCCGCGGACCCCGCGCCTCCGTTCGTGACCCCCGAGCACGCGCGCCGCGGCGAGGTCATCCGCGAGTGGATCTCGGACGCGTACGAGGTGGTGGATTACGAGCGCGCGCTTCGCGACGCGGACGCCCTCGCCGCCGAGGCGGGGCTCCAGCTCGGCGACGACGCCCGGCTCGGGACGGAGTCGGACGAGCTGACGTACGGCGAGTTCGACGTGGGCTTCTTCCTCGCCCTCCTCGACTCGCTCGAGCCCGAGCTCGCGGCCCTGGAGTACGGCGACGTCGACGGCGGCGCCGTCGTCGCGGGCTCCTTCGTCGACATAGGGAGCGGCCGCGGCCAGATCCCGCTCGTCGCATCCCACGCGAGATCGTGGCAGAGATGCGTCGGCCTCGAGCTCGTGCCCGTGCTCCACGCCGTCGCCGAGCAGGTCGCACTCTCCCTCCCGAACGACGAACTCCTCACCCCGGAGCGAATTCGGTGCCTCCCGAGCGCGATGCGCCCGAGCCCGTGCTCGTTCGTCCGGGGAGACATGTACGACGAGGGCGACCTCGCCGCCGCCCTCGAGGGCGCGACGCTCGTGTTCCTCTTCTCCACCAAATTCTCCTCCAAGCGCGTCTTCGAAGCCGGCGGCGGCGGCGGGGGAGCGGGGTCCGCCGCGGGCCAACCGCCCGGACGAGGAGGAGACGCGGCGGCGGCGGCGCGGTCGTCATCCGCGTCGGGGGACTGGGAGGTGAAGCCGGGGACGCTGGTCGTCTCGTCGCACGTGCGGCCGCACCTGCGGGTGGGGGCGTTCGTGATCACCGTGAACGCGACCATGCGCGAGGCGGACGGGTACGAGCTGGTGCACACGCGCGCGGGACCGGACGCCGAACGCGCGGGGGGGAGCGTCGCGTACGTGTACAGGGTCGTGCCCGTCGTGTGCGAGGCGAACAAGAACAAAAAGAAGAAGAAGATCGTCAGCTGACACGTGGACCACCGAGGGAACGAAGGAGGCGCGTGTACTATAGGGAGAGCACCGCCGCGGGTATTTTTTACCTTCGGGTACATAGACTACGAAAGTACGAGAGTACGCGAGCTACTTGTTCTCCGCCGCGCTCGCTACTTCTTCTCCGCCGCGCTCGCTACTTCTTCTCCACCGCGCTCGCTACTTGTACTCCGCCGCGCTCGCTCCTCCGCGGCGCTCGCTCCTCCGCGGCGCTCGCTCCGGGGGAAAACGTACGAATACAAACGCCGCGCCGCTCACCTGCACTCTCGCGACGCGAGGTGTTCTCTGAGCCTGTCGAGCCTGGTGAACCTCCTGACGCAGCTCCTGTTCGTGCACAGGAAGAACTTCCCCTCGTCGTGCGCGCCGCCCGTCATGTGCGCCGCCAACGCGTCGTCGTCCTCGAACGGCGCGCAGCACTCCGGGTACGGACACACGCGCGGCACCTCGGCGATTTCGTTCGCGGAGACGTGCATGCGCCAGTGCCGCCGCAGCTTGCTCGAGTCCAAAAACCGTTTCCCGCAGTTCGGGTGTCTGCACGGGTAATGGAACCCGCCGTGCGTGCGCCGGTGCTTCTGCAGACGCTTCGCGTCGGGGTACCGCCGGTCGCACCCGGGCGCGTCGCACGCGAACGCGCCCCACGTCCCGATCGGACCCGACTCGACCCCCAACAAAGCGCCGCCGCCGAACCCTTCCGAGAGAGGAGCGAACCCTCCCTCGAAACCCGGTGACCCTCCCTCGAAGCCCGACCCTCCCTCGAACCCCGACCCTCCCTCGAAGACCCTCCCTCGTTCGGTGGTCCCCGTCTCCCCTCTCGCGCCGCCTCGCGCCGCGCCCCTCTTACCACCGCTCTTACCGCCGCCTCTCACCAGCGCTCCGAGGACGCCGCTCACGACCCGCGCCAGCTCGCCGCCACCCCGGCGCCCGCCGAGGTACGCCCGCGTCGCCGGAGGGAACGCCTCCGCGCCCGAAGCGGCGAGCGCGACGACGAGGGGGTGGCGCGCCGACGAGGACACGGGATCGTCCTCGCCGCGCTTCGGACCACGATCCTCCTCCTCGAACGACGCGGCGGCGGCGGCGGAATAGAGCGCGACGCGGGGAAGGTCGTCTCCTTCGTCGGCGGCGGCGGCGGCGGCGGCGTCGCGCTCCTCGGACGTCTCCCGCGTCCACCGCGCGAGCGAGGCGAGCGAAGACCCGGAGGTGTCGTCGTTCGCGTTCGCGCGCGCGTCGGCGCTCGGCGTCGCCGGTTGTTCGTCTTCCTCCTCCGGGCGGCGGCGCCTCACGAACGCGACGACGCGTCGGCGCTTATTGTCGGCGGCGGCGGCGGCGGTTTGAGTCGTCCCGTCGGCGGCAAACGCGGCATCCGTTTTGCGGTTTTGGCGGTCCTGGTCCTCGGGGAGGGCGCGGCACCGGCGCTTCAGCGTGGGGTTCCTGCACGTGTGGCACCGGAAGCACCGCAGGGTGCCTCGCGCGGTGACGAAGAAGCCGTTCGCGTCGGGGGCGCCGTACGCGCCGGCGGCGGCGGCGGGCGCGAGGTCGCCGAGCGGGGGGGGGATGGGGATCGTGCGTGACGACGGGCCGAACGCGTCGTCGCCCGGTTCCTCTCGGGACCCCGGGCGCCGCGCTCCTCGGTGGGGGTTCGCGCACCCCGCGTTCGCGTCGTGCAGCTCGCGCTTGGCCTGGACCTCGAACCACTTGCTCGCGTGCGAGTACACCTGCTGGTTCGTGCGCGTGGGGACGTAGTCGCGCGCGATCGCGGCCCAGTTCCCGCGGCCGTGCGCCTCGAGGCCGCGGAGGAACGCGGCGTGTTCCGCCTCGGACCAGTGGTTCCGCGGGTCCCTCGGGGCGGCGGACATCTCCCGGACGAAGGGCGCGGGGGTCCGAGGAGCCGCGGGGGAACCGCGCGGGCGGGGCGACCCGCGGGTGGGGCGACCCGCGCGCGCGCGAGGGATCTGGCGCGGACGCTTTTTCGAGGCGCGCGCACAGCTGTGTCGGGACGTCCGGCCTGGCCATAACCTGGAACGTTTTTCCGCCATCGTCGTCCGATCTCCATCTCATCTCGTCTCGGCGCATCATGACGTCAGCGTCACTCACCTCCACTGTCGGGGTGCACGCCGCCGCGCGTCCTCTCGGCGCCGCTCGCGAACCTCGGTCCGCGCCCGCGCTCGTGGATGCCCGCGGTCGCGACCCGGGCGGTCCTTCGCGACCTCCTCCGCGCCAGGCTCCGGCTCGCGCCCGCGAGCGCCTCCCGCGACGCGCGTCGCAGGTGCCTCGTCGCGCGCGCGTGTCGGGCGTCGTCGTCGCCCCAGGGCGAGCACCCGCCCCGACCGCGCCGGTCGCTCGCCGCGACCCCGCACGCGCTCTCCGGGCGACACGCGGGTGCGTCGCCCACGCCCCGACCCCCCTCGCGCCACCCCGCGCCGCGCGCGTCCGCGCCCGCGAACCCCCCCGCGGACGCGCGGGGGCGAGGGGAATCCCCCCCCCCCCCGCGCGTGACCCACCACCGTCAGTCACCGCGTGCGACGAAAGTCCCCC
>MDSW01009859.1_pt1 | contig 10732 bp, 10 predicted proteins | sample 811171 | NCBI WGS metagenome assembly MDSW01 (sample SAMN05326641, study PRJNA326480) | marine metagenome | isolation source: seawater | place: Atlantic Ocean: North West | collected 2012 | reverse complement strand
TGCAATCACTCCTACAAAAAAAAATATTAATATTAACCATGGCTTAGTACCAAACCAATTGTCTAAAATAAACCCAATAATTGTCCCAACTACAACAGCTGCGACCATTTCAGTGCTCATTTTGAAGGCAATTCCAAGCTTAGAAGTCTGAGTTTCATTAGAAATTCTAGACCTTTTTGATATTTTTTTTTTTGCAATCTCCAAGCGAGTTTTAAACGGTTCTTTTTGCATTATGTTTTAGGCTACCATGCTTTCAGCTTTTTGCAGATCTACAGCAACAAGCTGACTTATTCCTTTTTCTGGCATAGTCACACCATACAATCTATCCATTTTAGACATTGTTAATGCATGATGTGTTACTATAATAAATCGCGTAGTTGTTATTTTTGTTAACTCGTCTAACAAATTACAAAACCTGGTTACGTTTGCATCATCTAAAGGTGCATCTACTTCATCTAGAACACAAATTGGAGACGGGTTAGTCAAGAAAACTGCAAATATTAATGATAAGGCAGTTAAGGCTTGTTCGCCTCCTGAAAGCAAAGTTATTGATTGCAATCTTTTACCAGGTGGACTTACTAAAAGTTCTAATCCCGCTTCTAAAGGATCATCAGAATCAACTAATTCTAGCTTAGCACTTCCTCCATTAAAAAGTTTTGTATAAACTTCATTAAATTTTCGATTAACTTTTTCAAAAGCTTCTAGGAGTCTTTCTCTACCTTTCTGATTTAGCTCATTAATACTTTCTTTTAGTTTAATAATTGCTGTAACAAGATCTTGTCTATCCTGTTCCATTTTTTTAATTTCATTTATATATTTATCAGTTTCTTCATCAGCTCTTAAGTTTACAGAGCCTAATTTATCTCTATCCCTTTTTTTTGCATCTAATAGTTCTTCTTGAGAAACTGCGTCAGGAAATTCTTCACTTGCATCTAAATTTGAATATTCGAGCATATTCTCTTCTTTTAAATTAAGTTCTGTTTCAACTCTTTCAAGTAAATCATTTCTTCTTTTTTTTAGGCCATCTATTGTTGCCCCTGAACTAGCTTTTCTTTCTCTAATTTCAATAGTACTTTCTTTTGTCAAATTAAGATCATTTCTTAAATCGATAATTTTATTATCTGTTTCATTTATCACTATTTCGTTTTCTTGCTTTTCTTTTTCTGACAATCTTAAAGCTTCAGATATTTTACCTTTTTTTTCTGCTTGTGACTGAGGTTGTTTTTCAAGTTCTAAAAATTTTAAATTTAATTTATTTTTTCTTTCATTTAATTCATTTACCATTTTTTCAGAATTCAATAAAAGGTTTTTCCAGCTTTCTATTTCTTTTTCAATTATTCTAATCCTTTCTTTTCTTTTAGTAGACTCGTTTTTTATATTCTGATTTTTACTATAACTATCTGCATATTCTTCTATAATTATTTTACAATTGTCCAGAGCTGCTATTGCTTCATCATTTTTTTTATTAGCTATTAATTCTTTAACTTTATCTATTTCAATTTTTAATCTACTTTTTGAATAATCTAAGTCATCATTAGATTTTTTTTCTGTGTCATAATATTTTGAATCTATCTCAATTAGTTCGCTTTTTTCTTCTTTAAGTCTTTTTTCATTTGAATTCGCATCAATAATAATACTTTTTTCTCTATCTATATCTTCCTCTATTGTTTTTAATGAACTCTTAATGTTTTCTATTTCATCACTTATCCTAGTACTTTCTTCGTCTATACCTTTTAGTTCTAAGTTTAGCCTTTGAATTTTAGATAAATTTTCGATATTCTTTTCTCTTATAGGGTTTATTTTTTCAGTTTGGGTTTCTATATCTTTTTCGATAATTTCAATTTTGTCGTTAAATTTTTTAACTTCATTTTCTGCTTCACTATTTATTTCATTTTCTAGTTTTATTTCTTTATCAATATCTTTTAATCTTAAAAAGTATAAACCTGCCTCAATTTTTTTTATTTCCTCAGATATCATTTTATATTTTGTAGCTTCTTCGGCTTGCTTTTGTAGATTCGCTAACTGCTTTTCTTGCTGTCTTCGTAGTTCATCTGCTCTTTTTAAATTATTTTCTGCAGCCTCAAGTCTTAGTTCAGCTTCATGCCTTCTTACATGGAGTCCTGCAATTCCAGCAGCCTCTTCTAAAATTGCTCTTCTATCTGCTGGCTTTGCGGTTACTAGTGCACCTATACGACCTTGACTTATTAAGGAAGGAGAATGTGCTCCGGTAGATAGATCTGCAAAAAACATTTGAGCATCTTTAGCTCTTACCTCTTTATCGTTAATATAAAATTTAGAACCTTTGTCTTTTTCAATTTTTCTTCTTATTTCAATATTTTCTAGATTTTTGTATTGATAGGGGCCATCTTTGTCATTGTTATTTAATGATATAGATACTTCAGCAATATTTTTTGAGGGCTTATTTGAAGTTCCAGAAAAAATTACATCTTCCATGCCCGAACCCCTCATACTTTTTGCTGAGGTTTCTCCCATGCACCATCTAAGCGATTCTACAATATTTGATTTTCCACAACCATTTGGCCCAACAATACCTGTAAGGCCTTCTTCAATAAGGAAGTCAGTTTTTTCAGCAAATGACTTAAAACCATTAAGTTGAATTTTTTTAAATTCCATTTACAACTTATATCAGTTTTTCAATAGTTTTTTTCAAATTTTTGAAGTTTAGCGGTTTATCAAACTTTTTGTTATTAATTATTAAAGTAGGGGTAGCATTGATCTTAAATTTCTTCATAGCATCGATTCGATCTTCCAAAATATGATCTTCTATAATTTTATTATCGATGCATTTTTGAAAATCTAATTCAAATTTTCCAGAATAAATAATATTTTTTAAGTTTAAATTGAACTCCTCAATATTTTTTCCTTTTGCCCATTTATTTTGATTTTTAAAAAGATAATGTAAGATTTCAGTTTTACCATCATTATTACAATGAGCAATTTTTGAAGCATTTAACGATGCAATGTCTAAAGGAAAATTTCTAAATTCAATATTAATTAGGCCAGTATCTATAAAATTTTTTTTCAATTCTGGATAAACATTTTTGTGAAAATCAGCACAATGACTACAAGTAAGAGACTCGTATACTATTAATTGAATTTTTGCATCTTTATTTCCCTCATAGAGTTGATTAATTTTATTTTCTGAATTTAAAATAGAAAAATTAAGTGTAGAAAATAATAGGATTAAAATTAACTTTTTCATTTTTTATTGCTTTTGATGCTTACCAGTTTAATTGTATTTACAAATTCATAACCATAAAATTTATTAATTTTATCAATTATAAATTTTCTTGAATATTCAACATCTATTTCTTTACCTCGTTTTACAGCTAAATTTAGACATTTTATACCTGAACTTCTAAAATTTTTAAATGATTTTGGTATACATGCTTCAAAAAGGTCATCACCAACAATGGTTTTCCAATTATCGATTAATTTTGAATATACACCTGCTTTTTTCAAAATTGTTTCTCTAATATTCTTTGGCAAACTATCTTTAAAAGATCTTAGACCTTGAATTGATTTCTTTCTGTGCCTAATATTGTTTTTAAAACGCATATGAAGAAACAAAACATATCAAAAAAAATTCTATATTGGTACGATAATAATAAGAGGTTGCTGCCATGGAGAAAGAATATTTCAAGCAGGCAAAGAGAATATTATACATTAGTTAGCGAATTTATGTTGCAACAAACTCAAGTAAAAACTGTGATTCCATATTTCAATAATTTTATAAAAAAAATTCCAAATTTAAAAAAGCTTTCAAATATAAGTGAAAATAAATTACTAAAAAGTTGGGAGGGACTTGGGTATTATTCAAGAGCAAGAAATTTAAAAAAAACTGCAAGAAAAATTATTTTAGAATTTAATGGAAAATTGCCAAAAACCGTTGAAGAATTAAAAACTCTTCCAGGAGTTGGCGATTATACTTCTAGAGCAATACTTGCAATAGTTTTTAATAAACCAATTATTCCACTAGATGGGAATGTCGAAAGAGTAATAAAAAGAATTTTTTATTTAAAAAAAGATGAAGAGATAAGTAAAGAAAATATAAATAAAAAAAAATTTTTTTTTGGAAAATCAAATAGATCAAGCGATTATGCTCAAGCAATTATGGAAATAGGCGCTCTCATTTGTAAACCAACTAATCCAATATGCTTTAAATGTCCTATTTCAAATAATTGTAAATCATTAAAAATGAATGATTTTAAAATTAAATTAAAAAATAAAATCAGTAAAATAAAATATTTTGAGGCTGATATATATCAAAATCATAATAAATATTTATTGATTAAAAATAATAAATTTAAATTTTTAAAAAATTTTTTGATTTTTCCTATGAAAGAAGTTGAAAAAAATAAATATAATTCATCAATAAATAAAAAAATTAATATTAAATTATCAAATATTGATATGAAAATTATTTTGAACCAAAAAAATAAAATTATAAAAATTAGGAATGGCCATTTAATAGATAAAAAAAAAATTAATAATGAAATTTTGCCTTCATTTACAAAAAAAATTTTTAAATCAGTTTCAAACTCTTTATGAAAAAAATAGCAATTATTGGAGCTGGCATTTCCGGATTATTTTTTGCTAACCTTTTAAAAGATAATTTACAATATGATTTTACTATTTTTGAAAAAAAAGAAAAAATTGATTTAGAAGATGGATATGGCATTCAACTTTCGGTAAATAGTATAAAATTACTAAATAAAATTGGTTTTAAAAATATAAGTAAAAATGAAATTTATAACCCTAAAAAAATTAAATTTTTCAATGCAAAAAATATAAAAAAAATTTGTGATTTGGATATATCAAAATTTAATTTTGAAAATAATAAATATACAACTCTTAAAAGATCTACATTATTGCAATTTTTATTAAAAAATATTCCAAACGATAAAATTAAATTTAATTTTGAATTAACAAATTTAAGCTATTCTAAAAAATTAGATTTAAGTTTTAATAATGATTTTAATGATAAATTTGATTACCTAATAGTATCTGATGGAGTGTTTTCAAACACAAAATCACTTATATTAAAAAAAAAAACTGAACCTAAATATTTTAATTCTTTAGCTTTAAGAGCCAATATTTACGATCATTCATGTGAAGATATATCAATATATTTTGGATCAAACTTTCATTATGTAATTTATCCATTAAACCAAAAAAAAGAATATAATTTCATTTTAATAATTAAAAAGAAGCTATTAGATAAAAAATTATATAAGGATGAGGTTTTTTTAAACTCAATACAGCAAGAATTGTATCAAAAAACTAAACTAAAATTAGATGGAGAATTAAAAAATATTAAATCTTTTCCTGTATATATAAGTGATAAATTAGAATTTTCTAAAAATAAAAATATTTTTTTTATTGGTGATGCTCTTTATGCTATTCCACCATCTTTAGCACAAGGTGCCTCTCAATCAATCGAGTCCTCAAAGGAATTATATGATAAAATTGAAAATGATAAAACTGAATATTACAAAAAAAGAATTAAAAAATTAAATTCTTTAAGTTGGAGATCAAAATTGAATTATTTTATTTTTCATTTATCAAATCCAATTTTTTTGTTATTTAGAAATTTGATACTAAAATTTTTGGTTAAAAATAATAAGTTTTTAGAAAGTTATTTAGGTAAAATTTATAGAGATTAGGTTGTAGATCTTAATCTTTGTCTTAATTCATCAATTGGTTTTAGAGTATCTCCAGAAAGATAATGCCAATAAGTCCAACCATTACAACTATCAGCACCAAGAATTTTAGCTGCTACTTTATGAATTGATCCTTCCGATTCTTGACATCTAATACTTCCATCAACCATAATTTTTGCATTAATTTTTTTCTTTTGATCATATATTTGAGTACCAGGTTTAATAACACCTAATTCTACAAGTGAACCAAAAGGAATTCTTTGCTTTGATCTATTATTTTCTAAAGTATCCAAAAAATTATCTTCAATTTGTATCGTATTTTTTACTCTTTTATTAGCCGCATCAAAGTATTTTTTATCCTTTTCAATTCCATAAAAAAATCTTCCAAGCTTTTTTGATACAGCCGCTGTTGTTCCTGATCCCAGAAAAGGATCCAACACTAAATCATTTTTATTCGAAGAAGCTAATAATATTCTATGTAGCAATGATTCAGGTTTTTGGGTTGAATGTAATTTTTTTCCGTTATTTTTTAATCTTTCTTTTCCACTACAAATTGGCATACTCCAAGTAGATCTCATTTGCAGATCATCATTTAAACATTTCAAAGATTGATAGTTAAAAGTATATTTTGAATTTTTATCTTTAGATGCCCATATCAAAGTTTCATGGGCATTTGTAAACCTTGTTCCTCTAAAATTTGGCATAGGATTATTTTTATTCCAAATTACATCATTTAATATCCAAAAACCCAAATCTTGAATTTTAGATCCAACTCTAAAAATATTATGGTAACTCCCAATAACCCAAATAGTTCCATTTTTTTTTAAAATTCTTTTACACTCTTTTAACCAACTTAATGTAAATTCGTCATAGGTTTTAAAACTTTCAAATTGATCCCAGTCATCATCCACAGCACTAACTTTAGATCTATCTGGTCTAGTTAATTTGTTTTTCAATTGAAGATTATATGGAGGGTCAGCAAAAATTAAATCAAAAGTTTCTTTTGGAATTTTTTTTAATTCTTTTAAGCTGTCGCCATTAATAATTTTATTTTTAAAATTTGAAACAATCATTTATAAAATTGAATTAGACTCTACGTTAGAGTCTCCGTCAACCTATGATTGAATTTATTTAAGTCTAATTGTGTTAAAAATTATCTTGGACTCAACATGTTGTGCACAGGAATAAAGTTTCTTCTATGGTACTTAGTTATTCCATATTTTTTGATTGCCTTAATATGATTTTTAGTACCATAACCAGCATTTTTATCCCAAAAATATTTTTTAAATTTTTTTGATAATTTATTTACTAAACGATCCCTTGAAACTTTTGCAATAATGGACGCTGCAGAAATTTCAGGTATTTTTTGGTCACCTTTGATTATATTTTTTAAATTATAACTTTTCATTTTTGGAATTTTATTGCCATCCACAAGTATTAATCCAGGTTTTTTTTTTAATTTCTTTATAGCTCTTTTCATAGCAAGCATACTTGCATTAAGAATATTATATTTTTCAATTTCTTTTAATGAAGCCGAGCCAATTGACCAAATTGAATTTTTTTTTATATATGAATATAATATTTCACGATTTTTTTTTGATAATTGTTTTGAATCTTGCATCTTTTTTCTTATAATTTTTTTATTAAGAATAACTGCTGCCGCATAAACTGGCCCTACTAGACTTCCTCTTCCAACTTCATCAACCCCTGCTATAATTTTTTGCATTAAATTTTTTAGATTTTTATATTTTGTTTGTCAATTTCTCTACGAATGAATTTCAAATCTTCCCATGAATGTTTTTTTTGATCAGGTTTTCTTAATAAATATGCAGGATGAAAAGTAACTATAGTTTTGTAGTTTTTGTTTTTAATAATTACTTCTTTCCAATTGCCTCTTTCTTTAGATATTCTTTTATTAGATCCTAGTATTGCTTCCATCGCAGTACTACCCATTAATATTAGAATTTTAGGATTTATAATTGATATATGTTCTTTTAAGTATTCAGAATATCTTTTTATTTCGCTTGGTTCGGGTTTTCTATTATTTGGTGGTCTATAATTTACTACATTTGTAATGTATATTTTTTCTCTTTCAATGTTTATGGCATTAAGCATTTTATTTAGTAAATTTCCCGCATCGCCAACAAATGGTTTTCCTAACTCGTCCTCTTTTTGACCAGGACCCTCTCCAACAATCATAATTGAACTATTAGTATTTCCGTCAGCAAAAACCATTTTTGAAGCATTCTGTTTTAGATCACAATTTTGAATTTCTATTATTTTTTTTTTAAGATTTTCTAAGCTAGATTTGTCTTCATTTAAATTAAGTTTAATTTTGGCTCTTTTTATTGGAACTTTGCTAAACGTATATTCATAGTTTAAGATACGAAGCAACTCAAATTTTAAATTGTCATTTTGATTTATGTCTTTTTTAATCATACAATAGCATCATGTTATCAAAAATTATTCAAATTATCACATTTTGTTTACTAGTATTTTATCAAAATGTTGCATATTCAAAAAGCTTTGATCAAAAAAATTTATCTAACTATTTTTCAGCACTTATTTCTCTTGAAAATAATAAAAGTGAAGAATCGTTAAAATACTTTAACTTTTCTAAAAATTTAAAGGAATCACATTCATCATATCTTAAAAATTATATATTTTCATTAGTTCAAAGTAAAAAAGTAAAGAAAGCTATTAGTGAAATTAAAATAACTAAAAATAATAAATTTAAAAATTTTTTTGAATCTCATTTATTATTAACCTTAGACAGCATAAAAGAAAAAGATTATAAAAAAAGTCTACAATATGTAGAAAAACTTAAAAATTCATCTGAAGAAGGAACTCTTCAAACTGTTATATCTAAAACTCTAGAAGAATATGTTTATCTATTTAATTTTAAAAAAATAAAGCCAGATCAACAAAATCAATTTAGAAAATTAGGATTAATAAACCTTGCTTTACAAAATTGTTATTTAGAAACTGTAGAAACAGAAAATTTATTTATAAATTTAATTAACCTTGAAGATGAAGCAAATTCGAGATATTTATTTTTTTACTCTAATTATTTAGCAGATCAAAAAAAATATTCTAAAATTAAAAATTTATATAAAAAAGTTGAATTAATTAATAGTACTTTGTTAATTGCGCAAAGTAAAAAATGGGTAGACACACAAAATTATGATATTTTTAATAGCTTTTTTTCTTGTAAGAATTCAAGTGATATAATTAGCGAATTCTTATTTATAATCTCCAACCTCTACGCATCTGAGGATAGTTTTGAAAAATCAAATTTTTATTTAAGTCTTTCAAATTATTTAAATCCAAACTTTAAATTTAATTTAGCTTTATTAGCAGATAACTATTTTAAAAAAGAACAATATTTTAAAACGAAAGAAGTATTAAAAAATTTTGATAAAAAAAATGAAGTGTATTACTGGTATAAACTAAAAAAAAACTCTCAAATTATTTATAAAAAAAAAAATACCGAAGATGCATTTAAATATATATTCAATAAATATAATGATATTAAAAATCCCTCTATTAAAACTATTTACGAAATGGGAAATTTAATAAAAAGTTTTGAAAAATATGAGTTGTCTATAGAATATTATACTGAGGTATTATCTAAAATAGATTTACAGTCCGTTGTGTATGCAGACATTTTATACAGAAGAGGAGGTAGTTATGAGAGAATTGGAGATAATGGAAAAGCTGACAAAGATTTATTAAAATCATTAGAAATTAATCCAGACGAACCTCACGTTTTAAATTATTTAGCTTATTCTTGGTTAGAAAGAAATCATGAAATTGAAATTGCAATGTCAATGTTAAAAAAAGCTTATGCGCAAAGAGAGAACGATCCTTATATTATCGACTCGATCGGATGGGCCTATTATTTGATTGGCGACTATGTAAAAGCTGAAGAATTATTAAAAAAAGCAGTTCAAATTATGCCTACAGATCCAATTGTTAATGATCATTATGCTGACATACTTTGGAAATTGGGAAAAAAAATTCAAGCTAATTATTTTTGGAAAAATGTTTTAACTTTTGAAGATACAGAAGATGAAATGAAAAAAGATATTAATAATAAACTTATAAAGGGTCCAAAAAATATATAGTTTATGAAATTTAAAAAATTAAAATCTTTTGCGAAAATAAATTTATCGCTTAATGTAATTAAAAAATTACCAAATAAATATCATAGTATAGAAAGTCTAGTTTCATTTGTAGAAATTTTCGATGAAATAAAAATTAAAACTATAAATAAAAAAAATCACAAAATTATTTTTTTTGGAAAATTTGCAAAAGGAATAAAAAAAAATAATACAATTTCTAAACTTTTTTATTTATTAGAAAAAAATCATTTAATAGGGAAAAAAAAATTTGAAATAAGAGTAAAAAAAAATATACCACAAAAATCTGGGATGGGCGGTGGATCTATGAATGCTGCAGTTATTTTTAAATATCTTATTAGAGAGAAAATAGTAAATATTTCTAATTTAAACCAAAGAAAAATTTCAGATAAAATAGGATCAGATGTTGCTTTAGGTCTTGAGAAAAAAAATTCAATTTTATTTAAAAACAGAAAAATTGGAAGAACAAAACATAGATTGAACTTATATGTTTTAATTGTGATGCCAAAATTTGGGTGTTCTACTAAAGATATTTTTTCCAAAGTAAATAAGTTTTCAAAATCTATTTATTTTAAAAATGATAAAAAATTGTTTAAATTAAAAAATCTTAAAATATCAAGTAATAACCTAGAAAATATTGTATTTAAAAAATATGGTTTTATTAAAAACTTGAATTTGTTTCTAAAAAGTTTACCAGGGGTTATTTTTACCAGAATGACAGGCACTGGATCTGCTTTAGTAGCTTATTTTAAATATAAAAATAGAGCAAAAAAAGCCGGAAAAATTTTTAAAAATAAATATAAGGGTTATTGGTACATTGTATCAAAAACTATATAATTTATTTTTTTTGTGATATATGAATTTAATTTTGGGGTGTAGCCAAGCGGTAAGGCAGCGGTTTTTGGT
>MDSW01128807.1_pt1 | contig 10733 bp, 21 predicted proteins | sample 811171 | NCBI WGS metagenome assembly MDSW01 (sample SAMN05326641, study PRJNA326480) | marine metagenome | isolation source: seawater | place: Atlantic Ocean: North West | collected 2012 | reverse complement strand
TTACAATCGACAATGAAGATGGTGAACTTTTTTCTGTTAATGGCAATGGTCATGTGGCTATCGGAACTGACTCTGCGGGAGCTAGGTTCCATGTATATCGACCAGTAGAATCAGCTTTTGCTAACTCTTGCATTTTATCAAGAGGTGCTGACGCAAATTTCCAGTTTTTAGTTACTAACGGAACAAACAGCAATAACGAGGGAGATGCTGTTTCGCGTTTTGGGATGCATTATAATGGAACAGGTTGGGATCAATATTTCCAATTTGAACGTGGTACTGGTGCACAAACAGGCAATTTAAAATATTATACTCAGGGTGGTACTCGGGATCCTTTTGCAATTTATAACAGTGGGTATATTGGATGTCCTGAAAGATTGGCTGGTAGTGGAACTGTAGGTGTTAATTGTAATTCTAGTGGTACACTATTACGTGGTTCATCGGATGCTACTTTAAAAGAAAATGTAACTCCTATTGGAAGCCAATATGAAACCGTGAAGGCACTTAATCCTGTCACATATACTTGGATTGATACTGATTTTATGGGAGATCAAACTGAACTTGGTTTCATTGCACAGGAAGTACAACCTCATGTACCTGAAGTTATTTCAGCTGATAATGATGGAAAACTTGGTCTCGATTATGCAAAACTGACTGCAACACTCACCAAGGCACTTCAAGAAGCAATCACCAAGATCGAAACTCTTGAAACTAAAGTTGCTGCACTTGAAGGTAACTGATAAATAACTAAAAAAGATACTCATGGCAGGACTAAATCTTAGAGGAGATACATCTGGATCAGTCGAGATTGTATCACCCGCTGTAGCTGGTGATAATACTATTACTCTGCCTAATGATAATGGTAGTGCTAATCAGTTCTTTAAGAATAGTACGACTGCTGGTATCTTAACTACTTCCTCAATGGTTGAGTTGTCGAATGGTAGAGTTGGTATTGGAATTACCAATCCAGCTGCCATAGTTCATTTTGATAGTACTACATCCAATATTCCATTAATTGTTGAAGCATCTCAAAATAATAGAAGTCGTATTGTATTCAGAAATGATACTGAAACTGGAACAGAGTGTAATATAGAACTCATAGGTGACGCACTTAGATTTGTAACAAATTCTGGAGAAAGAGCTCGTATTACTGCTAATGGCAGAATAAAAATTGGATCGACTGAGGATCCAAGTAATAAGAATAATGTCACACCAATGGTTCTCATTGACAAAAGTGGTGTTGACGGTTCATTGCAAGTAAATCGCCATACTTCTGTTGGTGGTGGTGGTGCTCAATTAATACTTTCCGCAACACGAGGAAGTTCGGCAGGTAGTCATACGGTTCTACAAAATGGTGATGGAATTGGTACAATCGATTTCCTGGGTAGTGACGGAGATGAATTCGTACCTGCAGCAACAATTCAGGCCCAAGTAGATGCAAGCGCTAGCGGCAATGATATGCCAGGGCGTCTGATATTTAAGACAACCGCAAATGGTGCTAGTGTAGCAACTGAGAGGATGCGTATAGGTGAAAATGGTGAAGTTGGAATAGGTGCTACAACAACTGCTACACGGCTTTATGCGTATACTAGTGAGGGTAGTCACAACCAGGCAATCTATGGTTATTTAAATGGCAATGGAGCATATGGTGGTCTGTTCCATGCTAGAAATGGAGACAGTGGGCAATATGCCATTTATGGATACGTTGAAACTAATTCCGCATATGGTTCTGGTGGTTTATTAGCGTATTCGATCAACAGTAACACTTATGCAATTCTTGGATATTGGAGCACTGCTGCATATTATTCAGTTTATGGCAATGGACTAATTTATGGTGCAGGTGGTTTTAGTTCCTCTGACGAAAGACTCAAAGATGTCTCAGGACGCATTGAAGGTGGAGTACTCGACAATATAACTTCAATTGTCCCTGTTGAATATACTTGGAAAGAAAATACACAACAAAGAAGATCTGTAGGTGTTGGAACTCAGATAGGTCTTATTGCACAAGAAGTTGAAGTAAACTTCCCACATCTTGTTATGGAAAATCAGCATACAGTAGTTGCTGGCCATAATCCAACTACATTGAATGAAGAAATTGGAAATGTAAAGTCAGTGGAATATGGTAAACTTACTTGTTACTTACTTGTGGCACTTAAGGAAGCGAATGACAAGATCAAAGCTCTTGAAGCACACGTAGGCATTGCTTCTACTTGAATAAATTAGTATATCTACATTATTAATTGATATGGATTTGAACGTTGTACCTTTATTTTCTTCACCCTTAGTTGTTAAGAAATTAGATCAGTCTCTTAATATTGGGAAGGACATTGAAAAATTTAGTGATTTGAGAAAAGACAGAGATGCATCTAGATGTCTCGATGACTATCCTGAGGATAAGAGAACCATTCTTGATGTTTTTCACGAGTTTTCAAAAAATACTCTTGGATTAGAAAATCAAAAGTTCAAGATTTCTACTTCATGGGTCACTAAAACAACAGCTGGTAATCCTCCTGGAGGACTTCACTGTCATAAAAACTCATATTATAGTGGAGTATTTTATTTTTCTGAAGGAGAAGGATTTGCACCTTTGATATTTGACAACTTATCTAACGATAGACATTTTTTCTTCGTTCCTAAGCACAATGTAGAAGGTGGTGATCCTGTGATTGCAAATACTTTTCATGCACTTCCTCCACAGAAGAATCTCTTACTCTTTTTTCCGAGTTATCTCTTACATGCAATCGGAAAACATGAATCTGCTGTAACAAGATACTCATTAGCATTTAACATCATTCCAAAAGGTGAAATTGGATTTAACGATAGTACAGTCACGATCAAATAAATAACTTAAAAGTATATCAACATGTCTAGAGCAAGTAGATTATCGGGTTTTACAACCGCTATAAGTGGAGATACTGACCTGAATGTTGGTATCGTTACAGCAACACAAATTAACACCGATCAAACCCTCACGTTTACAAACTTAAACGTTACTGGTATTGCAACTATTCCAGTAATAAGTGGTGTAACAACTATCGGATCAGATGTTGTTGTTGGTGGTGCTACAACAGCATTAGTTGTTAATGGTGATGCTAGAGTCACTGGTATTTTAACTGTCGGTACAAGTTCACTGACATTAAATGGTACTGATGGAACTGTTTCTGGTATCAATACCATCAACGGTATAACTTATCCATCTGCTGGTGGTTTAACTAATCGTAATATGATCATCAATGGCGCGATGAGGGTATCTCAGCGCGGCACTTCATTCACAGGATTGACAGTTGGACAGTATACAGTTGACAGAATGCTCTTTGGTATGCTTAATGGCAATAGCGGAACATGGACTGTTGAACAATCCACAGATGCACCAGACGGATTTAAATATAGTGTGAAGTGTACAAATACTACTGCGTTCCCCGCATCACCAGCCGCTGGTGCATACATGTACTTCCCGCATGTGATAGAATCTCAAGATCTACAACACTTAAAATTTGGAACTAGTGAAGCAGAGACCACTACAATCAGTTTTTGGGTAAAGTCAAACGTAACTGGTAACTATAGCTTTGGTGTCTTACAAACTGACAATAGTCTCAAACAGGTTGCATTCGGTTACACAATTAACGCTGCATCTACCTGGGAGTATAAGACAATTACAATCCCAGGAGACACGGCTGGTGTAATTGATAATGATAATGAAAAGGGATTACAACTTGAATGGTGGTTAAATAGTGGAACAAATTATACAGGTGGTTCTGCACAATCGACTTGGATTACTTTTGACAACACCCATAGGAATTTCAATAATCCTGGTGTCGGTAATAATACGAGTGATTTCTGGCAAATAACTGGAATTCAATTTGAGGTGGGCGACAGAGCCACACCTTTTGAACATCGTTCTTATAACGATGATCTTCAAAAATGTCGAAGATATTATCAACATTTTGTTTCTGGGGGTGGTGGAACACCAACAGGTGGAGGCCAAACTCAATCTGCAATGTGTACTGTAAATTATAGCCCTGAAATGAGAGACACACCAACTGTAACTATGGGAACTATTAATACTGGTTCAAACAATTCGGGTACCTTAAGTGTATTTGTTGCCAGAAAATATGGATGTTCTCCTGGTGCACAATCTTCTGCAGCTGGAAGACAATACTGGGGAGTTGGACTATCTACAGCTTCATCTGAAATGTTCTAGGAGTAAACTAAAATGGACGAAATGAACGTATCGAGCGCAAAGTATTACAAAATGGAAGGTGCATCAGAAAATGAGGGCATCATTGCAACAATAGATGGTGTAGAAATGTTTGTTCCTATTTCAACTGGTAACAGTGAATATGTCGAAATTATGCGTCAAGTTGATGCAGGAACATTAACATTCGAAGAAACTGTAGTGTTCACACCGTGACAGTTGACAGACTGTCCACCATTACCCCCGCGAGACCCGTGGGGGCTTTATAGTGTCTGGAGACACACAAAGGAGATGACCACCACCCATAAGTTAATCTTCATCGCATCCTTTATGTGGATGATGAATTGGGGTACCAGAGTTGTGTATCAAGGACTGACACATGCATTCTATTGAAGTTGTCCCGTCATTTACCCCTGTCCCTTCCTGTAAACCCCTTCTACATTGGTTTATGGGTGAATATCTATCTGACTATGGTATTGACCTGACAGTGGTCTATATGGACCTGTCTGATGAGGGTGTGACAGGGTGGTGTATGAGAGAACATGACAATGAGTTTGTCATTCAAATCGATGAAAATCTCCGAGGTGATGAACACACCAAGACATTACTTCACGAGTGTTATCACATGTACCAACATCTAATGGGTATTCCACGATGTGAGATATGTGCTAATCTATCAGAAAACTTGTTACTTGACAAGTACAAAAATCAGGACTAGAATAGGCTTGTCCTGGAAGATGAGGATCCTTTAAGTTATTAAGACCATGAAAACCAAGTTTGTTTGTGTACAACCCAAGACCAACAAGGCAGTGAATCGTTTCCATAATATGATGGACGAACTTCATAGTTGCCGTGTGGAACAAGAGACTGAAGATAAAATGTTTCTTGCATCTATTTCAGGTCGGTACCACTTCTGGATGAATAAGATGAACGATGATAACTGGGAAGTTATTAAGTAATCTTAACATTGATTGACTGCCTGTTTGTAAATACTAACATGGTGAAAAATTCGGAGGCTCTATGACCCATAGTCCAAAAGACAAAAAACTGTCGAGTCAAGAGATCGAATCGATTGAACTGGCAGTCGAACAAGTTGACATTCGTGCCATTCATCCTGATAAGATGGAAGCATTCGCAGATCATTTAGTTCAAAAACTTCATAATGAAGAGAATTCAAGACCAACAGTTTATCCTTGCAACTGCACTTGCGCAAGTGGACAATCTATTTGCTCTACTGGAGGGAAACAAGTACGAAACACATCTTCAAGTCAGTCTATGGAAGATTAAAGCTGAACTTGAAAGACAGATAAAAAATTGTCCATCATCACTTGACAAATCATCTTAATTCTTATATACTTAATGTATAATTTCAGGAGTCAATGAAGTATCTCTATGTTGTAGACCATTATGTACCATTTCCTCAGTCAGAGTATGGTGGTATCTGGGTCGTCAGAGCAGAATCTGATGAAGAGTGTTTTGATTTGATTTCAACACACGATGATCTATATCCAGAATACTATGGTAAATTAAGAGAGAACATCATGAATTCAAATAAATACGAATTGACTGATGATTCAGCTTCTGAAGTTATCGAGAGTTTTCTAACATGACTCAAAAACCAGAAAAAGATCCTAACGACAAGTATTCCAAGTATGATTTTGGAATCAGATGTAATGAACATCACGATGAGGATGAATTTGATCCAGAAAAAGATGCCAAGCTCGATGATTGGCACAATCGTCACAGAGACAAACTGTTAGACGAATTTTGTGATACACACCCAGGTGCTCCACAATGTAAAGTTTTCGATGAATGAATCCGAAAAACGTGCTCTTGGTCTTATGATCGAGAGTGTGCTCAAACCAGACAGTAAACTCCGTGAATGTGCTCACAATCAAGGATGTTTCGATGAATTGATGGAATGGCGTCAGGTGATGCTTGACCTATTATATGATTACAACCGACATGGAATTCCCGCACAAACCGCCGACAGGGTATGAGTATTGGACTGACCAATTCTCTAAGACTGTTATTCGTATCTGGATTCGTAACGTAGGGACAACATTTGTCTACACAGATACTCCTCCAAGTTCAGTCTGGGGGTTTTTCTGTCAAAAGACCAAACAATTCAAGGCTCCTATCAATCACAAGAAACCAGGTAAAGTTGTAAAACCAGAAGACACGACTCCTTATTCTGCAATGCAACTAAATCTAAATCCACTCATGGCTGCATTCTACCAATGAAAGACCTAGATCCTTCTTCAATCACATTATCATCACCATCTAAATCATTTGCTTATGAGAAGATGTCTCGTGATATTGACGAGTGTGATGACATTGTGGTCCTGAAGGAGGCTCTACGTTGTTATGTTAAGTTGTATTTTAAGCAACAAGAAACTATTTCACTGATTGGAGTTCCGAACATTAACGATGAAAACATTTGACGTTCAGGTCAATGATTATGTCACATGGCATCATCATCAATGGATAGACGAGGGATGGGTATATTTCAAATGTGATGACTATATCACCATTGAAGTTGGTGTAAAACCTAAACCCTATTGTAATCTTGTCAGAAATAGGTTACACTGTAATGAACACATTCTAGTTGTCTGTCATAAACAATTTTGGGACGAACTAGAGTATATTAAAACAAGGGAAACGAATGATGAAAATTCGCAATGTTTTGTTAGGACTATCTCTATTGATCGTCCCTCCAGCAATGGCTGATGAGACAAAGATTACCAAAGGATATAATTCCATGGATGCCATGGGTTGTATGTTGGTGAGAGATTGTAAAAAAGATGTAGAAGAAGTTCATAGTCTTTTGGATATTTCTTCACAGTATCCTAATACTGCGGAGTTTACATCATCTGCATATGAATTCAACACAATGTTGATGACACTCAAACGTATGGGTGTGAAAGTATTTCTTGCAGATCAAAGATATTTCCCGATCATGCATCGTGGTGTTTATCACACGGTAAGTAACAACATCTATCTCAATCGTAGATATATGGGTGAGCCACATGTCTTGATGCAACTGATGAGACATGAAGGGTGGCATGCTGCTCAGGATTGTATGGCTGGTACTATTAAAAATAGTATGATCGCTATTATCAAACCAGAGGAAGAAGTTCCTATGATCTGGCGAGTCATGGCAGAACGAACTTATCCTGCTTCAGCTGTACCCTGGGAAGCAGAAGCACAATGGGCAGGACGTACTGAAGGTATGACACAAAATGCCCTTGATGCATGTGCAATGGGTAAAATGTGGGAGGTATTTGAACCAACTCCCATGACTCGTGAATGGTTAGAAGAAAACAATTACATCAAGAACTAATGAAAATCTTTTTAGACACAGCAGACACAGAAATCATCAAAAAGTATTGGTCTACTGGACTGATTGATGGTATCACTACAAATCCATCTCTGATTATGAAGAGTGGACGTAATCCTGAGGATGTATATCAAGAACTCGTGGATCTTGGTGTACCTGACATCAGTATGGAAGTTGTTGGATCTGACCTTGAAATGTATGACGAAGGTATTCGTTTATACGAAAAGTTTGGTCCTGTATGTACAGTCAAGGTTCCATGTACCCGAGAAGGACTCATCGTATGTAAGCGATTGTCTGAACAAGGTATCAAAGTGAACGTCACCTTGATCTTCTGTGCAGCACAGGCAGTTCTTGCGGCTAAGGCTGGTGCAACTTATGTGTCACCATTTGTAGGACGACTGGACGATCAATCTGTCGCTGGTCTTGAAGTTGTACGTTCAATTTCTGAACTGTATCGCATTCACGGTATTCGTACTCAGGTATTATCTGCATCGATTCGTAGTGTTCAACGTGCGATTCGTTCTTGGTACAATGGTGCTGAAATTTGTACGATGCCACCTAAAGTATTTGATCAAATGTACGATCACATTCTCACCGATAAAGGTCTGGAAATCTTTGATAAGGATTGGAAGGAAGTATGTGGAGAATCTGGAGTCTAGCTCTAGGCAGAAAAGATGGACGAGATGATCGAGAAGCAGATATTATTGCTGGCATACGTACCTTTATTCTTGTGTGTTACATGGTTACCAATGTTGCTATCGTTGCCAACGCAGTAAGACATTGGAATGACGGACAGTGTGACAACACTATATCTGGCACAACTTCCTTGACAACCGACCCTAAATAACATATGATTTATAGGTAGTCAACAGGAGTCACCATGTCTGCCACTTATCTTCCTCAGCGTCAAAAGTATCGTATCACTCTTGAACTCGATGTAATGGACGATTTCAATCCACATAATATCGATTGGGAAAAGGTTCTTGATGTACAAGGTGGCGAAAGTGTTGATTCTTATGTGGAAGATCTGTCTGTTCCAGATTGTTTCTTCTCCTGATAATATCGGGGGTGATAAATAAAATATATTATCATCCCCATCATGGCTTTCTACGTAACAAAACCATCATTGATTGATCCATCTATCACACTTTATTATGCTGGTGGTAATAGATGGTGCGATGTACCATCTGAAAAAGTCACTTACGCTACAAGAGAAGGTCTTGATCGTAAAGTTGCCAATGAAGATGGTAAGACAGGATCATTCAAAACAGCTACAGTGGTAGAAGAATGAAGACTTTAAGAGAGTTTTTAGAAGCATATGATCCTGAGATTCAAGGTAGATCTCAGATCAAACAAACTGGCGAGGGTGGACGTAAAGAACCCAAGCGAGATACTGCATCTCGTAGAAAACCAGGTGTAAAACCAAGAGTTAAAGCTGTTGGTGGTGGTAAAACTGCGCCAGTTGGTGAATATAAAGATAGAAAGGATATTGGTTCAACTAAGGCACGTTCCGAAAGAGAACAACAACCTACGAAAGAACGTGGTTCAGCTGAAGTTAAACAGTCATATGCTGATAAGGTAAAGGCAGAACGTAAAAAAGCTGCACAAGCCAGAATTGCTGCGAAGAAAGCAGGTGGTGAAGTTAAGAAAGATACCACATCTAAGAAAGATGCTGAAAAGGAAGCATCTAAACTTCTGAAGAAGAAAGAGACTAAGAAAGTCAATCCAAACTATAAACCAAGAGAAGCATCAGGTTATACAAGACAAGAACGCATGAAGATTACTCGTGCAGGTGAACGTGAATTGAAGAAAGACTTCAAACAACAAGAGACAGACAGATATAAGAAGGAAACAGGTAAGAATCCTGATGCAAAAGGTAGAACTAAGATTGTTGCAAGAGTGCATAAGAGGATGTCATCATGACCCAAAAGATGATGAAACTGTTCTCTAACATAACAGAGGCAAGATCATATCTTAGAACAAATAATAGTATGACTGTGGCACAAGCCAAACAATATGTTGACAAACATACTACCATGAAAAATGGTAACAAAGTCTGGGTAGTTCTCCCATAATAAAGTTAGTAACCTTGAAATGTCTCCTATAGTACGAGACACCCCCACGATATTATGACCATGACTCACATTGAACATCCTGAAGACACTATTCTGACTGGGGATTTGTCAGTCTTCGACGTATTGTACGATGAAGCAACCATTTCCATGAAAATGGATGGTATGTCATTGGTCTGGGGTACTAACCCCGCCAATGGTAAGTTTTTTGTATGTACCAAAGCTGCATTCAACAAGAAGAAGATTCGTCTTTGTTACACCACTGACGACATCTTCACTCACTTTGGTCATCAAATCGAAGTTGTAGAGATTCTGTCATATTGTCTCAAGTATCTCCCTCGTACCGAGAACATTTACTGGGGTGATTGGCTTGGTTTCGGTCGTACTGATGTGATCACTCAGAACACTCTGACTTATGTGTTCCCTGAGGCAATCAGTCAGAAACTTGTTATCGCACCTCACACACAAGTTTTTGTCACTCAGGATGGACTATTGTCCAACGCAGTGTGTAAACCATTGAATGAGACCTTTGTTGATACTTCTATTATCAAATGGGTTCAACCTTGTGTTGATCGACTGGGTAAAAAGTATGACAAACCCACTATCAACACCAAGAATATCAAGTTCCTGAGTGAGAAGGAAGCATTTCAGGCTAAAACTGCTATCAATGCACTGATCAAGTCTGGTCAGAGTATCACTCCAGGTGATGGATCTACACTGACCGATATTCTTGGTTGTCCTTATCTTGCCAACCTGTATCTCCTTGTCATTGACATCAAACATGGTATTATGGAACGACTGATTGTAAACGATGCACCCGAAGCTTATCTTCCTAATGGTCAACGTACTGAAGGTGAGGGTTATGTTTTCCACTCTGTCTCCCACGGTTCAATCAAACTGGTAGATCGCACCGAGTTTGCCTACGCAAACTTCCGTAACGGGTACGGTGTTTAAGTTAGTAACCTCCAAAGATCCACTATAGTATAAGATTAAGTTTGATGATTCAACTCCGTCCGCATCAAGAGAGAGCAACGATCGCGATGCGTCAGAATAGTATTGGACAAATTCTAGTTCCCACTGGTGGTGGAAAGACGTTGATTGCTATCATGGATGCAGTCAAACGTTTTGA
>MDSW01005795.1_pt1 | contig 10733 bp, 12 predicted proteins | sample 811171 | NCBI WGS metagenome assembly MDSW01 (sample SAMN05326641, study PRJNA326480) | marine metagenome | isolation source: seawater | place: Atlantic Ocean: North West | collected 2012 | reverse complement strand
TACCCACACTAAATCTACAAAGTGCCAATATAAACCAAGTATTTCAATTTCCACATAATCACCTTTCATTGTAGTAAACCATCCCCTTTTCCCTGTATCATAATGACCTGCAAATACTTTATAAGCATATATAAATAAGAAAATTACTCCAATTGAAACATGGGTACCGTGAAATCCAGTTATCATAAAGAAATAGGATCCAAATTGTGGTGCTCCGAAAGGGTTTTCCCATGGTCTAACACCTTCATGAATCAATTTTGACCATTCAAAAGCTTGCATTCCAACAAAAGTTAATCCACCTAAAGCGGTAGCTAAAACTAGCCAACCACACATTTTTCTATTTTTTTCGTAACCATATTTAACTGCAAGAGCCATTGTTCCGCTGCTTGTAATTAAAACAAAGGTCATTATAGCTATTAATAATAATGGAACTGGTACTCCAAAGGCATCTAATGCAAAAACTTCACTAGGGTAAGGCCATTCAACAATTGTTGAGGCTCTTCCTTTCATGTACGAAATTAAGAAACAACTAAACACAAATGTATCACTTAATAAAAAGATCCACATCATTGCTTTTCCCCAATGCACCCCTTTGAACATTGTTTGGTCAGATGCTGTATCTTTAGCCATCCCTTTAAACCCAGGTTTAAATTGATGGCCTTCTATTTTTGTTTCAGACATACTTTAAATCTTTAAGTTTTTTCTACCTCTGTATGAGCTACTTCACTTGGAGGTGTTGTTTGAGGGATAAAATCCTCTTTTGCCCCAGGAACATTATAATCATAAGGCCATCTGTGAACTACTGGAAGTCTATCTCCCCAATTACCGTGTTCAGGAGGAACACTTGGTGTAAGCCACTCTAAAGAATTAGCTTTCCAAGGATTTTGTCCTGCTTTTTTACCCATTCTTAAACTGACAATTATATTATAGATTAATATAAACTGTGCCGCTCCTACAATAAATGCAGCTAAACTTATAAATTCGTTCATTCCAACAGCTGAAGTCATATACGGACTGTCATACATTTCAAAATATCTTCTAGGTACTCCAATAAAACCTAGGTAGTGCATTGGAAAGTAGATTGAATAAGCTCCTAAAAAAGTAAACCAAAAATGTAATTTTCCTAATTTTTCACTTAACATCCTTCCTGCAACTAAAGGAAACCAATGATAAACTGCTCCCATTATTACCATTAAAGGTGCAATACCCATAACCATGTGAAAATGAGCAATCACAAAATAAGTATCCGACAATGGAACATCAACAGTAACATTTCCTAAAAAAATTCCTGTGATACCTCCATTAACAAATGTGACTATAAATCCAAGACACCATAACATTACTGTATTAATTCTTATATTTCCTCTCCAAAGAGTTAAAATCCAATTGTAAACCTTCATTGCAGTAGGAACTGCAATTATTAAAGTTGTAGTAGCAAAGAAAAAACCAAACCAAGGATTCATTCCACTAACATACATGTGATGCGCCCAAACAAAAAAGCTTAGAGCTCCTATTCCTACTATTGCCCACACCATCATTCTATATCCAAATATATTTTTTCTTGAATGGACTGAAATTAAATCTGAAACTATTCCAAATGCAGGTAAGGCTACTATATAAACTTCTGGATGTCCAAAAAACCAGAATAAGTGTTGAAAAAGAATAGGTGTTCCGCCACCATATCCTAAAACTTCACCTGCTTTAACAATTGTTGGCATAAAAAAGCTTGTTTGAAGTAGCTTATCTAAACTCATCATAATTGAGCTAACTAATAAAGCTGGAAAGGCTAACATGGCCAAAACGGTAGCAGTAAAAATTCCCCAAATAGTTAAAGGCATTCTCATTAGCGTCATACCTCTTGTTCGAGCTTGTAAAACTGTAATTAAATAATTTAAACCACCCATTGTGAAACCAATTACAAAAAGAGAAAGTGATACAAGCATTAAAATTATTCCCGCTCCAGATCCAGGAGTGCCCTCTAATATTGCTTGTGGAGGATAAAGTGTCCATCCAGACCCTGTGGGCCCACCTGGTACAAAAAAGCTTGCCATTAAAACACCAACTGCAATAAAAAACATCCAAAAACTTATCATATTTACATAAGGGAAAACCATATCTCTTGCACCAACCATTAATGGAATTAAATAATTACCAAATCCACCAAGAAATAATGCAGTTAAAAAGTAAACTACCATTATCATTCCGTGCATTGTAACAAATTGATAATAATGTTCTGCTGTCATGAACGATGCTAATTCTGGAAATCCTAACTGTAAACGCATCAACCAAGAAAGTATAAGCCCAACAATTCCTGTAAACGTGGCTAAAAGAAAATATTGTACACCTATTACTTTTGCATCCTGACAAAAAATCCATTTAGTTATAAAACTGTGTCCATGATATAAGTCTTGGTCAGATACTTCTGCTGGTCTTACATAATCAACATCCGCGGTTGTCGAACCTGAATACTCATTTATTGTCTCAGATGATTGAGCTTGAATTGTTGATTTATTATTTATTTCTTCTGACATAATTTAATTACCTATATACTTAACTTTTTTCATATTTAAATTGATTTTTTTGACTATTTTTATATTATTTTTTTTAAAATCTTTTTGTTTTGCTATTAAATCAGAGAAAGTCTCTTGCTCTTCAAGCCATTTATCATAGTTATTTTCATCTTGAACAATAACTCCTCCTCTCATGGCATAATGTCCAACTCCACAGTATTCAGCACATAAAACTTCATACTCTCCTACTTTGTTTGGTTCAAACCAATAGAATGTTACAATTCCAGGAACTGCATCCATTTTAGCTCTAAATTGTGGAACATACCAATTATGTAAAACATCAATTGATCTTAATAAAATTTTTACCGGTTTATTATTTTGTAAGTTGATAACATCACTTTGTATTAAAACATCATCTTTGCCATATGGATCATCTAAGTTGATTCCAAAAGGATTTGAATCACTTATGTTTATTGGATTTGTAGTTCCAAGTTTTCCATCTTCTCCTGGTAATCTATATTGCCAACCCCACTGCCAAGCCATAACATCTATTTCTAAAGAATTTTTTGGAACATTAACATATTGATTCCATACAATTAATCCTGGAGCTAAAAGCGCTGCAACTCCAAGAGTGGTTGCCCATGTAAGTATTTTTTCTAATTTTTTATCTTCAGGTTTGTACTCTGCCTTGCGGCCCTCTTTGTATGAAAATTTAAATACACAATAGATCATGAAAAGGCATACTGCTATAAACACTCCACCACCAACCCAAAAAGTTAATGTTATCGTGTCATCCATTGCTCCCCAATTAGAAGCTATGTCTGTCCAATACCAAGGGGTAAAGATATGAAAGAGTACTGAACCCAGTATGACTAACAAAAATATAATTCCTACGTGCATAATTTAAGAGTATATATAGAATAATAATCTTATAAATACCTATGACAAAATGTCATTAAGATATAGTAAATAAACTAGTATAATCAACAATATTATGCTTAGTAAATTAGAAATATTAATTACAATACTCGTTTTAGTTTCACTCTTCTACATAGTCATATCTGTTGGAGCTGGAGCTTTTTCTAAAAACAAAGTTAAGCCTGAAACAAAGAAATATTTAAAGTCAGTAAATATATTATTAATACTAATTGCAATAGTTGGGGCAATTTTAGTTTTGTTTCTCTAGAAACTAAGTTTAAGAAATTAAAGATTTACACCATTCAATTACAGCATCATTATAAATAAACATAATTGCAAAAAAGACTAGCCAAACTATAAATAAGAATAACCAATATATTGACAATGCATTAATATTTTTTTCCTCTTTATTATAATCTTTATCTTCTAATTGAAATATTCTCGAACTTACCTTTCCCCAAAAAAATAATCCACCAAGTAAATGAATTCCATGAAGCGCTGTAAAAAAATAAAACGATGAAAAATAAGTATTTGTTGATACATAATTTCCACTTTTCATTAATTGATACCATAATAGTAATTGCAAAAGTAAAAATAAATAACTTAATCCTCCAACAATAACTAAATTTCTTTTTAAATTATTTAATATTTTTTTATTAAAATCTCTTCTAATTTTATCGAAAAAAAAAGTAACTAAAATCAAAACTAAAGTATTAATCCATAATAAATTAGTTTTTAAAATAAATGTAGTATCTTGACCAGGTGGAAGGGAATAGAGGTAACCAGTAAAAATTAAACTAAACAAAACAGTGCTTACACCAAAAATAATCACTACAGCTGACATTTGATTAGAAACAGCAAATGTTCTTCCAATATGAGAACTATCTACTTTTGCTTGGCTTTCTTCCCAAGGTTTTTGAATTATTGTGCCAAATAGTTTCTTTAAAATTGAAGACATAATATTTATATAGTTAGTATAAATTATTTTACAACTATGAAATTAAAAACGTCAATTACAATATTATTAGGATGTTTTGGTATATTCCTATTTATTATGTTGCCAATTTTTTTGTCAATTCAAAGTGAAAAGAAAGATTACCTGACATCGTTAAAGGGTTCTGATTTTTCTCTAAAAGATATGAATAATAATACTATAACAGAAGATTCCTTCGAAGGACCCTTAACAGCAATTTTTTTTGGTTTTACGCATTGTCCTGATGTCTGTCCAATGACTTTAAATAAAATGGATATAGTTTTAAATAAATTAAATACAGAAAATAAATCTGTAAAACTATTTTTTATAAGCGTAGATCCAGAAAGAGATACCCCAGAAATTATAAAAGATTATTTAAGCTCCTTTGAAAATAATTTTATTGGAATAACTGGTGAGCCAGAAAAAATATTTTTACTTTCAAAATCTTGGGGAATTTTGAGTCAAAAAATATTTAAAGACGATGGAGAATATAACATTGATCACAGTTCTCCTGTTATACTTCTTAAAAATGGTAAATATGTAGATAAAATTTCACACAAATTTGATATTAAAAAATCTCTTAATATAATTAAAAAATATTTATAAATCTAAAATATAATTAATAATTGATAATGCGGTAATCGTTGCAGTTTCAGTTCTGAGAATATTTCTGTTCAATTTAAGACACTGAATATTTTTTAATTTTAAAATTTGTTCTCTTTCTTTTTCAGAAAAATCACCTTCTGGTCCAATCAGAATACAAATTGGCTTTTTATTTAATTTTTTAGTGTCGAGTCTTTTATTTTGAGTATTAAGGTCTCCAAAAATAATATCTAAATTTTGGTTTTTGTTTAAAAAATTTTCTAAAGTTGATATATCCTCTATTTTTGGAACCATTAATCTATTACTTTGTTCAGATGCTTCTATAATTATTTTTTCAATACGCTCTTTATTAATTTTTCTAACAACAGTTCTTTCAGAAACAATTGGTATAAATTTTGTAACGCCTAATTCTGTTGCTTTTTGTATCATAAAATTGAAATAATTTGATTTAATAGGTGCAAAAGTTAGCCAAATTTCTTTTTCATAATTTTTATCCCTCAACTTTTTTAGAACTTTAAATTCAACAATTCCATTTGTAATATTAAAAATTTCTGCTTTCCATTCCCCACTTCTATTAAATACTGAAAAGTTACCTCCTGATTTTATTCTCATAACTTTTGTTAAATAATGAGATTGAGTCTTGCTTAGTTGTGAGCTCAAATTTATTGATAAACTTTTTGAAAAAAATAATCTAATATAAGTCATTTAATTTATAGTAAATTAATTTATGCAAAAAATTAAAGCAATAATTTTTGACGCTTATGGAACATTATTTGATGTTAATTCGGCTGCCCAAAAATGCAAAAATAAGATTGGTGAAAAATGGGAAAAATTTGCAAATTATTGGAGAATAACTCAATTAGAATATACTTGGCTTAGAAGTATGATGAATAAACATAAAAATTTTTGGCAAATAACAGAGGATAGTTTAGATAAATCAATGCAAGTATTTGAAATTGATATTTCAATGAGAAATGAATTATTAGATCTTTATAAAATATTACCTATATTTCCTGAAGTTAGAGAAGTTTTAACAAAGCTAAAAAAAAAAAACTATAAATTAGCTATTCTATCAAATGGTACTCACAATCTAATTAATGAGCTAGTAACAAGTAATAACTTAAATGATTACTTTGATAATATATTTTCAATTGAAGAAGTTGGTATTTATAAACCCGACAGAAGAGTATACGATCTTCCAGTAAAAAAGTATAAAATCAATAAACAAGAAATAGTTTTTTTAAGCTCTAATACCTGGGATGTAGCAGGTGGTGGAAATTATGGTTACAACTCCATTTGGATAAATAGAAATAGTCATGTTTTTGATAATCTAGATTATAAACCTAAAAATGAACTAAAAAATCTAAATGAATTATTCCAAATAATTAAATAATTATATCCAACTTGGAATTGGAAGACCTTTTTCTTTTAAAAAAGATTTGTTAAAGAGCTTGGAGTTATACTTATCTGATTTATCACAAAGAATAGTAACTATAGTTTTCCCTGGTCCTAACTCTATACCAAGCCTTATAGCTCCAGCTATATTTACTCCACAACTAGTTCCTAAACTCAAGCCTTCATTTTGTATTAAATTATAAAGCAAAGGAAGAGACTCATGATCACTTATAGAAAAAGCACCATCAATTTTAGCTTCAGCAAAATTAGCTGTTATTCTACTTGACCCAATTCCTTCAGTTATCGAACCACCTTCACTTTTTAATTCACCATTTTTTATATAATTATAAAGACATGATCCCGTTGGATCAGATAAATAAATTTTGATATTTTTATTTTTTTCTTTTAAGAAACTACTCACTCCTGCAATTGTACCCCCTGTTCCAGAAGAACAAACAAAACCATCAATTTTTCCATTAGTTTGCTTCCAAATTTCTGGTCCAGTTGTTTGGTAATGACCTTTAAAATTTGCAGTATTATCAAATTGATTGGCCCAGACAACTCCCTTATTGTTAGAGCTTTTTAATTCTTTTGCCAAGCGTCCTGCAACTTTAACATAATTTCCATCATCTTTATAAGGTTTTGGTGGAACTAATTTTAGATCTGCTCCAATATTTTTTAACATATCTTTCTTTTCTTTTGTCTGATTATCATTCATCACAATAATTGTTTTATAACCAATAGAATTTCCAATTAAACATAATCCTATGCCAGTATTACCAGCAGTACCTTCAACAATAGTTCCTCCTTTTTCAATTAATTTTTTTTCTTCGGCATCTCTAATTAATGCTAGAGCCGCTCTATCTTTTACAGATCCACCGGGATTTAAATATTCTGCTTTTCCATAAATGTTACATCTAGTGAGTTCAGATGCTGCATTTAATTTAATTAGAGGAGTATTTCCAATTCCTTCTATAAAATTTTTTTGTAAGTCTATCATTTTAATTTTTATCACTTTCAGAAGTTATGCCATAAGGTTTAAAATCTTTATCTTCTGTTTTGATATCAGATACATTTTTAGCTGGTATACCTACCATGACTGCACTTTCTGCAACATTTTTGGTTACTACGGCATTTGCACCAATTTTTGCATTTTTGCCTACAACTACTGGACCTAAAATTTGAGCACCCGAGCCTACAACTACATTGTCCAATAAAGTTGGGTGTCTTTTAACATTTCTTTGTTCGTTTGTGTTAATGCTTGGAGATATGCCCCCTAAAGTAACCATATGATATATAGTTACATTGTCACCTATTTCTGATGTTTCTCCGATGACTACTCCCATTCCATGATCAATAAATAAATTCTTTCCAATTTTTGCATTTGGATGAATTTCTATACCAGTCAAAAATCTTGAAAATTGAGATATAACTCTTGCAATTAAATGAAATTTTGCAACTGAAAAGAAATTCGCAATTTTATGAAAAAAAATTGCTTTTACTCCAGGATAAGTAAGGATTATACTCAATTTAGATTTCGCAGCAGGATCTCTTTTAATTATAGATTCTAAAAAATTTTTCATGATTATTTAAATATTTTAAGTGATAATTTAAATTATCGCTTAGCTATAACAGCAGCAGCTTCCAGATTCTGGCTTACAAACACAGTTTTTACTACCATCGCATGAACATCTGTCATTAGTACAATTTGTACAGTTGCATTTTGAATTATTACAAGCCATGATAATAATATAAATATTTTTTTTTATAATTCAAGTTTAAGATTAAAAAGTATTTTTTAAGCTTGAAAAAAAATAGCGAAAATCCTTATAAATAAGATATGAAAAATATATTTGATTTAATTGGTAGAATTTTTATATCCATTGTATTTTTATCAAGTGGATTTCACAAAATATTAAATTTTGAAAATACTATTCAATGGATGGGAAGTTTTGGACTTCCAGATTTTTTATTAGTTCCTGCAATCATTTTAGAAATAGTTGCTCCAATTATGATTATTGTTGGATACCATACAAGAATTGCTGCAACATTATTAAGTCTATTTTGTATATTTACAGCTTTGATTTTCCACAAGGATTTTTCTGACCCTGTGCAGTTTATCGCTTTCATGAAAAATATTGCTCTATCCGGTGGTTTTTTATTTTTAGTTGTTAATGGATCACAAAATTTTAGTTTAGATAAAAAGTTTAGAAAAAATGTCTGATATAAAAATAAAAAAGATTGTTAATCCAATATCAACTTCGGATGGTGCTGGAGTTAAGTTAAAAAGAAGTATTGGAGTTGATCCAGATTATTATGATCCTTTTTTGATGCTAGATGAATTTGGGTCTGAAAAAAAAGAAGATTATATAGCGGGTTTTCCACCACATCCGCATAGAGGAATAGAAACTGTAACATATATGCTTGCTGGAGATTTTGAACATAAAGATAGTACTGGAGGTGCTGGAAGAATGACATCAGGCGATGTTCAGTGGATGAAAACTGGAAGTGGAATAATTCATTCTGAGATGCCGGCTATGAAAGAAGGAAAACTACATGGATTTCAACTTTGGATAAACATGCCAGCTAAATTAAAAATGAATAAACCAGAGTATCAATATATTGACTCAGATAAAATAGGCATTCATAAAGATGATGAAAAATCTTTGAAAGTAATTGCTGGAAAATATAAAAATGCCGAAGGTCCAATTAAAGGACATAATGTTGAACCAATATTTTTTGATGTAGAGCTAAATAAATCCAAAGAATTTTACTTTAAAATACCAATTACACATAATTCATTTGTTTATTTAATAAGCGGAGAAATTAAAATTGGTAATGAAGATCACAATAAAACTAAAGGTGCTACTTTAATTATTCTTGAAAAAGGTGAGAATTTGATTATTAAATCAATAACCAATTCAAAATTTTTGCTTATTTCAGGAAAACCAATTGGTGAAACAATTGCCAGAGGAGGCCCTTTCGTGATGAATACTAAAGAAGAAATATTACAAGCTATCCAAGATTATAATACTGGGAACTTCATAAAAAAATGAGAGCAGTAAAGATTAAAAAAGCTGGAGGGCCAGAAATATTAGAGTTAGAAGATATATCTCTTAGAAAACCTGTAAAAGATGAAGTGTTAATTGAACATGTTGCTATCGGATTAAATTATATAGATACGTATCATAGGTCTGGACTTTACCCGCTTATATTTCCTTCTGGTTTAGGAATGGAAGCTTCAGGCATTATTAAGGATATTGGTCCCGATGTATCAAATTTTTCTGTTGGAGATAAAGTAGCTTATGCTTCAGTGCCTTTAGGTGCATATTCTACGCATAGAATTTTTAAATCTAAAACTTTGGTTAAAGTACCAGATGATATTGATTTAACATTAGCTGCAACTCTTATGACAAAAGGTCTAACTACTTATTATCTTTTACATAAAACTTATCCAGTATCCGAAGGTCAAACCATTTTATTTCATGCGGCAGCAGGAGGTGTTGGTCAAATTTTTTGTCAATGGGCCAAAAGTTTAGGATGTAGAGTAATTGGTACAGTAGGTAATGATGAAAAAATTGATTTAGCAAAAAAAAATGGCTGTGATGAAGTGATAAACTATTCTAAGGAAGATTTTTCAAAAAGAGTAATGGAGCTGACTGATAATAAAGGAATTCCTGTGGTTTATGATGGTGTTGGCAAATCAACATTTGAAAAATCAATTAAATGTTTAGAGACTAGAGGTATGATGATTTCCTTTGGAAATGCTTCTGGAGCATTAGATCCTATAAATGTACCAAAATCTTTACAACCAAAAGGACTGTTTTTTGTAAGACCTTCGATGCAGCAATATTTACATACTAGAAAAGAGTTAGATGAAGCTTCTAAAACATTATTTGAAAAAATAAGTTCTGGAAAAGTTAAAGTAGAAATATTTAAAAAATATAAATTAGATGATGTAAAGCAAGCACATATTGATATAGAGTCCAGAAAAATTGTTGGACCTGCAGTAATTGTGCCCTAATCTAAATCAATCTTCATATCTGATAAATGAAGTTTTAAGGTTTCAGTGGAAACAAATATATCTCTTATAAAAAAAATAACTGAAATGATCATTGCTAAGCAGCAAGAACCAAAAATGAATCTTGCAAAAAATAAACTATCTAAATACAAGGCAAAAACAGTCATCATATTAAACAAAAAGCCAAAACTTGCGAAACCAAGAGTGAATTTCATCCATCTAACTCTTTCATTTAAATTTATTAACTGTTTTTCCCATTCTGGAGGAATATGTTTTTCCCAAACATATTCATCATGTATTTTTCTTATTAAAT
>MDSW01143766.1_pt1 | contig 10734 bp, 10 predicted proteins | sample 811171 | NCBI WGS metagenome assembly MDSW01 (sample SAMN05326641, study PRJNA326480) | marine metagenome | isolation source: seawater | place: Atlantic Ocean: North West | collected 2012 | reverse complement strand
TCCCTATTTTTATTAATAAATTTTAAGATTTTTTTATTTAGAACAAAATAACCACCACTAACATAATTTTTGCTGAAATCTCTTTTTTCCATAAAATTCAGTATTTGATCATTTTTATTGAATTTAATAGATCCATATTTACTAATTGGCACAATGCCTGTCATTGTGAAAATTGATTTTTTTTTAAAATGAAATCTAATCAAATTATTTAAATTTACATTAGATACAGCATCACCATAAGTTAAACAAAAATGATCGGGCAAATATTTTTCTACTTTTTTTAATCTGGTAGCTGTTAAAGATTTTAAACCAGTATTAATTACTTTTAAATTTTCACTTTTAAATTCTTTGCTATTAAAGAAAAACTTTTTGATCATGTAACCCTTATAACCAGCACAAATTATAATATTTTTGAAACCATAATATTTATAATGTTTAATTATATGCCAAATAATTGGTTTAGAGCCAATTTTTACCATTGGTTTAGGTTTTTTTTGAGTTTCTTCTGCAAGCCTTGTTCCTAATCCACCAGCAAGGATTACCACAGTATTTATTTTTGAAATTTTACTCATATGAAATATAAATACATTAATTTTATGATCAAAGATATAAATTTGTTATCTATCAGTCATTCATTTGTAAAAAAAATAAATTTAAAACTTTACTCAATCCTAAATAAATTTGACAAAACTAATGTTCATATAATAATTCCAAATTATCATAAAGAGGATGGAAAAACATTAAAACCAGATTTTAATATTCAGGATATTGAGTTAAACATTTATTTAAAAAATACTATTTTTAATCATTTAAGATTAAAGTTTTATCGAAATTTGCTTCCAGAAATTAAAAAAAATAACATCACACACTTAATTTTAGATCAAGATTTAATTTCGCTACAGTCAATTATTGTGCTTATTTATTCTTACGTAAATAATGTAAAGATTTTCTATTTTTCCAATGAAAATAGTATAATAGATGAAAAAAATTTATTAAAAAAAAATGTCAAAAAATTATTATATAAGTTAATTTATTTTCTATTTAAGAAGAAAATTAATAAGATTTTTTGCTATAGCAATCAAATAAAAAACAACCTAGACGATTGTGGACTTACTAAAATTACACAAGTAATACCTCTTGGTTACGATGATAGTATTTTCTATAAAACAAATTCAAAAATTAATAATAGTAAATTTGTAATTTCTTATTTTGGAAGAGTCAGTAGGCAAAAGGGGATAAAAACTCTAATTAAATCCTTAACTCAATTAAATATTGAAAATTGGGAATTTCAAATTGATTTATTTCATATTGAGTCATTATCTTTTTTTTCTGAAATTAAAAGTGATCTAAAATATTTACAAAATTTAAAAAAACTTAAGATTATAAAACCAACTCATTTAGATATTGCTAAGTATATGCAAAGAACAAATTTAACAATCGTTCCCTCAGAATGGAATGAGCAATATGGTAGGGTAATTCAAGAGTCTGCCGCCTGTGGTTCAATTGTTTTAGGTTCAAATATAGGAGCGATTCCAGAAATAATTAAAGATAAAGAATTCATTTTTGAGCCAAAAAATACTACAGAGCTAGTAAAAAAAATTGAGAATATTTTTAATAACTATAGAGAATACAAAGATAAATTCAAAAAAATAGAAAAAGAAATTTTAGAGCATAGGACGGCAAAGAAACAAGCTGAGTTAATTCATACGTTTCTCTAAAATTAATTTATTATATTGTTTATAAACTTTTTCTGAATAATTTTCCCATGAAAAATATTTAATAGCTTTTTCGTTAGATTTTTTGCTAAATTTTTCTAATTCATCTTTATTATCATAAAAGAATTTAATTTTTTCTTTTAAAAAACCAATATCTCTTATTGGGCCAATGAAGCCGTTTTCTCCATCATCTACTAATTCTTCACCACCAGAATTAGTTGTACATATAATCGGTAAGCCACAAGCCATTGCTTGGGGTTGTACCATGGACAAACCTTCTTCTAAAGAACTAGTGACAAAAATGTGTGAACGATTGTAATAATCAATAAGTCTTATTTGTTTTACATGTTTTTCAAAAGTAATATTTGGATTTGAAAAATACGGTTTTAATATCTCATTTAACTCACTTTCAATATTTCCAACCAAAATTAGTTTACAATTTTTCAAATCTAATTCTTCAAAAGCTTTTAATAAATAGATTGAGCCTTTTCTTATTGAAATTTGACCAGTAGAAATAATCGTAAATTCATTTGGTTTTAAATCTAGCTTATAGAATTGCTTTAAATTGGTCCCGTAGGGAATTGTAATTATTTTTTGACAATTAATACCGTTATCTATGAATGTTTGTTTTGCAAAATTGCTTGGCACTGAAATATAATCAGCTAATTCATATTCTCTTATTTCTTTTTGTATAATTCTTTCATCTATAGGTTTTTTTTTAAGTCCTAATATTTTGGCCTCTTCTATTAAAATTTTATTTTGAAAGACAATATGTGATGACCCTCTCTCTAGAATTTTGATAATTTTCTTTGTTTTTGATTTGATAAATGATTTTTCAGCTACACCTGACCAACTAACTAATATATCTGTACTATCGTAGTCTATTCTTTTTGAAGAAATATATTCAAACAATAAATTAATATAATAGTATGATTTTGATAATAATATATTTAGTTTTAGTTTTAAAAGTATTCTTTCTAAAATTTCTTTAATAAATATAGATTTTACAATTTTTTTATTTATATCATCTCTAATAACTAAATATTTTGGATAACTTGTTATTAGCGTCTTTAAAACATTTTTATTTTGTAAGCCTTTTGCTAGGTTGAAAGCATGAAATTTTCCAGGTACAATTATAGTTACTTTAAAAGTCTTATTCATCTAAGTTGATTATTTTATTAAAATTTCCAAGCAAATTTTTTTTATGAGTTATAAATAAAACAGTAAGTTCAGAATATAATTCTTTCAAACTATAAATAATTTTCTTTTCAGTCTCATGATCAAGTGAACTTGTGGCTTCATCTAAAACTAAGATATTTTTTTCTTGATAAAATGCTCTAGCTAAGGCAATTCTTTGTCTTTGCCCCCCAGAAATATTTGCTCCCCTTTCACCAATAATTGTATCTAATCCTTTTTGAAAATTTGAAATAAATTCACCAAGCTCACTACATTCAATAGCTTTGTTAAGTTTATTTTCGTCAATATACTCATTTTTTGAAATAGAAAATAAAATATTATCTTTAATTGTTTCATTTAAAATAAAATAATTTTGTGGAACATGAGAAAAGTTTTTTCTTAACTCAAATTTATCTGTATCAAAGTTAATATTCACATCATTAAACAAAATATTACCATTAGATGGTTTTAATAAACCCATAATTATATCTACCAGAGTACTTTTGCCAGAACCTGATTGTCCAATTATAGCAATTTTGTCTCCTTTATTTATAGAAAGATTAATATTTGATAAAACTAGCTTGTCATTTTGTTGGTATTTAAAATTTATATTTTCTAATTTTAAAGATTTAAATTCATCTTTTCTTTTATTATTTAATTCTGAATTTATTTCTTTATTAGTATTTATTGAATTTATAATTTCATTAATCATGCCCATATTCCCTTTAATCGATGTGTAAGCAAGATATATAGATTGGAAAATGGGTAAAAGTTTTTGTGCACCAAATACTACTATACCTACAGATAAGATAATACCTGATGTATTTTCAAAATTATTTTTTGATAAGAAGAAAAAAGTAATTACAGTAATAATAATTATTGAAAGAGCTTCGATTAAAAACCGAGGTAAATAACCAATTAACGAGATTTTTGCCTGTGTTTTTCTATAGTTATAATCTAAATCAAAAAAAAACTTTGAGTAAGACTTCATACTGTTTTCTAAAATTATATTTTTATAGTTATTCAAACAATCTTGTAAATTTTTTACCCTTAAATTTGAGAGATAATTTGTGTATTCAGAGTATTTTGAAAGTTTAGTCTTTGTGAGAAAAATTAATGTTAAATATATTACTCCAACGAATATTATTAATGATAAAATTATATTAATATCAGAAAAAATAATTAAAGAGCAGATTATAGCAACAGATAGAATAATAGACGAAAGAAAATTAAAAAAATGAAAAATAATATTAGATAAAATTTCAAGTTTTTCTGTAGTACTTGCAACTATTTTATTTGACTTAAATGAAGCAATATCTTCATAATTATTAAATATATATGAATTAAACAAACTACTAGATAAATCTGATGTAATTAGTTTTGATACATTGATATTGTAATACAAGAGAATTATTCTACAGAAAGTAGAAAGCAAAATAAGAATTATAAATAGAAAAATAATTATTACTCTAAATTCATTTAAATTAAGACTCATTTGGTTATATATTTGTTCAATTATTTTTAATTCAAAAAGAATATCAGGAAATATAAATATAGTTATTACCGGCATTATGGAACCAATTGTTAAAATTTCAAAAAAAGATGATACAATTGTAAAAAAAATTAAATAAGGAAAATTCTTTTTTGTATTATTTGATAAAGAATTTTTTATTTTAATTAATTTTCTGATGTAGAGATTCATTTATTATAATATTTAAAGGTAGAAAGAGCTATGTCTTTTAGGTTTTTTTCCGGTCTCCATTGTAAAATTTTTTTTGCTTTATTATTGTTAGTATATATTTTATCTAAATCCCCATATCTTCTTGGATAATATTTAAATTTTATTTTGAAGTTACAAAATTTTTTGAATGAATTTATAACTGCTTTAACTGTAATTGATTTTCCGCATCCAACATTAAATACTTCTTGAATATTTTTATATTTAAATAAACGCTGTAACGATTTTAGATGTGTGTCAACTAGATCATCTATATGAATATAATCTCTTGCGCCTGTTCCGTCTTTTGTTTTGTAATCATTTCCATAAACTTTTAAATATTTTCTTCTCTTTTTTATTATATCTCCAATGTAAGGATATAAATTATTTGGAGTTCCTTTGGGGTTTTCTCCTAGAAGACCATTCTGATGACAGCCTGCAGGATTAAAATATCTTAAAATTATGTAATTTAATCTCAGGCTTTTGCTTTTTAAAAAAATTATGTCTTCAATTGTTTTTTTTGTAAATCCGTAAATACTATTTATTTGTAATTGATCGTCCTCTTTTATAGCTGAAGAAATCTTAGGTGCATAAACGGAAGCACTTGAACTAAAAATTAATTTTTGAATTTTGGATTTTTGCATTGTTTCAATTAGATTCACAAATCCGAGTATATTATTATTGTAATATTTTTTAACATTAGAATATGACTCTGATACAGACTTCAAGCCTGCCATGTGTATAACAATGTCAATTTTTTTTTTTTTAAAATAATTTAAAAGTTTTTTTTTATTTTTGAGATCAATTTTTTTAAATCCTTTAATATTTGGATTAATTTTTTTTAAGATTTTATATGTTGATCTTTTTGAATTGTTTAAGTTATCAATAATAAATATGGAAAATTTCTTATCAATAAGCTTGCTAACTAAATGAGATCCAATATACCCCAAACCACCTGTTACAAGAATGTTCATTTTAATTTATTGTTTATAATCAAAGTATTCTCTCCAAAATTATGTATTTCATAATCTGATAAATTTTTTTCCAGAGCTTTATGAAATGTTGCTGATATATTTTCATTAGGCAGCATCCAATCATGTAGTTCGATTATAATAAATTTAAAATACTTTATCCACTCAGTATTATATTCAAAAAATTTTTTTTCGTGGCCTTCTATATCTATTTTGATAATAAATGGTTCATATTTTTCAAGTTGATAATTGGACATAATATCTTCCATAGTTATGGTTTTGGGCAAACCTTTTTGAACATTTTTTAAATCTTTGTGCTTTATATATGATGATCTTCCATCTTTATTTTTTCTTTCTAAAGAATACATAAATTTTTCACTACTAATCGCGCCTTTAATTATCTTAATTTTCTTTTGATCAAGATTATTTTTTTTACAAATATCAAAATTTATTTGATCAGGTTCAATTCCAATAATATTTGTTTTAGGGTATGCTTTATAGAAGTAGTTTGCACTTGCACAAATATTTGCTCCACAATCTACTATTAATGGTATTTTATCTTGTTTTAAAATTTTACCATAAATGAAATTAACATGATTATTTATTTTTTTATTAAATTTATACTCCTCTTTTATAAAAATTTGTCTAAATGTATTTAAATCATTATTATTATTTACGTATTGGTTAAAAAATTTAAAATTTTTTTTATCAAAAATTATAATTTTTTTTGATTTTACAAATGATATTAAAAAATATTGGCTAAAAAAAAATTGATAAATAAAATAAAAAACAGATCTTATAAAAATTTTAAACATTATTTAAATTTCTTTTTATTTTTAAATAAAAAGTTGCAGGATCTTTAGTTAATAATTTAAATCCATATTTTACTCTAGCAAATAAACCTTGTCTATCACCTCTGAAATGTTTTAAAAAAACCTCATTATCATAAATCTTATTTTGTATTATTTTTTGTTTCTTAAAATTTTTTGATTTTAAATTATTAGGTTTAAGATATTTTGAATTTTTAGACTTAACTGTCCATGTTGCCTCTGGTCCAAAACCTATATTGCTAATTAAATTTACAGGGGGAATAATTGATAGTTGATTATTGTACCATGCACAAGCGGTCCATGCATAATCCCAGGTATTTATTTTATTTTCATAAGTTAGATCAAATATTTTTTCCCAATATTTATTCTGGGAAGAATTATTTCTATTTTTCCATTTTTTTGATCCTTTATATTTTTTCCAAAATTTTATACTTGGGTCAAAGTTTTTCCAAGACTTTCTCCAAGTTGCCCATCCCCAAGCATGATTGTATTGAGAAAAATATACTTCATTATTTTTTGATTTTACAAATCTGCTTCCACATATTGAATTTATATTTTTATTCCTATACATTTTAAGCATTTTTTGGCAAAATTTAAAAAAATCTATTGAAGGCAAGCAATCATCCTCAAGAATTATTCCTTCCTTTTCAAACTTAAAAAAAATATTTAATGACTTTGGTATAGATTCACGCACTGGCAGATGCTTCTTATGAAATATTTTTACTACTTTGCAATTCCAATCTATATAATTAATTAAATCCCTTACTTTGTTGACCATTATTAAGTCTTTTTCATAACTCATTTCTTGTGGAGCATTGCTAGCAAAATATAATTTTTTAGGTTTAATTTTTTTTATTACATCAAATACTTTCCTAGCAGTATTTATTCTTTTGTAAGTTAAAAATAAAATTGGTGTATCAATTGACATTTAATGATAATTAATTTTTTATGTTTTATATTTTAAGTTTTTTTACTAGCGTTACAAAGTTATTTATTTATTTTGTCAAAAAAATTCAATATTTGTTTATTTTTTTTAAGTTTTGCTTACATAGCATGTTTAGCAAAAAATTATCAAAAAAAAAATATTTATATTATGGAAATTTTTTTTTAAATTTAAACTTTTTTCAATTTTCAAAAAAAATTTTAAAAAAAATACCAAAAAAATCAAAAGAATATAAATACGCTCAATTTTTTTTAGGTAGCCACATTTTTAATAATAGAAAAGAAGATCCACAAATTTATTTTAATAATTTTTTTGTTTCGAAATCAAAATTAAAAAAAAAATTATTTTATCCTCCAAAAATTTTAATTGTAAAAATAGATAATTCTTCTTTTAATTTAGATAATGAAATTGATAGTTACATATATAAAAGAAAGTTAAATTCTTATTCTGACCTTAAACAAAAAGAAATTTATAGATATTATCAATCTGAACATAATTTACACAAAATAAAAAAATTTAAATTATTAGCAAATTTATTAGAAAAAAAAATAAATCAAAGAAATACTCAGTTAATTAATTTAAAGACTAATTACAAATTTAAAATTAATAAGATGTGGTTTGTAAAATCGAAACAAGGCATAGACCTTTTGGCTCACAATCATCCAGAAGGTGTTATTTCTGGAATTTATTACTATAAAGTTCCAAAAAAAAAATCTCCAGGTTTATTAAAGATTAAAAATCCAAGAGACAACATCAAAGTAATTAGCCAAATAAAAAACTACGTAAAAAAAGATAAAGAAATAATTATTAAACCTGCTGAAAATTCATTAATAATATTTAATTCTTATCTATTACACTCTGTGATTAATCAGTCATCTAATGAAAGTAGAATTTCAATACCTTTTGATGCAAATATAAGTAAAAACTAAATTTTAGACAAAAAATTTGCAATTTGATTTTCAAAGGTATCTGTTTTTTTGAAACCATGCTTTAACATTATTTTATTACAATATCTAAATCGTTTCTTTTTTATTTCTGTAGGTTTTTTTTTAAAAATTATCGGAATTTTTTTTTTAAAATAGAAATTTTTATGAATTTTTAAAGCAAGTTCTTTTATAGATATTGTCTCTGATGAGCACAAATTAATAATTTTTTGTTGCAAATTTTTTTTTATTAAAATTATTATAAATTTAGTAATGTCATTAAGAGATATAAAATCTCTCAATGGTGAACCATCAGAATTTATTATTATTTTTTTATTTTTCTTTGCAGATTTGCATAAATCATTTAATACAGGCCACCAACAATTTAGTCCGCTTATTTGTGGAATTCCAAATGAATTCGATAATCTTAAAATATTATAATTAAGATTTTTTTGGTAAGCTTGTAGTAAATCTTCACACATACTATGTGTTAATGAATAAATATTTTGAATATTTTTTGGGTATTTTTCTGTAATTAAATTTTTTTTAAAACTTCTGCCATACACTTGCATAGTAGAAAAATAAATTAATTTTATTTTTAATTTATTGCTAACAATTTTCTCAACTAAATTTTGAAAAGGTTCGTAATTATTTTTAATAGAGTCACTTAAATTGTCCTCAGATTTAAAATGATTAAAGGAAATAGTGTAAACTATTACATCCGGTTTGATTTTTAAAATTTTTTTTAATGTATTTTCTGATTTTATATTTCCAATTATTATGCTGCTAATATTTGTATAAAATTTTTTATCTTTTATTTTTTTTCTACTATGAGCTATGATGTGAAAATCTTTAACTAAATTAAATGCTAAGTGACTGCCTATGTAGCCTGAACTACCTACAATACAAACTTTCAATTTATTCACTTAAATTTTATGTCCCATTGATAGGGCACTTTATCACCAAGAGGGTCGTAACTTATCATTTCCTTAGGATCGTGTGGTATTGTCGAGCAGTTTGCTAATATTGAAGTTTTGTGTCCTATACATTTATAACCCATAATGATTCCGAAAGGTATTGTTACTAAGCAATAATTTAGGTCTCCAATAAATACTTCTTGTAATGATTGGAAAGTTTTTGAATTATTTCTATTATCATACATAACTAGTTTTATCATTCCATCAATTACCGCATAGTTTTGCTCTTGTTTAGTATGTTCATGCCACCCTTTAATAACTCCAGGGTATGCTAATGAAAAATAAATTTCTCCAAATTTTTTAAAGTGCGGATCATCACTTCTAAGCATATGAAAAATACTACCTCTTTCATCTGGTATTTTTTTTAATTTAGTTATTATGACGTTTTCTATCATTATCTATCCAATAAAGTTTTTTATTTAATTTTTTTTCATTAATTAAGAAATCTAAATTGACTTGTCTAGCCCATTTTTTATTTTTTCTAAAATTTTTGATTTCATTTTTATAAATTTGACAAAATCTTTTTAATTCTTTCACTGCAGATCTAAAATTAACAGAAGGTTTATAGTTACCAGACAGTCTATTAAATAAACTAAAATCTACTTTATAAGATCTTTTATCAATGATGGCATTATTTTTTATTTTTATTCTGACATCCTTTCCAACAATTTTTCCAATTTTTCTAGCTAAATCAATTATTCTAAAGTTCCACTTGTTTGATCCTATATTTATAGCCAGAAAATTATCCTTTAAGTTGAATTTTATAGCCCAAAGTATAGCTTTTGCCATATCTTTGACATGTATTAATGGTCTCCATGAAGTTCCTGAACTTAAAAGCTCAATTTTTTTTTTTTAAAACTGCATTTGCTATAAAGTCATTAAAAACTAAGTCTAACCTTAAATTGTCACTATATCCTGCAGCGGTGGCAAATCTTAAACAAATTATTTTAAATTTTTTTGACGATATTTTTTTTAATTCCTTTTCTGAATTTACTTTAGATATTGCATAATCTGTTAGAGGATTTAGATTGTCTGTTTCTTTTTTTGAATTATCATTATTCGCTGCTCCATAAAGACTGCAGCTAGATGCAAAAATAAATTTCTTAACTTTAAGTTTTTTTGCCTCTTTTGCAATTCTTATACATGTTTTAAAATTAATTTCTCTAGTTGGTATCTTAAATTTTTTTCCCATTGGGTCATTAGATACTGCTGCTAGATAAATTATTATATCTGGTGTAAATGATAAATTATTTAAGCTTATTTTTCTTATGTCTGAATAAATTTGAGTATGCGGTAGGTTATTGTAGTTAAAATATGAATAATCATTAAAATAAAATAGATTACTATCAATTCCACTTAAATTATATTTCTTATTTAATAATGACACAAGAGGTAATCCAACATAACCAAGATTACCTATAATTAAGATTTTATTCTTATTTTTCATAATAATTAATTTTATTTTAAAATTTTATATAAGTT
>MDSW01076833.1_pt1 | contig 10734 bp, 6 predicted proteins | sample 811171 | NCBI WGS metagenome assembly MDSW01 (sample SAMN05326641, study PRJNA326480) | marine metagenome | isolation source: seawater | place: Atlantic Ocean: North West | collected 2012 | reverse complement strand
TGGGATAGCTCAAAAGTTAATTTGAATGGAGGTGCAATAGCATTAGGACACCCTCTGGGTTGCTCAGGAGCGAGGATCATTACAACTTTAGTTAATGTTTTAGAACAGCAAAATGCATCAAGAGGTCTCGCGACGATGTGTATTGGTACCGGACAAGGGATTGCAACTATTTTAGAGAGGAATTGATTTATGAATAAAAAGATTAAGAAAGTAGCCGTGCTTGGTGCTGGGGTTATGGGCGCGCAAATAGCAGGACATTTAAGCAATGCAGGTATTCCATCTTTCCTTTTTGATGTTAATAAAGATTTAGCAGATAAGGGTAAAACATCGCTAACAACTTTAAAACCAAAGCCTTTGTATAAACCAAAAAATATTGATCTAGTTACCTCTTGTACTTATGATCAAGATATAAAAAAAATCAATGAAGTGGATTGGGTACTTGAGGCTGTTGTAGAGCGACTGGATATTAAAGATTCAATATACCAAAAATTAATTCCGCACCTCAAAGAAACAGCTATTGTAACTTCAAATACATCTGGAATTCCGCTACAAGAATTATTGAAAAATCTTCCTAGCGATCTTCAAAAACGTTTTATGATCACTCATTTTTTTAATCCCCCAAGATACATGCAACTATTAGAACTGGTACGGGGAAACGAGACCACCGATAAAACCTATAATCTAATGACTGAATTTGGAGAAACTGTATTAGGAAAAGGCATTGTGCATGCTAAGGATACTCCTAATTTTATAGGAAATCGAATAGGTGTCTATGGTATCATGACTGCAATAAATCTTGCTCAAAAACATGGACTAACCGTGGAAGAAGTAGATAAACTAACTGGCCCAATATCTGGGCGTCCAAAGAGTGCCACATTTCGCACTGCGGATGTTGTTGGCCTAGATACTCTAAAGAATGTATCCCTAACAACTTATGAAAAAGCAACTGAAGATGAAGAGAGAGACCTTTTTCGAATTCCATCTATCTTAGAAGATCTTATTAAATCAAATCGCTTAGGACAAAAAACTAAATCTGGCTTTTATAAAAAAAATGAAGATAAATCAATCTACTCTCTAAATTTAAAAACAGGTGACTATAATCCAATGAATCAAGTTCGCTTTGATTCTTTCAGGGTTGCAAAAGACAGGCAAAATCTTCCAGATAAAATTAGATCACTTTGCTTCGGTGATGATAAGGGGAGTACATATTTTTGGGAAATAACAGCCAAAATGCTTATTTATAGCGCAAACCGTATCCCTGAAATTTCAGATAATATTTTAAATATTGATAATGCCATGAAATGGGGGTTTGGCTGGGACGCTGGTCCTTTTGAATATTGGGACATGCTTGGTTTAGAAAAAACTACAAATCGTATGATATCAGAAGGAAAAAGTATTCCCAGTTGGATACAAAAAATGTTGAAATCCGGAAGAAAAACCTTCTATAAAATTGAAAATGGAACTAAAACATATTGGTGCCCAACAACAGAAGCTCCATTAACCATTAATAAAAAATCAAAGGAGTTCAACTTAGCTCTGCATAAATCAGCACATAACCCAATCAAAAAAGATCTCAGCGCAAGCCTTCATGATATCGGAGATGGGGTGCTGAATGTTGAATTTCATTCCATACTTCAACCTACACTTCACCCTATTGATAGCTCTTATATTGAGATGATCAACCTCGCAATTGATCTGATTGATCAAGGCAAATATAGTGCAATGGTTTTAGGACATCAGGGTACAAATTTTTGTGCAGGTGCAAATCTTAATCTACTTCTAGAATTAAGTCAAAACAATCAATGGGAGGCACTAGAATTTGCAGTAAAAACAATGCAAGACATGACGCAAAGAATACGATTCTCTACCGGCCCTATCATTGCAGCACCATTCCAGTTAACTCTTGGTGGAGGAGTTGAGATTGTACAACCCGCAGCGCACAGAGTTGTAGCAGCAGAAACATATATGGGCCTAGTTGAGGTAGGCGTTGGCCTCATCCCTGGAGGAAGTGGAAACCTGCGTATGATTTTAAATGCGATGGAAGGAAATACTGGAAGAATGGGTGCTTTTCAAAAAATACAAAAAACTTTTGAAACTGTTGGCTTCGCTAAAATAGCGACCAGTGCAGATGAAGCAAAGAAACTTGGGTATTTAAAAGATGATGATACCGTAGTCTTAAATCGAAATCATCAAATGCAAATAGCTAAAGATACAGCTCTAGAAAAAGCAGAAAATTATATTCCCCCAACATACCGGGATGATCTAAAACTTCCAGGCGCAGGAGGTAGAACTGCTATGGCTATGGCTCTTAAAGGATTTAAAATGCAAGGGAAAATATCGAGCCATGATCAAAAAATTGGTGAAAAGCTTGCATTCGTATTAACAGGTGGAGATAAGGCTGGTTTAACAAAAACTGTAGATGAGCAGTATATCCTTGACATTGAGAGAGAGGCATTTGTTTCTCTTGCTGGAGAAAAATTAACTCAAGATCGTATAAAATACATGTTGAAAAAAGGAAAACCTTTACGAAATTAAACTCAGACCCAAAATCATCTTGGCAAACGTTTAAGATTTTTTTCATGAAATAGGGAACCATCCAAACCATCATCAACTACAATATCAGTGAAAAGAACTTCTGTTGTATGGTTCTTTATTACATTTTTCACAAAAACTTTTTTTAAAATGTAATATTTTTTTATGAGTTCATATTCAAAAGACTTCTCTTTTTCTAGCTGCCCTTTTTTATTGTAAGAATACTCTTTTAAGATATTGAGTGTTTCCTTTTCTATCCATGATATATGCTTTCCATATGAAGATTTCGCATTTTTTTTTGGTGTAATTTCTAAAACGTAACAATCTACTCCAGCAAAACTCTTATCTTGTAGGTGCTTGTAAGTATTATTTTTAAGATTGCGATTTGATAGATCTTCATAAGAAAGATCAGATCCCATAAAAGAATCACCTTTTTTCTTGGCCGAAATACGACGGACTCTTTTAAATGCAGGTAGCCACATACGCATTTCATCTTCTTTGTTATTATTCTCAATTTTTAAAAATGCAACTCCCCTATCATCTCGCGGCTCCAAGAACCAAATCATTTGTTTCATATTTTTATTTATTGATTTGGAGATCATATCATTGGTGCGTGATTTGCCCTTCGAATTTGTAAGGATCATTCTTGTTTTATTGCTTAAATCTTTTGGAGAAAGTTTTTGATCTAACATTTCTGCGATTTCAAGACCAGACTGCGCTTGCAGTATAATCGGCATTATTATTATAAAAAAACCTTTCATCCTAACTCTCCTTTCTGATTAATCTATTTTTTAATAATTCAGTGGTCGTAGCCAACAAAGTCAAAGTACCAAGGGAAGTTGAAACCATTGCAAAAACCATTAAACCTCCTATGTATTGGACAGGGAGGAATGCAGAGAATAATAAAGAGCCGAATGCCATATTTGATCCAGCATCAAGAATAATAGGGTATCCTACATCATTAATAACACTCTTACTGATTGTTGACTTATCAGCTGTAAGTGACATGTAGCGAAATTGTGAAATGAAATGGATTGCAAAGTCTACACCAACACCAATAATAATTGAAGAGAGGATTGCAGTAACATGATTAAGCGTGATATCAAAATGTCCCATTAAACCAAAATTAAGTATGATAGCACCAGTGAGAGGTAATACGGCAATCATACCCCATAAAAACCGTTTAAAAAATAAAGCAGTAATTACTGTAATCAAGACTAATGATATGAAAATACTAAAAAATGATGATCGAATAACCAGAGTTACCATATCCCTGATTACGATAATCATACCTGTGACATCTACAGTTATACTGCTAAAAGATTGATCTTTGACATAGTCTGAAATATCATTTACAAATGCAAAAACCTCTTTCGTACTAATGGCAGAGGTAAATGCAGTAATGAGAGCTGTAGAATAATTATAATCTACAATATTTGAAAAATCATCTGGGTCTCCTGACATAGAATACATTGTAAATAGGTTGTTAACTTTTTCTCTCTCATTTGGGATTGACTCGTAACGAATGCTATCACCCATTACTGTTCTATGCATTTGTTTTACAATATCTACTACAGAAAAAGAAGCAGTAACTTTTTTATTTTGTTTGATAAAAGATTGCAGAGAATCTATCGCTTTTAGTACAGGCGGATCTTTTATATCCCCCATAATACGTACCCTCATATCCATGGTCCCACTCATCTCTCTATCCATAAAATCCATACTATCTCTAATATCTGTTCCTGGCTTAAAAAAACTTGATATATTTACATCTACAATCACTTTATGTAAACCAGTAAATCCAATAGTAACTAATAGAACCCCAGACAAAAAAATGGCCTTTGGATACCCAACAATGATAGAGCCTATCTTTCCAATAAGTTTTTCAAAGATACTCAAACTAATAATTTCTTTCGAATTTAGATCCCAAGTTTTTAAAGATATCAACGCAGGTAGAACGAACGAACTCAACAACCAAGCCCATGCAATTCCAATAGAGATACAGACTCCATAACCGACTAAAGGTTCAAGTGGCGATGTGCTCATCGTTAAAAAAGCAGCTATTGTAGTAATACTAGTCAAAAATATTGGTGCCAAGAGTGCGTCCATAGATGCCACTATAGCTTTTTCCACATCTTTTTTCATTCTTATTTCTCTGAAAAATTTTGTCATAACGTGAACGCCATCTGAGTTAGCAATAGTTAAAAGAATGATCGGCATAGATGTATTTAAAAGTGCAAAAAGAAATTTTTCCGATCCAGTAAACCTAAATGCCCACCCCATAAATCCTATCATGGCCACTAATGAAAATACTATAACAGTCATTACCATCCCCACTGCAGGAAGGCTCCTCAGGTTAACTAGCAAAATTATTATCATTATAACTAAACCGATCTTTATTAATGATTGGACATCATCTCTTATCATCTGCGGAATAGAACCGGTTACATATGCAGTGCCACCATAGTGAATTTCATAGTTGGCTAGTATTGAATCACCAAGTGCTACGATATCATTTCTAAATTTATCAAGACCAAAATTGCCAGATGGTTGAATAATCGTTAGCAAATAGTCTTGATCCTTGCTAACTAGTTGTTTTCTTACATTTTGATTTTTTCCAAGATACAATCTTATACTTTCAATTTCATTATCTGTAAGATGTTGAGATTTCTGTAAATCATCAATTTCCATAAACCCGTCAACCTGATCAATGCGAGTAGATGTGGAAATATTAGAGATATTTTGTACACTTGAAAGTTCCTCTAATTTCTCTGATAGAGTCCATAAGTCAGCTAGAAGCTTAGGATTATATACTAACTCTCCTTCTTTACCATAAGCTATAAAAATGATATCAGTGCTACCAAAATCACTTTGAACAGCATCCCATATTCTTTTTGATTTTAAATCATTCGGCAACATTTTCATCATATCATCATCTATAACAAGAAAGCTAATGCCAGAGCCCATTAGTAATGTTGCAATGATAGCAATGAATATTGTTTGCTTAGGCTTATTTAAAACCTGGCCAATACACCAAGCTTTAATTTTAGAATTTGAAAGATTAGTATCCATAGTATTTAAAAGTTATCATGCTACATACTATGAGAAATTAAAGTATGACTAATTATTGAGGATATATTGCACTAATGTTATCCAGTCTGAAGTATTTACAAGCCCATCACTATTATAATCCGCAGCAGGAGTTTCATCATATCCAAATCCAAAATCCATATCTAAAATCATAAGGATATCTTGGATATTTATGGCGCCATCAAAGTTGACATCTCCAGGTACATACTCTGGAAAACCAGGACCTAAATAATCTAGAGAGTATTTCTGCGCTCGCGCAATCATAACCTGACCTCCTCCATAATCATAGTCCCACACGACCTCTCCGTTATTTGTGACCTCAAACATGTGTGCGTCATCGCAGTCAGTTACAAGTGTATTACCATTTGGCATCCGGAATGCACCACCCTGCATCTGGGTTGTAAAATTATCTGTGTAAATCCAAATAGGTTCTTCTGGACCAAAAGGTTGACTCTCATCTATATCATAGGTTCCACCTTCATTCAATGGTGTTTCTATTTCATATACGGCTGATGTGTTACTGGTGTATTGATTATTAAATAAAATTAAATTACCTGCACCTGGGGATCCTTCAGGTATCCAATTTACACTGTGTTGATCACCTAGAAGGTGATTAGAGTTATCACCTCTATTATAGGCCTGAGGGTTACCCCACCTGTAAAGATAATCTCCACCCTTGCCAGAATTGCCACCGGTATGTCCTGCTGCTTCTTCAGAGGTAGTACTGTGATCAATAATATAAATCTCATCATGAAATCTTGATGATAAAGCTATTTGATCTAGGGCTTCATTGTAGGCAATAGCATTAAAATGTTTCCAGTCTGCATTTGATCCACCTGGACCACCATTACTGCCTACGGTTCCATAGTTAACATCCTGTAATTCAGGGTGTTCAGAAACTACTCCATAATTTGGTATATCCGGACTAATATCTTGAATAAGATGATCCCATATATGCCACTCCCAGACAATATTTACATCATCATTTCCAACAGGCTCAAGTTCCAAGATTGCTTCCGCCCACATCTCATTAAGTGAATTATCAATAGATTGTCTACCCACAGCAAAGGCTTCACTCGCTGTTTTTCTTTCCCATACCAGTACAAGAATATTGCCATTTGGCAATGGTTCAACATCATGATGATGCTGGTAGGTATTGTTTGCAATTTCATAGTTCCAGAGTAAATCTCCGCTCCATGAGTACTTTGATATTCCGCCACCAACACCTCCAGAATTCATGGAAACGTTTTGTACTCTGTATGGGTAAATTAGAGTGCTATCAGAAAGAAGATAAGGCATACTTGCAGATCCTCTTGTGTGACTCCAAACATTTATCTCATTCAAATCATTATCTATCAAATAAGAATAAAAAGTTCCACCTCCACTTCCTTGAGATGGCGAAAACAATGTCATTCCATGAAATGCGTTGCCGAATAAAAGTCCAGTAATATAATAAAAAAGGATAGTAATTTTTTTCATGATTAAGTATTAAAATATTTTATTTATTTAACTTATTGACACTTGCAAAGTCATATAGTTAAATATTTTTTTTTCTCATACAATAAATATACGATTAATAATAATATGACCCTTAAAAGAATTTCAAGATTATATATAATTCTTGGGAAAAATTTCAATACTTGGCTATCTCCCTTATTTACAGGGATACTTATCTTATTTCTTAGACTCTTTGTTGGAGCGGGTAGGATAATAGATCGATTGCTCTATAGATCTCTTAAAAATCCTCTTACCAAACCTATAATTATAGTTGGCAATCCTCGATCCGGTACAACATTCCTCCATCGATTTTTAATTAAACAAAAAATTGGAAGTGGCTCTCAATTATGGCAGATGATTTACCCATCTATTTTCATCCAAAAATTAATGAGGCCTTTTTTACCAATACTCGAAAAAATTAGTCCTGCTCGCCATCATTCAACAAAAGCTCATAAAACAAGTCTCATATCAATAGAGACAGATGATGTATCTTTACTTTTTAGATATCTTGATGGTTTCTTCTTTTATGGTTTTTTTCTTACATTCGATAAAGAAGATCTCTTTCACTGGGTAGATCCAAAAATAAGGGATACATCTAGAAGAGACTTTGATTGGTTTGAATCCATGTGGAAACGCAATTTAATTACAAATAAAAAAGATCGATATATCGGAAAATTATTTAGCCTAAGTAGCAATCTTCCAAATTTCCAAAAAAAATTCCCTGATGCAAAAATAATATATATGATTCGTGATCCATTAAGTGTTATACCCTCCGGATTAAGTTTAGTAACAGGAGTGCTTGATAAAAGGTTCAATTTTTGGTCTTTAGATGAGTCTATTAAGAGGCAATTTATTAAAAGACTCTACAACGCACTCATAGAACTATTACTAAGGTTTCAAAAAGATTGGGAAAATCAAAAAATAGATAAGGAAAAGGTTTTCATTGTCCGTTTTGATAGTATGATGGAAGATTTTGATACTTTAATGGTTAACTTATTAGACTTCCTAGATGAAGAAAAAAATGATGAAATGATGCAAAAAATTAAACAAGTAGCAAAACAGCAAAGGCAATATAAGAGTGGTCATAAATATGATCTTGAAAAATTTGGACTTACTAAAGAACAAATTCAAAATGATTGCAAACCCATATACAAGACATTTTTAAACTAAGAAGTGAAAGCATTTTTTTTATTTTTTTCGATGTTTAGTCTACTTTTTGCAGTGGATTTAAAAAATATTGAAAAGATAAAAAACTGGAATAAGCTGCAAGATCACCCTGTAATAATAGAATGGTGTATGCTCGAAAATTTCATGATAAGTAAGGCTGAAAAAATTCTCAATCACGACATCCATGAAATAGCACAAAAAATTCAAGATCTCGAAAGCTATCCAATTATTTTTAAAAGAGTTACAAAAGCCAGTAGACTAGGAGATAATAGCATCCATATTATTCTTGATATGCCTTTCCCCTTTGAAGGAAGAGACTATATAATAGAATATGATACGATAGAGAAACCTGGTTATTGGATGTTCTCATACTCTTCAGTTAAGAAAAATTTTCCCTTAGAAAAAGGTCATGTCCGCCTTCCAAATGCTGCTGGAGTGTGGGTTTTGCATCAATTATCAAAGCATAGAACAAAAGTAGTCTACGCCTGGAATGGTGAACTATTAGGAAATTTTCCGGATTTCGGATTGGAAAGAGCATGGGTAACACAGGGGACTGAAGTAATAAACTGGTTAGATGAAGCCCTGATGAAACAATTAAAATCATGAAAAAATTAATTTTAATATTTCTTATTTCTTATTCCTATAGCGAACTTATAAGTCCAGATAATGGTACCACTTTGAATCACATACATATCCTTTTTGAGTGGGATCAAATTCCTGAAGCACTTAATTATACACTTCAAATTTCTGAAGATATTAATTTTTCATCCATCTTAGTTGAGCATATTGATCAAAGTACTGCGCACATAGATAAGCAAAACTTAGACTGGGATAATAGTTACTATTGGCGAGTTAGAGGAAACTTAAATAATGTTAGTTTGAATTGGTCTAGTGCTTTTACTTTTTCTACAAGTCAATCGCTTTCATCTAGTTCAATTAGTTTTATAAATGATTCGCAATATCAAGATGGTGTGACACTATTTGGTGCTTTTTTTAATTATTTTTCAGCTGCAATTGATAAAAATGGCAAAGAAATATGGAACTCTAGTGAAAATAATTTTGTCTACTATAGCTCAAACAATTTTGGCAATATTTTTGGATGCAATCTGTTATCAGGTGCAGAAAATAACCTTCCAGGAATGGAAATTAATTTTCAAAATAATATCATATGGGAAGAACCAAACGATGAATTTCTTCACCACGATATTATAAAACTTCCAAATGGAAATTATCTAGGTATTGTGGAGGCTTCCACACTAGGCCCGATACCTATTGGTACTTGGACACCCTCTTTTCAAAGTTTAGGGTTCCAGGCAAATGGTACCGCAATTGAATTTCCTTGGGTTGGAGATAAGCTAGTAGAATGGGACAAGGACACAAAAGAGGTGGTATGGTCGTGGAGTGTTTTTGATCATTTTAATATGAATGACTATGATCAAATTGGAGGAACATGGATAGAAGCATATCTTAGCCTTCATTATGATTGGACCCATGTTAATGCGGTAGTATTTGATGAAATAAATAACGCATTATACATCTCCTCAAGACATCTCTCACGCATAACTAAAATTGCATATCCTTCAGGTGAGATCATTTGGAATTTGGGACACCAAATGCCATCTGGAGAGGTAAACTTAGGAACAGACATTGGATTTAGCTTCCAACATAGTATACAAATTTTAAGCAATGGTAATCTCTTAACTTTTGATAATGGGAACCTATCACCTGAATTCCGAGGAACTGATGAACCAATTTCAAGAGCTATTGAAATTGAAATAGAGGATGGTGTTGCAAATCTAATTTGGGCATATGATCTGCCTCCTGATCTTTTTGGATTTGCGTCTGGGAATGCCCAAAAATTAGACAATGGAAATGTACTCATCACAACTGTTGGTGGAGGAGGAAGAAGTATCGAGGTAAATCAAGAAGGTGAAATAGTCTGGGAGGGTTTATATAATTTAAGCCTTCCTGATGGTGCTGTATATAGAGCTCATCGTGTACCAGGTTTATTCCCAGCTGCATTTAGTACTCTTATCCATAACTACGTATCAAATACAAATGATACTGGAGTGTATTTACCAATTGGATCTTCGGATATTACATTTTCAATAACAAATGAAGGTGAATACCTTCTTCCATTAACAATTGAAATTATTGATGAAGAGAACTGGTTTGGTGAGCAAAGCATAGAACTAACTCTAGAAAAAGAATCAACCGAAACAGTATCATTGTTTGGAGAAGTGAATTCTTTACAGAGCGCAAACCCTATTCATATCACCATTACTCCAAAATATCATTCTGATAAAGCTAAGACAACATTAATATATGGGTACACATACCCTCTAAATAATGATAACGAAAAAAATATCATTTCAAATGAATTTTATTTAGAGGAACCTTATCCAAATCCTTTCAACTCAAATATATTTATTAAATATTCGATAGATA